>PJUC01000109.1_pt1 | contig 61593 bp, 52 predicted proteins | sample 1512161 | NCBI WGS metagenome assembly PJUC01 (sample SAMN08177676, study PRJNA422409) | Soil metagenome, whole genome shotgun sequencing project. | isolation source: Soil enriched on filter paper | place: USA: Madison | collected 2015-01-15 | reverse complement strand
GAGCGAGGTGGCATCGACCTGCAGCAGCACCCCGTCCCGGATCACCTTCGCCTTCGGGATCTGCATCTTCGCGAGGGCGTCGACGGACGCCTTCGCCTTCATCTCCTGCCGCGTGCCGAGGAACACGTTGAGGATCACGAGGGCGCCGACGAGGATGCCGACACTCACCTGGTTGATGAACAGACTGATGATCGCGACCGCGACGAGCATCACGTTCATCGGGTCGGCGAGCTGTCTGAGCGACACCTGCCACACCGACGGCGCGGGCTCGGCGGCGATCGCGTTCGGCCCGTGCTCGGCGAGCCTTCGCTCTGCCTCCGCGCTCGTCAGGCCGGCGTCCCGGTCGGTGGCGACGCTCGCGACGACGGCGTCCGCGTCCTGGGCGAACCAGGGTGCTTCGGTGGATCCTCCGGTGGCGGTGGTCATGTGTCCGACGCTACCGAGGGGGCGTTCACCCCTGGGGGGTGATCTTGAGGTCCTGCCGGGGCACGACGATCTCGCGGATGATGAGGAGGATGGATGCCGTCACCGGCAGGGCCACCAGCACCCCGATGACGCCTCCCAGCGCACCGCCGACCATCGCTGCGATGAGCACGAGCGCGGCGGGGATGGACACCGCGCGGTTCATGATGCGCGGGCTCAGCACGTAGGACTCGATCTGGATGTAGATGAGGTAGCAGACCAGGAAGATGAGGGCCTGCGTCGGGCTGGAGAACAGCGCCACCCCTGTGCCGATCACCAGGAAGATGATCGAGCCGAACAGCGGGATGAGCGTGATGACGAACGCGATGACCGCCATCAGGGCCGCGAACGGCAGGCCGATGACGAGGTGCAGCACGAACACCGCACCCGCGTTCAGGGCTGACAGCGTCACCGAGCCGAGCAGCGCGCTGCCCACCGACGCCGTGATGCGCTCGGTCAGCTCCTGCAGCTTGGGGCGGTTGTGCGCCGGGGCGAGCAGGTAGAACGCCTGCTTGGTCGCATCCAGCGATGCGAGGAAGTAGAGGGTCAGCGCGACGACGATGAAGCTCGCGGAGATCGCCGCGACGAAGCCCACCCCCGCGGCGACGATCCCGACGCCGATCGCGGCGTGCGTCTGCGGACTCGCGATCCACTCGGCGAGCCCCTGGGCCACTCCCGTGATGGCCGCCTGCATGTCGGGCGGGAGGGCCGCGTACCACGCCGTCTGGTCGACCTTGTCGAGGGCGTCCGGGATCGCCTTGATGAACTCGCCGATCTGCGTCAGCAGCGGCGGCAGCACGAACACCAGGAACAGCACGAACAGCACCGCGAAGCAGCCGAAGACGATCAGGATGGCGATCGGCCGCTTCAGCCTGCGGCGCTCGAGCATCCGCACGATGGGGTCGAGGCCGAGCGCGAGGAACATCGCGAGCACGATGTACAGCAGGATCGTGCCGATCGACAGGAAGGCCGTGCCCAGCAAGAGAGCCCCGAGCACACCGATCGTCGCGAGGAAGCCCGACACCAGCGGCCGCTGGAACAGGGCCTGCACGTTCAAGGTGCCCCGCCGGCGGACGGGCGGCTCCTCGATCCCGATCGACGGGGCGACGGGTGCCGCGACGGGCTGCGGGTCGGGCAGGTCGGTCATGCCGTGCCTCCAGGGTCGGGGGCGTCCCGGCGTCCGGCGACGCCGAGGAATCGCATGAACACTGCGATCCAGCCGAAGATGAGCGCGAAGACGATGATCTCGAACGCGGTGAGCGAGAAGTACCCGACGGCGAACAGCACGATCGATGCGGCCGTGGCCGCCAGGAACGCCGACGCAGCGACGAAGTACGCGCGCGGCATCCCCCGCAGCACGCGATAGCCGGCGATCAGCAGCACCAGGTAGGCGACCGCCATCCCCGAGGCCGACAGGTTGTGGATGAGCAGGTTGACGTCGACGGGCACGATGCCGACGAACGCGAGCATGATGCCCATGATCACGAACGCCGTGCTGACGAACCGCGCGACGCCGTGGTCGACGAGCGTGCCGGCCTCGGTGAGGGCCTGCAGGTCGCGCGAGATGTGGACGGCGAACGTCGTGACGAGCAGGCCGCCGGCGATGAGCGTGCCGTTGAAGATCCAGCTCGACAGGTCGTCGAAGGTGCCCAGCTGGCTGAAGTGCACCGTCCACCACTGCGGATCGGGTGTCGTGATCGTCGCGGTGAGCGTGCCGATCGAGATGAACGCCATGAGCAGCGTCGACAGCCGCTGGGTCGTGATGCTCGACGACGACAGGTACACGAAGTAGGCCGACAGCCCGAGCGTGACCGCCATGAGAACGACGGCCCAGAACGTGATGATCGGCAGGCCGATGAAGCCGAGCGCCAGCAGCCGGTAGAGCCCGTAGGTCGCGACGAAGGCGAGCGCTGCGTGGACGACCACGACCGAGATCGTGTTGACCGTGAACAGCCACGGCGGCAGCCCCCGCCGCCACTGCTGCTCGGGCTGCGACCGGGAACGCCAGTACCCGGCGGTGGCGGCTACGACCGCGACCACCGCTGCGCCGGCGGCCGCCCACATCGCGAACGGGTCGTCGCCCGTGAGCGAGAGGGCAGCGGTGAACTGCGCGAGCACGAACCCGTAGACCGCGCCGACGACCTGTGCGCCGAGCGACAGGTACAGCGACTCCCGCTCCGTACGGGGAGTCTGCTCGGGCGCGACCGCATCCGGGGCGGCATCCGACGAGATCCGGCTCATGGCGTCAGTCTTCACCGAATGCCGTCACCCGACGGGGGTGATTCCCGCGGGCCTCTGGCGTGGTTCGCTTCCGTCATGAGCAGCGGGCAAGAGGCACCTCCCTTCAACGCGCGCGTCGCGATCCTCATGGCGATGGCGATGTTCGTGCTCGTCGTCGACACGTCGCTGATGAACGTCTCGATCTCGGCCGTCGTGCGGGATCTGGATGCCACCGCCAGCGGCGTGCAGGGGGCCATCGCGCTCGAGGCGCTGGTGTCGGCCGCGTTCATCCTCATCGGCGGCAAGACCGGCGACCTGATCGGACGCAAGCGCGCGTACATCTTCGGTCTCATCGGCTACATGATCGGCGCCATCGCGATGACGTTCGCGTGGAGCCTGACCGCCGTCATCATCTTCTGGGCCATCATCGGCGGGCTCGGGGCGTCCCTGCTGCTCCCGTCGATGCAGTCGCTCATCCACGGCAACTTCGAGGGCGCGCACCGTACCCGCGTGTACGCCATGGTCGGCGCGGCCGCCGCGATCGCCGCGGCCGTCGGCCCGCTGATCGGCGGCGCCATCACGACCTTCCTGTCGTGGCGCGTCGGCTTCGCCCTCGAAGCGCTCGTGATCCTGGTGGTGCTCATCGGCGTCAGGCTCGTGAAGGACGTGCCGTTCAGCGGCGACCGCTCGGTCGACGTCGTCGGCTCGGTGCTCTCGGTCGTCGGCATGGGCGGCATCGTGCTCGGCATCCTGCTGTGGCAGGAGGGCGCCGCGTACGTCGGCGCCACGATCGCCCTGGGCGTCATCGCCCTCATCGGGCTCGGGTTCTGGCTCGTACGCCGCAAGCGCAGCGGGCGGGCCACGCTGCTGGACCCGGCGCTGTTCGGCTCGAAGCCGTTCCGCACCGGCGCCGCGGGTCAGCTGCTGCAGCAGATCACCCTCGGCGGCACCATGATCGTCCTCCCGCTGTACCTCCAGATGGTGCTGGAGTACGACGCGTTCCTCGCGGGTCTCTCGATCGCGCCGCTGTCGCTCAGCATGTTCGTCATCGCCCTGCTGGCCGGGCGCGGCATCAAGCGGCGCCCGGCGACCGTCATCCTGTGGGGCTTCCTGCTCGCCCTGATCGGTCTCGTCGTCCTGGTGCCGCTCGTGCCGGTCGCCACCAGCGGGTGGTACCTGGCGCTCCCTCTCGTGGTCGTCGGCTCGGGCCTGGGAATGCTGGTCTCGCAGCTCAACAACTACACCCTGTCGCCGATCGCCGAGGAACGGGTCAGCGAGGCCGCCGGCGTCAACTCGGCCGCCGGCTCGTTCGGCCTCTCGTTCGGCCTCGCCTTCGCCGGCGCGATCCTGCTGGCCGCGCTCGCCAGCAGCTTCGCGAGCCTCACCGCGTCGAGCACCGTGCTCACGGACGACGAGAAGACGCAGGTCAACGCGGTGCTCGAAGAGGATGCCGAACTCATGTCGAACACCGGGCTGCAGGAGATGCTCGCCGACGAGCCGCCGGCGACCGCCGACGAGATCGTCCGCATCAACGACGAGGCCGGCCCGTTCGCGCTCCAGGTCGCGCTGTTCGTGCCGATCCTCGCCGCCGGCGCCGGCGCCCTCAATGCCCTGCGGATGCGCCGCCTTCCCGATCCCGCCCCGTCCGGCGGGCACGAGAGCGTGATCGGCGGCTGAGCCTCACGCCTTCGCGGTCGCAGCGACCTTCTCGATGAACGCGACCTGCGCCGCGATCATGCGCGCGATCTCGGCGGGGTCGACCGACTCGTCCGACGCGTGGATGCGGGCCTTCGCGGTGTCTTCGGCGCCCCACAGCACGATGGCGGCGCCGGGCGCGATCTTCTGCAGCGACGCCACGAGCGGGATCGACGCGCCGCTGCCGATGGACTCGACCGGCGCGCCATACGCCTCGGCGAGGGCGTCCTTGGCGGCGACGATCGCCGGATGCGTCTCGTCGACGGCGAACGCATGGCCGGTCTTGACCTTCGTCACCTCGACCTCGCAGTTCCACGGGCGCTGTGCCCGCAGATGCGCCATGAGCGCCTCCAGCTGCGCATCGGCGTCCGAGCCCGGCACGATCCGCATCGACAGCTTCGCGGTGACCTGGGGCAGCAGCACGTTCGACGCCTCGGCGACGCTCGGCAGGTCCATGCCGAGCACCGTCACCGACGGCTTCGCCCAGATCCGGTCCGACAGCGACCCCGACCCGAGATAGTCGACGCCCGGCAGGATCGCCGAGCCGTCACGGTACACGCCCTCCTCCATCGCGGCGCCGTCCCACGTCGACGTGTCGACGCCGGGGATGACGGTGTCGCCCGCCTCGTCGTGGAGGGTGTCGAGGATGCGGATCATCGCGGTCATCGCGTCGGGCGCCGCGCCGCCGAAGAGCCCGGAGTGCACGGGGAACGACAGCGTGCGCACCGTGACGGTGCAGGCCACGTCACCGCGCAGCGCCGTCGTCAGGCCCGGGCGACCGACGACCTGTCCGCCGATGTCGGCGATCACGAAGGCGTCCGCCGCGAACTTCTCGGGGTTCGCCTCGACGAAGTCCTCGAGGTGCGAGATCGTCTCCTCCTCGCCCTCGACCAGCAGCTTGATGCGGCACGGGCGGTCAGGACCGAGAAGCCGGAGCGTCCCGTAGTGGATCACCAGCCCCGACTTGTCGTCGGCTGCGCCGCGCCCGTAGATGCGTCCGTCCTCGCCGGTGACCGGCTCGAACGGGTCGGGGATCGACCATCCCTGGCTGGCGGGCGCCGGCTGCACGTCATAGTGCGCGTACAGCAGCACCGTCGGCGACCCCTCAGGGCCGGGAAGGTCGGCGTACACGCACGGATACCCGCCGGGCACATCGACCAGGGCGACCTCGGTCGCGCCGGCCGCTTCGAACAGCTCGACGACGGCCTCGCCCATGCGATGGACCGGGTCGGGGTCGAAGCCGGGGAAGGCGACGGACGGGATCCGCACGAGACCCCTGAGGCGGTCCAGGACCTCGGGCATGAGCTCTTCGACGTCGGATGAGCGATCGGACATGATTCCTCTTCTCTGTCGGTACTGCGATGCCGGGACGCCCGGCTCGGTCAGGAAGGCCGGCTCGGTCAGGAAGGCCGGCTCGTCAGGAAGGCACCACGAGCTGGATCAGCAGGCCCGACCCGACGACCGCGACCCACGACACCAGCATCGGGATCGTGAACGAGTGCCACACCGGGATCTGCGTCAGCTTGGTCGAGCCGGTCGCATCCGTCTCGACGGACGCGATCTGCGAGCCGTTCGCAGGGAACAGCCACACGCCGATGAGCGACGGCCACATCGCCGTGATCACCCCGGGCGCCAGACCCGCGGCGAGCGCGATCGGCACGAGCGTGTTGGTCGTCGCCGACTGGCTCGTGGTGAGGCCCGCCACGATGAACAGCGCCACGGCGAGCAGCAGCGGGTTGGCGACGATCAGCTTGCCGAGCGGCTCGATGATGGTCTCTTCGTTGGCCGAGATGAACGTGTCGGCCATCCACGCGATGCCGAACAGGGCGACCGCGGCGACGTAGCCCGCCTTCAGCAGGGGCTGCTCGACCACCTGGCTGGGCTTGACCCGTCGCACCAGGATGATGACGAGGGCCGCGGTGAACATCACCATCTCGATGACGGTGGCCATGCCGATCGGCACGAGGTCGCCTTCTGCGTCGGGGAAGGCCGGCCGCAGGCTCGGGAACAGGCCCAGCAGGACGACCAGCAGCGTGCCGGCGATGAAGATGAGCGCGGCGGTCTGGCCGCCCGGCGGCACCGGGTGCTCGATGGGAGCGGATGCCGCCTTCTCGGCGGTCCTCGTGCGGCGTGTGCCTGCGGCATCCGACGTTCCGCCGTCTGCGGATGCCGCCATCTTCGCGTCGTACCGCGCGCGCAGTGCCGGCGACAGCTCGACGCGGCCGTCGGCCACGCGCTTGAGGAACTCGGGGTCGTCCAGCAGGTCCTTGCCGAGGCGCTGCTGCACGAACGACGTCGCGATGCACGCGACGATCGCCGACGGGATCGTGATGAGGAGGATCTGCGGCAGCTCGTAGCCGGTGCCCGCCATCAGGACGAGGTAGGCGGCCATGGCGGCCGACACCGGACTCGCGGTGATCCCGAGGCCGGAGGTGACCGTCGAGGCGGCCAGTGCGCGCTCAGGCCGCTGGCCGTTGCGGTACGCGGTCTCGTAGATCACCGGGATGAGCGCGAAGAAGATGTTGGACGTGCCCGAGAGCACCGTGAACACGAAGGCCACGATCGGGGCGACGTACGTGAGCCGCCGCGGGTTGCGCTGGATGATCTTCGAGGCGATCGACACCAGATAGTCGATGCCACCGGCCGCCTGCATGGCCGAGGACGCGGTGATGACCGCGATGATGATGAAGAAGGCGTCGATCGGCGGTGAGCCGGGTTCGAGCCGGAAGACGAACACCAGGATCGTCGTGCCGACGACGCCCCAGAGGCCGAGCCCGAGTCCGCCCGTGCGGACGCCGAGCATGATGGCGCCGAGCACGACGCAGGCCTGGAGGATGACGAGAAGGGTTTCCATCTTCGGCTCCTTCGCAGCAGGGCGGGCGTCATGCCGCGCCGTGTGGATGCCCGGGGCTGTGCGCCCCGGGCATCGTTCACCTCCGACTATGCCTCACCTTTGAGCTCACGGCCATGAACCGTGAGCGCGTAGATCACGAGCACGTCGACCGCGATGATGGCCAGCGCCCACCACGGCTGCACCGAGATGAGGGCGAGCTGTCCGACAGCGCTCAGGGCGGCGAGGATGATCGCCACCACCCGCGCCCACGTCTGGCCGGCGATGAGCGCCAGTCCGGTCAGGAGCAGCAGGACGCCGATGATGAGGCTCCACCACCCCCAGCCCTGCACGTCGAACAGGAACAGGGAGCCGTCGACGACGGCGAAGTACGCGTCGGGGCCGATGAGGGCCACGAGCCCCTGCAGACCGCTGAAGACACCGCTGACGATCAGGATGACCGCGGCGAAGACGCCCCAGCCCACCCATCCGGTGCGATCGGTTGTCGAACTCATCCGTCTCTCCTTCTCGTGCCCGCGTCAGGCCCCGAGGGCCCTGGTCTTGAGGGCGTCGTACTCGGCCTGCGAGATCGCACCCGAGTCGAGCAGGCCCTTCGCCTTGCTGATCTCCTCAGCCGGCGACGCCGAAGCCGACCCGGCTGTCGCCCTGATGTACTGGTCCTGCTGCGCGCGCACCGCCTGCGCCTGCTCGATCGAGCGCTTCTGCATGCCGGAGCCGCGCGCGATGAGGTAGACGAGCGCGGTCAGGAACGGCACGAAGATCAGGAAGATGATCCACACCGCCTTGAGCCAGCCGTTGACCGAGTCGTCGCGGAACAGATCGCCGATGATCGAGAACAAGACCATCAGGTATGCGAAGAACACGAAGAACCAGAAGAACCAGGCGACCCAGCCCCACAGATCCATAGCGAATCCAATCGTCAGCGGCGGACCTTGCGCCCACCGTCTGGCCACAGGCTATGAGCGGGTCCGCGAGCGTCACGTCACCCCGTGAGGGTGAGAATCCCCTTCCTCGATCGGATTGACCGAGACGACCGTGATGTGCAGTCCATCGAACATCGCGAGCAGCCCGATGAGCCGCGCCTGATCGGGCACGGGGCCCACCACGTGGGTGCGCCCCTGGTCGTCGGCCGTGACCGTGAAGCCTTCCAGCGCCGTCACGACGAGATCGTGGCTGAGCGGTCCGCCGACGACGATCTCGACCGTCTGATCGTGCATCGTGACCCCCTTCGTGACGACCGGTCGGCGCGCACTGCCCCCGCAGGCGACAACTCTTCATCACGTCACGCCCCGTCACGTCACCCCTGTGGGATGATTTGGCTGCAGACGACAGCATTTCGGGGGCGAGATGTCGATGGAACCTCGCAGGATGCCGCCGCACGCGGTCGACCGACCGTCACTGCGGCGCCAGCTCGACAGCGCCCTCGCATCACCGCTCGCCCTCATCGTCGCGCCCGCGGGGGCCGGCAAGACGGTGCTCATCACGCAGTGGGCGCAGTCCCGCCCCGACCTCGCCGTGGCATGGTTCGATCTGTCGGCCGCCGACCGCGCCGTCGGCGCGTTCGTCCGTCGGCTCTGCGCGGGGATCGCCGCCGTGGCACCGCGCTTCTCGCCGCCGGAGCTTCCTCCGGTCACCGCCAGGACTCGGCTCGGCGAGCCGTTCCTGATCGACCTCGCGGAGCGGCTCGCCGATGTCGGCGACCTCGTTCTCGTGTTCGACGATCTCGATCACCTCGCCAAGACGACGATCCTGACCGATCTGTGGCGGCTCGTCGACCTGCTCCCCCGCGACGTCCACGCGATCTTCTCGTCGCGCGTCGATCTGAACCTCGGTTGGAGCCGCCACCGGCTCGAGCACGACCTCGTCGAGATCCGGCAGCGCGAGCTCGCGTTCGACGACGAGACCACCGGCCGGGTGCTGTCGGCGATCGCGGGGCGCGAGATCGCGCCGGCCACCGCGGCGGCGGTGACGGCGCAGACCGAGGGGTGGGCGGCAGGCGTGCAGCTGACGGCGCTGCGCCTGCGATTCGCCGACGATCCCGACCGGATCGTCGACGAGCTCACCGACACAGATCAGCTCGTCATGAACTATCTGAGCGTCGAAGTGCTCGAGGCGCTGCGGCCCGAACGACGCGACGCGCTCATGCGGCTCGCGGTGCTCGACGAGGTGTCGGCGGGGCTCGGTGAGGCGGTGGCAGGCATCGCCGGCGGCGACGACTTCCTCGCGCGGCTGGAGCGCGACTCGCTGTTCCTCGTGCGCGTGCCGGGCCGGGCCGGCTGGTTCCGCTTCCATCGGCTGTTCCGCGATCTGCTGATCTACCGTGTTCGCGCGACGGACGCCGCCGCTGAGACGGCGGTGCTCGAAGCCGCGGCGGAGTGGTTCCTCGCCGCCGGCGACGCCGACACCGCGATCGACTACCTCCTGCGCGGGCATCGGTGGGAGCGCGCGATGGACCTGATCCTGCATGTCGATCCCGGCCCATACGAAGCGGTGCGGGCCTCGAAGCTCGCCCAGTGGCTCTCACTGGTGCCCGCCGACGTCCGCGCCGAGCGGCCCGACGCCGAGCTGCTGCTCGCGATCGCGAACACGGTGAGCGGCCACGGCGTGTCGGCCGTCGACGCCCTGCAGCGCCTCGTCGCCGACCGCGAGCTCTCGATCGGACGCCGCCAGATCGCCCTCGCGTACCTTTCCGCCGAGGTGCAGTTCGCGCCTCGCCCCGAACTGTTCGCCGACATCGCCGACGAGGCGGTCGCCCTGCTGGAGTCCCACCCCGATGCGGAGCCGCCCGACCTGATGGGCTTCACGTCACGGCCGCTCCTGCAGCTGATCAGCCACGCGTCCGCTGGCCGGGCACAGCTCATGCTCGGCCGGGTCGACCGGGCGAGGGAGCAGCTCGCGGCGGCGCTCTCGCCCGTCGCCCTCGCGCACCCCCGTCAGCGTGTGCACGCGCTGGGCACCCTCGCGATCGCCGAGGCGCTGTCGGGGCTGCTCACCGACGCCTCCGAGCACGCCAACGAGGCCCTCGAGCTGGCGCGCGACATCGGCGCGCACGGGCATCCGGCGCCCGCCGACGCGCACCTCGCCCGCGCGCTCGTGTGCGTCCAACGCGGCGATAGCGGCGCAGGTGCGGCCTCGCTCGCCGTGGCCGTCGCCGCCGCGGCATCCGACAACCGCACCCAGCTCCTCTGGCTCGCGCATGTCGTCTCGCGACTCATCCACCCGCGCGACATGGCGGACAGCGTCGAATCGCTCGGGCCGCCCCCTCCCCTGGTGCGCCAGATCCTCACCGGGATCTCGATGCGGGAGTCGCGCGAGAAGGGACTGACGGTCGCTCCGACGGCCCCCTCGGCGGAATGGTCGGCGGTCGCGTTCGAAGAGATCGCGGCGTGCCTCGAGGTCGGCCTCCTGTCGCAGGCCCGCGTCCGTCTCGCCCAGCTCACGGTGTCGGGGGTGCAGCCGGACCCCATCGCCGGCATCGAGGTCGACGTGCTCGTCGCCTGGCTGTGTCTGGGCGAGGGACGCCGCACGTCGGCCAGGGAGCACCTCGAAGCCGCGCTGGAACGCGCGCAGGAGGACCGCCTCGCACGCCCGTTCCTGCGGGTCGGCCCCGCGCTGCTCGACCTGCTCGACGAGGTGCCGGTCGGGCGCGGCGAGTTCGGCAGGGCGATCGCCGAACGGCTGCGCCGTCAGGGCGCGCCGCGCACCGAGCGCCTGGTCGACGAGCTGACGCCGCGCGAACTGGAGCTGATCGGCTACCTGCCCACCCGGTACACGATCGCCGACATCGCCGAGCGGTGCTTCTTGTCGACCAACACCATCAAGACGCACCTGGCGCACATCTACCGCAAGCTCGGCGTCGGATCGCGGGATGCCGCGATCGAGCGTGCGACCGAGCTGGGGCTGTTCGACGTCCGCGAGGACAGCCGCATCATCTGACGCGGGTGACGCGGACGACACCGGCACAAGTGAGGATGACCGCATGAGCACGATCTTCGACAGCGGACCGGCGGCTCCGATGAGCACGGCCGAGCACCTCGAACGCGGGATCGCGACCCGCAAGAGGACGCCGCGCCGCTCTCTCTCCTCCCTCACGACGACGGGGCGCGACCCGCTGGGGATCCTCGCCGCGCAGAACCGGACACGCGTCCCAGAGCTCGTGCCGCTGCGCACCGAGCGCATGAAGGCGAACCCCTTCGCCTTCTACCGCGCCACCGCGGCCCTGCAGGCTGCGGATCTCGCGCGCGACCCGCACAGCGGGATCCTCGTGGCGTCGTGCGGCGACGCGCATGTCGCGAACTTCGGCTTCTACGCCTCGCCGCAGCGCACGCTCGTGTTCGATCTCAACGACTTCGACGAGGCAGCATGGGCGCCCTGGGAGTGGGATCTCAAGCGTCTGGTCGCCAGCGTCGTCATCGCAGGTCAAGCCACGTCGCGCGACGAGGCGGTGGTGGATGCCGCGGTCCGCGCCGCCGTCTACGCCTACGCGCGCGCGATCAACTCGGCGGTCGGGGCGTCGCCCCTCGAGCGGTTCTACCAGCACTCGGACCTGGATGCGGCGCTCGCGGTCATGGACACCGCGTCCCGGCGCGCGATGCGGGTCGCGATCCGCGAAGCGAAGAAGCGCACCGGCGACAAGGCGGCGCGCAAGCTGACGCAGCTGGGCGAGGACGGGAGGCGCCGTTTCGTCGAGCAGCCGCCGACGATGACTCACGTCGAATCCGAATTCGCGAACCGGCTGCAGGGCTACATCGAGACGTACATCGCCAGCGCGGACATCGGCGTCCGCGTGCTGCTGCACGACTACGTCTTCGCCGACATCGCGCGGCGCGTCGTCGGCGTCGGCAGTGTCGGCACGCGGTGCTGGATCGCGGTGTTCCAGGACGGCGACGGCCGGGCGCTGCTGCTGCAGATCAAAGAAGCGGGCCGCAGCGTGCTCTCGGAGTACGGCGGCATCGAGCAGCCCGAACAGGCCGACCGCTACATCGCCGAGCACGGCCAGGGTGCCCGCGTCGTCGCCCTGCAGAAGACCCTGCAGGCGTTCTCGGACCCCTTCCTCGGCCACGCCCGCGGGCCGGAGGGTCGCGACTTCTACGTGCGCCAGTTCCGCGACATGAAGGGCGGCATCGAGGCTGAGACGCTCGAGGACGTGCCCTTCGGCACGTATGCGCAGGCGTGTGCCGTCACGCTCGCCCGCGCGCACGCGCAGTCCCAGACGGTGACGCAGCTGGCCGGGTACATCGGCAACGGTCGCGTCGCGGCCGAGGCGATTCTGGAGTGGGCGCGCGCGTACGCCGTGGTGTCTCGTGCCGACTACGACGCGTTCGTCGCCGCGAACCCCTAGCGCCGCGGCGGCGTCGACGGGCCCCGCTAGAGTCGCCCCATGAGCGACTCCCTGCCCTCGTGGCGCGACACCGCGACCCGCACAGCCATCCTCGACTTCGTGGCGGCCGTGACCGATGAGGACGGACCGGACTACGTCGCTCCCGAGGCACGCGTCGCGGTGTTCGACAACGACGGCACGCTGTGGACCGAGAAGCCGCTCGTCACCCAGCTGCACTACCTGCTCGAGCAGTGGAAGGCGGCGGCGGCGGCCGACCCGTCGCTCGCGTCGACGCAGCCCTACCAGGCGGCCGCCAGCGGCGACCTGTCGTGGCTCGCGGCCGCCGTCGACAAGCACTACGCGGGCGACGACTCCGACCTCGGCGTGCTCATCGGGGCCGTCGCGGGCACGTCCGGGGGCATGACGGTCGACGAGTACGCGGCATCCGTCGCCGAGTTCTACCGCGACGCGCGCCACCTCACGCTCGGCACCCCGTACGCCGACGCGGTCTACCAGCCGATGGTCGAGCTCATCCGGTTCCTCGAGGCGAACGGCTTCACGGCGTACATCGTCTCAGGCGGCGAGCGCGACTTCATGCGTCCGATGACCGAGGCGTACTACGGGATCCCGGCCGAGCGCGTGGTCGGCACGGGGATGGGCCTCACCTACGACGCCGAGGCGAACGTCGTGCGCTACGCGCCGAAGCTCGCGTTCTTCGACGACGGCCCCGAGAAGCCGGTGCGCATCTGGATGCGCACGGGCCGCCGCCCGATCCTCGCCGCCGGCAACTCGAACGGCGACATCCCGATGCTGCGCTTCGCGCAGGGCAGCCCGCGCAGTCTCGCGCTGCTGGTCCATCACGACGACGACACCGGCCGCGGCGACGCGCCTTACGACAAGGGCGCCGAGCAGGCGCTCGGCGCCGACGGCGTGACGGTGATCAGCGTCCGCGACGACTGGTCTCAGGTCTTCCCGACGCCCTGATCGCCCGCATCCACCCTCGCCCCACCCTCCCCTCCTCCGCGAACCGTCGCAAACGGCCGTATCGCGGCCGCAAATCCGGCCATTTGCGACGGCTCGGCTGCTGAGAACGGCGGCAGCAGGGGCGTTGTCCACAGAGGCGCGGGCGGAGGCGGGTTGTGCACAACAGGCGCGAGGGGACGGGGGCCACGGCTGGTGGGGCGGGCAATGTCGCAGGATGCGACGGCCACGACCTCTCCCCCCAGCCCTATCCGAGTCGGACTTCACCGTGCCCCATGCGCTCGCCCAAGGGGTGACGCGTCGCCGATTGCGCGCTCGCGACCTCGACACCCCGTTCCACGGTGTGCGCTCGCGAGGCACCGTCGCCGGCCCGGCACGGCGTGCCCTCGCCTACGCCGCGAAACTCCGTCGCGGGGAGGCCCTCAGCCACGGCACGGCGCTCCTCCTGTACGGAATCTCGGCGCCCGCGGCGTGCGTCGCAGAGATCCACGTGACGAGTCTCGGCAATGCAGAGCGAGCGCGAGGCGTCGGCGTTCGCGGCCATGAGGCGGATCCGGGTTCGCTGCGCACCGCGACGGTCGACGGCGTCGTCGTCGTTCACCCCGTCGATGCCTGGTGCCAGCTCGGTGCGACGCTCTCGGTGCGACAGCTCGTCGTGCTCGGCGATGCACTCACTCGTCGGCAGCATCCCCTTGCGACGCGTGATGAGCTCCGGAGTGCTGTCGGGCGACGCGCCGGCCGCCGGGGCGTTCGACGCCTGCGTGAAGCGGTCGAGCTGGTGCGTGAGGGGACCGACTCGAGCGCGGAGACCGCACTTCGCATGGATGCGGCCGACTTCGGTCTTCCGGAGCCCGAGGTCAACGGGCGGATCGTCGACCCGCACGGCGCCCTGGTCGCCCTCGGCGACCTCGTCTACCGCGATCAGCGGACGATCCTAGAGTTCGACGGCGACCAGCATCGGACGGACGACCGGCAGTTCGCCCGCGACCTCGACCGGATGGAGGCGCTGTCTCGTCTGGGGTGGCGCGTCGTCCGTGTCACGCGTCAGCACGACGCTGCCGCCAGGCGTGCCAAGTTCGCCCTGGTCCGCGCCCACCTGATGCAACGCGGCTGGCATCCTGGCTCGGACTGAGGCACGAACCGTCGCAAACGGTCGCTCGGAACAGACGGATGCGGCCCTTTGCGACGGCTCGACGGCGATACCGGGCAGGACGCGATGCGGCGGAACGGGTCAGGCCTCGCCGACGAGCCGGAAGCCGATGTGCGACATGCCGGTGTCTTCGGCCTGCGGCGAGCGCGCTGCGGGCCGGAAGCGCAGGCAGTAGTCGGGCGAGCACAGGTGCGAGCCGCCCTTGAGCACGCGACGCGGGATCGACGGGAAGCCGTCCTGGGCACTGGCGGCCGCCAGCAGGTTCGCGCGCTTGCCGGCGTCCACCGGCTTGTCCGACAGCCGCAGATGCCGGGGCGTGTAGTAGTCGGTGGTCCACTCCCACACGTTGCCGGTCATGTCGTACAGGCCGTACCCGTTCGGGGCGTATGAGCCGACGGGTGCGGCATCCCCCACGCCCTGGTTGTCGTACGGAAAGCGGCCGAGCCAGGAGTTCGCCTGTGCCACCCCGCCCGGGTACGGCTCGTCGCCCCACGCGAACCGCTTGCCCTCGAGCCCGCCGCGGGCGGCGTACTCGTGCTCGGCCTCGGTGGGCAGGCGCAGTCCCGCCCAGTCGGCGTACGCCTGGGCGTCTTCGAACGCGATGTGGACGACAGGATGCCGCAGCCGCTCGTCGATGGACGACTCCGGTCCGAACGGGCGCCGCCAGTACGCGCCGGGCTGCCAGCGCCACCAGTTGCGCCAGTCGCGCAGGTCGACGGGCCCTCGTGTCGGCGTGAACACCATGGCCCCCGGAACGAGGTCCGCGGGATCGGCGCCCTCGAAGTTCGCCGGGTCGAGCTCGCGCTCGGCGACCGTGATGTACCCGGTGTCGTCGACGAAGGCGGCGTACTGCTCGTTGGTGACGGCGTAGCGATCGATGCGGAACGGCGCGACCTCGCGCTCGTGGACCGGCTGCTCGTCGGGGTAGAACTCGTCGGAGCCCATCGTGAACGTGCCCCCGGGGAGCAGCACCTGGTCGTGGATCGCTGACGTCACCCGACAACCGTAACGGCCTAGAAGCTGCCGATGCCCTTGCCGATCAGCGAGACGCCGATCACGAGCAGCAGCACCGCCATGATGATGGCGTTCTCTTTGCCGAGCCACACGCGCAGCGCGTCGAGCGGCCCGCGCAGCCTCTCGGCCGCGACGAGGTACCCGACGACCGGGACGAGGACCGTGGATCCCGCCAGCAGCGTGAAGATCGCGATCACCAGCACGATCGACCCGGTGTCGAGGCCGGCAGCGCCGATGTCGACGCCCGCGGACGCCGCCATGAGCAGGTTCTTCGGGTTGACCGCCGACAGCAGGAACCCGAGCCCGAACGCCACGGGGAAGGTCACCTTGTCGATCGCCTGCATCCACTTCGGCATCTTCGGCTCTTCGCCCGCCCTCGGGCGGCCGCGCCACTGGCGCACGGCGAGGAGCAGCAGCAGCGCCCCGAGGACCAGCTGGATGACGCCCTGGATCGGCTTCGAGGCATCCGGATCCTGGTCGGGGAGGATCGACGACAGCAGCGTGAACACCGTCACCGCGACGACGATGCCGAGCACCCAGCCGAGCAGGAACCCGACGCTCGTCACCCGCGCCTTCGGCGACAGCAGCATGAGGATCGCGGCGATGATCGGGATGGGGCTGATCGCCACACCGAGGGCGAGGGGAAGGATCTCTCCGATGACGGCGCCCATGGGCGTGCCTCCTGGGATGTCGCGGCCGGCTGTCGGACTCACCGTAGCGTGCGGCCCCACGATGCACCGATGCATCCGGTTCTCGTGCCGTTCCTTCCGCCTGCCTGAAGGAACGGATAGCGTCGTGAGGGTGCCGCACCTCGCGCGGCGCGCCGGGACGACGTAGGAGAGAACATGGCCGCAGAGTTCACCGGGACCATCAAGCTCGACGTCCGCGATTCGGTCGCGGACTGGGCCCCGTACGAACGTCCGAAGGCGCCCGAGGGGGCGCCGAACGTGCTGGTGATCCTGTACGACGACACCGGCATGGCGTCGTGGTCGCCGTACGGCGGGCGGATCAACATGCCGACGATGGACCGTCTGGCGGCGAACGGCCTCACGTACACGCAGTGGCACACCACGGCGCTGTGCTCGCCGACGCGCTCGACCTTCCTCACCGGCCGCAACCACCATGTCAACGGCATGGGCAACATCATGGAGGGCACGAACGGCTTCCCGGGCCTGTCGGGCCACATCCCGGAGTCCTGCGCCACGATCGGCCAGGTGCTGCAGAAGAACGGCTACTCGACGTTCTGGGTCGGCAAGAACCACAACGTGCCCGAAGAGGACATCTCGACCGGCGGCAGCAAGGAGCAGTGGCCGCTGGCGATGGGCTTCGACCGCTTCTACGGCTTCATCGGCGGCGAGACCAACCAGTGGTATCCCGACCTCGTCGAGGACAATCACTTCATCGAGCCGCCCTACAGCCCCGAAGAGGGCTACCACCTCTCGAAGGATCTCGCCGACCAGACGATCCGCCTGATCCGCGACCAGAACGCATCGAACCCGTCCAAGCCCTGGTACACGTGGTTCTGCCCGGGCGCGAACCACGCCCCGCACCACGCCCCCAAGGAGTACATCGACAAGTACAAGGGCGTGTTCGACGACGGCTACGACGCCTACCGCGAATGGGTGCTCGGCCGCATGGTCGAGCGCGGTATCCTCCCCGCCGACACGGTGCTCACCCCGATCAATCCGCTGCCGGAGGATCAGGCGAACCCGGCCGACTACGTCAAGCCGTGGGACACCCTGTCGGACGACGAGAAGCGCCTGTTCGCCCGCATGGCCGAGGTGTTCGCCGGGTTCAGCGAGTACACCGACGCGCAGATCGGCCGCATCATCGACTACCTCGAGGACTCGGGCCAGCTCGACAACACGCTCATCTTCTACTGCGCCGACAACGGCGCCTCGGGCGAGGGGTCGCCCGACGGCTCGGTCAACGAGAACAAGTTCTTCAACGGGTTCCCCGACGACCTGAAAGAGAACCTCGACAAGATCGGTGTACTGGGCGGTCCCGAGACGTACAACCACTACCCGACCGGGTGGGCGACGGCGTTCTCGACCCCGTTCCAGATGTTCAAGCGCTACTCGCAGTTCTCGGGCGGCACCTGCGACCCGATGGTGATCCACTGGCCGGCGGGCATCACGGCCAAGGGCGAGATCCGTCACCAGTACCACCACTCCACCGACATCGTGGCGACGGTCCTCGACGTCATCGGCATCGAGATGCCGTCGGTGTTCCGGGGCGTCGAGCAGCGTCCGCTGGACGGCGTGTCGATGAAGTACTCGTTCGACGCGGCGCCCGACGGGCCCACCGCGAAGAAGGTGCAGTACTACGCGATGCTCGGCACCCGCGGCATCTGGAAGGACGGATGGAAGGCCGCGGCCATCCACGCCCCGCTCACCGGCCACGGCCGCTTCGACGAGGACCGCTGGGAGCTCTACCACGTCGACGCCGACCGCTCCGAGTCGAAGGACCTCGCCGCCGAGCACCCCGAGAAGTTGCAGGAGCTCATCGACGCCTGGTTCGAAGAGGCCGAGAGGAACAATGTGCTGCCGCTCGACGACCGCTCGGCGCGCGACCAGCTGACGATCGAGCGCCCGCAATCCGAGCCGCCGCGCACCCGGTACGTCTACTACCCGAACACCACGTCGATCGCGGAGAGCGTCGCGGTCAACGTCCGCGGACGCTCGTACAAGATCATCGCCGACGTCGTCCTCGACGAGGGGGCTCAGGGCGTGCTGTTCGCGCACGGCTCACGTTTCGGCGGCCACTCGCTGTTCATCAAGGACGGCAGGCTGAACTACGTGTACAACTTCCTGGGCATCCCGCCCGAGCAGACCTTCACGTCAGAGGCCCTCACTCCCGGCAAGCACGCACTGGGCGTGGAGTTCATCCGTGAGAGCGCGGGTGAGCACGGTGAGTCGCTCGGCACGGCCAAGCTCTATGTCGACGACCAGGTCGTCGCCGAGGGCCCGATGCGTGCGCAGGTCGGCAAGTTCTCGCTCGGCGGCGACGGCCTGTGCGTCGGGTATGACAGCGCGGACCCCGTGAGCGGTCAGTACGCGAACCCGTTCCCGTTCACGGGCGGCAAGCTGCTGGGCGTCGGCATCGACATCAGCGAGGAGCAGTACCTGGACCTCGAGCTCGAGGCGCTGGCCGCGCTCGCGCGCGAGTGATGGCGGACGCGCTCCGATAGCGAGAGACCGGATGCCGTGGCTGCGGCATCCGGTCTCTCCATCTTGTCGGCCGCACCCGCTGCGCGCGGATCAGGCGGGCGGATGCGCCGCCAGCCACTCGTCCGCCGCCTTCTTCGTCACCTTCAGCAGCCAGGCATCGGTCACGACCTCGCGCAGCAGCTCCGCATCGATCGCGTCCAGCCGCACCAGCACCGCCGGGTAGCCGTCGAAATGGGGAATCGTGAAGAACACGTCCGGGTAGGTCTCGATGAGCGCGAGCTTGCCCTGCTCGCCGTCGGTGCGGATGCCGATCACCTCGCCGTCCGGCCACTCGCGACCGGCGGAGCGCAACTGCTCCAGGTCACGCCCGCTCGGTCCGCGCTGCCAAACGAACACGCCCGTGGGCGTCCGCCAGGTGGCCGCGCGCCGGTGACCGTCCACGCGTTCGACCACGCCGGGAAAGCCGAGCGCGATGGCCCGCACATCGTCGAGAACCGCCATGGTCCCATCATCCGCCTGTTCGATCGCAGCGTCACGTGACGCCCGGGACGGCGTGTGGTGTACTGATGCCAGAACAGCGTCCGACTGCGTCGCACTGCCGGGGGGACCAGGCGGTGCAAGAGGAGCATCCCCTGTGAGCACGACTGATCGTCCCCGCGTGCGCCGACTTCTCGCCGCGGTCCTCTCCACGGCGCTGGTCGCCACCGGCGCGGTCGCTCTCACGGCGACCCCCGCGGCCGCGGCATACCCCGAGACCGTGAACCCGTTCGCCATCGCCGGCGGCTTCACGATCTATGCGCGCGAGGACGCACTGCTGCGGAACCAGGAGACCGAGGGCAGCATCGCCGTCGGCGACACCGCCACGGTGCAGGGCAGCAGCGGCCAGTACACGATCATCCACGTCTCGGCCGGCACCGGCGCATACGACCTGCCGACCGTCGACGACAACCCCACCCGGTTCCTCGTAGGCAGCTACAGCACCACGAGTACGGGCATCCTCGCGATCACCAGCGCGGGCACGACGGACCCCGATCTGCTCGGCGACCTCAAGATGGTGCAGCGCGACGGGCCGTGGCAGGCGTTCCAGCGATCGGACTGGCTCCGGCTGAACCAGAACCCGTCGAATCCGGATCAGACACCCCTCATCGACGCGACGCACCAGCGCTATCCGCAGAACGCCGCACCGCCGGAAGGGACCGTCGGCGCCAACGGCGCACACAGCATCTACACGCTCGACACGTCCGCGACCGCCGTCGCGAACTACGTCGAAGCCAATCGCGAGGCGTCGTGGGAAGAGGCGGCGATGTGTCTCGGCGACATCGCCGACCCCACTGCGGGGATCGGCTATCCCGTCGGGGTCGCTGACGACGAGGGCGACCGCGTCGTCCTGGAGCCGCTCAGCCCCGACATGCCCAACGTCGTGGATTACGCCGACATCGCCGGCGCCGCCCTCATCCAGTTCTCGGACGGTCCGACGCCGGGCGCCGCGAACCCGCTGGTCATCCGGGTGCCGAGGGGGACGACCGAGGTGATCGGCGCCCGTGCCGATCCACAGGGCGCCTACTCCCCGTACATGCTGTGGGACCTCTCGCTGTTGGTTGGCGACGTGACGGTCACCGCGGCGCAGGCGCGCATCGACGGCTCGATCTACGCCCCCGAGGCGGACGTCACCGTGAACGCGGCGCCGCTGGACGGCCAGGTCATCGGCCGCGACGTGACCATCGAGGGGGGCGAGGTGCACTCGTACCTGTTCTCCAGCGAGGTCCCGTGCACTCCCGACAGCGGCACCTTCTCGGTGCGGAAGGCACTGTCGGGCATCGATGCGGGGGATCTGCCCCCCGACACCACGTTCACCGTCAACTACACCGCGACGGAGCCCGACGGCACCATCGTGCCCGGGACGCTGGAGATCCCCGCCGACGGAACACCGGTCGACGCGGGCTTGGAGTTCCCGCTCGGCACCGTGGTGGAGTTCGAAGAGATCGCACCGGAGACCGTCCCTGGGTGGGAGTGGGGACCGGCGAGTGTGACGCCCAACCCGCTCACGATCGGCTCGGGGTCCGCCGACGTGGTGGTCTCGAACACCGCCACCGAGCTGACGGGGACGTTCAGCGTGGTGAAGTCGGTCGACTTCCTCTCGGGCGATCCGGTCGACCTCCCCGAGGGCATCAGCGTGCCCGTGCACTGGACCGCGTGGGACGGCCTGACCCAGATCGCCGAGGGCACGATCGAGGTGCCGCTCGACGGCACGGTCGTCGACGTCGGGCAGCAGTTCCCTGTCGGCACCCGGATCGTGCTCACCGAGGACCTCACCGGCGTCACCCCGCCCGACGGCTACGAGTGGTCGACCGTGGGCTGGGATCCCGGCCGTACGTTCGTCATCGAAGAGCAGGGCACCGTCGCCGTCGAACTCACCAACGGCGTCACGCCCATCGACGACGGACGCTCCATCTCGATCGTGAAATCGGCGACGGGCACGGCCGCCGACGACGCCTACGGGTACGCGGTCAGCTACAACACCGGGACCGACACGCGAGGGACCATGGCGTTGCCGATCGGCGATCCGCAGCTCCTCGCCGACGTCGATCCCGAGGCCGACACGCTCGAGCTCGCCGAGCTCGTGCCGACGCTGAACGGCCAGCCCACCGACCCGGCGGACTGGAAGCTCCCGGTCATCCTCGTCACGGTGGACGGGGTCACGACCGAGTACACCCCGACCGCGTTCGACGAGGGCCAGGCCGACCTCACGGACGCGATCGTCGACATTCCGCTGCCGGCGTCGGGAGACATCGCGATCGAGGTCGACAATGCTCTGCGGGAGGGGACGTTCGACGTCTCGAAGGCGTTCGAGAACATACCCGAGGAGCTCATCCCCGACGACCTCGAGTTCAGCGTCACGTGGACGGCGACGCTGCCCACCGGAGAGGTCGAGCGAGGCACGATCCGGGTCCCGGCCGACGGCACGGCCGTCGGGCCCGAGACCGGCGACGGCGCGCCGGCGACGTTCCCGTACGGCACGGTCATCACCTTCGGCGAGCTCACGGCGCCGACGCCGCAGCAGATCGCCTGGGAGACGCGCACGTTCGATCCCGAACAGCTCGTGATCGGCGACGGCGGCGCCGCCGTCGTCCACACGACCCTCACAAACCGCGCGACGCTCATCACCGGCACGTTCCAGGTGTCCAAGGCGCTGGCGGGCATCGACCCCGAGCTCCTCCCCGTCGACTCGTTCACGATCGACTACACCGCCCACTTCCCCGGGCAGGACCCGCAGGCGGGCAGCTTCGAGATCCCCGCCGACGGCACACTCGCCGGGCCGACCGACGAGAACGGCGGTCCGGTCATGTTCCCGATCGGGACGATCGTCAACGTCACCGAGGTCGCGCCCGACCCCGCCGACCTGCCCGAGGGCTACGCATGGAGCGGAAGCGCCACCTGGACTCCGGCGAGCTGGGTGCTCATCGGCCCGGACGAGACGCCGACCCTCCAGGTCACGAACTCGGTCGTCGAGCTCACGCGCTATTCCGCGGTCAAGCGAGTGGACGGGGATGCCGCGTCCTCCGTCCCGACGGGCACGACCTTCCCGCTGGAGTGGTGGGTCGACGACGTCGCCCAGCCGACCGTGCAGCTCACGCCCGACGTCGTCGTGTACTCCCCCTACTACCCGGCCGGCACCATCGTCGCCGTGCGGGAGGGCGATCCACCCCCCGTCCCCGGTGTGGACTGGGGCATACCGACGTGGACGGTCGACGGGCAGGCCCTCACACCGGACGACGAGGGCCGCTACACGCTCCCTGTCACGCCCCTCCTGCGCGGCGCAACGGTGGAGGTCACCGTGACCAACACGGCGGACACCACACCCGCCCCGATGCCTCCGGCGCCGCTGCCGGCGACGGGCGGTGGCGGCGTCTCACCGCTGGTCCCGCTCGGCGCTCTCGCGGCGATCACGCTCGGCGCCTTGCTCGCGATCCGACGCACGCGCCGCACGCACGACGTGTGACGAGTGGATGCCGCACCCGGCCTCATCGGGCGGTGGCGGCATCCACTCTCCGCGGTTCAGACGGCGTCCGCGGCCGCCCGCAATCCGGCGACGTCGATGCGGCTCATGCCCTGCAGCGCCGCGCCGGCGGCCGCGGCCCGCCGCGGGTCGGGGTCGGTGAGCAGCTCGACGAGTGCGCGCGGCACGACCTGCCACGACAGGCCGAAGCGGTCCTTCAGCCAGCCGCAGCGCCCTTCTTCGCCGCCTTCCGACACGAACTCGTCCCAGTAGCGGTCGACCTCGGCCTGATCGGCGCAGTCGATCACGAACGACACCGCCTCGGTGAACGTGAACTGCGGGCCGCCGTTGAGACCGAGGAACGGCTGCCCGTCGAGCTCGAACGACACCGTGATCACGGGGCCGTCCTCGCCCATGCGGCTGACATCGGTGATGCGCGAGTCGGGAAAGACCGACACGTAGTACTCCGCCGCGTCGAGGGCCTGACCGTCGAACCAGAGGTTGGGGGTGATGCGAGGCATTTCGGTTCCTTCCGTCGTGGCCGCCCGATCGGCGGCGTCATCAGGGAGTCGGAGCCGATCGGCCGTTCTCGACATCCCCGCCGGAAGTTTCTCGGGATCCGGCTTCGGCGGAACCGGAGAGGCGGGACGCCGCATCGGCCAGATACCGGCGCTCCGCCTCGTTCGCGGTCCGGGCAGCAGCCGCGCGGAATGCTGCGGCGGCCCCCGGGCGGTCTCCGGAGAGCTCGTACAGGTGCGCCCGCACCGCGTGCACGCGGTGGTGGTCGCCGAGCGCGGCGGCGGCGGCATCCACCCCCTCCATCGCGGCCGGGATGCCGTCGGTCATCGCGACGGCGACAGCGGCGTTGAGGCCGACCATGGGGTTGTCGGTGAGGCGCGCGAGCGCGCGGTAGAGGCCGGCGATGCGCGCCCAGTCGGTGTCGGCGTGCAAGGGCGCCTGGTCGTGGACCGCGGCGACGGCGGCCTGCAGCTGATACTCGCCGACCTCGCCGCGGCGCATCGCATCGGTGAGCAGCACGACGCCCTCGGCGATGAGGGCCGGGTCCCAGCGCGTGCGGTCCTGCGCGGGCAGCGGCACGAGGCGCCCGGCGGCGTCGACGCGGGCCGGGCGGCGCGCCTCGGTCAGGAGCATGAGTGCCAGCAGGCCCGCGACCTCGGCGTCGGCGGGGAGCGAGGCCTGCAGCATCCGGGTGAGCCGGATCGCCTCGGCGGCCAGATCCGGCCGCGCGAGATCGTCGCCCTCGCTGGCGACGTAGCCCTCGTTGAACAGAAGGTACAGCACATGCAGCGCCGACCGAGTACGCGCATCCCGTGCATCCTCGGGCGGCGGCTCGAAGCGCCCGCCCGCGGCCCGCAGGGTCGCCTTCGCCCGGCTGATCCGCTGCGCCATCGTCGCCTCGGGGACGAGGAACGCCGCCGCGATCTCGCGCGTCGTGAGTCCGCCCACCGCCCGCAGCGTCAGCGGGATCGCGACGCCCGGGGTGAGCGCCGGGTGGCAGCACAGCAGCACCAGGGTGAGCGAGTCGTCGACGTCGCCGGCGGCGGGCTCGTCGGCGGCGGGCGCCTCACGGTCGTCCCAGGCCTCGCGCTCGCGCCGGCGACGTGCGTCGGCCGAACGGTAGGCGTCGACCAGCCGCCGCGACGCGACCGTGACCAGCCACGCGCGCGGGTCGTCCGGAACACCGGCCTGCCACTGCTCCGCCGCAGCGATCAGCGCCTCCTGGACGGCATCCTCCGCCCCGTCGAAGTCGCGATAGCGGCTCGCGACGATCGCGAGGGCCCGCGGCGCGTGCTCGCGCAGCAGCGCCTCGAGCGTCCGAGCATCGGGCGCCGGCGTCACAGGTCGTCGGTCGCCGGCGCGCCCATCACCTGGCGCACCTCGATGGGCGCCTGCACCGGCGCCCCGCCGGGCCCCGGCGCCGCCGACACGAGCGCCGCGATCTCGAGCGCACGATCCCACGACTCGACGTCGACGAGCCGGTACCCGGCCAGCAGCTCCTTCGTCTCGGGGAACGGGCCGTCGGTCACGACCGGCGTGCGCCCGTCGCTCGTCACGATGCGCGCCGCCTCGGGCCCGGCGAGCCCGACCGCGTCGATCAGCTCGCCGAGCTCGGCCAGCCGTGCGTTGAGCTCCCGCTGGAACGCGATATGGGCTTGGGCGTCGGATGCCGTCCACGCGGTCATCGGCGGGGCGTCCGAGGCCGTCGGGCCGTAGGTCTGCAGCAGCATGAAGCGCATGCCGTCATCCTGACAGCGCGGCGGCGGTCACGGAACCCTGGGCAGCGGCTCGACCGCGAACGTGAACGCCCGGCCCTGGCGGAAGGGCTCGACGAACTCGAAGTTCTCGAACGCGATGCCTCCGGGGATGGCGGCCTGGCTCATCCAGTAGGTGTACCGGCCGTTGACCTGGGCGACGAGCGCCGGGTCGGGGTCGTCGGCGCGCCACGTCTGCACCGCGGGGCGGCCGATGTATGTCCAGTGCCCGGCCGTGCCGGGGGCGTGCACGGCGAGGTGCGGTTCGTCCTCGTCGGGCACGGCCGACACCGACACGCCGGCTCCGTCGCGCACGAGCCGGTCCAGGCCGAACCGCGCGTGATCGGCGAAATGGACGTCGGTGTAGTCCGGCCAGAGCTCCGCCGCGTGCGCCGCGCCGTCCGCGAGCTGCAGCGTGCGCAAGCGCGCCCAGTTGCCCATCGTCGCCGTGAGCACACAGGCGTCGAGTTCGACCGACGACGTCCTCCGATATGCGGCGACCGAGATCTCGTGCGGCCGATCGGCACGGGACACCGCGCGCACCCACACGTCGGCGCCGTTCGCGAACGGCTCGACCGCGACGTCGACGGTCAGCGTCTCGACGCCGTCCACTTCGGCGACGGTGCCCCGCGCAGGCTCCCGCGGGTCTCGGGGCGCGGGATCGTCAGGGTCGTCCGTCGACCACAGCCGCAGCCCCGGCACGTCGTCGAGCCGGCTGCGCTCCAGCTCCGAGTAGCCCCGCTGCGAGCCGCCCGCCGGGATCGGCTCGACCGCGATGAAGTTGAGGAGCCGCTCGCGCGGCTGGTCCAGGTACGGCGTGTACAGGCGCAGCAGCCCGCGCGGGCCGCCGATCGGCGGCAGCCCGAGCTGCATCCCCTCGGGGTGGCCCCACCGCGGCTCGCGCGGGCCGTTCACGGCCGCCGGTCTCAGCCAGCGCCCGTCCGTCGTGGCCTCGGCCCATTCCCGGCCCTCGCCGTCGTGCGCCATGCCTCCGCCCTCCGCCGCGCCGGTCACAGCCCGGCGACGCGGCCGACGAGGTTCACCCTGATGCCCATGCGGTCGAGCATCGCGGCCTTGGCGACGAGCGCCCGGTCGGCGGTCTCGGCATCGGGTGTGTAGACGAGCTGCGCGTGGTTGGCCTTGTGCCGTGCCATGAACTGGTCGCGCGTGACGTCGTGCAGCACGACGTGCGCGATCGGCCACTCCGGGTTGGTGGCGTCCTTTCGGCGCTGCGTCTCTTCGGCCGGAAGCTCGACGACGGTGCCGCGGAAGATGTCCGCCTGCAGCACCCCGTCCGCGATGAAGACCCGCGAGATCACGACCTCGCCGGGCTTCGACACGCCGTTGATGGTCGAGCCGCCGGCCGGGAAGAACACCGGGCCCTGCCGCCACCCCTCCGCCTTGTGCCACCCGCCCAGGTGCGACGCGGGCACCGATCCCGAGATCTCGTACACCCAGACGAACTCGCCGTCGAAGTCCTCGCCCCACCGGACGTCGTGCAGCGTGTTGTCGGGAACGAGACCCATGGCCGTCCACACCCGGTCGGTGACGAGCGCGTCGACCGCGACGCCCTCGTCTGCCTCGTTGAAATGCGGGAACGCGCGCCCCGCGAACAGCTCGCGAGACCCGTCGCGCGAGAGCACGGGCGGACGCTCGGTGGAGTTGAGGATGCCTTCGGCGAGATCGGATGCCGGCACCAGATCCTTCAGTCCCTGCTGGTACTGGATGCCGACGGCGTCGAGCCCGAAGTCGTCGGCGATGCGCAGCGCCGCGATGTACATCTTCAGCTGCCAGCGCACCTGCGCCTCGGTCAGCTCGGTCTGCTCGTCGGTGCCGAAGCGGAACGTCATGCCGCGATCGGTCAGCCAGTCACGGGCGGCGTCGGCCTCGGCATCCGTCACGTTCAGCATCTCGGCGTACAGGGCCGATTGCGACAGGCGCTCCTTGTAGATCCCGGTGCGGTTGAGCAGCTCGTCGTCGAAGATCGCGTTGTACATGCCCATGCAGCCCTCGTCGAAGACGCCGATGATGGCCTTCTCTGCGAGCAGCTGGTCGCCCAGGGCTCGCCCGAGCTCGACCTCCGGGGTGTCGGGGAGCGAGGGCAGCGGCCGCACGTGCGAGGCGTCGTGGGTGATGCGGCCCGTCTCGGTCCACTCCTGCAGTCCCTGACGGAACCAGTCGTCGGTGAAGTCGACCGACCAGATCGACGCGTAGTCCTTGCCCATCTTGGTGAGACCGGCGTTGAGACCGAGCAGCCCGACGAGCCCCGGCCAGTCGCCGGCGAAGTTCGCGACCGTGAGGATCGGCCCCTCGTGCGTACGCAGTCCGCCGAGCACGTGGTGGGAGTACTGCCACACCGCCTCGGCGACGATGAGGGGCGCGTCGGCCGGGATGGTCTTGAAGACCTCGAGGCCCATGCGCTGGCTCGAGATGAAGCCGTGACCGGTCGCGGGGTCGACGCCGTTGGCCCGGATGACCTGCCAGCCGAGGTCGTTCAGCACGCCGGTCACCCCGGCTTCGAGCTCGACCTGGGTCGGCCAGCCGGCCGCGTTCGCCGACTCGCGCAGGTCGCCCGACGCGATGAGATAGGCGGTCTTCGGCGGCGCGGCCTGGGGCTCGCGGACGGCGGGGAGGCGGTAGCCGGTCATGGGGTCTCCTGAGGTGAGGGGTCTGCGACGGCCGCGCCGGAGCGTGCGGTGACGCTCTCGCCGGCCGTCAGGGTCAAGGGGTGGGGATGCTCCGCCCGCACGGGACGCCCGCGCAGGTCGAGCCGGTCCACGGTCAGCGAGCCGCCGTCGACGCGGAGCGTCAGCTCGTCGCCGTCGATCTCGACGCGGCCCCAGGCGTCGCCGGCCGTGAACAGCCCGCGGAACGGGCCGCCCGAGGCAGGGGCGAACGAGAGCGTGCGGGCGGGCGCATCCCACTGCACGCCGCTGAAGGCGAGCAGCAGCGCCCACGATGCGAGCGAGCGCGCATAGTGGTTGCCGCACTCGATCTCGTTCCACGGGCTGCGGTACTCGCCGTCGTAGCGGGCGCGCAGGGTGCGTTCGAGGACGAGTGCGTCGTCGACGAGGCCCGCATACGCGAGGGATGCCGCCACCTGGTGCTCGACGCCCGTCCAGACCTCGTCCGAGTACACGAAGGGGATGTCGGGCCGACCGCCGCGCGGCCACGATGCGAGCAGCAGGCCGCCCTCGTCGTTGAGCGCGTACACGCGCTGTGTGCTCTCGTGCGCCGACAGGTCGGTGCGGTGGTTGTGGGCGACGATCGCGCCGAGCGCGCTACGGAGGCGGTCGCGCGGCAGCAGGTCGCCGAGGCCGTTGACCCACGCGTGGAACTGGCCGAGCAGCTGGTCCGACAGCACGCCCTCGCCGTACTGGTACCGGTGGCCGTCGACGTCGTCGATCACCTGCCGGTAGTACTCCCCGTTCCAGAGGACCTCGTCCATGCCCGCGGCGACACGGTCGGCGCGGTCCAGCCAGTCAGCGGCCCGCGCCGTCTCGCCCAGGTGGGCGGCCATGCGGGCGCCCGCCCGGAGCGCTGCCCCGAACATGCCGTTGGCGAGCGGCTCCACCCCGTGGAACTCGATGTCGTAGGTGTTGTGCAGCTCACCGTCCAGCAGACCGTCTCCGTCGCGGTCCCACTCCCTGATCGCGTGCTCGAGCGTGCGGACGGCGGCCAGCCACGATTCGCGCAGGAAGCCGTCGTCGCCCGAGAAGCGCCATTCGCGGTGCAGCCGCAGGAAGGTGCCCAGCTGCCCGTCGACCGCCGGCCCCATGAACCACGGCGCGCCGCCGAGCACGCGGTTGCTGCGGAACTTCTGCGCGCCGTCGCGATCGGTCTCGAGCAGGAACTCCACGCGGCGCGCGCTGCGCTCCAGCGACGGGAACAGCCACGCGAGGGTCTGCGCGTACGACCACACGTGCGTGCAGGTCCCCTCGCACGAGCCCACGTGGTCGAACGAGCCCTCCCACGCGGCGAACACCGGTCCTTCGCCGAGCTCGGGGTTCGGCGTCTCGACGACGAATGCCGTCGTCGACCGCGCTGCGGCGATGTTGGCGCCCACGGCGTCGGCGATCACCGGGTCGAGCGTGCCGCCGTAGAGCGCCTCGACGAAGGCGAGCGTGGTCGCCTCGAGCGCCGGCAGCTCGCGATGCAGATGGGATGCCGCCGCCCACGCGTCGGGCCACAGCACCGCGTACCGGTTGCGCACGATCCCCGCGTCGGGCCGGTCGTCGGCGACGATGTTGCCTCGCCACGACCGGCGGCGGTTCGGGAAGCTCCAGGCCAGCACGAACTCGAAGTCGCGGCTCTCGCCGGGCGCCAGCTCGTGCACGATGCCGAGCGAGCCGGTGCGCAGGCGGGGCAGGCGCTCGAACAGCTCCTCCTCGTCCATGGCGCCGTCGACGGCGGAGTCTGCGAACAGTCCGCGCGGGCGATCCTCCAGCGTCAGTCGGGGCTCGGGCGCCAGCATCCCGTCGTCCGACAGGTCGTTCCAGAACAGCCGCGCGCCGTCGGGCCAGAAGCCCGTCACCCACTGCGGCTTCGCCGTGGTCGACTCGTCCGTCGTGGTGAGGCTCAGCGTGCCGTAGTCCGGGTCGTCCTCGGGCAGCCGGATGCCGAAGTCGAGGCCGCGGGCCCCTCTCTCTTCGCGCCAGCGCACGGTCTGCTGCGCGCGCATGCCGAACGGACCCTCACCGCGCCCGGCGGTGTGGCTGACGCTCCCCGCGATCGTCACGCGCACGCGCCGGTCCGACGGGTTCGTGACGCGGTAGCGCAGCACCGCGGCGGGGATGCCGGAGGCATCGGGGTCGAGCGGCACAAGCGGCGTGAACGCCCGCAGCGACACGTCGACGGGCAGCACGTCGTCGTCGAAGTCGATGTCGACCACCGGGTACTCGCCGCGCATGGTGGCGCCCCGCAGGCGCGGGAGCCCTGCCTGCCACTCGAACAGGAAGCCGGCATCGATGTCGCGGCGGCCGGTGATGCGCGCCTCGAGCACGCGGGTGACCGCTTCGCCCGCGTCGCCGCCGTCGTCGCCGAGTGGCGCCGCGTGGATCGCGAAGAACGAGTACGGGTTGATGCGGCCCTTGTCGGGGGCGTTCTCGAACTCCCAGTCCCTCAGCTCGCCCCGCGCACCGAGCGACACGTTGCCCGTGCCGATGCCGCCCAGAGGGAAGGCCGCGCGCTGCGCGGTGTGCGGGATGCCGCGTGCCCGCCGCTGCGGGTCGGTCCGGCCTGTCATGCCATCGCCTCCTGAGGCTGCGACTGACGCTGCCCGGCCGCCAGCTCGTGGACGAGCTCCCGCGTCGAGGCGTACAGGCGCAGGTAGCGGTCGAAGAGGTCGTCGTAGAACGCCTCGGCGTCGGGGTCCGGGCGCACGGTGTGTGCGACGGGGTTCCAGTCGGCGATGCGGGGCGGCTCGTCCGCGGTCGCCGCGGCGGCGAGGAAGGCTGCGCCGTAGCTCGCGCCGATGGTGGTGCGCGGCACCTCCTGCACGAGGCCGGTGGCGTCCGACACGATCTGCAGCCAGAGCCCGCCCTGCGTGCCGCCGCCGACCGCGACGATGCGGCGGATGTCGGCGCCCGCGGCGCGCATCGTCTCGACGTTGTGCCGCACCCCGAGCGCTGTCGCCTCCAGGGCGGCGCGATACAGGTCGCCGCGCGTGTGGTCGAGGGTCAGCCCGGCGATCACGCCGCGCGCGTCCGGGTCGAGGATGGGCGTCCGCTCCCCGGCGAAGTACGGGAGCATGAGGATCCCGCGCGCCCCGCGGCCGGACTCCTCCGCCTCGGCCAGAAGCCCCGCGTAGTCGGCATCCGTCAGCTCCTTCAGCCATGCCGTCAGCGCGCCCGACGTCGCGAGACCGCCCGCCAGGTTGCGGGTGCCGGGGAACGCGCCGACCGTGGTCCACATCGACGGGGTGCGCAGCGTCTCGGTGCCGGTCGCGATCAGGAACATGGTCGTGCCGTACATCAGCATCAGGTCGCCGTCCTCGTGCGCGCCGACGCTCACCGCCTCTGTCCAGGCGTCGATGGTCCCGGTGATGACGGGGGTCCCCGAAGGGATGCCGGATGCCGTGGCCGCGGCATCTGTCACGGTGCCCGCGACCTCGCCCGCCCACGAGAGCGAAGGCGCCTCGATGCCGGGAGCGAAGCGGCGCCACCACGGCTCGTGCTAGGCCTCGGCCTCGACGTCGTAGAGCGGCGAGCACTGGCTGGCGGACTGATGATCGAGCACGTACGCACCGGTCAGCCGGCGGACCAGCCACGACGCGGGCATGAACAGCCGGCGCGCCCGCGCGAACGCGTCGGGCTCCTCGTCGGCGATCCACGCGATCTTGGGGCCTGCGGCCTGTGACGTGAGCGTCGAGCCGCCGATGCGCACGATCTCGTCGGGCCCGAGCTCGCCGGTCATGCGGGCGATCTGCGTGCCGGCGCGCATGTCGACGCCGTAGAGGATGGCGGGGCGCACGGGCTCGTCGCCGGCGTCCGCGAGCAGGACGCACGGCCCCATGCCGCTCACTCCGACGGCGACGACCTCGGGCTCGACCCCCCGCTCCCGCGCCCGTTCCGGCAGCTCGCGGGCGAGCGAGACGAATTCGTCCCACCACACCCGGCCGTCCATCTCCACCCACGACGGGCGCGGACGGCTGACGGTGTGCTCACGCGTCGCCGCGGCGACGATGCGACCGGTCTCGTCGACGAGCACGCCCTTGCTGCTGGACGTGCCGATGTCGACACCGAGCGTGCAGCGGACGGTCATCGGATCCTCCTCGATCGCGAAGCGCCGAGACGGCGGACGCCGTCGGGCGAATGCCCCCACTGTAGACGAAATCGATTTCATGATCAACCGCACGAAACCGCCCCGGGCCTGAAACACCGGTTGCGGGATCAGCCGCGCGGCGTGGCGCGTGCCGGCTGCACCTCGTTGCGCAGTACGACCGTGCGCGCCGGCTGGTCGTCGCCGTTGATGCGCTCGAGCAGCATCTTCGCCGCCGTCACGCCCATGTGCCGGGCGGGCAGGCGCACGACCGTGACCGCCGTCGGCGAGAGCGTCGTGAACGGCAGCGATCCGACGACCGCGACGCCGAGCTTGGGGGGCGTCAGGCCATGCTCGGTGAGCACCTGGATCGCACCGACCCCCAGCATGTTGTTGCACGCGACCACGGCATCGGGCGGCTCGGGAAGCGCGAGCAGTTCCTCCATGACCTCGCGGCCGCCGTCCACGCGGAACGTCGAATACCGCAGCAGCTCCTCGGGGTCGCCGTCGGGGAAGTGCCGGGCAAGCACCGCACGCCAGCCCTGCGCCCGCTCGTAGGCGGTCTCGATGTGCTGTGGTCCGGTGATGCACGCGATGCGCCGGTAACCGGCCTGCACCAGGTTCTCTGTCGCCGCCTGGCCCGCGGTGCGGTTGGCCATCACGACCCCGTCGATGTCGTAACCCGTTCCGCGGTCGACAGCCACGACCGGGCGGCCGGTGGCTATGAGCTCGTCGAGGTTGGTGTGATCCGAGGCTGCCGCGAGGATCACGCCGGCCATGTGCTCCGAGATCGCGATCTGGAGGTACGTGGCCTCCTTCTCGATCTGCGAATCGGTGTTGCACAGCACGACCGAGTAGCCGGCCTGGGAGGCCACGTCCTCGACGCCGCGCGCCATCTCGGTGAAGTACGGGTTCTCGATGTCGGGGATCACGAGGGCGATGACCTCGGAGGCCTGCCGGCGCAGCGTGCGGGCGGTCCGGTTCGGGGTGAACTTCAGCTGCCGCGCCGCCTCGCGCACGGCGAGGGTCTTCTCGTCCGACACCCCCATGCCGTTGAAGACGCGCGACACGGTCGCCGGCGACACTCCGGCGAGCTTCGCGACCTCGTAGATCGTGGCCATGTCACACCGCTTCCCCGTGCTCCGGCTCGCGTTGACATGCCGGTCAGCCCACAATACAGTGTTGAAATCGATTCCAAAATATCCGACTTCTGATCGACCCAGCGCGCTGGTGCACGGCGCGCAGACACGAGGACGTGCCGCCCGATGAACGCTCCCCAGCTCCCCTCCCCCGACCTCTCGTCCATCGCCTCGCTGCGATCGCTGCAGACCCGGTCGATCTCGCCCGAGAACTTCGACGGCGCTGTCGGCGGCGGCGGTCGCGCGACCGAGGGCACCGGCGCCTCCTGCGCCCGGGACCTCGGACCGGGCTGGAAGATCTCGCCCAGCGTCGACATCAAGGCCGGCGAGACCTTCGACCTGGCGAACATCGAGGGCGGCGGCAGGATCACGCACATCTGGATCACGACGCATACCGACAACTGGCGCACGCTGATCCTCCGGGCGTACTGGGACGGCGCGGACGAACCGGCGGTCGAAGTCCCCTACGGCGACTTCTTCTGCAACGGCTGGGGCGTCTTCGCCCAGGTGAACTCGCAGGCGATCGCCGCCAATCCGAACGGCGGCTTCAACTCCTACTGGCCGATGCCGTTCCGCACGGGCGCACGGCTGACGATCGAGAACACGTCGGTGCTCGACGTGCGCGTCTACTACCAGGTCACCTACGAGATCGGCGGCGACTACTCGAACGAGGGCTACTTCCACGCGCAGTGGCGCCGCTCGAACCCGCTCGCAGAGCTCGTGCCGCACACTATCCTCGAAGGGATCGAGGGCCGCGGCCAGTACGTCGGCACCTACATCGCCTGGGGCGTCAACTCCAACGGGTGGTGGGGCGAGGGCGAGATCAAGTTCTACCTCGACGACGACACGGACTACCCGACGATCTGCGGCACCGGCACCGAGGACTACTTCGGCGGCGCGTGGAACTTCGACATCCCAGGCAAGGGGTACACCGAGTTCTCGACGCCGTACCTCGGCATGCCCCAGGTGATCCGCCCCGACGGCCTCTATGTCAGCCAGCAGCGATTCGGCATGTACCGCTGGCACCTCCTCGACCCGATCTTCTTCGCCTCCGGCATCCCGAAGGTCGACATCCAGGCGCTCGGCTGGCGCAGCGGCTGGCGCTACCTGCCGCTGCGCGACGACATCGCCTCGACCGCGATGTTCTACCTCGACCGGCCGACGGCCCGCCGCCCGAAGTCGCCGAGCGCCGACGACATGGAGGTGCACCTAGGCACCGCCCCGGTGCCCGACATCGGCGCGACGCCGCCCCGCGCCCCTCAGGACTGAGGACGTGGCTCAGGAGGCGCGTTGCTGTTCTCGGTGACGGGAGCGAGCGGCGCGGGCAAGTCGACCGTCCTCGCGCAGCTCGGCGATGCCGACTGGGGCGCCGACGTCGAATGCCTCGAGTTCGACTCAATCGGCGTGCCGGCCGGGGCGGACACCGCCTGGCGTCACGAAGCGATCGAGGCGTGGGTGCAGCGTGCGATCGAACGGCAGGAGCACGGCACGCACCTCGTCCTCTGCGGCCAGGTGCCGATGGGTGAGCTGCTGGCCGCGCCGTCGGCCGATCGCCTGGAGGGCATCGCCGTGTGCGTGCTGCATTGCTCGCCCGAGGTGCGCAGCCTGCGGCTGCTCGCGCGCGGCGAGGATCCCGCCGCGATCGTCCACCACAACCGTTTCGGCGAGTGGTTCCTCGCCCACACCCTCGACCCGACGCACGCCCCCGAGGTGATCCGGGTTCCGAGCCGGGTGCCAATGCGGTGGTCGAGGTGGGCCGACGTGGCGCCCGGCGATCCTCGCTGGCACGCGGAGGTCATCGACACCGACGCCCTCACGCCGGAGCAGACCGCTCTGCGCGTGGAGGAGTGGGTGCGTCACGGACTCGCCTGACGGCGGCATCCCTCTCCGAGCGCGCGGCCGCCCGCACCGGACCGCGGAGCGGCTTGGCCTCCGCGGTCCGGTGGCCGGCTAGGGCTTGACCGGCTTGCCGGGCTTCTCGGGCTTGCCGGGCTTGTCGGGGAACTCCGGCCGCGGCGGGCGCGGGTCGTAGTGCACGGCGGTGATCGTCGACGCGCAGCCCTCGCACGACGTGAGGATCGCCCGATCGGCGGTGGCCGTCGTCGTCACGACGAGCTGCGAGTCCGTGCGCGAGGCATCCCGCCGCACCGTCGCCGCGAACGACAGCACGAGCGTCTCGCCCGCTGGGATGTCACCCGACCATCGCAGGGTCGTGCCGTCGAGCACGGGTGCGCCCAGCGAGGACCGGATGGATGCCGCACCCAGCGTCGCGTCGTCGACGAGACCCGCGAGGTCCACGGCGAGCGCCACGCCCTCCGACGTCGCACTGTCGGTCGAGGCCCGGACGGTGTAGGTCACCACGTCGTCGCGCACCACCTTGCTGCCCGCCGCCGGGTCGGAGGTCACCGCGACCGTGAGGCCGGGCAGCTGCTCCTTCGCCTTGACGAGCGACAGGTCGTCGATCTGCACCCAGCGGTCGCCGTTCAGATGCGTGCCGACGAACGCCTGCACCGCGGTGCGTTCGCCGCTGTGGAACGTGACGGAGTACCGGGTGTACGCGCCGACCGCTTCGAAGGTCGTCTCGCCGATCGTCGCTCCGCCGGCACCGAGCTCCCGCACGCCGATCGAACCTTCCGCGGGCGCGCCGCCGGTGACGACGAACCCGGTGAACGTGTACGTCGTGTTCGGCTCGACGGCGACGTCCTGGTGCACGTCGATCCAGCCGGCGTTGAACCGCATCCACCCCTGCTTCGTGCCGCCGTAGGCCCACGAGTGGTTGACGTCGATGCCGCAGTTGCCGGTGCACGCCCAGGGGGCGGGCATGCTGCCGTCGACCGCGCGCTCGAAGCCCGGATCCTCGATGAGGTTGGGGTTGACGACCCTGCCGTCGCGGTCGATCTCCGCCCGCATCAGGTAGGTGTTGTACGGCTCCCACTGCGAGAGCGAGAAGTACAGGTCTCCGCCGTCCGACCACGGGTGCATGTACCCGCCGTACAGGCCGGGGTAGTCCGCGAAGCTCGCCAGCCGCTGCCCGGCGCTCCACGGCCCCTCGGGCGACGGCGCGGTGCGCAGCACCAGGTCGAGGTTCTCGTCGAGGTAGGTCATGAGCCACCCGCCGGTGTAGTCGCTGTACTGCACCGACAGCTCCGCCACGTTCGGCGGCACGATGGCGACCGCCGCCGACTCCTCGGCGACCCACGACGAGCCGTCCCAGTACGTGTAGGCGGACTTGTCGAGCACCTGCGCCTCGGGCACGCGCGCGACGTGAGCAGCGCCGAAGCGCCCGTTGGGCGTGCCGAACATATACACCCAGCCGTCGTGGCGCTCGAACGCGACCATCTGGAACGGGTCCTGGCCGTCGGCGGTGTTGGTCCACTGCGGCCCGTCGGTCGAGTTCCACGTCTCGCCGTTGTCGTCGGAGTACGCGATGCGGCTGTAGTTCGTGTCCCATTTGCCGGGGTCGCCCCATTGGCGCACCGACATGAAGGCCAGGTACTGGCGCGAGCCGACGGCGATGCCTGCGGTCGGGATCGTGGTGATCTCCTGTCCGTTGACCTTGAGCGACGGGATGAGCTCCCCCGCGTGCCCGGGGGCGTCCTCCACCGCCGAGTCGAACGTCATGCCGTCGGCGAGGTCGGTGTCGCTGCTGCGCAGGAGCACGTTGGAGCGCCAGTCGCCGCCTCCGCCGCCCGGCCCGGTCCAGTCCCCGAACGTGTCGCCGAACGCCGTGAGGATCTGCCCCTCCCCGTTGTCCCACATGATGCCCAGGTCCGTGCCCGTGACGCGCCACCGGGTGTCGGTGGCGCTCGTGGACTTCGGCCCCGTCATCTTGCCCACCACGACCGCCGGAGAGTGATCGGCGGATGCCGTCGGCACGGCTGTCCCGACGGCCGGGGCCGCCGTCGCGCCCACCGGGACGATCGCCCCGATCGCGAGCGCGCCGATCGCCGCGAGGGCGGCGGTGGTCGTTCTGAATCGTCGCATCATTGCGCCTTTCGTATCGTCCTCCCGCGCCTTCCGCGGGGGTCTGGATCACGTCACTTGAGGCCCGCCATCTTGATGTTGCCGATGATCTGGCGCTGGAAGATGAGGAACAGGATCACGACCGGCGCCGCGGCGAGCACCGACCCGGCGATCAGCAGGCCGAGCTCTGTGCTGCGCTCGGAGCGGAACGTCGCCAGGTACTGCTGCACGACGAACTGGTCGGGCGACGTGATGGTCATGATCGGCCACACGTACGAGTTCCAGTAGGCGAGGAACGCGGTGATCCCCATCACCACGAACGGCGGCTTCGACAGCGGCAGGAAGAGCTTGGTGAAGATGCGCATGCGGCCGCAGCCGTCGAGCATCGCCGCCTCTTCCAGGCTGGACGGGATGCTCAGGTAGAACTGCCGGATGAAGAAGATCATCCCCGCGCTCGCGGCGCCCGGGATGACCAGGACGGCGAGCGTGTCGAGCATCTGCAGGTTGGTCACCACGATGAAGCTCGTGAGCAGGATCGTCATGCCCGGGATGAACATCGTCGTGATGACGATGACCCACAGCGTCCGCTTGAACCGGAAGTCCAGGCGCGCGAACGCGTACGCGGCGAGCGAGTTGACCGCCAAGGCGAGCACCGTGAACAGCACGGCTCCGAGGAAGGTCCACAGCATCGTGCGCGTGAACGTCGGGTCGGCGAGGATCTGCGCGTAGTTCTGCCAGCGCCACACCTCGGGGAAGAACTGGAACGGGGTCTGGATGACCTCGGTCTTCGACTTGAAGCCGGCGATCACCATCCAGGCGAGCGGGAAGAGCGCGGCGACCACGAAGGCGATCCCGACGATCGTCTTGCCGACGGCATACAGCCACCAGGCGGTGTCGTGGTGACGGCGGCGCGGGACGATCGCCGTGGCGACGGGGGCATCGTGAACGGCGGTCACGTCAGTCCACCAGCCTCTCGGAGTTGACGAAACGGAACACCAGCGCAGAGACCGTGCCGAGCACGACGAACAGCAGCAGCGCCGCCGCGATCGAGTAGCCGACGTTGATGTCGTTGCGGAAGTGGTTGAAGATGAACAGGTTCGGCAGGGTCGTCGAGTTCAGCGGTCCGCCGCCGGTCATCACGAGCGGAAGCTCGAACTGCTGGATCGCAGCGACGAACCCGGTGATCAGCAGGTAGAGGAAGACGTTCTTCATCTGCGGGAGCGTGATGAAGCGGGTCTTCTCCCACCAGTTCGCGCCTTCCATGGCGGCCGCCTCGTAGTACTCGGCGGGGATGTCGACCATCGCGGCGACCATGATGAGCGATGTGAGGCCCATGCCCAGCCAGATCGCCGGGATCGCGATCGCCAGCAGCGCCCACGCCGGGTCGCCGATCCACGCGATGGGGTCGACGCCGAACCCTGCCAGCATCGCGTTCAGGATGCCGCCGGAGTAGTTGTAGATCAGGACGAAGATGATCGAGGTGATGACCGACGAGATGATCGTCGGGATGTAGATGCTCACTTTGAGCAGGCTCGCGAACGAGCGCGACACGCTCACCACGAGGCTCGAGAAGAAGAACGCCAGGATCAGCATCGGCGGCACCGTCATCGCGACGAAGACGAAGCCGCGACCGATCGCCTCCCAGAACAGCGGATCGCTCAGCACGTTCGTGTAGTTGCGGAACCCCACGAACTGCGGGTCCTTGTAGAAGCTCCAGTCCTGGAAGGACAGGTAGCCGGCGTACACGGCGGGCCAGATCACGAAGATGCCGAGCAGCACCACCGCGGGGAGGATCAGCAGATAGGCGATCCTGCCGTCGCGGTACCGGAACCGGTCGTGACGACGCTTGTCGCGTCGTCCGCCCGGCAGGACCATCGTCTCGGTCTCGGTCATCATCGTCTGCGTCGCAGTCATTTCCTCACCTCACTGGGGACGAGCACGGGGCAAGCGCCCTGGCGCAGGTCCGGGGGCCGACGCGATCGGCCCCCGGACCTCCGGAGCCGGTCAGGACTTCGGTGCCTTGCTGGGCAGATCGTCGCGCTGGATGACCGTGTTGATGGCATCCTCCGCGGTCTTGATGGCGTCGTCGGCCGAGGAGGCGCCCTTCATGACCGACTCCATCGCGGTGCCCACCGCGAGCGAGACGTCCCACGGGTAGGTCGGCTCGGGGATGGCCGTCGGAACGATGTCGTTCATGACGATGGGCGACCAGGGTGCGTCCGCAGCCTTGGGGTCGGCCGAGACGGCGTCCTGCACGTCGGTGCGCACCGGCACCTTGGTGAACTGGGTGTTCACGAAGAACGGCACGAGAAGGTCAGGGTCCCCCGCCAGCGCCCACGTGAGGAAGTCCGCGGCGGCCTGGGGGTTCTTCGACTTGGCATCGATCACCCATCGGAAGTTGCCGAGCGTCGTGGCGGTGTCGCCGAGGGCGTCGTCGGCGTTCGGGAAGGCTCCGATGCCGGTCTTGGTCAGCAGGTCGGAGTAGTCCGACCCGATCTCGGACATCATCCACGAGCCCGAGACCTTGAACGCGACCTTCTGCTCGCCGAAGTCCTTTCCGCCGACGTACGCGTCGAGCGCCTGCTGGGGCATGTAACCCTCGTCCCACAGCGTCTTGTAGTTCGCCATCAGCTGGCGATAGCCGTCGTTGTCGATGTCGGGCGCGGTCCAGTCCTCGTTCAGCGCGGTGTGGCCGGCGAAGTTGTACTGCTGGCCGACCGACGACCACGCGAAGGTGACCGCGTCGCTCGCGGGCGAGATGCAGTACTGACCGTCGGCGAGCGTCGGCTTGATCGCCGCGCACATGTCGAGCAGCTCGCCCCATGTGGTCGGGCCCGTCTCGGGGTCCAGGCCCGCGGCCGACAGCAGGTCCTTGTTCCAGAACAGCACCGTCTGCGGCTCGAGCAGCAGCGGGTAGGCGTAGTACTTCCCGTCGAGCTGCGAGATGGGCTGCGCGGGGTCGATGATCTCGTCGAGCTTGTCCTGTGGGACGAGATCGTTGAGCTCGTGCAGCTGCCCCGCGTTGACGGCGTCGGTGATGCTCGCCGAGAACGTGTAGATGTCGGGGGCCTTGCCGGCCGCCTGCGCCGACTTCATCTTCTGGTCCCACGCGTCAGCGGGGACCTCGGTGTCGACGACCTTGATCTTGTCCTGCGACGCGTTGAACCTCTTCACGATGTCGGCGTACCAGTCGTTCTCGACGGGCGTGAAGGTGCGGTGCCAGAACTGGACGGTGGTGACGCCGTCGGCGCTGGAGTCGTCTCCACCGCCGGCACTGCAACCCGCGAGCACCGTGCCCGCGGCCGCCGCGGCTGCGACGGCGAGCAAGAGCCTGCTGTTTCTCTTGTGCATTCGTCCCTCCTCAGGAACACGACTCTTCGGTGAGTCGGAGCTGTGGCCGGTCAGGGGAGCCCGGTCGACCGGTCGAGCGGCACCCCGTCGTCCTGCGCGGATCGCCTCTGACCTCGTCTCGGTCAGGTTAGACGAAATCGATTTCATGCGCAATGGTCGGTGATGGTCGATTCTGCTGCCCACACCGCGCTCGCGAGGGCATGCGGGGGCTGAAACCGGGGCGGATCACGCCCGAATGCGGCTTTCGGCGCCGGGTTGCGGCATCCATTCGCTTTATATCGATTTCACAACGCGTGGTCTGCGGGCGGGTCACGGACCCTTCTCCAGGTCGGCCGAGAACCAGAAGACGTTGTACGGGCCCCACAGCGAGAGCGTGAAGTAGATCCGCCTGCCGCCGTCGGCGACGTACCGAGGATTCAGGTATGGGGAGTACAGCCCAGGGTAATCGGAACCGGGGACGAGCAGCACGGGGTCGTTCCACGGACCCCACGGCGTGATGCCCTCGCGAATGTACGCGCTGCCCCCGTCGGAGTACGTCATGATCCAGCGGTCGAGGTAGTCCGACCACATCACCGACAGCTCGCCGATCGTGCCCTGTACGACCAGCTCGGCGTCGGTGAGGTCGTGCGACCAGCGGGGCTCGCCGTCGGCCACGCCCGAGAAGTACGTGTACGCCGCCTGGTCCTCGACGGCCTGCCGGCTCGCAGGGACGCGCATGAGCGCGACCCCGCCGAACCGCCCGGACGGGATCGCCCAGAAGTAGACGTACTCCTCGCCGCCGTCGGTCACGTGGACGGGAGCGACCTGGATGAAGTTCGAATCCCCCGGCCAACGCGGCGAATCCAGGGGCGTCCACGTCTCGCCGCGGTCCGTCGACTTCGCCAGGCCCGCGTAGTTCGCGTCCCATGCACCGGGTTCGCCCCAGTGCGACACCGACATGTACGACAGGTACAGGGTGTCGCCGATCGCGAAGCCGTGCGTGGGGATCTTGGTGACCTCGCCCTGACCGTCATCGATGTCGTGCTCGCCCTCGACGAGCGCCTCGGCCCAGCCCAGGTCGTCGGCGGGCGCCCACGCGTCGAACGTGATGCCGTCGGAGGGGTCGTCGTCGGTCGTCCACGCCGACACGTTGGAGCGCCAGATGCCGCCCTGCCCGCCGGTCGAGTCGGGGTCGCGCTCGCCGAACGTGTCGCCGAAGAAGAAGTACGTGCGATCGCCGAGGTTCGTCATCGATCCGAGGTCGGTGCCGGCGACCGCCGCGTTCGTCGTGTCGTTGATGCCGTCGGGCCCGGTCAGCTGCGCGATCTGCGTGAGTCCGCTCACCCCCGACAGCACGAAGGGCTTGTCGGCGTCGGTGTCGACCGCGGGCGGCCCGGCGGGTGCGCACGCGGCGAGTCCGGCGGCCAGGATCGTGGATGCCGCCGCCGCGGCGATCCGCCGGGTTCGGGCTCGTGGTCGGGAACGCGGCAGAGACATGATCCTCCTCGATCGTCGGTGCCACGATACGGCGAGGAGCCCGGTTTACGAAATCGATTTCATACCGTGGAGCGGTCCTCGCGCTCCGGGACGGACGTCGCCGGGTGGCGGCATTCCGTCCCCGAAGAGGCGTCAGTCGGCGTCGTCCGCCGGCGGATCGATCGGGGTGCGCGGGCGCCACACGACCACTTCGGTCGCCCGGCGCACGCGGGTGCCGTGGCGCAGCGTCACGACCGAACCGGTCGAGCCGGCGGCGAACACGCGGGCGCCGGGACGCTTCTCGAGCTCGGCGCGGACGCGGTCCTCGAGATCGCGGACGCGGCCGTGCAGCTCGTGCACACGGGCCTCGAGCTCGAGGATGCGCATGATCGCCGGCAGGCCGATGCCGTCCGCCGACATGCGTGCCACCTCGCGGAGCTGCTCCACGTGGCGCAGCGAGTAGCGGCGGGAGCCGCCCTGGGTGCGGGCGGGCACGACGAGGCCCAGCCGGTCGTACTGCCGGAGGGTCTGCGGGTGCATGCCCGAGAGTTCGGCGGCGACGGCGATCGCGAAGATGGGCGCGTCCTCGTCGATGTCGCGTTCCTCAGCCATCTGCCTCACCTCCTCCCCTGCGGATCACGCGCGAGAACAGGAGATCTGGCGGAGGCAGGACGTTTCGCGTGGATTCATCCTGTACTCGCCGGATCCCCTGTTCTGAGCAAGCATCTCAGCCCCGGGCCTTCGCCATCATCTCGGCGCGCGGATTCTCCTTCGGCTCCAGGCTCTGGAAGCGCTCGAGAGCCTCGCGCGCGGCGTCGTCGAGGTGCGACGGCACCGCCACCTGCACCTCCGCGAGAAGGTCGCCGGTGCCCTTCGCCGTCTGGACGCCCCTTCCCTTGACGCGCAGCACACGCCCCGAGGGCGTGCCGGGCGCGACCCGCAGCTTGACGGGATCGCCGCCGAGCGTCGGCACCTCGATGGTGGCTCCGAGCGCCGCCTCGGTGAAGGTGACGGGCACGGTCACGCGCAGGTTCAGTCCGTCCCGGGTGAAGACCGGGTGCGGACGCACCGTGATCTGCACGACGATGTCGCCGGACTCGCCGCCGTCGGGCGACGGGCGCCCGCGGCCGCGGAGCCGGATCTTCTGCCCGTCCGCCACGCCGGCGGGGATCTTCACCTTGAACGGCTTGCCGTCCTCGCCCTGCAGCGTGATCGTCTCGCCCTTGGTCGCCGTGACGAAGTCGATCGTCGTGCGCGCGGTGACGTCGGCGCCGCGGGTGGGTCCGCCGTAGCCGCGGAACCCGCCGGTCGACTGACCGAAGCGCCCCGAGCCGAAGCTGCCCCCCTGCTGCTGGTTGAACATCGCGAAGATGTCGTCGAAGTCCTGCGCCTGCTGGCGGCCACCGCGGCCCTGGTTGAACATCGAGAAGACGTCCTCGAAGCCACCCTGACCGCCCTGGCCGCCGGCCGTGAAGCGGGCGCCCGAGCCCATGGCGCGGATCTGGTCGTACTCCGCGCGCTGCTCGGCGTCCGAGAGCACGGAGTAGGCCTCGCTGACCTCTTTGAACTTCGCCTCGGCGGCGGCATCACCCTGATTGGAGTCCGGGTGATACTTGCGCGCGAGCTTGCGGTACGTCTTCTTGAGGTCCGCGTCGCTGACGTCCTTCGAGACGCCGAGCACCGAGTAGAAGTCCTTGTCGAACCAGTCCTGACTGGCCATGGGTCCTCCTCGGGCTTACTCGGCAGGAACTGCGACGACGACCTTCGCCGGACGCAGCTCCACCGATCCCAGGCGATAGCCGATCTCGACGACCTCGATGATCGTCTGCTCGGTCGCGCCCGGCGTCGGCACCTGGAAGATCGCCTCGTGCTGCTGCGGGTCGAACGCCTCGCCGGCCTCGCCGTACGTCGTCAGGCCGATACGCTCGGCCACGCCGCGCAGCTTCTCGGCGATCGCGGCGAACGGCGAGCCCGCCTCGAGGTCGCCGTGCTTCTCGGCGCGGTCGAGGTCGTCGAGCACCGGCAGCAGGCCCTTCGCGACCGCGCCCTGGGCGCGCTCGATCTCGACCTCGCGCTGCTCCTCGGTGCGGCGGCGGTAGTTGGCGTACTCGGCCTGCAGCCGCTTGAGATCGGTCAGCAGGGCCGACTCGAGGTCGGCCAGCACGGCGTCCTCCGCCGCGGCGTCCGCGTTCTGCTCGGCGCCGAGAATGTCGTCGACGGTGAGCTCTTCACCGGCCCCCTCCTGCGGGTCGGACCCGGAGGCGTTCGCCTCCGGGTCCTCGCCGCCGGGGACCTCGTTCTCGAAGTCCTTGGCCATGATTACTTCGTCTCGTCCTCGTCGATGACCTCGGCGTCGACGACGTCCTCGTCGGGGTTCGACGAACCCTGACCGTCGGCCGACCCCTCGGCACCGGCATCCGGAGCGCCCTGCGAAGCCTGGTTCGAGGCGTAGATGGCCTCGCCCAGCTTGCCCTGGCTCTGGTTGAGCTTGTCGAAGGCGGTCTTCACGGCCTCGTCGTCCTCACCGGCCAGCGCGGTCTTGAGCGCGTCGACGTCGCCCTGCACCTCGGACTTGACGTCCTCGGGCAGCTTGTCGTCGTTCTCCTTGATGAGCTTCTCGATCGAGTACGCGAGCGTCTCGGCCTGGTTGCGCACCTCGGCGGCCTCGCGGCGCTTCTTGTCTTCGGCGGCGTGCTCCTCGGCCTCGCGCACCATGCGCTCGATGTCGTCCTTTGCGAGCGACGAGCCGCCCGTGATGGTCATCGACTGCTCCTTGCCGGTGCCCTTGTCCTTGGCGGACACGTGCACGATGCCGTTCGCGTCGATGTCGAAGGTGACCTCGATCTGCGGGATGCCGCGCGGAGCCGGCGCGATGCCGGTCAGCTCGAAGGTGCCCAGCGGCTTGTTGTCGCGGGTGAACTCGCGCTCGCCCTGGAAGACCTGGATCGCGACCGACGGCTGGTTGTCGTCGGCGGTCGTGAAGGTCTCGGAGCGCTTCGTCGGGATGGCGGTGTTGCGCTCGATGAGCTTCGTCATGATGCCGCCCTTGGTCTCGATGCCGAGGCTCAGGGGGGTGACGTCGATGAGGAGGACGTCCTTGCGCTCGCCCTTCAGCACACCGGCCTGCAGGGCCGCGCCCACGGCGACGACCTCGTCCGGGTTGACGCCCTTGTTGGCGTCCTTGCCGGTCTCGCGCTTGACGAGCTCGGCGACCGCGGGCATGCGGGTCGAGCCGCCGACGAGCACGACGTGGTCGATGTCGCCGACCTTGATGCCGGCCTCGCGGATGACGTCCTCGAACGGCTTCTTGGTGCGGTCGAGGAGGTCCTTGGTGAGGTCCTCGAACTTGGCGCGCGTGATCGTCTCGCTGAGCGACACGGGGCCCGAGTCGGTGAGCGACAGGTACGGCAGGTTCACGCTCGTGCTGGTCGAGCTCGAGAGCTCCTTCTTCGCCTGCTCCGCGGCCTCCTTGAGGCGCTGCAGCGCGATCTTGTCGCCCGAGACGTCGACGCCCGTGGTGTCCTTGAACTGCTTGATCAGGTAGTCGACGAGACGCTGGTCCCAGTCGTCGCCGCCGAGTCGGTTGTCGCCGGCGGTGGCGCGCACCTGGATGGTCGAGAAGTCGTCGTCCTTGCCCACTTCGAGCAGCGAGACGTCGAACGTTCCGCCACCGAGGTCGAAGACGAGGATGAGCTCGTCCTCCTTGCCGCGGTCCAGGCCGTAGGCCAGTGCGGCGGCGGTGGGCTCGTTGATGATGCGCAGGACGTTCAGGCCCGCGATCTCGCCGGCCTCCTTGGTCGCCTGGCGCTCGGCGTCGTTGAAGTACGCGGGGACCGTGATGACGGCGTCGGTGACGGTGTCGCCGAGGTACTCCTCCGCGTCGCGCTTGAGCTTCTGGAGGATGCGCGCCGAGATCTCCTGCGGCGTCCACTTCTTGCCGTCGACCTCGAAGGTCCAGTCGGTGCCCATGTGGCGCTTGACCGACGAGACGGTGCGGTCGACGTTGGTGACGGCCTGGCGCTTGGCGGTCTCGCCGACCAGCACCTCGCCGTCCTTGGTGAACGCGACGACCGACGGGGTCGTGCGGAAGCCCTCGGCGTTGGCGATGACCTTGGGCTCGCCGCCCTCGAGGACGCTCACGACCGAGTTGGTCGTACCCAGGTCGATTCCCACAGCACGTGCCATGTTGTTCTCTCCTTCGTATGGGCGTCGACGGATGCCGACACCCGGGGTTGATGGGAAGTCTGCTCGCGATCCACACGAGGTTGAGTCGCGATGGCTCAACCATAAACCCGCGGTGCGGCATCCGTCAAGTCAAAGTTGATATGACCAGACTCAAGTTCGCGTGTGACAGGCTGACCGGATGGCTGTCTTCGACCACCTGGGCATCACCGTCGATGATCTGGACCGCGGCATCGCACGGTACGACCCGATCATGCAGGCGCTGGGCTTCGAGCGCACGGATGCCGAGGCCAGCGTCTCGTGGTGGACCGAGGGCGAGGTCGAGCTCATCCTCTTTCCCGCCCGCGAGCCCGGCACCGGCCCGCACCGCCACGGCCGCGTGGGCTGGCAGCACCTCGCCTTCGCGGTCGACTCGCGCGACGAGGTCGACCGGCTGCACGCGATCGCGATGGATGCCGGCTGGACCGCCGTGCGCGACCCCAAGCTCTACCCGCGCTTCAACGACCGGTACTACGCCTCGTTCGTCGAGGACGCCGACGGCATCCGCCTGGAGTTCATGCACAACCCGCCGCGCGACGCGGCAGCCGCCGACAGGAGCGGGTCATGACGCTCGACTGGTCCTTCCGGCCGCTGCACGGCGAGCGCGTGACGCTCGACCTGCTGCGTCCCGACGACCTCGACGACCTCGCCGCGATCCAGGGCGACCCCGAGGTCTGCCGGTACCTCCTCTATGAGGCGCGGTCGCGCGAGAAGGTGGCCGAGATCCTGGAACGGGATGCCGCCGCCACCCGACTCGCCGGCAAGGGCGACTACGTGCAGCCGGCGATCCGGTCGGCCTCGGGCGGGTTCCTCGGCACGATGTATTTCGAGCTGCACAGCGTCGAGGACCGCACCGCCGAGATCGGCTGGATCCTCGCCCCGCACGCGCAGGGTCACGGCTACGCGACCGAGGCTGCCCGGCTGCTGCTCGCCCTCGCGTTCGACGAGCTCGGCCTGCATCGCGTGTACGCCGAGCTCGACCCGCGCAACACGGGGTCGGTGCGCATCTGCGAACGCCTCGGGATGCGCCACGAGGGCCACTTCGTCGAGCACATGTGGCTGAAGGGCGAGTGGACCGACACCGGCCACTACGCACTGCTGGAGCGGGAGTGGCGGGCCGCGTCGGCTTCTCCGTCTCCGCGAACCGTCGCATAGGGCCGTTCAAGGGCCCCGTAGACCGGCCCTCTGCGACGGTTCGGAGCGCCGGACTGCGGGTCAGATCGAATGGGCGAGGGTCTGCAGACCGATCACGGCGAAGCCGAGGGCGATGAGGATGCCGAGCACGAGGAGCTGCTGCGCCCAGGTCAGGCGTGACCGGCGTACGGCGAACCAGCCGATCACCCCGAGCGTGACGATGTAGACGATCGACGAGACACGGAGCGCGGCATCCAGCGGCATCACGTCGAGCCATGCGAGCAGCAGAAGGATGCCGGGCGTGACGACGGTGCTGATCGCCCCGCCCGCAACACGGAACAGGATCGCGAGGTCGGCGCCGACCGGGAAGGTCTGGTGCACCGCCAGATGCGAGATCACGTCGGACACGAAACCGGCCGCGGTGATGCCCAGCACGCCGAGGACGAGGGCGAAGAGTGCGTGCTCCGGGTCGGCGTGATCGTTGGCCGAGACGACGAGCACGATCGCCAGGCCCGTGAAGGTGGCGTACACGCGCTCTTTGAAGTACATGACGTACGCCTCGGCACTGCCGCCCTGGTCCTCCAGCCGTGCCCGCGCCCGCGCCGAACGGCCGCGCGGACGGCGCGCCGGGGCGTCCCCGCGTTCGACGGGATCGATGGACTCGCTCGGCACGTCGGACATGCCGCGAGACTAGCCCAGCGGTGACGTCTCCGATGCGTCGCGGGGTGCGCGAACTGTGCGAGCCTGAGCGCATGCCGATCGACAGCGACCACCGTGCGGCGGACTCGCCGTACGTGGCCCGGGTGTGGCGCGGACAGACCTCCGGCGTCGAGCGCATGACGTCCGTCGCGACGTCGAACTGGGAGCTGGTCTTCTGGGAGGAACAGGGGGTGGTGCGCGTCGCCGTCCGCGGACCCGAGACGGCCGCGTCGGCCGTGGACGTCTCGGGCGACTCGGCCTCGTTCGGGATCACCTTCGCGCACGGCGCCCACATGCCCCACCTGCAGCTGGACAGGCTCGTCGACGGCGGCCTGGAGAGCCCCCACGTCACCGCCCGCACGTTCCTGCTGCGCGGCGAGGAGTGGGAGATCCCGGACTACGAGAACGCGGAGCAGTTCGTGGGCCGCCTCGTCCGAGCCGGGATGCTCGTCCGCGACCCGCTCGTCGACGACGTGATGTGGGGCGGCGTCGCACGGGTCGGGACCCGCTCTGTGCAGCGCCGTGTCGCGACGACGACGGGACTCACCCAGGGGTCGATCCGTCAGATCGAACGCGCGCGGCACGCGGCGGTGCTCCTCGGCGAGGGGAGCGCGCCGCTGGAGGTGGTCAACCGTCTCGGGTTCTACGATCAGCCCCACCTCGCGCGGTCGCTGCAGCGGTTCATCGGGCGCACCGCCACGCAGCTGGGCACGGCCGCCGATGGGGGCGATGCTCTGTCGCTTCTGTACAAGCCCGCGTCCGCCGAGCAGACCTAGCGTGGAGCCCGTCGCGGCGCAGTGCCGCGCTCAGACGAGAAGGGCTCGATCAGTTGTCCGAGAACACGGTCACATCCGCAGACGGAACCACCATCGCCTACAGCGTGGCGGGTGAGGGGGACCTCCTCGTCCTCATCGACGGTGCCACCGCCTACCGCGCCACGACTCCCGAGGACGCCGAGATCGCCGCGCTGCTGGCCGACGGGTTCCGCGTGGTCGCCTACGACCGTCGCGGTCGCGGCGGGAGCGGTGACACGGCGCCGTACGCCGTCGAACGAGAGATCGAGGATCTCGCGGCGCTCATCGCCGCGACGGGCGACGGGCGCCCGGTGACGCTGTTCGGCTGGTCCTCGGGAGCCCTCCTCGCGCTCCACGCGGCGCAGGCGGGCGTGCCCGTGACACGCCTCGCACTGTTCGAGCCTCCTGTCGTCGCGGACGACGCACGCCCGCCGCTGCCGGCCGACTATGTCGAGCAGCTCGATGCCGCGGTGGCTGAGGGCCGCCGTGGAGACGCCGTGGAGCTCTTCATGACCGCCGCGGCGGGCCTGCCGCCCGAGATGGTCGCCGGCATGCGTCACGCCGAGTTCTGGGGCGGGCTGGAGGCGATCGCCCCCACGATCGCGTACGACGGACGCATCGTCGGCGACACGATGTCGGGCCGTCCGCTGCCCGCGGATCTCTGGGACCGCGTGGACGCGCCCGTCCTGGTGCTGCATGGCGTCGGCACCTGGCCCCACCTCGCCGGCGGTTCGCGCGCGGTCGCTGAGCACCTGCGGAGCGCGACGCTCGAGGCCGTGCCCGGGGAGAATCACAGCGCGACCGCCGAGACGCTCGCGCCGGTCCTGCGACGGTTCATGGACGGCGACTGAGATGGGGCGGATCGTACTGACCGAGTTCATCTCGGTGGACGGCGTCGTCGAGGCGCCGGGCGGAGAGGAGTTCGAGTACCGCGACTGGAGCTTCGAGGTCGACCGCGGCGACGACGGCGAGGCGTTCAAGGAGGACGAGGCACTCGGATCCGCCGCGCTGCTGCTGGGGCGCCGGACGTACGAAGGCTTCGCCTCGGCCTGGCCGCAGTACGCGGGAAGGCTCGCCGACAAGTACAACAGCATGCCGAAGTACGTCGTCTCGCGCACGCTCCGCGACCCCGCATGGAACAACACGACGGTGCTCGCGGGCGACCTCGTCGAAGGGGTCTCGAAGGTCAAGGCCGACGTCGCGGGTGACATCTCCGTGGCGGGGAGCATCCAGCTGGCCCAGGCGCTGCTGGCGGAAGATCTCGTCGACGAGATCCACCTCATGACGTTCCCCGTCGTGCTCGGGCGCGGGCGCACGCTGTGGGCCGCGACTCCTGCCAAGACCGACTGGCGCCTCGCGGACGCCCGTACGTACGGTGACGGTGTGCTGGTGACGATCCTCGAGCGCACCGAGCGGTCCACGCGGACGGACCCGCCGCACTGACTGCACACGCACGACGACGGCGGCCCGATAGTAGGCCGCCGTCGTCGATGGCGTGTAACCCCAGGTCCACGTGACGAGCCATGTCGCGACAGGCTCGTCGACAGCCGCCCCACACGAGCTGTCCCCTCTTCGCACGTTAGCGGCCCGTCCGCTGCGACGCAGGGGACCTAAGTCCTCACGGCTCAGTCGCGGTTGAGGTAGCGGACGACCGCCTGCACGCGACGGTGGCTGTCGGCGTCGCGCGGCATGCCGAGCGCGTCGTAGATGCGCGACACGTGCTGCACCACCGCCTTCTCGGTGAGGAACAGCTTCGCCGCGATGGCGGCGTTGCTGCGCCCCTCGGCGACGAGTGCCAGCACCTCCTGCTGGCGGGCCGTCAGCACGCTGATCGCCGCCTCGGAATGGCGAGCGCGGCCGACCATCACGGCCACAACATCGGGGTCGAGAGCGGTGCCGCCGCCCGCGACGCGCTCCAGGTCGTCGAGGAACGTGCCGATGTCGGCGATCCGCTGCTTGAGCAGGTAGCCGACGTGGCCCGTACCGTCCGCGAGCAGCTCGCGCGCGTAGCGGCGCTGCACGTGCTGCGACAGCACGACGACCGCCGTCGCGCTGTGGTCGCGACGGATCCGCAGGGCCGCTTCGAGCCCCTCGACGGTGTGGGTGGGCGGCATGCGGATGTCGGTGACCACGAGGTCCGGGGCAGTCCGGACGACGGCGTCCATCAGCTCGCCGGTGTCGCCGACGGCGGCCACCACATCGTGGCCCGCATCGCGCAGCACCAGCTCGATGCCGCGCCGGATGAGCGCCTCGTCCTCGGCGATCACTACGCGCACGGCACCTCCGCCCGCACGTGCGTGCCCTGTCCGCGCAGGCTGGTCACCGACAGGCTGCCGCCGATGGCCTCGACGCGGTCGGCGAGGCCGCGCAGGCCGGTGCCGGCATCCATCGACGCGCCGCCGACCCCGTCGTCCTCGACATCGACCCGCAGGAGTCCGTCCCGGCGCGCCAGCCGCACGCGCGCGAGCGACGCGTCGGCGTGCTTGACGACGTTCGTGAGCGCCTCGGTGAGCACGAAGTAGGTGGTGGCCTCCACGAGGTCGCCGAGCGCGGTGTCGGCGACATCCGATGAGAACTCGGTCGGGATCGGCATGCGGTCGGCGAGGTCCTCCGCCGCCGCGGCGAGGCCGCGCTCGATGAGCGCCGCCGGCACGAGCGCGCCGACGAGGGCGCGCAGGTCGGCGGCGGCCGCGTCGATGTCGACGCGGAGGCGGGTCGCCCGTTCGGGCACGGCGTCGGCGGGCGCCGATGCGATCTGCTGCGCCTCCAGCGCCAGCAGGACGAGCTGCACCTGCAGCCCGTCGTGCAGGTCGCGGGCGATGCGGCGCCGCTCGCGGTCCGCCGCCTCGACGAGGCGCTCGCGGGACTGCAGCAGCGCACGCCGGCTGGCGCGCAGCTCGGCGGTGAGGCGCTCGCGCTCGACCTCGATCGCGACGACGCTGCCGGCGGCGCGGACCCGGTCGGCGCTGGAGACGAGGGCCGCGTCATACTCGATGGCGCCGATCTCATGCCCGTCGAGCACGATCGGCTGCCACCCCCGGCGCCGATCCGAGCGCACGCGGTCGTCGGCCGGGCGTCCGTCGGCGTCGAGGAGCGCGCCGTCGTCGGCCATCCGGAAATACAGCCGGAGGGATGGGTCGCCCAGCGCCCGCGCCAGTCCTGCCGCCAGCGTCTCGCGGGCCGGCCCGCCCGCTCCCAGCCACGCGGCGAGCTCTTCGACCCCTCCGGTGCGCGCGAAGCCGCCGCCGACGATCCCCACGGCGAAGGCGATCGGGATGCCGGCGATGACGCCGTACTGCAGGAACCCGCGGATCGTCGGGTCGACATGGAGCACCCGGTCCAGCACGATGGCGATGAGCGGCATGAACAGCACCGTGAAGATGCCGTACGAGAACAGCGGGACCAGGACCCGCCGGTGGGCGGCATCCGCCCGTCGGAGCCGCACCCACAGCACCCCCGCGATCACGAGCATGAGCGCTGTGGCCACGATCGTCTGCAGCAGGCTGAAGAAGCCCACGGCGCCGGGAAGCTCGAACGGCCCACCCGGGGCGAGCAGGTAGCTCGGCGCCTCGAACAGCAGGCAGACCACGTACGCGGCGGCAACGAGGAACACCGAGAGCCGGTCCGGCAGGCGACCGGTCGGGAAGGCCAGCAGGAGGTGCACGATCGCGGCGACCATCAGGGTCGCGCAGGCCGTGCCGATCACCGCCAGCGCGGGCGACGTGGTGTTGGAGAGGCTGCCCAGATAGACGGCGATGCCGGCGATGACGATCAGGAACCCGATGTCGCTGCGTGGCCGGCGGCGCCACGCCAGGCCGCCCGCCACCAGGTAGATCACGAAGATGACGGGGAGCACGATCAGCGGCAGACTGCCCGGCTCGTGGATCGGCAGGAGCGCGACCAGCAGCACCGTGAGCACCACGCCCATCGTCGCGACCATCCACAGGGCGCGCTGCAGCGAGCGCGCCATCTCGGAGCGCAAGGGCGGTGCTGCCGTCATGCGGTCCCTCTCCACGGGTCCTCCGTTCATCATGCCCTGTGCCGCACGCAGCGGACGCGACCACGAGGCGGATGGCCGGATGCCGCGGCCCGCGCCACCCGCGGCACTCATCCGCTCCGCTCCCGTATCCTGGCCACGCGCCACGCCGTCGTGACGCGCTGCGGCGGCACCCGCCGTTCACCGAAGGGTCCTACCTTGAGCGACATGAGCTCCCCTGCGCCGGACGCCGACGCCCCGGGCACCACCCGGCCGTCCGAACCCGTGCTGTCGACCGCCGCGCTGAACACGGGGGCGCTGTCCGACACCCCCGTCCCTCGCCGCCGCGTGTTCGCGTGGGCGCTGTGGGACTGGGCGACGCAGCCGTTCAACACCGTGCTGCTGACCTTCGTGTGGGTGCCGAGCTTCCTCGTTTCGCCCTTCTTCCTCGACCCGGTGGTCGCCGCGTCGGGCGTGGTCGACGGCGAGAAGATCGACTGCGACACCGGGGCGAACGCCGTCACCGAGTACTGCCACGCGCTCGGCGCGCTGGATGCGAATCTGGGCTGGGGCATCATGGTCGCCGGCATCCTGATCGCCCTGCTCGCACCCGTGCTCGGCCAGCGCGCCGACGCGACGGGGCACCGCAAGCTCATGCTCGGGGTCTTCACCGGCCTGCTCATCCTGTGCCAGCTCGGCATGGCGTTCGTCGGCGGATCGGCCGACCTGTTCTGGTTCGGCGTGGCGATGATCGCGTTCGGCAGCGTCGTGGGCGAGATCGCCGGCGCGAACTACAACGCGCTGCTCGTCTCGGTGTCGACGCCGAAGACCGTCGGGCGCGTCTCCGGCCTCGGCTGGGGCTTCGGGTACCTCGGCGGCATCGTGGCGCTCGCGATCGTCGTCGGGCTCATCCTCGGCGGGGTCCTCGACGGCACGCAGGGGACCACCTTCCAGTTCATCGCCGCCGGGGCGACGGTGTGGACGATCCTGTTCTCGATCCCGATCTTCCGCAGCGTCCCCGAGCCGCCGCCGAGCAGCGACACCAAGAAGGTCAACTTCTTCGAGGGCTACGTCGAGCTCGTCCGCTCGATCGTCCGCCTGTGGCGCGAGAGCCGGCCGACCTTCTGGTTCCTGCTCGCGTCGGCCGTGTACCGCGACGGCCTGGCCGCCGTGTTCACGTTCGGCTCGGTCATCGCGGCGCGCGTGTTCGGGTTCGGGTTCACCGACCTCGTGATCTTCGGGATCGTGCTGAACCTCGTCGCCGGCGTCTCGACCATCTTCGCGGGACGCCTCGACGACCGCTTCGGGCCCAAGCCGGTCATCCTGACCGCGATCGGCGGCATCATCGTGTGCTGCCTCGCCGTCTTCGTGGGCGCGGGCGCCGGACGCGCGCTGTTCTGGGTCGCCGGCATCGTGCTCGCCGCGCTCGTCGGGCCGGCGCAGGCCGCGTCGCGATCGTTCCTCGCGCGCGTCACCCCGACCGGACGCGAGGGCGAGATCTTCGGCCTGTACGCCACCACGGGACGCGCCGCGAGCTGGATGGCGGCGCTGCTGTGGGGTGCGTTCATCGCCGCGGCGGGCAACCAGACGCTGTTCGGCATCCTCGCGATCGCCCTCGTCCTGGCCGTGGGATTCGTGCTCCTGGTGTTCGTGAAGGCGCCGCCGCGCGTCGCCGTCGAGGCGTGACCCCGTCCGGCCCCGTCCGTGGGGTCGCAGGGGTCGCGGCATCCGATAATCTCGCTTGCGGGGATTCACCGATGCGATTGGGGGCGGTCGCGCGTTCCCTGCGCCGAGCCCACCCCCGAAAGGCACCGTGTCCGCCACGCTCACCGAGAACCGCCGTGCGGCACGGCATCATCGCGCGCTCGGCTACTGGGCGGTGCTGCTCTCGCTGACGCTGTCGCTGTGGGTCGGCTCGCAGGTCGTCCCGCACGACTGGGTGCACCGCCCGGCGCTGTTCGTCCACCTCGCGTCGGTGATCGTCGGCCTCGGCTCGGCCGTGCTCCTCGAGATGAGCGGACTGCTCTGGATGCTGCGCCGCACGCACCTCGAAGACCTGCGCCGCGTCGAGCGGACGGTGAGCGGACTCGCGTGGCTCGGCATCGCCGGGCTGCTCTTCTCGGGCGCGTTCCTGCAGCCCGACCTCACCAACCCGCTCACCGACCTCAAGATGGCGGCCGTGCTGCTGGCCGCCATGAACGGCGTCGCGATGACGCGGCTGACCGACGAACTGCGCCGGCTGCCCCCGCGGGTGCGGTTCTCGATGCTGCCCGGCCGGCTGCGGGCGTGGTGCGTGTGGAGCGCCGTGGTCTCGCAGTTCGGCTGGTGGACGGCCGTGCTGATCGGGATGCTGAACACCGCCTCGGGGTGATCTCACAGCTTGCTCGCACTCGCCTCCCGGCGGGTTCCTGGTTAGGCTGTGCCTCACCGGACTACCCGGCCGGTAACCCCCCGAATCGGCCTCACGGCCTGACCGACCTCGAGGATGCCTTGATGCGCGATCGCACGCGCGGCGACGAGGACGCGCCCGGACCTCGCCGCGGCCAGTCCTCACCGCCTCCGACGGCAGCGTTGCCGACCTCTTCTGCGCCCGATCCGGCGCCCTCGGTCACGGGTCCCACGGCGGCCCCGACGGCCCCGGCACCCAAGCCCGGCCGGCCGACCGCGATGGACGAGCGCCGCGAGCGCCGCCGTCGCCGGCGCAAGCAGATCGTGCTGTGGACCACCGTCGCCGGCATCGTCGTGCTCGTCGGGTCGATCGGCACCGTCTCGTACGCGATCGTGTCGAATCTCGCAGGCTCGGGCGCGGCGGCCGCCGACCCGCCCCCGGCGGCTCCCGCGGCCATCAAGCCCATCACGTTCCCGCAGGACGAGCCCGCTGCCACGGCCGGCGCCGAGCCCTGCGTCACCGTCCGCGTGCTCTCGTCGTTCGAGAACGCCGAGATGGTCGAGAGCCTCGCCACCGCCTACAACGCGCAGCCCCGCAACGTCGCGGGCTCGTGCGTGACCGTCACCTCGACCAAGGAGAAGTCGGGCGCGGCCGCCGCCGTCGTCGCCGCCGGCTTCCCGAACGCCGCTGACGACCAGAAGCCCACCGTGTGGCTGCCCGACTCGTCGACGTGGGTCGACGTCGCACAGTCCGAGGGCGCGACCGCGATCGGCAAGGAGGGGACGAGCATCGCGATCTCGAACATCGTCCTGGCGATGCCCAAGCCCCTCGCCCAGGCCATCGGCTGGTCGACCGAGGCTCCCACGTGGACCGACGTGTTCGACGCGGCGGGGGATCCCGACCTGTGGAGCGGTCTCGGCCATCCCGAGTGGGGCGCGTTCAAGCTCGGCAAGACGAGCCCGCTGGTCGCCACGTCCGGAGAGGCCGCGATGTACGCCTCGTACGGCACCGCCGCAGGTTCGCTCGCGGACCTCACGGCCGCGGAGGTCGAGGACCCGGCGGTCCAGAGCACGGTGCACGAGAACGAGACGTCGACGAGCCACTACATGGCCACGCCCGAGCACTTCCTGTGGCACGCTCGCCAGGCCGAGGCATCCGGGTCCTCCGCCGACTTCCTGTCGGCCGTGATCGTCGACGAGAAGTCGGTGTGGGACTACAACCGGGGCATCACGAGCCGCGACGGCATCAACCGCACGCAGGCCGACCCGCCTGCCGAGCAGCTGATCCCGATCTACCCGGCGGACGGCTACTACGCGGCCGACAACCCCGCGATGCGCCTCACCGGCTCGTGGATCGATCCCGTCGAGTCCGAGGCCGCCGCCGACTTCATCCGCTACGCCCTCACCGCACAGGGCCAGTCCGTGGTGCGCGGCGCCGGGTACCGCGATCTGAACCGGGCGCTCGACGAGAGCGTGCAGAAGGTCGGCCAGCTCTCGGACGAGCTGACCACCGCCCTGCCGTTCCCGGAGGCCGACGTCGTGACGGCCGTGCTGGCCTCGTTCCCCGACGTCCGCAAGCGTGCGAACGTGCTGTTCCTGCTCGACGTGTCGGGCTCGATGGACGAACCCATCTCGCCGACCGACACCAAGCTCACGCAGGCCCGCAAAGCGATCGAGGCGGCCCTCGGGCACTTCACCACGGGCGACGACGTCGGCCTCGCCGGGTTCGCGCAGGCGCCGGACGGCGCGATGGTGCCCGGCCTCGTCGCGCCCGTGTCCGACATCGGCACGTCGCGCGACGGCTTCCTGGGAGCGCTGAACGGGATCGCCTCGATGGGCGACACCCCGCTGTACCAGGCGGTGGACGAGTTCGCGAAGCAGCAGGCGGCGACGTGGACGAGCGACCACATCAACGCGATCGTGCTCCTCAGCGACGGCAAGAACGACACGCCGAACGCCCCGACCATCGGCGCCGACCAGATGATCGCCGACCTGAAGGACATGCACCACGCCACACCGGTGCTGATCTTCACGCTCGCCTACGGTGCGGACGCGGACGTGCCGACCCTGCAGTCGATCTCGAGCGCGACGGGTGCGCACTACTACGACGCGACCGACCCGTCCAAGCTGGAGTCCGTCCTCGGCGACCTCGTCACGAGCTTCTAGGCTCCCGGCCAGGAGTCGGCGAGCTTCGTCAGCAGCCGCGCGAGCTCCGCGCGCTCGGCGTCGGTGAACGCGGCGAGCGCGGCATCGATCGCCTCTCGCCGCTCCCCGCGGAACCCGCGGACAAGCCGGGTGCCGGCATCCGTCAGCGCCACCCGCGTCCGCCGCGCATCGTCGGGGTCGGCCTCGCGCCGCACCAGGCCGAGCTCGACGGACTGCTGCACGAGCCGCGACGCACGCGGCTGATCGACCCCGACGGCCTCGGCGATCTCGCCCACCGACAGGGGGTGGGATGCCGCCGCCAGGGCCTCGAGCAGACGCATGCGCGCGGGTCCCCCGAAGCGTCCGCCGCCACCCCAGGGCGGGCCGCCGTGTGCACCCGGGCCGCCCCGCCCCCAGGGACCGCCACGACCGGGGAAGGCGCCGGGGTCGTCGGGGTCGACGCCGTGCGGGCCGTGCGCGTGGGCGCCGTGCGGGTGCGGTCCGGCGCCGTGCGGCCCTGCGCCGTGCGGGCCCTCCGCCCACGGTGGGCGGGGCATGCGGCGGCCGCGCAGCCGGGCGAGGGCTGCGGCGATGGCGTCGGAGGGGTCGGAGGGTGCTGCCGGCATCCTCCCAATTTACATGTGACTTGACATGTACTCAAAGTGCATGTCACACTGCATGTACATGCACTACGACATGTAATCCGCGGCCGGACGTCGGCCGCCACGAAAGGACTTCTCATGGACGACACCAATCTGAACGAAGAGAACGACACTCCCCGCACCGCCCGCCCGCTCGGCTACTGGCTGCGCGCGGTGGACGGCCTGCTCACCCAGGCCTTCGCCGAGGCGCTGCACGCCGAGGGCGTCTCGCGTCGTGACTGGATGCTGCTCAACGCGGTGTCTGGCGACATCGACGCACCCGGGCTCGCCGAGCGCCTCGCCCGCAAGGGCAAGCGGCTGCGGTCGCTCGAAGACCGCGACTGGGTGGTCGAGAAGGGCGACGGCACGTGGGAGCTCACCGACCTCGGCCGCGCCGAGAAGGAGCGCCTCGGCGCCATCGTCGACGGCATCCGCTCGCGGGTGACCGGCGCCGTCGGCGACGACGCGTACACGCAGCTCACCGCCTCGCTCGAGGCCATCGCCCGCGAACTGGGCTGGGACGAGGCCACGGCCGCCGAGCGCGGCTTCGGACGCCCCGGCTTCGAGCGCGGCTTCGGACGCCCCGGGTTCGGGCCCACCTTCGGAGGCCCCGGCTTCGGCCGCCCGCCGTTCGGTGCCGGTTTCGACCCCGCGCTGCGGTACGGCTTCGGCCCGCACCGTCACGGCGGCTTCGGCCCGGGCCGTCCCGGCCGTCCGGCCGACCACGACGGCGAGCCGATGCACGGCCACGGCGAGTGCGGCGAGCACCACGGTCACCCGCACGCCGGGCCCGGTCGCCACGGCCACCCGCACGAGGCCGGTCACGACCACCCGCGTCACGGCCACCACGGCCGCGGCCACGGCGGGCGTCGCGCCCAGGAGGCGTACGAGCGCGGCTTCGACGCCGGGTTCGCGCGGGGCCGCGAGGACCGCGCCGCCTGATCCGCTTCGACCCGCACCGTGTCCCACTCCTCACCGCACCGGCAGCCGTCGGGCGGCGAAGAGTGGGACATGCTGTTGCGGGCGCGACCCGGTGGACGAGTGGATGCCGCACCCCGCGTGATCCCCGCGACGCACGGGGCGGGCACAATGGGGGGCGTGACCCGTCCTGCGCTGCTCGCGATCTCGCACGGCACGTCCTCGCCCGCGGGACAGTCGGCCGTCGAGGCCCTCGTCGACGCCGTGGCCGCGCGGCTGCCCGACACGATCGTGCGGCTCGGGCACGTCGACGTCCAGCAGCCGGATGTGGCGGCATCCCTCGATGCGATCCCTGCGGGGACGCCCGTCGTCATCGTGCCGCTGCTGCTGTCGGCCGGGTACCACGTGCGGGTCGACCTCATCCAGCAGACCGCCGGGCGCGGCGACGTCACGATCGCGCCGGCCCTCGGCCCGGACGAGCGCCTCGTCGACGCGCTCGTGACTCGGCTCGAGACGGTCGCACCGCGACCCGACGACGCGCTCGTCCTCGCGGTCGCGGGCTCTAGCGACGACCGCGCGAACGAGGACTGCCGCGTCACGGCGCGGATGCTGGGCGACCGGCTCGGCCGCGAGGTCTCCGTCGGGTTCCTGGCCGCGGCCGATCCCCGGCTCGATGCCGCGGTGGCCGCCGCAGGCGGCCGCGTCGTCGTCGCCGACTATCTGCTGGCGCCCGGGTACTTCCACGACCTCGCCGTGACGCTCTCGGGCGGTGCCACGGTCGCGCCGCCGCTGCTCGGGAGCGATGCGCCGCCGGCATCCCTCGTCGACCTCGTCGTCGATCGCTACAACGGAGCCGCGCGTTTGTCGGACTGAGTCCACAAACGTGCCACGCTGCAACTGTGTGACGCCCGGTTACGCCGGTTAACGTCGCTTGACGTTCGGATAGGCCCACACGGCCGCCGCTTCTAGCCTCACGGAATGGACTCGCTAGAGTCCCGCCCGGGGCGCCCCGGGACCCACCCCGGAGGCACCGTGACCATCAGCGACACCGAACCGCACGCGTCGGAGCGCCCGCGCGCCGCCGTGCGCCCTCCGCGCCCGTCCTCCAAGCCGAACGGCCAGTGGAAGATCGACGGCAAGGCCCCGCTCAACGGCAACGAGGAGTGGAAGCAGGTCGACGACGGCCTGAGCGTGCGCGAGCGCATCGAGAACATCTACTCGGTCGGCGGCTTCCAGAGCATCGACCCGACCGACCTGCACGGCCGCTTCCGCGTGTGGGGCCTGTACACCCAGCGGAAGCCCGGCATCGACGGCGGCCGTACCGCGACCCTCACTCCCGAAGAGCTCGAAGACGAGTACTTCATGCTCCGCGTCCGCATCGACGGCGGGCAGCTCACCACCGCGCAGCTGCGCGTCATCGCCGGCATCTCGACCGAGTTCGCGCGCGGCACTGCCGACATCACCGACCGGCAGAACATCCAGCTGCACTGGATCCGCGTCGAGGACGTGCCCGAGATCTGGCGCCGTCTCGAGGCCGTGGGCCTGGGCACCACCGAGGCGTGCGGCGACGTGCCGCGCGTGATCCTCGGCTCGCCGGTCGCGGGTATCTCGGCCGAGGAGCTCATCGATCCGACGCCGCAGATCGAGGCGATCTCGCGCCGCTTCATCGGCGACCCCACGCTGTCGAACCTGCCCCGCAAGTTCAAGAGCGCGATCACCGGCCACCCCAGCCAGGACGTCGTGCACGAGATCAACGACGTCGCGTTCGTCGCCCTCGAGCACCCCGAGCTCGGCATCGGCTACGACCTCTGGGTGGGCGGCGGCCTCTCGACGACCCCGCGTCTCGGCGAGCGCCTGGGCGCGTTCGTCCGGCCCGATCAGGTGGTGGATGCCTGGCACGGCGTCGCCCAGATCTTCCGCGACTACGGCTACCGCCGCCTGCGCAACAAGGCGCGCCTGAAGTTCCTGCTGGCCGAGTGGGGCACCGAGAAGTTCCGCCAGGTGCTGCAGGACGAGTACCTCGGCTACGCGCTCCCCGACGGTCCTGCCGCTCCCCGCCCCGCGACCCCCGGCGACCACGTCGGGGTGCACCGCCAGAAGGACGGCCGCTTCTACGTCGGCGTGACGCCGATCGTCGGCCGCGTCAGCGGTGAGATCCTGACCCGCCTGGCCGAGATCGCCGAGGCGCACGGCTCGACTCGCCTGCGCACGACCCCGCACCAGAAGATCCTGGTCGTCGACGTGCCCGAAGCGGACGTCGAGCCGCTCATCGCCGAGCTCGACGCGCTCGGCCTGCAGGCACGCCCGAGCCTGCTGCGCCGCGGCACGATCGCGTGCACCGGCATCGAGTTCTGCAAGCTCGCGATCGTCGAGACCAAGGTCAACGCGACGGCCGCCGTACTCGACCTCGAACAGCGTCTCCAGGGCTTCGAGCTGCCGCATCCGATCTCGCTCCACGTGAACGGCTGCCCCAACTCGTGCGCCCGCATCCAGACCGCCGACATCGGCCTGAAGGGCCAGCTCGTCACGATCGACGGCGAGCAGGTCCCCGGCTACCAGGTGCACCTCGGCGGCGGGCTGGCCTCGCAGGACCGCGACGAGCCAGGCCTCGGCCGCACCGTCCGCGGTCTGAAGGTGGCCGCCGACGGCATCGCGGACTACGTCGAGCGCGTCGTCACCCGCTTCCTGGCCGACAGGGATGCCGCCGCCGACGAGACGTTCGCGCAGTGGGCGCACCGCGCCGACGAGGAGGCCCTCCAGTGACCGTCAGCCTCGCGCCCCGCATCGCCGTCAAGCGCACGCACGAAGAGCTCAAGGCGCTCGCCGAGCAGGGCAACCTCGAGCTGGGCAGCCTGACCGACCACGAGGCATCCGCCG
>PJUC01000108.1_pt1 | contig 62223 bp, 56 predicted proteins | sample 1512161 | NCBI WGS metagenome assembly PJUC01 (sample SAMN08177676, study PRJNA422409) | Soil metagenome, whole genome shotgun sequencing project. | isolation source: Soil enriched on filter paper | place: USA: Madison | collected 2015-01-15 | reverse complement strand
GTACATCTCGACGATCTCGTCGGCCGCCTCTGCCGTCTCGTACAGGTGCCAGGTGCGCGCCCCCGTGCGGTAGCGGCTCTGGGCGACCATCCCCATCACGTCGAGGAACTCGGCTCGATCCTGCGGTCGCACGACGTACCGGACGATGACGAGCGCGCGCCGTTCGTCCGCCGCGCGTCCCGACGCGGTGCCGTCGTCTGCGGACGCGGTGCCGTCGTCGACGGGCACGATGCGGCGTCCCATGCCCTGCGGCACCCTGACGGGAAGCACCAGCTGCGCGGCCGCCAACGCGAGGATGACGCAGCCCGCCGCCACGACGACGGTCTCTGCGCCGACGAGAGTCGCCGCAGCGCCTGCGGCAGCGGATCCCACGGCGGTGCCGCCGAAGAGGGCAAGCTGATAGATCGACAGGCCGCGCGTGCGCACCCACGCCGGGAGGAAGCCCTGCACCACGCCGTTCACGGTGGCGATGACGCCGATCCACCCCATCCCGGCAGCCACCATCGCGGCGCCGACGGCCCACGGGCTGCCCGTCAGCAGGATCAGGCACAGTGCGCCGCCGAAGGCGGCCATCGACACGATGAGCACGACGTTGACGTCCAGCCTTGCACGGGCGAACGGCAGGATCACGGCGCCGATGATCGATCCGATCCCGAGCGCGGCCAGCAGCAGGCCGTAGCCGGCGGCGCCCAGCCCGAAGGACTCCTGCGCGAGGATCGGCAGCAGCGCCCACAAGGCGTTCGCCGGGATCAGGAAGAGGAGGAGTCGCGAGAAGAGCGACCTGACGACGCGTGCGTGGCGGACATATCGCACGCCGGCGCGGGTGGCGTCGATGAACGGCTCGGGATGCGACGGTGGAGCGACATAGCCGCGCCACAGCAGGAGCGCCGCGAGGTAGACCAGGAACGAGAGCGCGTTCGCGGCGAAGACGGCGGTGACGCCGAGCTGGGCGATGAGCAGTCCCGCCGCCGCGGGTCCGACGGCGCGGGCGACGTTGACGCTGACCGACGTCAGGGAAGCGGCATCCGGAATCAGGCGGGGAGGCACGACATCGGAGGTGATCGCCTGGGCGGCGGGCAGCTGCACGGCGGCCGCCGCACCCAGGACGAAGGTCAGCGTCAGCAGCGTCGCCGAGCCGAGGTCGCCTGTCGCAGAGAGCACGACGAGCACGCCCGACGCGGCCAGCTGCAACACCTGCGTGACGACGAGGATGGTCCGTCGGTTGAGGAACTCGCCGAGGACGCCGGCGGGAAGCGCGAGAAGCAGCACCGGCGCGGCTGACGCCGTCTGCACGAGGGCGACGACGACGGCGCTGCTGCCGCCGTCGACGAGCTGCCATTGCGCCCCGACGCTCTGCATCCAGCTGCCCACGTTGCTGATGAGGCCCGCGATCCACAGCAGCCGGAAGGCGGGCACGGCGAGGGCGGCGAACGTGCCCCCGCGGGCGGCGGCTCGATCGTCGGGGGCCGCCGGCTGGGGGAGGGATGCCGCGGTCATCAGGGCTCCTCGCGAGGATCAGCGGACGGCGCGCACGGCGTCCAGGATGAGCCGCGCGACATCGCCCGGGTGGGTGTGGGTGACCAGATGGGGAGCCGGGATGTCGCGGATCTCGCGCGCCTGCGCCCGCTCCAGCCCGAACCGGACGGCATCCGGGTTGACGACGTGGTCCGCGGTGGCGACCACTCCCCACGTCGGCCGTGATCTCCACGCCGCGGCAGGGGCGCGCTCGGCCAGGACGCCGGCGTCGATCGGACGCTGGGTGACCGCGAGCACCGCCGCCTCGTCGGAGGGGATGCCGAGGGCGGCCACGAACGGGAACTCGTCCACGGCGATGCTGACCTCTTGTCGCGTCGCTCCGTCCGGCGACGGGTACGTGTCGCACTCGAGGAAGCGGGCGGCATCCGCCTCGGGGAATCGGCGGTGCAGGTCCTCAGGGCTCTCACCCACGTCGAGGACGTATCCCGCGACGAGGACGAGCCCGCGGACGTCGTCGGCGGTACCGGCGACGCCGGCGACCGTCGCGCCGTATGAGTGCCCGACCAGCAGGACGGGCCCGTCGATGCGCTCGACGAAGGCGCGCACATACGCGGCATCGTCGGCGAGACCGCGGTTCGAGATCGCCGGAACCCTCACGTCCACCCCGGCGCCCAGCAGCCGCATCGCCACGGGGGACCAGCTGGCCCCCTCGGCGAAGGCGCCGTGCACGAGCACGACGGTGGGATTCTCAGACATCGGACGCTCCCTTTCGCCGGGTCGTCCGGCCACGCTCACAAGCTAGGTCGCACAGGCGCCGTCACGCTCCGACGGGTTGTCGCCTCTTCTCTCGACTGATGTCGAATGCCCCACGCGATCGACCGTCTGCAGGAACGCGTTCACGACCCGGTTGAACGCGGCGGGATTCTGCAGGAAGGGGAAGTGCGAGCTGGCGACCTCGCGAGGGAAGATGTGGACGCTCGCCCCGGGGATGCGGGATGCCACCTCCCGCTGCGACTCCGGCGACACGTGGCTTCCGTCGCAGCCGATCACCAGTGTCGGCGCGTCGACAGCGGGCAGGATGCTGCGCCAGTCCTGGGCGCCGTGGTCGAAGAGGAGGGGAGCTGCGATGCGACGGGGCGTCTTAGCCACCTCGCCGATGACGAACTCCCACAGGTCGTCATCCACCGGGCCCGAGAACATGCCGCGGACGAAGGCCCGGACGGCGGCGTCGCCGTCGTCTCCGGCGATGGCCGTCGCGAGCGCCGCCAGCCCCTCCGCGGGCAAGATCGCCCCGGCCGCGGTACGCTCGGCCGGCGACATCCACGCCTGTGCGACGACGGCGGACGGCTGATCGACGAGCGTCAGGCTGCGCACCCGGGCGGAGCCGAACAGCTCCAGGTACGACCAGATGACCGATGCGCCCATCGACCAGCCCAGCAGGTCGGCCTGCGGTGCACCGACATCGTCCAGGACATCGCGCAGGTCGGCGGCGAGCCGTGCCACACGAAGGCCCGACATCGACTTCGCCGACTCGCCGTGCCCGCGCATGTCGAAGCTGATCACCCGTCGTGGTCTGAGCCCGTCCAGCTGGTGGCGGAACATCGCCTTCGACTGCGACCAGCCGTGGAGCAGGATCAGCGGCACGCCCTCGCCGCCGTTGTCGTGCAGGTCGAGCGCGACGCCGTCGGAGGTCAGGACGGTCCGGGTGGTCGGCGTCATCGGATGTGACCGGCGTTCTCCCAGTAGGCGGCGAGCTTGAGCCCCAGGTGAAGGGCGCTGCGCTGCATCCCGTCATCGAGGGCGTCGCGCACGAGCTGCGGCATGTTCTCGAGGCGGTAGTACAGCGTGGTGCGGTGGATGTGGAGCACGTCGCACACCTTGCGGATCTGATGGGCGTTGTCGAGCAGGGCCTCGACGGTCTGGCGCCGGAGCGGGTCGGGATCGTGGACGAGCGCGAAGGCGGCAGGCGAGTACCACTTCAGGCGGTTCGGGTCTGCGACGACGTCCGCGAGCAGCAGCCACGGCCCGGCATCCTCCGCGCGCAGGCTGGGGCCGAGCTCGGGGACCAGCTCGGCCACCGCGGCCGTGGCCAGAGCGCGGTCGACCACCGGCTGGAGGTCGTGATCGGTCTCGGACAGTGCGGCCGATCCGATGCCACGGACGCGCACGCCCGCTCGCTCCGCCTCGGCCAGGACCGAGGAGCGCGCGCGGTCGGAGTCGTCGGCGCGACCGAGGAAGACGAGCGCTGCGCCGATCTCGCCGAGGAAGGTCATCGTCGCGCGGGCCGCATCGTCCAGCGCCCGGCCCAGCGAGGCGCGCTGCACGAGTCCGGTGTCGTGACCGATGGCGACGGCGCGCACGACGGTGCTCTCGCCGCGAACCACGCCGTGGGCGCGCACGGCGGCACTGAGGGCGTCGCGGCGGGTGAGGGGATCGCTCGACAGGAGGGACCGCATGACCCGGTCACGCGCGCTCATGGCATGCGGGTCGGATCGCGCCGACAGGGTGTCGCGCGCGACGTCCACCGCGGCGTCGATGGCCCGGTAGTCGTCCTCCCGCAGCGGCGGCAGGCCCCCGGTGATGAGCCACAGGAACCCCAGCAGCTCCTCATCCGAGCGGATCGGCACCGCCAGCCGCTCGTGAGCGCCGAACTCGCTCAGGTCCACCGTCTGCGGCCGTCGTGCCCGGGGCAGCTGAAGGCGCTCCAGGTACTCGCGTTCGCGGGGCGGGGTGATCCGTCGGAGCAGTGCCCGGGCGCGAAGCTCGTCGATCTCGTCACCCTGGGCGCTGGCGACGACGGGACGGTACAGCGTGTCGTTGATGACGACCGAGCGCCCGAGCGTCTCGGCGAGCTCGTCGACGAGGTCCTGCAGGTCGGTGCGTCGCCCGATGCTCGCAAGAGACTGGAGCTGCGCGTGCTGTTGCCGTGACATGGATACCCCCGGTCGCGTTCGTCGCAGACGACGCTACGGGCCGGGGGCGGACGGCTGGGAGGCCGAGGTTGTACCCCCCTCCGACGCCGCGGGCGCTGCGGGAGCGGCGTCGGTCGCCGATGCGCCGGCCAGGTTCGCGGCGAGGCGGGCGAACACCGCCTCGGTCACCGTCCCGGGCGGAGCCGACAGGACGGTCAGCTGGTGGCCGGCCATGCTGCGCACCTCGAAGTTCTGGGCGTCGATCGGCATCCTCCCGGCGCCTTCCATGTCGATGTGGAAGGTGGCGTCCTCGGGACCCGACACGTCGTGACGCTCCCAGATCCGTACGAAGTCGGCGTCGGATGAGAGCTCGTCGAGGAGTTCCCGCAGGCGCGGCGAGCGCGGGTGCGCATCGCGTCGGAGCGTGGCGACGGCGGAGCGGGTCATCGCCTCCCACTCGACCAGGGACGCCTTCATCCGCGGGTTGAACAGGCCCACGACCTGGTTGCTGCCCGCCGACAGGCCGCCGAAGCCGAAGACCGTCGCGAGAGGATTGGCGGCGATGATGTCGCGGTACGGGTCGGAGATGTACGCGGGTGTGTGCGTCCATCGAGCCAGGATCCGGGCGACCCGCTCGGCCGAATCCGCGGCGGGTGCCTCCGGCACGTACGGTCGTTCCGACGCGATGCGGAACATGTAGGACGTCGATGTGGCGTCCAGCCGCAGTGCGCCGGCCAACGCGTGCAGCACCTGTTCGGACGGGCGCGGCACGCGGCCCTGTTCGATGCGCAGGTAGTACTCGGCGCTGATGCCCGCGAGCTCGGCGACTTCGCGCCGCCGAAGACCGGCGACCCGCCGGCCGGGTTGGCGGACGAGTCCGACGTCCTCCGGCTGGACCACGCTCCGACGTGCGCGGACGAAGCGGGCGAGATCAAGGCGGGCGTTCATGGGGGGTCCTTCTCCTGCAGTGACGGACGACGCTCAGTACGGTACGTCGACCGCCGAGCCCGGCACATCACCCATCCTCCCCTGCGACGTCCCCCACCGCGACCGGACGAACCGGCGACGAGCCCGGACGCCGCCCGCGGACTTGCGATCATCAGCCTGCGGGAGTGGGATGCCGGACGCAGCTCCCGTTCGGCACCGGCGCCGTGATGGCTCACGGCGCCAGGCGCCGCATCCGCAGCGCCGCCGTCACGGTGACGACCGCGACGGCGACGGCGAAGACCAGCAGGACGACGATCTGCGAGAACACGGTCAGCGCCGTGCCGATCGCCAGCGCGGGAAGCGCGAGGCCGCAGTAGGCCACCAGGAACACCGCCGCGAGGGTCTCGCCGCGACGACCGGGTTCGGCCACCTCGGACGCGGTCGCCAGCGCGCACTTGAACAGCGCGCCCACGCCCGCGCCGGCGATCAGACCGCCGAGCAGGAACACCGGGTACGACGGCACCAGGGCGCCGATCGCGATGACCGTGAGTCCGGCACCGCAGGCGATGGCGGCGAACAGCAGCTGTGACCGCCGGCGCACCCGGGCCAAGAGGATCTGGGCCGCAGCCGCCGACCCGAACACGACGAAGACCGTCAGCCCCGCCGTGAGATGGTCGCGCTCGTCGAACGTCCCGATCAGGATGCTGGGGGCCAGGGCGGTGAACAGCCCGAAGAGGGCGAACCCGGCGAAGGCGGCGAAGCTCGCCGCGACGAAGGCGCCTCGGGACGACGCCGGGACGGCGATGTTCTGGGGGCGGTACCGCCGTGGCGTGGGCGTGACCGTCTCAGGGACGAGCGCCACGGCGATCGCCAGGCAGATGAGCACGATCGCGAAGACGGTGTGCGGCAGGCGCAGGGGGTCGGGCAGGTACTCGGCGAACAGGCCGCCGATCACGGGCCCCAGCGCTAGACCGCCCAGGTTCGCGCCGCCGGCGACGGATGCCGCCACGATCGCGTTCTCGTCCGGCCGCGCCTGCGCGCGCAGCTCGCCGAGGTGTGCCGTGGCGGTGGCGGTGAGGATGCCGATGCTGACTCCGTTGACGACGCGGGCGACGAGCAGGCCCGCGACGTCGGTGAAGACCATGAACAGCACGGCCGAGAGCGCCGAGACGAGGATCGCGATCACCAGGATGCGACGGCGTCCCATCCAGTCGCTCACGTGCCCGAGGAGAAAGAGGCTCGCGACGACCCCGACCGCATAGGCGGCGAACACGACGGTCACCACCGCGACCGGGAAGCCGTCCAGCTGCTGGTACAGCGGGTACAACGGCGTCGGGACGGTGGAATACGCCATCACCAGCAGGAAGGCGATCGCGACGACCCAGAACGGGCCGGTCCGCTGCTGCCGGTCGTCGAGCACGGGCACCTCGTGCCCGACGGGGATGTTCTCGGACGCGGTCATGGCGTGCTCCTTCGGGATGTTCCGGACCGTGCCCCCGAGTCTGTCCATTCCGCCGCCCTCACGGCCCAGATCCCTGACGGAACCGCTTTCGACTCTCGTCGCATCCCGCCCCGTCGCGGCTCGATGCCGCGAGCAGAGACTCTGGACAAACGTAGGACTTCTCGGGCCGCCTCCGTCGTTACCTTGAGTTGACTCCGCCGACCAGTGCGGAGAACCATCGCAGTATCCGGGCACGACCCGGCCGACACACAACCTGGAGCTCCTCATGCCTTTTGTGACCACGGATGACGGCACTGAGATCTACTACAAGGACTGGGGTCCCCGTGACGCCCAGCCCATCGTGTTCCACCACGGCTGGCCCCTCTCGGCGGACGACTGGGACGCCCAGATGCTCTACTTCCTCGGCAAGGGCTTCCGCGTCGTCGCGAGCGACCGCCGCGGGCACGGCCGCTCGTCGCAGACCGGCGTCGGGCACGACATGGACCACTACGCGAGCGACGTCAGCGCGGTGGTCGAGCACCTCGACCTGCGCAACGCGATCCACATCGGCCACTCGACCGGCGGCGGTCAGGTCGCCCGCTACGTCGCGAAGTACGGTGAGCCCCAGGGCCGCGTCGCGAAGGCGGTCCTCGTCGCCGCCGTCCCGCCGCTCATGCTGAAGACCGAGAACAACCCCGAGGGCACCCCGCTCGAGGTCTTCGACGGCTTCCGTGCCGCCCTGGCCGCGAACCGCGCGGACTTCTTCCAGGCGGTCGCATCCGGCCCGTTCTACGGCTTCAACCGGCCGGGCGCGAACGTGTCGGAGCCCACCGTCGCCAACTGGTGGCGTCAGGGCATGATGGGCAGCGCGCTCGCCCACTACGAAGGCATCAAGGCGTTCTCCGAGACCGATCAGACCGAGGACCTGAAGGCCATCACGGTGCCCGTCCTCGTCCTGCAGGGCGACGACGACCAGATCGTTCCCTACAAGGATGCCGCGATCAAGCAGGCGGAGCTTCTGCCCAACGCGACGCTCAAGATCTACGAGGGCTTCCCGCACGGGATGCTGACCACGCACGCCGAGGTTCTGAACCCCGACATCCTGGCGTTCATCCAGCAGTAACGCCATCCACGACGCCGAGGCGGCGCGGTCGAGATCCTCGAGCGCGCCGCCTCTCGCGTCGGTGCTCCTCACACCCCGCTCGGAATCTCTTCGGGGATAGTGTCGTATTCGAGCGTCGCCGTTCGTGGATGAGGTGTGCGACCCGTCCGGGTCGCTGCGACCGAGGAGCCACGACCTGGCTCCCGTCCCGATGTGAGGAGACGACAGTGACCAAGTACCTGATCGCGTTCAACGACGAGTGGGTGCCTCAGCACACGCCCGACGAGCTGATCCGCAAGAGCGAGGCCTCGCGGGCCGTGCTCGACGACATGAAAGAAGCCGGTGTCTTCGTCTACGCGGACGGGGGGATCGACGCCTCGACCGTGCTCTGCAACGTGGTGAGCACGGACGGCGAGCCCGTGTTCACCGACGGGCCGTTCGTCGAGAGCAAGGAGCACCTCGGCGGGTTCACGGTGATCGAGGCCGCCGACGACGAGGCGGCGCGGTACTGGGCGGGTCGCCTCGCGGTCTCGCTGGACTGGCCGCAGGAGGTGCACCGGTTTCCCGCCGATGTCGCCGAGATCATCGAGCGGCAGACACCCGGACGTGACTGACCGGGCCCGGCCGGCGGCATCCCACCACCACCCGTGACCGGCACCGGCGTCGAAGAGGCGATCGCCCGCGCCCACCGTGAGGAGTGGGCGCGGGTGGTCGCCGGGCTCGCGCGGCGGTTCGGCGATCTCGATCTCGCGGAGGATGCCGCGGCCGACGCGTACGTCGCCGCGCTGGAACGCTGGACGCGCGACGGCGTGCCTCCCAACCCCGGCGCCTGGCTCACCACCACCGCGACGCGCAAGGCGATCGACCGCGTGCGTCGCGAAGCGCTCCGAGCGGGCAAGTACAAGGCGGCCCAGATGCTGTCGGACGACACCCCTCCCGAACCGACCGGACCCGTCGAGGACGACCGGCTGCGGCTCGTCTTCACGTGCTGCCACCCCGCGCTCGCCACGGACGCCCGCGTCGCGCTGACGCTGCGCCTGCTCGGCGGTCTCACGGTCGCCGAGATCGCCCGCGCCTTCTTCGTGCCCGAGACAACGATGGCCCGGCGGATCACCCGCGCCAAGGCGAAGATCAAGACCGCGGGCATCCCGTACCGGGTGCCGTCGGCGACCGACATCCGGGAACGGCTCGGCGGCGTGCTCGCGGTCGTCTACCTCATCTTCAACGAGGGCTACCTCGCCACGACCGGGGACGACCCGCTGCGCGCCGACCTGAGCGACGAGGCGATCCGCCTCGGGCGGCTGCTGCGCACGCTGCTGCCGGACGAGGGCGAGGTCACCGGTCTGCTCGCCCTCATGCTGCTCGCCGACGCGCGCCGCGCTGCCCGCGTGTCGCGCACCGGCGAGCTCGTGACCCTCGGCGAGCAGGATCGCAGCGCCTGGAACCGTGCGCTGATCGCCGAGGGCCATGCCCTCGTGCGCGAGCGGATGGCCGTGGTCGCCGCGGGCGGCGCCCCGCCGGGGCGGTACCAGCTGCTGGCCGCGATCAACGCCGTGCACACCGACGCGCCCTCGCCGGGCGACACCGACTGGTCGCAGATCGTCGCCCTCTACGACCGGCTGGTCCGGCTCGACCCGTCCGCGATCGTGCGGCTCAACCGGGCGATCGCCGTCGCCGAGGTCGACGGCCCGGACGTCGCGCTCGCCGAGATCGACCGCCTCGGCGAGGTGCTCGACGGCTATCACGCGTACCACGCGACGCGCGCCGACCTGCTGCGGCGGGTCGGTCGCAGTGCGGACTCGCGGCAGGCGTACGACCGCGCTCTCCAACTCGTCGACAATCCCGCGGAGCGCGCGTACCTGACCCGTCGGCGCGATCAGCTCGTGTGACCGCCCACGGATGAGAGAAGCGGATGCCGCAGCCCGCGGCATCCGCTTTCCTCACCGTGTGCGCGTCAGAGCACGACGAGGAAGCCCAGCACCGCGCTCGCGATCGACAGCACCGCGAGCACGATCGACGGGGTCGCGTTCTCCTTGCGGCGGACGTGGACGACGATCGCACCGATCATGACGACGGCCAGCGCCGTCGCGGCGATCGGGGTGAGGATCGGGGCGATGCCGGTCAGGAGCGGCAGGATCAGGCCGATGCCGCCGACGACCTCGGCGGCCCCGATGAGCTTCACGGTGGGGTCGGCGAAGTCGTCAGCCCAGCCCATGCCGCTCGCGACGAGCGCGGTGCGCGGACGGGCGACCTTCATCGAGCCGGCCATGATGAAGGCGAGCGCGAGGACTCCGTTGAGGATCCAGAGGGCGATGGTCATGCGGTTCTCCAGGCAGTGATCGTGGGGTCTGTTACTGTTTGTAAGCAACCACATGATGCGTCATCTTCGGAGGGCGTACAAAAGGCACACGCATGTAAGCAGGTGACACGCGATGACGAACACGCTGACGGTGCAGGTGGGCGACCCCGCCCCGACGGGCTACGAGCGCTCCTGCGAGGGCGCGGCGCCCGGCTCCGATCACGGCCGGGCCATCCGCGACGTCCTCGACCGCATCGGCGACAAGTGGTCGCTGCTGGTCGTCGGCACCCTGCGGGGCGAGCGGCTGCGGTTCACCGAGCTGCAGCGGCACATCCCCGGCATCTCGCAGCGCATGCTCACCCTGACGCTGCGCCAGCTCGAGCGCGACGGCCTGATCACGCGCACCGTGCACGCCGAGGTGCCGCCTCGCGTCGAGTACGAGCTGACCGCGCTCGGCGGCACCCTCGTGCAGCTCGCCATGGCGCTCGCCGACTGGGCGATCGAGAACCACCCGCGCATCGAGGACTCCCGGGCCGCATACGACGCCGCCCACGCGCGCTGACCGCGCGGTGTCGGCCGGCCGCGCCATGATGGGCGGATGGACGCTTCGTCTCGTTCCTCGCTCAGCGCAAGCGCCTCGACCACACGCGCCGTGCGGCTCCGGTCGCATCGCCTGAGCGCCCCCGCCCGCACCGTCGCCGAGGCGGCGCGGCACATGCTCGCGACGCAAGCGCAGGAGTTCTGGGGCGGCCGATGGGCGGTGGCGCAGCGCACGCAAGGAGCGCCGACGCTCCGCGACGTCGATGCGGCGTTCGACCGCGGCGAGATCGTGCGGTCGTGGACGATGCGCGGCACCATCCACCTCATCCCTGCCGAAGACCTCGCCTGGGTGCTGTCGCTGACCGCCGAGCGGCAGCAGCGCCAGATGGCGGGAGTGCGGCGCAACGAGGCCATCGACGACGCCGAGCTCGACCGTGCCGAGGCGGCGACGCGCGCGGCGCTCGCCGGCGGCAACCGGCTGACCCGCAAGGAGCTCGCCGAGGTGTGGGAGCTCGCGGGCGTCTCGACGGCGAAGCAGCGCGGCTATCACCTGCTCGTGGCGATGTCGCTGCGCGGTGTGGTGTGCCAAGGGCCGGTCGTGCCGCGCACCGAGGGGCCGACCCGCGAGCAGTACCTCGTGCTCACCGAGGAGTGGATCCGTGACCCCGTGACGCCGGCCGACCCGCTCGCCGAGCTGTTCGTGCGCTACATCGCCGCCCACGGACCGGCCGGGGTGCGCGACTTCGCGTGGTGGACGAGTCTGCCGCTCGGTGTCTCGCGGCAGGCGGCCGAGGCGGCATCCGATCGACTGAAGATCGTCGCCGCCGACCCCGAGCCGGTGTACCTCGTGGACGGCCCGGCACCCCGGCGATCGGCGTCGGCACCTGAGGTCGTCGCGCTGCCGCCGTTCGAGGAGTACTACATCTCGTACGCCGATCGCACGGTGCCGTGTGCGCCCGAGTTCCTCGCCGCCATCGGTCCCAGTATGAACGGCATCGTGCGGCCGATCATCGTCGCCCGCGGCGAGATCGTCGGCGTGTGGACCCACTCGGTCGCCGTCGGCCGGCACGCCGACGACCCGATCCCCGAGCTGTTCTCTCCCGGGGCGGCGACGGAGGCCGAGGTGGCGGCAGCCCTCGACCGCTACCGGGCGTTCATCACCGCCTGAACGATCTCATGCGTGGCGGTCGAGGAAGTCGTACACCTCGTTGTCGTCCACACCGGGGAAGGCGCCGCGGGGGAGCGGCGAGAACATCTGCATGTGCACGCGCGCGCTCGGCCAGGCCTTGCCGGCCCAGCGCCCGGCGACGTCCGAGGCCGCGCGGCGGCAGCACGACTCGTCCGGGCACGTCGAGGTCGCCCGCTTCTGCGTCTCGCGGCCGCGGAACCAGCGGGCGTCGTCGAACGGCACCCCGACCGTGATCGAGAACTCGCCGGCCGAGGTCGAGCCTGTCTGCGTCGAGCACCAGAACGTCCCCGCGGGCGTGTCGGTGTACTGGTAGTGCTCGGTGGTGCGGTTCTGCTCGTCGAAGGCCGCGCGGGCCGAGAACTTGCGGCACGCCATCTGCCCGTCCACCGCGCCGGTCACGTCCATCGGCAGCGGCAGGTCGTCGTTCTCGTACACGCGTGAGATCGCGCCCGACCCGTCGACGCGCAGGAAGTGCAGCTTGATGCCGAGGTGGTGGGTGGCGAGGTTCGTCAGCCGCATGCCGGCTGCCTCGTGCGTGACGCCGAACGCGTCACGGAAGTCCTCCACCGCGAGGTTGCGGTCCTTCTTCGCCTGCTGCAGGAACGCGACCGAAGCCGTCTCGGGCATGAGGCAGCACGCGGCGTAGTAGTTGATCTCCAGCCGCTGCTGCAGGAAGTCGGCGTAGTCGGTCGGGCGCTCGTGACCGAGAAGGCGATGGGCCATCGCCTGCAGCGCCATCGAGCGCAGGCCGTGACCGCCGGGGATGGATGCCGGCGGCAGATAGATGCGGCCGTGCTCCAGGTCGGTGACCGACCGGGTGGAGTGGGGGAGGTCGTTGACGTAGATGAGCTCGAAGCCGAGCTTCTCGGCCATGATGCTGACGGTGCGGTGCGTGAGCGCGCCCGAGACGTGCCCGGCGGCCTTGAGCTGCTTCTCGGCGAGCTTCTCGATGTCGGGCAGATAGTTGTCGCGTGCGCGCATCATGAGCCGCAGCTCGGTGTTCGCGCGCCGTGCCTCTTCGGGGGTGGCGATGGCCTCGCGCTCGCGGCGCTGCAGCTCGCGGTGCAGCCCCAGGATCGACTCGATCGTCTCGTCGCTCATGCCCTTGGTGACCTTGACCGGGGCGACGCCGAGCTGCCGGAACACGGAGCTCGACTGCGCGCGCTCCAGCTCGATCTCCAGAGCGGCCCGGCGGTTCGGCGGCTCGGCCGACAGCAGGTCGGCGACCTCGACGCCGGTGACCGACGCGATGGCCTGCAGCAGCGACAGCTTGGGCTCCCGCTTGCCGTTCTCGATGAGGCTGAGCTGGCTGCCGGCGACCCCGACGAGGGCGCCCAGCTCGTCGAGCGTGTACCCGTGGGCGAGGCGCTGATGACGGACGCGGTGGCCCAGGGTCGTGAGTTCGAGCGACGTCGGCGGCATTCCTTGATGATAGCGAAAGAATCGCAACTCTTGACGCATCAAATCGTGCGAAGAGGCATCCATCACGCCGGAAAGTAGAGGAAGAGCACGAATCTGCACCGTCGACAATCAACGAGGAGCGACACCATGGCCCTTGCCGACATCTTCACCCGAACCGAAGGCTCCACCCCTGCGACCACCGGGGCGGCTCGTGCGACCGTCACCGGGACGTACGGCGAGATGCCGACCGTCGCGGGCGAGGGCATGGCTGCTCTGCGCGAGTGGGTCGACGAGATCGCGGCGCTGACGAAGCCCGCCCGCATCCACTGGGTCGACGGCTCGCGCGCCGAGAACGACGCGCTGCTGCGCGAGCAGGTCGAAGAGGGCAAGCTCATCAAGCTCAACCCCGAGTGGCGTCCGGGCTCGTACCTCGCCCGCTCGCACCCGAGCGACGTCGCCCGCACCGAGGGCCGCACCTTCATCGCCTCCGAGCGCGAAGAGGACGCCGGCCCCACCAACAACTGGGTTGCGCCCGACGAGATCCGTGCCACGATCACGCCCCTGTTCGACGGCTCGATGAAGGGCCGCACCATGTACGTCGTGCCGTTCTCGATGGGTCCGGTCGGAGGGCCGCTGTCGCACATCGGCGTGCAGATCACCGACAGCGCCTACGCGGTCACCTCGATCGGCATCATGACGCGCGTCGGCACCGACGTGCTGCGCGAGATCGCCGGCGGCGCCCCGTGGGTGAAGACGGTCCACTCCGTCGGCGCGCCGCTGCAGCCCGGCCAGCAGGACGTCGCCTGGCCGTGCAACGACGAGAAGTACATCGTCCACTTCCCCGAGACGCTCGAGGTGTGGTCGTACGGCTCGGGCTACGGCGGCAACGCGATCCTCGCCAAGAAGTGCTTCGCGCTGCGCATCGCCTCGGTGATCGGCCGCAACGAGGGGTGGCTCGCCGAGCACATGCTGCTCATCCGCGTGATCGACCCGGCCGGCCGTGCCTACCACCTCGCCGCCGCGTTCCCGTCGGCGTGCGGCAAGACGAACCTCGCCATGCTGCGCCCGACGATCCCCGGCTGGCGCGTCGAGACCCTCGGCGATGACATCGCGTGGCTGCGCCCCGGCGAGGACGGCCGCCTGTGGGCGATCAACCCCGAGGCCGGCTTCTTCGGCGTCGCGCCCGGCACCGGCGAGTCGACCAACGTCACCGCGGTCGAGACGCTGTGGGGCAACACGATCTTCACGAACGTCGCCCTGCGTCCCGACGGCGACGTGTGGTGGGAGGGTCTGACCGACGAGGCGCCGGCCGAGCTCTTCGACTGGGAGGGCAACCCCTGGACGCCGGCATCCGGTCGCCCCGCCGCCCACCCGAACTCGCGCTTCACCGTCGCCGCGGCGCAGTGCCCGCAGATCGCCGACGACTGGGACGCCCCGCAGGGCGTGCCGCTGGACGCGATCCTGTTCGGCGGCCGCCGCGCCACCAACGTGCCGCTCGTCGTCGAGGCCACCGACTGGACGCACGGCGTCTTCATGGGCTCGAACGTGTCGTCCGAGCGCACCGCCGCCGCCGAGGGCACCGTCGGCGAGCTGCGCCGCGACCCGTTCGCCATGCTGCCGTTCTGCGGCTACAACATGGCGGATTACTTCGGCCACTGGCTGAAGGTCGGGCAGCAGCTGCGCTTCGACCGCGCGCCGCGCGTGTTCCAGGTCAACTGGTTCCGCAAGGGCACCGACGGCCGGTTCCTGTGGCCCGGCTTCGGCGACAACTCGCGCGTCATCGACTGGATCATCCGCCGCATCGAGGGCGAGGTGGGCGCTGTCGACAGCCCCATCGGCCGTCTTCCGCACACTGAGGATCTCGACCTCGACGGCATCGAGGTGCCGCAGGCCGACCTCGACGAGCTCTTCGCCGTCGACCCGCAGCTGTGGCTGCAGGAGGCCGACCTGACCGAGGAGTTCTACCGCACCTTCGAGGGCCGCGTCCCGGCGCCGCTGTGGGCCGAGCTCGCAGCGCTGCGCTACCGTCTGCAGCGCGCCTGACCTCGGGGAGCGGATGCCCCGGCCTGACCTGTGCGGTGGCCGGGGCATCCGCTTCTTCTGCTTCCGTTCACTTGCGCTGAACGTACGCCCGAAGGCCGGAAACGCGTACGTTCAGCGCAAGTGAAACACCCGGCGGCGGCGCCGGCGGTGCATGCGTGGGCGGGAGAGGTCGCGTCAGACCAGCAGCTGGTGCCTCGCGAGGTCCCGGTACAGCGGCGTCGTCTGCACGAGCTCGGAGTGCGTGCCCTGGCCGACGACCCGGCCGTGGTCCATGACGACGATGTGGTCGCTGTCGACGACCGTCGACAGGCGGTGGGCGATCACGATGAGCGTGCGACCCGCGGCGACCGCGTCGATGGCGTCGCGCATGCGCTGCTCGTTGAGGCCGTCGAGCGATGACGTGGACTCGTCGAGCAGCAGGATCGGCGGCGCGGCCAGCAGCGCCCGGGCGATCGCGAGGCGCTGACGCTCGCCGCCCGACAGCATCACGCCCGATTCGCCGACCGGCGCGTCGATGCCCAGCGGGTTGCGGTCCAGCACCTCGCCGAGGTTGACGGCGCGCAGCACCTCTTCGCACTCGGCATCGGTGGCCGCGGGAGACGCCAGGCGCAGGTTGTCGCCGATCGTGCCGGCGAGGGTCGGGGCGTCCTGCTCCACATAGCCGAGCTGGGCGCGCAGCGCGTCGCGGTCGAGCGTGCGCACGTCGTCGCCGCCCAGCAGGATCGCTCCGCCGGTCGGGTCGTAGAAGCGCTCGATGAGCGCGAGGGTCGTGCTCTTGCCGGCGCCCGAGGGGCCGACGAGCGCGACGCGGGCCCCGCGCGCCACGGTGAACGAGACGCCGCGCAGCACGTCGGCGTCGGAATCGAGGGATGCCGCGGCCTCCGGCTGCCCGTCGGCGGCGGCGCCGTCGCCCAGGGCGATGACCGAGGTGTCGACGTGGGCGCTCTCCAGCACGGCCAACGCCTCGGACTCCGCCTTGCGGCGGGCGGCGACGACGTTCTCGGGGTACCGGAACCGGACGTCGCGGAACTCGATGGCCGCGGCGGAGTCGCCCGGTGTGACGGCATCCGACTCCCGCACGCGTGCCGCGATCGCGGCGTCGTCCTGCGCCTCGGCGGGCAGATCGAGCACCTCCTGGATGCGGCCGAGCGCGCCCAGTGCCTGGTTGACCGACGTGATGGCGCCGAAGAACGAGCCGAGCGGAGCGATCAGCATGAAGAGGAACATGATGAACGTCACGAGGCTCGCGATCGTCAGGGCGCCGGTGGCGACGCGGAAGCCGCCCAGGCCGATGACCACCAGCAGCGACACCTGCAGGGCGATGCCTGCGATCGGCACCACGAGCGCCGACACCTTCGCGATGCGCACGCCCACCTCGAACGCGCCGGTGGCCTGCGCGGTGACCGTCGTGATCTCGCGGTCGGTCGCCCCCGACGCCCGGACGGTGCGGATCGACCCGACGGCGCGCTCGACGCCCGAGGCGAGTTCGCCCACCTTCTCCTGCTGCTCGGTCGACGCGGTGCGGATGCGGCCGCTCAGGGTGACGACGCCGACGACCGAGATGCCGATGACGAGCACGATGATGCCGAGCAGCAGCGGGTCGATGATGGCCATCGCGATCAGCGCGCCGGCGAACAGCAGCGCGTTGCCGATCGAGTCGGCGAGGCCTTGGGTGAGGGCGGCGTAGAGGAGCGTGGTGTCGCTGCCGACACGGGAGACGAGGTCGCCGGTGCGGCGCGCGTCGAACTCGCTGATCGGCAGGTGCAGGATGCGGGCGATGAGCCGACGCCGGCTGGAGTACACGACCGCCGTGCCGGTGCGCTGCAGCAGGTAGTGCTGATAGCCCGAGATGAGCGACCCGAGGATGACGAAGGCGACGAGCGCCCACACCAGCAGGCCCAGGTCGAGGTTGTTCTCGACGCGCGTGATCACCTGGCCGACCAGCAGCGGCTGCACGAGCGATGCGCCGGCGCTCAGGATGCTGAGCACGATCACGACGGCGATCGTCGCCTTGTGCTCGAACAGGTAGGGGAGGAGCTGACGGAACGTGGCCCGCGGGCCTTCCTGCGTGCCGCGTCGGGAGCGGCCGCGTCCGCGGGGTGCGGGGCGCTCCGAGCCGGCTGGGGCAGGGGCTTCGTCGAGTTCGGCGGAGGGCATGCGGGTACCTCGTTCGTGAAGGGGGCAGAAGAAACGCTACGCCTCCTCGGTGGCGCCGCCCGACGCGGCGGCCGAACACACGGCGAACCTTCAGTCTGACGAAAGGTTTGCCGTGGCTCGACCGGCGCCCGGCGATGTCGGGGTGCGGCGCTAGGGTGGTCCGGTGCCTGCCCCCGTGATCTCAGCGTCGAACCTCGCCAAGGCCTACAAGGTCAAAGGCAAGCCCGACTTCGTCGCCGTCGACGGCCTCTCGTTCGAGGTCGCGCCCGGAGAGTCCTTCGGGTTGCTCGGACCGAACGGCGCCGGCAAGTCGACCACCATGAAGATGATCGGCGCGGTCTCGACGCGCTCGGGCGGAGACCTGTCGATCCTCGGTCTCGACCCCGACCGCTACGGGCCCGAGATCCGCTCGCGCCTGGGTGTGGTGCCGCAGCAGGACAACCTCGACGGCGAGCTCAACGCGCGCGAGAACCTCTACATCTACGGCCGCTACTTCGGCCTGCCCGCCAAGGTGTGCCACCAGAAGGCCGACGAGCTGCTCGCCTTCGCGCAGCTCGACGACAAGGCGAAGAGCAAGGTCGACGCCCTCTCGGGCGGCATGAAGCGCCGGCTGACGATCGCGCGCGGCCTCATCAACGACCCGCGCATCCTGCTGCTCGACGAGCCGACGACGGGCCTCGACCCGCAGGCGCGTCACGTGCTCTGGGACCGGCTGTTCCGCCTGAAGGAGCGCGGCACGACCCTCGTCCTCACGACGCACTACATGGACGAGGCCGAGCAGCTCTGCGACCGGCTCATCGTGGTCGACAAGGGCCGCATCATGGCCGAGGGCACTCCGGCGTCGCTCATCCGCGAGCACTCCAGCCGCGAGGTGCTCGAGGTGCGCTTCGGCTCCGACCGCAACCAGCAGGTCGCGCCCCAGCTCGAGGGCATCGGCGACCGCGTCGAGGTGCTGCCCGACCGCATCCTCGTCTACGCCCACAACGGCGAGGCGGCGCTCGAAGCCGTCACCCACCGCGGGCTCACCCCGCTGACGTCGCTCGTGCGCCGGTCGAGCCTCGAAGACGTGTTCCTGCGTCTGACCGGAAGGTCGCTGATCGAATGAGCGAGCGACCCGAAGGCGAAGGGATGCCGGCGGCCGCTGCCGCGGGGGCGACCGCGGCGCAGCCGACGACCGAAGAGCTGCGCGCCGAGGCGATGGAGTGGGGTCGCCGGCCGCGCGGGCTCGGCACGTGGTACGTGACGGAGCACATGGTCCGTGCCATGCGGGCCTACGGCTGGACGATCGTGGTCGGCGCGCTGGGGCAGCCGATCCTGTACCTCCTCGGCCTCGCAGTCGGCCTGGCCGCGCTCATCGGCGCGCCGATCCAGGACGGCGACCAGACCGTCCCGTACCTGGTGTTCGTCGCCCCGGCCCTGCTCATGACGGCCGCGATCTCGGTGGCGACGGAGGAGTTCTCGTTCCCGGTCGTGGCCGGGTTCAAATGGCGGCGCTACTTCTACGGCTTCAGCGCCTCGCCACTGTCGCCCGGGCAGATCTCCGGCGGGGTCGTCATGGGCGCCGCGGCCCGCATGTTCGTGGTCGTCGTCGCCTACTACGCGCTCATCTGGATCTTCGGCGCGGTGCCGCACCCGGCGACCGGCTGGCTCATGATCCCGATCGGCCTGCTCGCGGGGCTGTCGTTCGGGGTTCCGTACATGGCGTACGCCGCCTCGATCACCGAGGACAAGGGGCAGTTCGCGCTCGTGCAGCGGTTCATCTTCATGCCGATGTTCCTGTTCTCGGGCACCTTCTATCCGCTCGACACGCTGCCGCTGTGGCTGCAGTGGATCGGCTGGGTCTCGCCGCTGTGGCACGCCTCCGAGCTCGGCCGCATCGTCAGCTACGGCAAGCCCGCCGACCCGTTCGCCGTGCTCGTGCACGTCGTGTTCCTGCTCGTGCTCGCCGGCGGCGGCTACCTCCTGGCGCGGCGGATCTTCCAGAGGAGGCTCGGCGAATGACCGTCCTGACCGAGGTTCCGGTCCGCTCCGGCGGCGTCCGCGCGCTGTGGGCGGGCAACCCCCAGGCCGTCGTGCAGCGCGGGCTCATCGCGGCGCGCTCATCGAGCTGGGCCGTCGTGCTGTCGGGCTTCTTCGAGCCGGTGTTCTACCTGCTGTCGATGGGCATCGGCATGGGCGCGCTGATCGGCGACGTCACGACGTCGGGCGGTGTCGAGGTGAGCTACGCGGCCTTCATCGCTCCCGCGCTGCTCGCGACGTCGGCGATGAACGGCGCGATCTACGACTCCACGTGGAACGTCTTCTTCAAGCTCAACTACGGCAAGCTCTACGAGGGGATGCTGGCGACCTCGCTCGGACCCCTCGACGTGGCCCTCGGCGAGATCCTGTACGCCCTGCTGCGGGGCCTGCTCTACGCGACCGGGTTCATGGTCATCATGCAGGTGCTGGGCCTCAACCTGTCGTGGACGGCGATCCTCGCGATCCCCGCCGTGCTGCTCATCGCGTTCGGCTTTGCGAGCCTGGGAATGGCCGTCACGAGCTACATGAAGACCTTCCAGCAGATGGACTGGATCAACTTCGTGCTGCTGCCGATGTTCCTCTTCTCGGCGACGCTGTTCCCGATCACCGCATACCCCGAGTGGATCCAGGGCGTGATCATGGCCTTCCCGCTCTGGCACGGCGTCGAGCTCGTGCGGGGCCTCACGACCGGCATCCTCACCCCCGACATGTGGTGGCACGTGCTCTACTACGTGGTCATGGTCGCCGTCGGTGTCGTGTTCACGACGAAGCGCCTGCGCGCGCTCTTCCTGGACTGACCCGAGCGCGACGAAGGGGATGCCGCGGCCGAGAGGCCGCGGCATCCTCTTCCCGGCATCCTGACACTGTTCTGAACGCGTTCAGTTCTGCTAGCTTCAGGGCATGCGCAGGGGAAACCGCCAAGGTCGACGCAGGTCGGCCCCGATCTTCGTCAGCATCCGCATCGAGGCGCCGCTGGAACGGGTGTGGCGGCTCACCCAAGACCCGGCCGCGCACGTCCGGTGGGATGCCCGGTTCAGCGCGATCACGCCGGTCGAGACCCTCGCAGGCGGTGGCTACCGGTTCCGGTACGAGCGGCGGATCCCGGGCCACACGATCGTCGGGTCTGGAGCGACGATCGGGGAGCGCGAGCATGCCGAGGGCACCCGCACCTCGGCGCTGCGATTCGGCACGGACGATCCGCTGTCACCGCTCGGCGACGGCCGCGGGTACTGGAGGTATGCGCCCGACGGGGACGCCGTGGTGTTCTCGACCGGCTACGACTACGAGCCCGCGTGGGGACGGGTGCTCGACGGGCTGGTGCGTCCGGCCCTGGGGTGGCTCACCGCGTGGAGCTTCGATCGGCTGCGACTGTGGGCAGAAGCGGACTGTCCGCCTGAGCGATGGACGCTCATCACGGCACTGCAGCCGTGGCGTTCCGGGCGCCCGCGGGCCGCCCGCTGCGCTCGCCGCGCGCCGCGCGGGCACGCGATGAGCGATGCGCCCGCCACCCTGTCGACCCTGGTGGCGCCATGAACACGACGTACGTCCAGCACGCGACGTCGATGTTCGCCGCGGCGATGGGGGAGGAGTTCGGGCGGCTGCATCCGATGCTGCAGCGCCGGTTCGGGGTCGGTCTCGCCGGCGGATACGCCTGCGTGGGAACCGGTGTCATGACGCGCATCCGCCGCGGTCCGTGGTGGACGGTGCCATTTCTGCAGATCGGGAGGTTCCGCAACATCCTCGTCCCCGACGTCGGCACAGGGATCCCGTTCGTCATCGAGAACTACCCATATCGCGACCCGTACGGCCGTGAGACGGTGACCTTCGTCCGGGAGTTCCGGATGCCTCGTCGCCGCCACCGGTTCGACGCGACGATGGTGCTGGTCGACGGCCGCATCGTCGACTACCTGGGGACGCACCAGCATCTCGCGGTCGATCTCTCGCTGAGCACGGACGACGACGGCGGACTGGTGCTGCGGTCCGACGCGCAGCGGTTCTACGCGGGGCCCGCGGGGTTCTGCTTCCCCATGCTGTTCAGCGGCCGCGCGCTGCTGCGGGAGTCGTACGACGATGCGGCCGGGGTGTTCCGCATCCGCCTCGAGGTGCGCAACCGCGTGTTCGGCTTCCTCTTCGGCTACGAGGGCGCCTTCCGCTGCGACTTCGTCGACGCCGACGATGCGCCGCAGCGGCTGAAGCCCGTCCGCCACGAGGTGCGCACCTGAGACGGGCCGCGCGGAGGCTTCTGCTGGGCCCGGGAACGGGCAGGGCCGGCCGCGCCTGACGCGCGACCGGCCCCACGAGTGACCGACTGGCTACAGCGATCCGGTCGCTCCGACGCCGAGGTCGGCGTTGTAGTCGACGTCCTTCGTCTCGGGGCTGAGCAGCAGCGCGATGAAGGTGAGCACGCTCATCGCCGACAGGTAGACGCCGACGAGGGCCGGGCTGCCGCCGGCGGCGGCCCACAGGGCCACCGCGACGATCGGCGCGAGCGCCGCACCGAGGATCGACGACACGTTGTACGAGATCGCCGAGCCCGAGTACCGCACATTGGTCGGGAACAGCTCGGGCAGGATCGCACCCATCGGCCCGAACGTCGCCCCCATGAGCATGAACCCGAATACGAGGAACGCCTGCACGAGGGCACCGGTGAACTTCGGGTCGAGCTGCGGCAGCAGGAACAGGTTGAACGACAGGCCGAACACGATGATGACGCCCGTCACCCACAGCAGCAGGCGGCGGCGGCCGACGGCATCCGCGATCGGTCCCGACAGCAGCGTGAAGATGCCGAAGAACACCACGCCGATGATCTGCATGAGCACGAAGTCGGTGTAGCCGAAGCCGAGGCCGGGGACGTACGTCGCGGCGTCGAACGGGGTGCCCGCTGCCTCGGCGGCCGCCTGGGCGCCCTCGAGCGTCGCCTTCGTGCCGTACGCGAGCGTGAAGTTCGTCATCAGGTAGAACAGCACGTACGTCGCGAGCATGATGAACGTGCCGAGGATCAGGTGCCACCAGTGGTGGCGGATGACGGTGCCGAGCGGGAACTTGCGGATCGCGCCCTTCTCCTCCGCCTTGACGAACGTCTCGGACTCGACGAGGCGCAGGCGCACCCACAGGCCGATGATGACCATGACGGCCGAGAACAGGAACGGCACGCGCCAGCCCCATGCCAGGAAGTCCGCGGAGCGCTGACCCGCGCCCTCGGGGTGCGGCAGGAGGAAGTTGATGGCGAGGAAGATGCCGTTCGCGATGATGAAGCCGAGCGGGGCGCCCAGCTGCGGGAACGTGCCGTACCAGGCGCGCTTGCCCTTCGGGGCGTTCTCGGTGGCCACGAGCGCGGCGCCCGACCACTCGCCGCCGAGCGCGAAGCCCTGGAACAGGCGGAGGACGAGCAGCAGCACCGCGGCCCAGACGCCGATCTCGTTGAACGTCGGCAGGCAGCCGATCAGGAACGTGGCGATACCCATCGTGAGAAGGGATGCGACGAGCGTCGCCTTGCGGCCGAATCGGTCGCCGAAGTGGCCGAACACGATCGCGCCGAGGGGGCGTGCGACCATCGCGGCACCGAAGACGCTGAACGACAGCAGCAGCGACGTCGTGTCGTTGCCGGTGGGGAAGAACAGGATGGGGAAGACGAGCACCGCGGCGGTCGCGTAGACGTAGAAGTCGTAGAACTCGATCGTGGTGCCGACGAGGCTCGCGAGGATGACACGGGAACGGGGATTCGCCGGGGCGGCGGGGGAGGGGACGGTCGTGCTGGGGGAGGTCATATTCACCTGGGCATGCGCGGAGCGGGACATCCGGGTGGGATGCTGCGGTGGGCGGACGCCCGGCGCAGGATGACGCGTCAGGCGGCACTGCACTGGATCACCATGGCGTGCGAGCGGTTCGCCCGGCACGAAGATCAAGCCTAGTCCCGGGGGCCCGGCACAGGCCCGGAAACGACGAACGGATGCCGCGGCCCGGGGCCGCGGCATCCGTTCGTCGATGGTCCGATCAGCGCCAGAGCACGGCGATCGCGGCATTCGCGAAAGTCAGCACTCCGATGGACCAGAAGATCCCGCCGGGCACGGAGCCCGACTTGCGCTGGCGGCCGGCGCCGATGCCGAGCAGGGCACCGATCACCACCAGGATGACCAGCTTGATGCCGATCTTGACGTAGTTGAGGTCGTATTCGATGCCCCACGGGGCGGCGAGGATGAGGCCGGCGAGGCCGGCGATCGCGAGTCCCCAGTTCATGAGACGCGTGATCTGGTGCTTGCCGTTGACAGCTTCGACGACCCAGGCGCCGAAGAGGATGGCGAAGCCCACCAGGTGGACGAGCACGACGACGTGACGGAGGATTTCCATGCCCTCAGTCTAGTTGAAGGTTTGCCCGGCGCCAGGGGTGGGACGCCCGGTGCCGGTCACTCCGGCCGACGGAGCTCCCGCAGCACGACGGCCGTGCGGATCGCCGCGTCCGCCGCTTCGAAGCCCTTGTCCTCTTCGGACCCGGCCAGGCCCGCGCGGGCGATGCCCTGCGCTTCGTCGTCGAGCGTGAGGACGCCGAACCCGACCGGCTTGCCGGTGTCGAGGGCGACCCGCGTGAGGCCGTCCGTCGCGGCGTTCGACACGAACTCGAAGTGCGGAGTGCCGCCGCGGATGATGACGCCGAGCGCGACCGCCGCGTCGGCGCCGGCCTCGAGTGCGGCCTTCGCGACCACCGGCAGCTCGAACGAGCCCGGCACGCGCACCACGCGGTAGGTCGCACCGGACGCGTCGAGCGCGCGCTGCGCACCCGCGATGAGACCGTCCGTGATCGTCTCGTGCCATGTGCCCGCGATCACGACGACCTCGAGGCCCGTCGCGTCGACCGCTCCGGTCGTCTGGGGAGCGCCCTTGCCGCTCATGCCTGTGCTCCTTCGTTGTGCGCCGCGGCGTCGTGCATGTTGGCCAGGGCGTCGGCGAAGTCCTCGTCGGCGATGATGTGGCCCATGCGGTCGCGCTTGGTGGCGAGGTACTGGTGATTGTTCGGGCCGACGCCGACCAGCAGCGGCACCTGCTCGACGATCTCGAGCCCGAGCTCGCGCAGCTGCTTGACCTTGTCGGTGTTGTTGGTCAGCAGACGCACCTTCTCGACGCCGAGATCGGTGAGGATGCCGGCGGCCGCGGCGTAATCGCGGGCGTCGGCGGGCAGCCCCAGCGCCAGGTTGGCGTCGACGGTGTCGAGGCCGCGCTCCTGCAGCGAGTACGCGCGCAGCTTGTTGATGAGGCCGATGCCGCGACCTTCGTGGCCGCGCATGTAGATGACGACGCCGCCGTCCTGCTCGATCGCGTCGAGCGCCGCCTCGAGCTGAGGACCGCACTCGCACTTGAGCGAGCCGAACGCCTCGCCGGTCAGGCACTCCGAGTGCACGCGCACGAGCGGAGCCTCGTCGAGCTCGCCCGAGACGACCGCGATGTGGTCGGTGCCGGTGATGCGGTCCTTGTACGCGAGGAAGCGGAACGACCCGTGCGACGTGGGCACGTGGGCCTCGGCGCGCAGGCTCACGCGGCGCTTGTGGGCGCCCCGGATCGCGGGGTCGCACGGCGCGTGCTCGTCGAGGTAGGCGACGAGCTGCTCGATCGTGATGACTGGGATGCCGTACTCGGCGCCGAGCTCCTGCAGGCCGGGCAGGCGCATCATGCTGCCGTCCTCGGCGACGACCTCGCCGATGACGCCGACGGGCGTCAGCTCGGCGAGCTTCATGAGCTCGACCGCCGCCTCGGTGTGGCCGGCGCGCTCGCGCACGCCGCCGTCGACGGCGCGCAGCGGCAGGATGTGGCCCGGGCGCTTCACGCTGGCGCGTGTCGACTCGGGGTCGGCCAGGACGTTGAGCGTGTGGGCGCGATCGGCCGCGCTGATGCCGGTGGTGACGTTGTCGGCCGCGTCGACGCTCACCGTGTAGGCGGTGCCCCGGGCGTCCTCGTTGTTCTCGACCATGGGCGGCAGGTCGAGGCGGTCGGCCCAGTCGGCGGGCATCGGCGCGCACAGGAACCCGCTCGTCCAGCGGACGGTCCACGCCACCCATTCGGGTGTCGCGAGCTGTGCCGACAGGATGACGTCGCCCTCGTTCTCGCGGTTCTCATCGTCGGCGACGATGACGGGCCGGCCGGCGCGCAGCGCCTCCAGTGCCTCGGGGATGGTGGCAAGGCTCATCGCGAGCCTCCTTCCGTGGAAAAAGCCAGCAGGCGCTGCACGTGGCGCGCCAGGATGTCTGTCTCGAGGTTGACGCGGTCGCCCGCAGTGCGAGCGCCGAGAGTGGTCGCGGCGAGGGTCTCCGGGATCAGCGAGACCTCGAACCAGCCGTCGCCGGGGCCCGCGGGGCTCGCGTCGCTGACCGTGAGCGAGACGCCGTCGACGGCGATCGAGCCCTTGTCGACGACGAGCGGCGCGAGTGCGGCCGGCACCGAGATGCGCAGCACCTGCCACTGCGCGCCGGGGCGCACCTCGAGCACCTCGCCGGTGCCGTCGATGTGGCCCTGCACGATGTGGCCGCCGAGGCGGCCGTGCGCGGCCGTCGCGCGCTCCAGGTTGACGGCTCGTCCGGGGGCGACGCCGGCCAGCGTCGACATGTCGAGCGTCTGCTTCATGACGTCGGCGGTGAACCAGTCCGGGCCCTGGCCGACGACGGTGAGGCACACGCCGCTGACCGAGATGGAGTCGCCGTGTGCGGCATCCGACACCGACTTCGGACCGCGGACGGTCACCCGCACGCCGTCGCCCGACGGCTCGACCGCGGTGACCTCGCCGATCTCTTCGACGATTCCGGTGAACATCAGTCGTCTCCTTCGCTGGGGTCCTGAAGCTGTCGTGGGGCGGCGACGTACAGCACGTCGTCGCCGAGGGGGATCACGGATGCCACGTCCAGGCGCCGCGCCTGCGCGATGGTCGTCACGCCGATGTCGCGCACCGCGAGCCGGTCGCCGCCGAGCAGCACCGGCGCGACGTAGACGAGCACCTCGTCGACGAGGCCTGCTCGCAGGAACGAACTGGCCAGGGCGGGGCCGCCCTCGACGAACACCCGCTGCACGCCCTGGGCGCGCAGGTCGTCGAGCATGGCGGCGAGGTCGCCAGGGTACTGCCGCACGGCGTGCGGGTGCCGCCGCACGGCCGCCTCGTCGGGGATCGGGCGAGCGCCGACCACGACGGGCGCGGGCTGGTGGGGGAGCAGCGCGCCGTCCTCGGCGCGCGCGGTGAGCGCAGGGTCGTCGGCCAGCAGCGTGCCGGTGCCGACGACGATGACGTCGGCCTGCGAGCGGCGGTCGTGCACGTCCGCGCGCGCTGCGGGGCCGGTGATCCACTGGCTGGTGCCGTCGGCGGCAGCCGCGCGCCCGTCCAGGCTCTGAGCCCACTTGACGGTCACGCGCGGACGCCCCAGCCGCTGCACCGTGAGCCACGAATCCAGCAGAGCGGTCGCCTCGTCGGCGAGCAGTCCCGCCTCGACGTCGACGCCCGCCTCGCGCAGGCGCACGGCGCCGCCCGAGGAGTGGTCGCCCGGATCGGACACCGCGTACACGACACGGGCCACGCCCGCGGCGATGAGCGCCTCCGAGCACGGACCGGTGCGGCCGGTGTGGTTGCAGGGCTCGAGGGTGACGACGGCCGTCGTGCCGCGCGCCGCGCCGGGCGCGAGCTTCGACAGCGCATCCACCTCGGCGTGCGGAGTGCCGGCCCCGCGGTGCCACCCCTCGGCGAGCACCTCGCCGTCGGGGGACAGCAGCAGCGCGCCGACCTGCGGATTCACGCCGCGTGGTCCGTACGCGGCGATCGTCAGCGCCCGACGCATCGCGTCGTATTCCGCTGTGCTCGCCATCGGCCCTGCCCTCTCGCTGTCTTGCTGAGGCTCCGGGCAACGGGAAGCGGCGGCGCGCGCGACGCCGCTCGTGCTGCCTCCCATCCGGACTAGCGACGACTGCTCGTCGCATCACCGTCGGTTCCGGAATTCCACCGGATCGACCTCGGCTCACCCTGTCGGACAGGACGTATGCCTCGGCTCGCGGACTCTCACCGCCGGTTCGGATTCACACCGACCCCGGAGCACGTTGATGCTCTCGAGTGTAGTCAACGCCGCATCGGGCCATTCATTCCATGTCTTCGCATGAAGCCGGGCGATCGGGGCGGGGCGCGGCCCGATGTCCGCGCGGCGGCATAGCCTGGGAGGGGGACGGTGAGATTCTTGACGACGACACGGGGCTTCGACGAACTGGCTGCGCGACCGTACGCGGACGTGCTCATCATCGGCGGAGGGATCAACGGGCTCGCCACGCTGCGCGACCTGGCGCTGCAGGGCGTCGATGTCGCGCTCGTGGAGCGCGCCGACTTCGTCAGCGGCGCGTCGGCGGCGTCGTCGCACATGATCCACGGCGGCATCCGCTACCTCGAGAACGGCGAGTTCCGTCTCGTGCACGAGGCGGTCACCGAGCGCAACGCGCTGCTGCGGACAGCACCCCACTACGTGCGGCCGCTGCAGACGACGATCCCGATCTTCTCGACGTTCTCAGGGGTGCTGACCGCCCCACTGCGGTTCCTGCGCCACGGCAAGGGCAGGCCCCGTGAGCGCGGTGCCGCACTCATCAAGATCGGCCTCGTCATCTACGACTCGTTCTCGCGCGGCGGCGGGCTGTTCCGCGGGGGCAGCGTGCCGCGGCACACCTTCCACGGCCGGCGGCGGTCGCTCGCGCAGCTGCCTGACCTCAACCCCGGGGTGAAGTACACCGCCACGTACTGGGATGCGTCGCTGCACGACCCGGAGCGACTCGCGCTGGACGTGCTGCGCGACGCGCGCGCGGTCGGCGGGGACCGGGCGCGCGCGGCCAACTACACCGCGGCCGTCGGCACGCAGGGCGGCCACGTGTTGCTCCGCGACGCCGAGACCGGCCGCGAGACACCGTTCGCGGCATCCGTCGTCCTCAACACGAGCGGACCGTGGACCGACCTGACCAACCTCGCACTCGGTGACCCGACCCGCTACATGGGCGGCACCAAGGGCTCGCACATCGTGCTCGACCACCCCGCTCTGCTGGCGGCCACGGGAGGCCGCGAGCTGTTCTTCGAGAACGAGGACGGACGCATCGTGCTCATCTACCCGCTCAAGGGGCGGGTGCTGGTCGGCACCACCGACCTGGAGCACGACATGGGCGACCCGATCGTCTGCACCGAGGCCGAGGTCGACTACTTCATCGACCTGATCGGGCAGGTGCTTCCCGAGATCCCGGTCGACCGCTCGCAGATCGTGTACCGCTTCGCCGGAGTCCGCCCGCTGCCCGGCCACGGCGACCTCGCGCCCGGCTTCGTCTCGCGCGACTACCGCGTCGAGTCCGAGCCGCTCGCCGGCGGTCAGTCGACCGTGCTGAGCCTCGTCGGCGGCAAGTGGACCACGTTCCGCGCATCGGCCGAGCACCTCACCGACCGGGCGCTCGATCTGCTCGCGCAGCCGCGCCGGCGGTCCACCAAGGGCATGCCGATCGGCGGCGGGCGCGGGTACCCCACGACCGAGCGGGCGCGCCAGCAGTGGATCGCCGCACATGCCGGTGACCTGCCCGCCGCCCGTGCGGCGACGCTGCTCGACAGGTATGGCACGGTCGCGGCATCCGTCATCGCGGCGATCGCGACCGACCCGGACGACGCACCGCTCCCGCACGCGCCCGGCTACTCGTCCGGGGAGCTGCGGTACCTCGCGGCCGCGGAGTCGGTGGTGCACCTCGACGACCTGCTGCTGCGCCGCACCTCGCTCGCGTTCACCGGCGGCGCGAGCCCCGAAGCCGCCGATGAGGTCGCCGCCGCCGTCGCTCCGACGCTCGGCTGGGATGCCGCCCGCGTCGCCGGCGAGGTCGAGCGCGGGCTCGCCCACGTGCACGCCGCCGATCCGGCGTGGTCGGAGGCTTCCGCGCGATAAGCCGGCCGGGCGATAGCCTGGCGGGCACCGGACCCGGCGACGCGCGCCGGAGGAGAAGGAGACGACGTTGTCCGACCACGTGCTGGCGATCGATCAGGGCACGACCTCGACCCGTGCCATCGTGTTCGACCGGGAGGGCGGGGTCGTCGCCGTCTCACAGCGCGAGCACGAGCAGATCTTCCCACGCGCGGGATGGGTCGAGCACGATCCTGTCGAGATCTGGACCAGCACCGAATGGGTCATCGCCTCGTGCCTCACCCGCGCCCGCATCACGGCATCCGATGTCGCCGCGATCGGTGTGACGAACCAGCGCGAGACCGCCATCGTGTGGGAGAAGCGCACCGGCCGGCCCGTGCACAACGCCCTCGTATGGCAGGACACCCGCACGCAGCGGCGCATCGACGCGATGGCTGCCGACGGCGGCGCCGACCGGTTCGCCGACGTCACCGGCCTGCCGCTCGCGACGTACTTCTCAGCCTCGAAGGTCGCGTGGATCCTCGACAACGTGCCGGGCGCCAGGGCGGCGGCCGAAGCGGGCGAGCTGCTGTTCGGCACCCCCGACACGTGGGTCGTGTGGAACCTCACGGGCGGCGCCCGCGGCGGCATCCACGTCACCGACGTCACCAACGCGTCCCGGACCCTGCTCATGGACCTGCGCACCCTGGACTGGTCCGACGAGCTGCTCGCGGTGTGGGGCATCCCGCGCGCGATGATGCCCGAGATCCGGTCGTCGTCCGAGGTGGTGGGGCACTCGCAGCTGCCGTCGGTGCTCGACGGCGTGCCGATCGCGGGCATCCTCGGCGACCAGCAGGCGGCGACCTTCGGGCAGGCCGCCTTCGGAGCGGGGGAGTCGAAGAACACGTACGGCACCGGCAACTTCCTGCTGGTGAACACCGGGACCGAGATCGTGCGGTCGCCGAGCGGCCTCATCACCACCGTGGGCTACCGCATCGGCGACGAGCCCGCCCACTACGCCCTGGAGGGCTCGATCGCGGTCACCGGCTCGCTCGTGCAGTGGCTGCGCGACAACCTCGGCATCATCCAGCGCTCCGAAGACGTCGAGACCCTCGCCGCGAGCGTCGACGACAACGGCGGCGCGTACTTCGTGCCCGCCTTCTCCGGCCTCTTCGCGCCGTACTGGCGACCCGACGCCCGCGGCGCTCTGGTCGGCCTGACGCGATACGTCAACAAGGCGCACATCGCGCGTGCGGCGCTGGAGTCCACCGCCTTCCAGACCCGCGACGTCATCGATGCCGTCGCCGCCGACACCGGCCGCACGCTCGACGAGCTGCGCGTGGACGGCGGCATGACCCGCGACGATCTGCTCATGCAGTTCCAGGCCGACATCCTCGGCATCCCCGTCGTGCGGCCGAAGGTGGTCGAGACGACGGCGCTCGGCGCCGCGTACGCGGCCGGTCTCGCCACCGGTGTCTGGCGCGACCTCGACGAGCTGCGTGCGCACTGGCGCGAGGACGCCCGCTTCGAACCGCGAATGCCGTCCGACGAGCGCGAGCGGCGGTACCGGCAGTGGCGCAAGGCCGTGTCGAAGTCCCTCGACTGGGTGGACGACGACGCCCGGGTGCTCATGGGCACCACCGAGGGCTGAGCCGGGCTACTTGAGCAGCCGCGACAGGCGCCGGTCGGCCAGGATCTTGCCACCCGTCTGGCACGTCGGGCAGTACTCCAGCGAGTTGTCGGCGAAGAACACGCTGCGCACCTCGTCGCCGCACACCGGGCACTTCTCGCCGCGCCGGCCGTGCACCTGCATGCCGCGGCGCTTGGCGTCCTTGAGGTCGGCGGGAGGCTTGCCGGATGCCTCGGCCACGGCATCCCGCAGCGTCTCGGTCATCGCGTCGAACAGCCGCGTCACCTCGTCGTCGCCCAGCGACGAGGCGAGGGCGTACGGCGACATCTTGGCGGCGTGCAGGATCTCGTCGGAGTACGCGTTGCCCACGCCCGCGATGATGGACTGATCGCGCAGCACGCCCTTGATCTGCGTGCGGCGGCCGCTCAGCAGCGCCGCGAACGCGTCGCGCGTGAACGACGGGTCCAGCGGGTCGGGGCCGAGCCGCGCGATACCGGGGACGTCCGCCGGATCGCGGACCACGTACACCGCGAGCGACTTCTTGGTGCCGGCCTCGGTGAGGTCGAACCCGGAGCCGTCCGACAGCGCCACCCGCAGCGCGATCGGCGTCTTGCCCGGACGGATGATCGTCTTCGGCAGTTCGTCGTACCACCGCAGCCATCCGGCCTTCGCCAGATGGAAGATCAGGTGTGGTCCGGTCGTCCCGATGTCGATGAACTTGCCGTGGCGCGTCGCACCCGTGATCTCGGTGCCCTTCAGCGCCTCGATCGGGGGATCGTACGTCTTCAGCGCGGCGATGTTCGCGACGGTGGCGCGCTCGATGCGCACCCCGGTGAGCCGCTCCCCGAGGAAGTCGACGAGCCCCTGCACCTCCGGCATCTCAGGCATGCGCTCATCCTGCCATGCCGTCCCGACACGCGGGCCGTATCGCTTCTGCGGCGGAGTTCAGGCGTTCAGCACAGGCCAGGGCTGCGGCATCCGGTCATCCGTCGCGAGCAGCCCGGCGATCCAGCCGTCGTCGCGCCCCCTCGGGCCGACGAGCGCCTGACGCAGCAGACCCTCATAGCGGAAACCGAGCGCACGGGCGACCCGGGCCGACGCGACGTTGCCGGCCACGGCACGCCATTCGATGCGGACGAGCCCCAGTCCTTCAGAGCTGAACCCCCAGTCGATGACGGCCCGCGCCGCCTCGCGGAGACGCCCGCCGCCGCGCGCGTCGGGCGCGATCCAGTAGCCGATCTCGCCGGCGCCCTTGCCGTCGACGCGATAGAACCCGATCGTGCCGATCAGGCGGTCATCCTCGCGGATGGCCCACGTCAGATGGATGCCGCTCTCCCAGTCCTTCGGAACCCGCTCGACGAACGCCTCGGCGTCGCTGCGCCGGTACGGCCAGGGGATCGGCGTGAAACGCCGGATGTCGTCGTCCTGGCACGCCTCGAACAGGGCGTCGACGTCGCCCGCGTCGGGCAGCGTCAGCGCCAGTCGGGGCGTGCGCAGGCTGACGGGTTCCATGTCGGCGGGGGGAGGCCTCAGCGCGCGCGGCGCAGCAGGCCGACCTTGTCGTAGACATCGGAGAGGGTGCGGTTCGCGACCTCCTCGGCCTTGGCGGCGTTCGCGGCGAGGACGCGGTCGAGCTCGGCCGGGTCGGCGAGCAGCTCGAGCGCACGCTCGCGCACCGGGCCGAACTCGTTCACCACGACCTCGGCGAGACCCTTCTTGAAGTCGCCGTAGCCGCGACCCGCGTACTCGTCCTCGATCGCCGGGATCTGGCGGCCGGTCAGGGCCGCGTAGATCACCAGCAGGTTCGACACGCCGGGCTTGTTCTCGCGGTCGTAGCGGACGGAGCCCTCGGAGTCGGTCACCGCGCGCATGACCTTCTTGGCCGACTTCGCCGGGTCATCGAGCAGCCACAGCACACCGGCATCCGACTCCGCCGACTTCGACATCTTCGACGTCGGGTTCTGCAGGTCGTAGATGCGCGCCGTCTCCTGCTGGATGACCGGCATCGGCACACGGAACGTCTGCCCGAAGCGGCTGTTGAACCGCTCGGCCAGGTCGCGCGTGAGCTCGACATGCTGCTTCTGGTCGTCGCCGACCGGCACGATGTCGGTCTGGTACAGCAGGATGTCGGCGGCCATCAGCACCGGATACGTGAACAGGCCCACCGAGGTGGCATCCGACCCGTAGCGCGAGGACTTGTCCTTGAACTGCGTCATGCGCCCGGCCTCGCCGAAGCCCGTGACCGTCGACAGGATCCACGCCAGCTCGGCGTGCGCGGGCACATGCGACTGCACGTACAGCGTCGACTTCGAGGGCTCGATGCCGGCGGCGATGTACTGCGCCGCCGTGCGCCGGGTCTTCTCGCGCAGGTGCGCGGGATCCTGCGCGACCGTGATGGCGTGCAGATCGACCACCGAGAAGAACGCGTCGTAGGACTGCTGCAGATCGCGCCACTGCATGAGAGCCCCGATGTAGTTGCCGATCTGAAGGGAATCGGCCGAGGGCTGCATGCCGGAGTACAGGCGCGGTTTGCTCATCGCTCAAGTCTATGAGGCGGATGCCGCCACCCCGCGCGGCAGCAGAACTCGGGCCCGCGTCAGCGCCCGATCGTGTAGTCCGCGACGACGGGGGCGTGGTCGCTCCACCGTGTGTCCCACGAGGGCGCCCGCACGACGCGGTAGTCGGTGACCCGGTCACCGAGGTCCGGTGTCGCGAGGTGGTAGTCGATGCGCCAGCCGGTGTCGTTGTCGAACGCACGGCCGAGCATGGACCACCACGTATACGGGCCGTCGACCTCGCCGTGGAACCGGCGTCCGACGTCGACCCAGCCGAGGCCCGTGCCGGTGGATCCGTCGACACCCGTCACCTCGGCGCCCTGCTCGCCGAGGAAGCGGTCGAAGTACGCGCGCTCGCGCGGCAGAAACCCCGCCTTCTTGAGGTTGCCCTTCCAGTTGCGGATGTCGAGCTCGCGGTGCCCGACGTTCAGGTCGCCCATGATGAGCGCGAGGGGTGCGTCCGCGGCGAGCTGCGGCATCCGCTTCTCCATCGCGTCGAGGAACGCCCACTTGGCGTCCTGCTTCGGCGTCTCGGCCTCGCCGGTGTGCACATAGGCGCTGACGACGACGAGCTTCTCGCCATCGATGTCGAAGTCGGCCTCGATCCAGCGGCCCGCGCTGTCGAGCGGCTCGGGTCCGAGCACGCGGCGCACCTCCACGGACGGCATGCGGCTCGCCACCGCGACACCGGCCCGCCCCTTGGCGAGGGCCTCGTCGTTGACGATCTCCCACCCCGGCAGGGCTGCGCGCAGCTGCTCCTCGGTGGCGCGCACCTCTTGCAGCGCCATCACATCGACGTCGGCCTCTTCGATCCATTCGAGCATGCCCTTGCGGACCGCTGCGCGGATTCCATTGACGTTGACAGAGGCGATGCGTACGCGGCGGGGCATGCTTTCGAGACTATCCGGCGCCGCCGACATTCAGCCCGCGTGCGGGTGCTTGCCCGCGGCCGTCGCGACCGCGGGAGCGGATGCCTCCACCTGCGCGAGCTCCTGCTCCGCCGCGCGCACTGCGCGATCGGCCGCCCACGCCTGGTACCAGGCCGCCGAGTCGCGCGCGTCCTGCGCGGTGCGCAGCCGCACGCGCGCCGCCACGAGCAGGGCCTGGTGCTCGGCCGCCAGCCGTTCGGCCTCGGACTGGGGGATCAGCGGGACGTCGGCATCCTTCGCGGCCACCGCGATCCACGACGCCGCCACCAGCATGATGATGCCGATGATCCGGAACCACAGCAGCAGCGCGATGAACACCGCGAACGTCGCCAGCAGCGCGTTCGTCGGCGTGTAGACGAGCAGCCATCCGGTGAAGAACTGCAGCACCGTGATCGCGCCGCCGCCGAGCAGGGCTCCCGGCCAGATGCGCCGCCACTTGAGCTGGGTGCCGGTCAGGAAGCGGATGAGCGCCGCGAGCGCGCCGCTGAAGATCGCGAACGAGATGACGACGGTGCCGACCGTGGCGGCGTACTGATAGCCGTTCGAGACGCCGGTCCACCCGAGCCAGTTGAAGACGGCCTCCAATGCCCAGGTGCCCACCGAGGTCGCGGCGAAGCCGAGCAGCAGCGCGAGGGCGAACAGCAGCGCCCCGAGGAAGTCACGCGCCTTCAGCAGGAAGTAGCTGCGCAGATCCGGCGGCAGCCCGAAGATGTCGCGCACCGCGCGGCGGGCGAACGTGATGAACCCGATCGCGGTCCACAGCAGGGTGCCGAGCGCGATCGCGCCCGTGATCCCGAGCGTCGTGGAACTGTTGGTCGCGATGGCCGCGACCTCTTCATTCGTGAAGACGCCGCCGGACGGCGCGATCAGCCCTGGAATGTAGCTGTTCAGCAGCTCGATGAGCTTGTCGATGGCTTCCTGGCTGGCTCCGAGCCACAGCCCGACGACCGCGAACGCCACGTAGACCCCTGCGAACGTCGCGAACAGCGCCTGGTAGCTGACACCGGCCGCCAGCAGGAAGCCGTTGTGCTGCAGGAAGTGCCGCCACACCCGCACCGGGAACCAGGCGAGCGTCTTCTGCGTGATCTCGCTGGCACGGGAGATCGGCTCGTCGAACCGCTCGCGCAGCTCCTCCTGGCGAGCCTCCCAGCGCGCGCGGAGCGACTCCTCCTCGCGTTCGGCCGCGTCCGCCTGGGAGCGAGTGTCGCCGTGGCGCTTGTCGGTCACGGAACACAGAGTATCGACGGATGCCGCATCACGTGGTGGGCGCCGCGCCCTGGCCCTCCGCGGGCTGCGCGGCGGTATCCCTCGCCGACGACGATGTGCGGAACCAGCGCAGCACGAACAGCACGGCCAGCAGCACAACGGCCGGGATCAGGAACCCCAGGCCCAGGCTCGGCCCGCCCGCGAGCACACCGACGAGGACCGCGCCGACGATGACACCGGCGTAGTTGAAGATGTTGACGCGGGCGATCACCTGATCGCTGTGCGCGGGGTCGAGCTCGCCCGCCGCGCCGAAGGTGACCGGCACGACCACGCCGACGGCGACGCCCGCGAGCCCGAAGCCCACTACGGCCGCAGCGGCGAAGGGGAGGAGCGCGACGAGCAGGCATCCGACGACCGAGACCAGCGTCGCGATCAGGACGAGCCGCACCCGGCCGATGACCGGGAGCAGACGGTCGGTCGCGAGCCGCGTCACCAGGATGCATGCCTGATAGACGGCGTACCCGAGCGGCGCGACCCACGCCAGCGCCGACAGGTTGTCCTGCAGGTAGACGGTGCTCCAGGTGCTGACCGACGAGTCGACCACGAAGACCGCGAGGATGACGACGCCGAACGCCCAGATGCCGGCACGCGGCAGCCTGCCGCGCTCCGCCTCGGGCAGCGCCTCGTCCACCGGCACGTCGCGCGCGAACAGCCGCGTGCCGGCCAGCCCGACGGCGAGGATCACGACCGCCGCGACGGTCATCGCGACACCCGCGCCGACGGCGGATGCCGCCACCCCCGACACCAGGAGCGCCCCGGCGATCGCCGCCGCCGTGTAGCCCGCGAAGAACCCGCCCATCAGCGGCCGGCCGTATGACCGCTGCACCAGCACGCCCTGCATCGCCGACGCCGCGTCGACGCAGCCGAGGCCGACGCCATAGACCGCCAGTGCGCCGACGAACACCGCGAACGGGGTCTCGAACGCGACCACCGGCAGCAGCGCCGCCTCGATGACGAGGCCCGTCGCGAGCGCCGCCCGGCTGCCCCAGCGCACCGACACGAAATCGGCGAGCACCGAACCGAGCGCGGCGGCCACGCTGACCCCGAGGAGGATCAGCGAGATCGTCATGTCGTCGACCTGCTGGCGCTCCTTGAGCGCGGGCAGCGACGTCACGAGGACGGCGTAGCCCAGAGCCTGGGCAGCGTAGGCGGCGGTGACGGCGACACGTGAGGCACGAGGCATCCGCCCGACGTCCTGCTGTTCCCGGTCGCTCCGTTGCGACGTGGTCATGGGGGGCTTTCTAGGTCAGGGACGGCCGCGCAGGACGGCCTGCTTGACCTCGGCGATCGCCTTGGTCACCTCGATGCCGCGCGGGCACGCCTCGGTGCAGTTGAAGGTCGTACGGCAGCGCCACACGCCCTCCTTGTCGTTGAGGATGTCGAGGCGCACGTCGCCCGCGTCGTCGCGCGAGTCGAAGATGAAGCGGTGCGCGTTGACGATCGCCGCCGGGCCGAAGTACTGGCCGTCGGTCCAGAACACGGGGCACGACGAGGTGCACGCGGCGCACAGGATGCACTTCGTGGTGTCGTCGAAGACCTCGCGGTCGACGATCGACTGGATGCGCTCCTTGCCGGGCTCGGGCTTCGAGTTCGCGATGAGGAACGGCTGGACCTCGCGGTACGACGCGAAGAACGGCTCCATGTCGACGACGAGGTCCTTCTCCAGCGGCAGGCCCTTGATCGCCTCGACGTAGATCGGCTTCGAGATGTCGAGGTCCTTGATCAGCGTCTTGCATGCCAGGCGGTTGCGGCCGTTGATGCGCATCGCGTCGGACCCGCAGATGCCGTGGGCGCACGAACGGCGGAACGTCAGCGAGCCGTCGACCTCCCACTTGATCTTGTGGAGGGCGTCCAGCACGCGGTCGGTCGAGTACAGCTCGACGTCGTAGTCCACCCAGCGCGGCTCTTCGTCGACCTCGGGGTCGAAGCGGCGGATGATGAACGTGACGAGGAACGACTGGATGCCGGTGTCGTTCGTGGTCTCGGTGGCGGAGTCCGCGTCGGCGACGAGCGTCATCAGTACTTCCTCTCCATCGGCGGGTAGTTCAACTCGCCCTTCTCGTTCCTGGTGAAGACGACCGGCTTCCAGTCCAGGCTGATGTGGTCCGCCGCGTCGGACGAGTGCGGGTCGCCCGTCAGGTACGCCATCGTGTGCTGCATGTAGTTCTCGTCGTCGCGCGTCGGGAAGTCGTCGCGCATGTGACCGCCACGGCTCTCCTTGCGGTTGCGGGCGGCGTAGACGACGACCTCGGCGAGGTCGAGCAGGAAGCCGAGCTCGACGGCCTCGAGCAGGTCGGTGTTGAACCGCTTGCCCTTGTCGTCGACGTGCACGTTCTTGTAGCGCTCGCGCAGCTCCTCGATGACCTCGAGCACCTCGCCGAGCGACTCGTCGGTGCGGAACACCTGGGCCTTGCGGTCCATCTCGTCCTGCAGCGTCTTGCGCAGGACCGCGATGCGCTCGGTGCCCTGATTGCTGCGCAGGCCCTCGATCAGGTTGCGGACCTCGGCGGCCGGGTCCTCGGGGAGGGGCACGAACTCGGCGGTCTTGACGTACTCGACCGCGTTGCGGCCGGCGCGCTTGCCGAAGACGTTGATGTCGAGCAGCGAGTTGGTGCCGAGACGGTTCGAGCCGTGCACCGACACGCACGCGCACTCGCCCGCGGCGTACAGGCCGGGGACGACCGTCTCGTTGTCGGAGAGCACTTCGGCGGCGGTGTTGGTCGGGATGCCGCCCATCGCGTAATGCGCGGTCGGCATGACCGGCACCGGCTCGACGACGGGGTCGACGCCCAGGTACGTGCGGGCGAACTCGGTGATGTCGGGCAGCTTGGTCTCGAGCACCTCGGCGCCCAGGTGCGTGCAGTCCAGCAGCACGTAGTCGCGGTGCGGACCCGCGCCGCGGCCCTCGGCCACCTCCTGCACCATGCAGCGGCTCACGATGTCGCGAGGGGCGAGGTCCTTGATGGTCGGCGCGTAGCGCTCCATGAACCGCTCACCGCTGACGTTGCGGAGGATGGCTCCCTCGCCGCGGGCGCCTTCGGTGAGGAGGATGCCGAGCCCGGCGAGCCCCGTCGGGTGGAACTGGAAGAACTCCATGTCTTCCAGCGGCAGGCCCTTGCGCCAGATGATGCCGACGCCGTCGCCCGTGAGGGTGTGGGCGTTGGAGGTCGTCTTGAAGATCTTGCCGAAGCCGCCGGTCGCGAAGATGACGGCCTTGGACTGGAAGACGTGCAGCTCGCCGGTGGCGAGCTCGTAGGCCACGACGCCCGCGATCTGCTTGTCCTTGCCCTGGCCGACGGTGATCAGGTCGAGGACGTAGAACTCGTTGAAGAAGTTGATGCCGAGCTTGACGCAGTTCTGGAACAGCGTCTGCAGGATCATGTGACCGGTGCGGTCGGCGGCGTAGCACGCGCGGCGCACCGGGGTCTTGCCGTGGTCGGCCGTGTGGCCGCCGAAGCGGCGCTGGTCGATCTTGCCCTCGGGCGTGCGGTTGAACGGGAGACCCATGTTCTCGAGGTCGATGACCGCGTCGATGGCCTCCTTCGCGAGGATCTCGGCCGCGTCCTGGTCGACGAGGTAGTCGCCGCCCTTGACGGTGTCGAACGTGTGCCACTCCCACGAGTCCTCTTCGACGTTGGCCAGGGCCGCCGCCATGCCGCCCTGCGCCGCACCGGTGTGCGAACGGGTCGGGTAGAGCTTCGTGATCACGGCGGTCTTCGCGCCGGGGCCGGCTTCGATGGCCGCCCGCATGCCGGCGCCGCCGGCGCCGACGATCACGATGTCGAACTGGTGGTAGTGGACGCCGTCCTTGACGTAGCTGTCGAGTGTCTCAGTGCTCACGCTTGGGTGCTTTCGATGGTCGATGCCGGGGATCGCCCGACGCTATCCGCAGATTCCGATGATGACGTCCGACGCGGTCTCGGCGTCGAAGCCGATGCACGGGTCGAACGTGAACACGACGAGCGTGCCGAGGACGATCAGGAACGCGGCGGCGAGCCACAGCGCCCACACCAGCACCCGGCGCGTGCCGTTGTGCGTGACGTAGTCGTTGACGATCGTGCGCATGCCGTTGGCGCCGTGGATCAGCGCGAGCCACAGCATGAGGACGTCCCACCACTGCCAGAACGGCGTGGCGTACTTGCCGGCGACGAACGCGAAGTCGATGCCGTGGATGCCCTCGCCGACCATGAGGTTGACGAAGAGGTGGCCGAAGATCAGCACCACGAGCAGCACGCCCGAGGCGCGCATGTAGATCCAGCCCCACTTCTCGAGGTTGGGGCCCTTGCGGCGGACGGTCGCGCGCGGGGCGCGCGGATCGGCGATCGCGGTCATCAGTGGCCCCCTCCCGGCGCGAACGCGAGCATGAGGTGGCGCGGGGCGAAGCCCAGCATCGTCACGGCCCACAGGCCGAGGACGCCCCACCACAGCTGCCGCTGGTGACGAGTGGCCCACGGCCAGAAGTCGACCAGGATGATGCGCAGTCCGTTGTAGGCGTGATACGCGATCGCGGCCACGAGGGCCACCTCGCCGAGTGCCATCACCGGATTCTTGTACGTGCCGATCACCGCGTCGTAGGCCTCGGGCGAGACGCGGATGAGCGCCGTGTCGAGCACATGCACGAGGAGGAAGAAGAAGATGGCGACGCCGGTGATGCGGTGCAGCACCCATGACCACATGCCTTCGTTCCCGCGGTACAGCGTGCCGCGGGGGACTCGGGAAGTGGTCTCGGATACCGACGGTGTGACGCGTGCTGGTGCAGACACGGCCGTCCTCCCTGATTGGAACCTGTGAGTTCATCCTATTCCCGTCGGGCTCGAGTGGGGGATTAGGTCGGCCTAACTTCTCTCGATGTCGAGATATCTCGGCCGCCTGGGCACCGTCGTGGAAAAACTGACGAAACCTTTTGCCCCGCGTCTCTGCGGCTCCTAGCGTTTGTTGGGAAATCAAACATATGTGTCGCCCCAGCGGCACGTGTGAACCGACAACGATGTCAGGAGTTCTTCATGCGCCGATCGATCAGATCGCTGCTGGTGGCCACGGCCGCCGCCGCTCTCGTCCTCCCCCTCTGGGCGACCAGCGCCGCGACTGCCGCGCCCCCCGGATTCAGCAACGCCGACAAAGGCGCCCTGCGCAACCAGGCGCCGCGCGACCTCGCCATCGGCAGCGCGGTGTGGGGCAAGCGCGACCTCGTGGTCTACGACGCGAAGGCGCCCACCGAGTACCAGCGGGTGCTGTCGACCCAGTTCTCGTCGCTCACGCCCGAGAACGACATGAAATGGGATGCCGTCCACCCGGCCCCCGGCGTGTACGACTTCGCGTCCGCAGACGCGCTGGTCGCTTTCGCCAAGGCCAACCACCAGCAGGTGCGCGGCCACACCCTCCTGTGGCACAGCCAGAACCCGGCGTGGGTGACGGCGGCCAGCGCGACCTGGACCTGCGACGACGCACGGGCCGTGCTCGAAGACCACATCCGCACCGTGGTCGGCCACTTCAAGGGCGAGATCTACGAGTGGGACGTGGCCAACGAGATCTTCCAGGACGAGTGGGACAACGGCGGCGTCAAGCTGCGCACCGGAGCCAACCCCTTCCTCAAGGCGTGTGCCGCGGACCCCGTCGGACTGCTGGTGGACGCGTTCCGCTGGGCGCATGAGGCCGACCCCGACGCGGTGCTGTTCCTCAACGACTACAACGCCGAGGGCATCAACGCGAAGACGAACGCGTACTACGCGCTCGCCCAGGAGATGCTCGCCGCCGGAGCGCCGCTCGGCGGCTTCGGTGCCCAGGGGCACCTCAGCCTGCTGTACGGCTTCGACACCTCGATCCAGGCGAACTTCGAGCGCTTCGCGGCGCTCGGCCTCAAGGTGGCGGTGACCGAGGCGGACGTGCGCATCCCGCTCCTGTCGGGCGAGACGGCCCCGACCCCCGAGCAGGTCGCGACGCAGGCGGAGCGCTACGACGCGATGCTGCAGGCGTGCCTGAACGTCACCGCGTGCGAGTCGTTCACCGTCTGGGGCTTCCCCGACGCGAACTCGTGGGTGCCGGACGTGTTCCCCGGTGAGGGCTGGGCGACGATCCTCGAGGACGACTACTCGCCGAAACCCGCCTTCGACGCCATGCTCGCCTCGCTGCGCGACGCCACGCCGGGCACCTCGCCCCGACGCGGCTGAGTCGCGGGTGGCGGCGGCGGGCTGGACCCGCTGCCGCCACACGGCGCCCGCCGGGTAGCCTGTGATCCATGTCAGGACCGATCGACGACTTCTATGCCGTCATCCCCGCAGGAGGCATCGGCAGCCGCCTCTGGCCGCTGTCGCGTGCCGACGCGCCCAAGTTCCTCCACGACCTCACCGGCTCGGGTCGGACACTGCTGCGCGACACGTGGGACCGGCTCGAGCCCCTCGCCGGCCCCGACCGGATCGCGGTGGTGACCGGGCGCGCGCATCGCGCCGCGGTCGAGAGGGAGCTGCCGGGGATCGCCGACCTGAACGTCTTCCTCGAGTCCGAGCCGCGTGACTCCACGGCCGCGATCGGCCTCGCCGCGGCGATCCTCTCGCGCCGCGAGCCCGACGTCATCATCGGCTCGTTCGCGGCGGACCATGTGATCCGCGTGCCGCAGCTCTTCGAGTGGGCCGTCCAGCAGGCGGTCGCCACGGCGCGCGAGGGGTACATCTGCACGATCGGCATCCAGCCCTCCGAGCCGTCCGTCGGCTTCGGGTACATCAAGAAGAGCGACGCACTGGTGGTCGATGGAGCGCCGGAGGCGGCACTCGTCGAGAGCTTCGTGGAGAAGCCCGACCTCGACACGGCGAAGGAGTACTTCGCCGACCGCAACTACCTGTGGAACGCCGGCATGTTCATCTCGCGCGCCGACGTCCTGCTCGGCGAGATCGCCGAGAGCGACCCGCACCTGTACGCCGGCCTGATGGACCTCGCCGAGGCGTGGGACGACCGGGAGGCCCGCGGCCCCGTCGTCGACCGGGTGTGGCCGACGCTCACCAAGATCGCGATCGACTACTCGGTCGCCGAGCCCGCCGCCCAGAAGGGCCGGCTGGCCGTGATCCCCGGCCACTTCGACTGGGACGACGTGGGCGACTTCGCGAGCCTCGCCAAGCTCAACTCGCACGGGCGCAAGAACGACCTGGCGATCCTCGGCGAGAACGCCCGCGTCCTCTCCGACGCCGCGAGCGGCATCGTGGTCAGCCAGACACGTCGCGTCATCAGCCTCATCGGCGTCCGCGACATCGTCGTGGTCGACACCGAGGACGCCCTGCTCGTGACCACGAGCGAGCACGCGCAGCGGGTCAAGGGCGTCGTCGACGCGCTCAAGCTCAGCGGGCGCGGCGAAGTGCTGTAGCCGGATGCCGCCGGGTGCGGCATCCCGTGCTCATATGAGCGACATATTGCGGTCTTGCAACATTTCGCGAACAGGGCCCCGCGAAGCATGCAACCGCGCCGACACAGTGGGTAATTTTGTGCAGTCCCCGTGAAGGACGCGGGGGGAAATCCTGTGGAGGCTGAGTTGACCATCTCACGCACCAAGAAGCTCGTTGGCGTCACAGCTGCCGCGGGCATTCTGCTGGCCCTCGCGGGCTGCGGCTCCGCGCCCGACGACACCTCGAGCACCGGCGACGCCAGCGGCCCGAAGGTCGAGGGCTTCACCCCCTGCATCGTCTCCGACGACGGCGGCTTCAACGACAAGTCGTTCAACCAGTCCGCCCTCGAGGGCATGCAGAAGGCCGCCGACGAGCTCGGCGTCAAGCTGAAGGACGTCGAGTCGGAGTCGGCCAACGACTACGCGCCGAACCTGGAGAACCTCGTCGCCGAGGGCTGCACGTTCATCATCTCGGTCGGCTTCAAGCTGTCGGCCGCGACGGTCGAGTCGGCCCTGGCCAACCCTGACATCGAGTACGCGATCATCGACGACCGCGCCGACAACACGGGCGCCAAGAACGACGACGGCACCGACACGGGCGACGGCAAGACCGATGCGCCGAACATCAAGCCGCTCCTGTTCGACACGGTCCAGGCCGCGTACCTCGGCGGCTACGCCGCGGCCGCGTGGTCGGCGCAGTCGGGCGTCAACAGCGTCGGCACCGTCGGCGGCATCCCGATCCCGCCGGTCACGATCTTCATGGACGGCTTCATCGACGGCGTCGAGAAGTACAACGAGGACAAGGGCGCCGCCGTCGCCACGTACGGCTGGGACGTCGCCGGCCAGACCGGTCAGTTCACCAACAACTTCGAGGCGAACGACGACTCGAAGCAGGCGATGCAGACGGCTCTCGACCAGGGTGTGGACGTGCTCCTGCCCGTCGGCGGCCCGATCTACCAGAGCGCCGCTCAGGCCATCCGCGACACCGACAACGGCGCCGTGATGCTCGGTGTCGACTCCGACCTCGCCGTGAGCGACCCGTCGGTGGCCGACCTCGTGCTGGTCTCGATCATGAAGCGCATCGACACCGCGGTCTACGACGCGACGATGGCCGCCGCCAACGACGAGTTCGACGTGACGCCGTACATCGGCACGCTGGAGAACGAGGGCGTCGGACTGTCGTCGTTCCACGACTTCGAGTCGCAGCTGCCGAAGGGCCTGACGGACGAGCTCGACGCTCTGAAGGAGCAGATCATCTCGGGTGACCTCGAGGTCACCTCGCCCAGCTCGCCGTAATCCGGACGCTGACAGAACCGCGGCCGGGTGGATGCCTCATCCTCCCGGCCGCGGTTCTTCCTCGCCCGCTCACACAATCGCTAAGGTGCACAGTATGAAGCTCGAGCTCCGTGGAATCACGAAGCGGTTCGGGTCTCTCGTGGCCAACGACCACATCGATCTGGTCGTGAAGCCGGGCGAGATCCACGCTCTCCTGGGGGAGAACGGCGCCGGCAAATCCACCCTGATGAACGTGCTCTACGGCCTCTACCAGGCCGACGAGGGCGACATCCTGCTGGACGACGCGGTCCAGCACTTCCGCGGTCCGGGCGACGCCATGGCCGCGGGCATCGGCATGGTGCACCAGCACTTCATGCTCATCCCCGTCTTCACCGTCGCCGAGAACGTCATGCTCGGCCACGAGTCCACCAAGGGCCTCGGCGCGCTCGACCTCAACTCGGCGCGTCAGCACGTCCGGGATGTGGCCGCGCGGTTCGGGTTCGAGGTCGACCCCGACGCGATCGTCGGCGACCTCCCCGTGGGCGTGCAGCAGCGCGTCGAGATCATCAAGGCGCTCGCCCGCGACGCGAAGGTGCTGGTCTTCGACGAGCCCACCGCCGTCCTCACTCCGCAAGAGACCGATGAGCTCATGGCGATCATGCGGCAGCTGCGTGACGAGGGGACGTCCATCGTCTTCATCACGCACAAGCTGCGCGAGGTGCGTGCGGTCGCCGACCGCATCACCGTGATCCGCCTGGGCAAGGTCGTCGGAGAGGCATCGCCGACGGCATCCAACGCCGAACTCGCCTCGCTCATGGTGGGCCGCGCCGTCGAGCTCACCGTCCACAAGGATCCGCCGCGCCTCGGCGACGGCGCGGGGCTGCAGGTGGATGCGCTGCGCGTCATCACCGCGGAGGGCGCCGTCGTCGTCGACGACGTGACCTTCGACATCCGCCCCGGCGAGGTGCTCGCCGTCGCGGGCGTCCAGGGCAACGGCCAGACCGAGCTCGTCGAGGCCATCATCGGTCTCGCTGATCGCGTGAGCGGTTCGGTGATGCTCGGCGGAACCGAGCTCGTCGGCAAGAGCATCCGCGGCATCCTCGACGAGGGCGTCGGATTCGTGCCCGAAGACCGCACCGAGGACGGCCTCGTCGGCACCTTCACCGTGGCCGAGAACCTCATCCTCGACCGTTCAGGCGACCCCGACTTCGTCGGCGGCGGCACCATCCGCCGTGCCGCGCTCGAGGAGTTCGCGAAGGCGCGCATCGCCGAGTACGACATCCGCACGCAGGGGCCCGACGTGCCCGCGGGCACCCTGTCGGGCGGCAACCAGCAGAAGGTCGTCATCGCCCGGGAGATGAGCCGCGACCTCAAGCTGCTCGTCGCCGCGCAGCCGACCCGCGGCGTCGACGTCGGCTCGATCGAGTTCATCCACCAGCGCATCGTCGAGACGCGCGACTCGGGCGTGCCCGTGCTCGTCGTCTCGACGGAGCTCGACGAGGTCGTCGCGCTCGCCGACCGCATCGCGGTCATGTACCGCGGGGCGATCGTCGGCATCGTTCCCAGCGACACGCCCCGCGACGCGCTGGGCCTCATGATGGCGGGCGAGACGCCCGAGAGCGGAGCAGCCGCGTGAACGACGAGTCCACGGGATCCACTCCCGCAGCCGAACCGGCGCGGGGCCTCCCTCCTGAGCAGCTGCCGTCGGTGTCCGGCCCCCTGACCGGTTCGCCCGACCTTCCGGCGCCGACGACGGAGGCCCCCGGTGCGGTGGACGGCGACGTCCCCCCGCCGCCGCGCCAGAACGTCTTCATCAAGGAGCTGCTGCGCGGCAGCGCGGTCACGACGATCCTCGCGATCGTCGCCGCGATGATCGTCGGCGGCATCCTCATCGCCTTCACGGACGAGGACGTGCGCGCCGCGTCGTCCTACTTCTTCGCACGGCCCGGCGACACGTTCGTCGCCATCTGGAACGCGGTGTACGGCGGCTATGAGGCGCTCTTCCGGGGAGCGATCTTCAACTCCCGCGTCGACGACTTCGCGGCGCAGATCCGGCCGCTCACGAACACGCTCGGCTTCGCGGCCCCGCTGATCGCAGCCGGTCTCGGCGTGGCGCTGGCCTTCCGCGTCGGCCTGTTCAACATCGGTGGCCGCGGCCAGATGCTGATCGGTGCCGCCACGGCCGGACTGGTCACCTTCCAGCTCGGCCTGCCGATGTGGATCCAGCTGCCGCTCACCCTCATCGCCGGCATCGCCGGTGGTGCGATCTGGGGTGGCATCGTCGGTCTGCTGAAGGCACGCACCGGAGCGCACGAGGTGATCCTGACGATCATGCTCAACTACGTCGCCCTGTACCTCGTGATGTGGCTCGTGCGCACCCCGGGCCTCCTTCAGGCGACGGGCAGCAACCAGCCGATCTCGAACCCCACCCCGGCGAACGCGCAGTTCCCCGACCTGCTCGGCCCGCGCTTCCCGCTGCTGGACTGGGGTTTCGTGATCGTCATCGGCGCGACGGTCTTCGTGTGGTGGCTCATCGAGCGCTCCAGCCTCGGCTTCCGCCTGCGCGCCGTGGGCGAGAACCCCCACGCGGCCCGTGCCGCCGGCATCTCGGTGCAGCGCATGTACATCTACGCGATGCTCTTCGCCGGTGGCCTCGCGGGTCTGGCTGCCATGAACCAGATCCAGGGCTCCGTGGTCAGCGGCTTCGACGCGTTCATCGATGCGGGCATCGGCTTCGACGCCATCACCGTGGCGCTGCTCGGCCGCAGCCGTGCCTGGGGCACCTTCGCCGCCGGCATCCTGTTCGGCGCGCTCAAGGCCGGCAGCTTCACGATGCAGGCGTCGCAGGGCATCCCGGTCGACATCGTGCTCGTGGTGCAGTCGCTCATCGTGCTGTTCATCGCCGCGCCGCCGCTCGTGCGCACGATCTTCTTCCTGCCCAAGACCGAAGCCGAGAAGGCCGCCAAGGCGCGCGCGAAGGCCGCCAAGCGACCCTCCGAGCCCAAGACCGAGAAGGCGGTGTCGGCATGACCTCCGTCGCCGTCGTCGATCATCCCGTCGCCGCTGCGGCGCCGGTGAAGCTGCGCCACTACAAGCTCGCGGTCTCGCTGGCGATCGTCACCGGACTGCTCGCGCTGCTGTTCCTGGCCGCGCCGCGCAACGGCGTCAGCCGGTTCCGCCTCGGCGACCCTCGGTCGTCGCTGGACCTGCCCACGGTGGCGGTCCCCACAGCGGTGACGGCCTGGTCCGTGTGGGTCGTGCTCCTCGGCCTCACGATCTACGCGCTGTGGGCCGCCTACACCTACCGGCGCCCCGGCCCGTGGCTGCCGATCGTCTACGGCGTGCTCGGCATCTTCGCGTTCCTCGTGTGGGCGGCCTCGGGCGGACTCGTGCCCGTCACGGGCCTCCTGTTCGGTGCGGTGTCGCTCTCGATCCCGCTCATCTTCGGTGCGCTCGGCGGCGTCATCGGCGAGCGGTCGGGTGTCGTCAACGTCGCGATCGAGGGCCAGTTCCTCTTCGGCGCCTTCGTCGCGGCGCTGCTGTCGAGCATCACCCACAATCCATTCGTGGGCCTTCTCGGCGCGATGATCGGCGGCGTGCTCGTGGCCTTCGTGCTGGCGGCGTTCTCGATCAAGTACCTCGTCGACCAGGTGATCGTCGGTGTCGTGCTGAATGTGCTGGTCGCCGGTCTCACCGGCTTCCTGTACGGGGCGCTGCTCGTGCCGAACGAGCAGACCCTCAACACCGCCGTCGTGTTCGTGCGCTGGAAGATCCCGCTGCTGGGCGACATCCCGATCCTGGGGCCGGTGCTGTTCAACCAGACGTTCATCGGGTACCTGATGTACGTGACCGTCGCACTCGTGGCGTGGGGCCTCTACCGCACCCGCTGGGGCCTGCGCCTGCGCGCCGTCGGCGAGCACCCGCAGGCGGCCGACACGGTCGGCATCCGGGTCAACACCACGCGGTTCTGGAACGTCTCGCTGGCCGGCGCCATCGCCGGCATCGGCGGCGCGTACTTCACGCTCGTGTCGGTGCCGCAGTTCACGAAGGACATGACCGCGGGCCTCGGCTTCATCGCCCTCGCCGCCGTCATCTTCGGCCGCTGGGACCCGATCCGTGCCACCTTCGCCGCGCTGCTGTTCGGGTTCGCGACGAACCTCCGCAACCTGCTCTCGGTGCTCGAGACGCCCATCCCCGTCGAGTTCATGGCGATGCTCCCGTACATCGTCACCATCCTCGCCGTGGCGGGCTTCGCCGGGCAGATCCGCGGTCCTGCCGCCGCGGGCAAACCATACATAAAGGGATGATCCGACCCGTGACCGACATCGACTGGGACGAGCTGCGCGCTGCGGCGACCGATGCCATGCAGCGTGCGTATGCGCCGTACTCGCGCTACAAGGTGGGGGCCGCGGCCCTCGTGACCGACGGACGCATCGTCACCGGCTGCAACGTCGAGAACGCGTCGTACGGTGTGACGCTGTGCGCCGAGTGCGGTCTCGTGAGCGAGCTGGCCATGACCGGCGGCGGCGGCCTCGTGGCGTTCGTGTGCGTCAACGGCCATGGCGACACGATCATGCCGTGCGGCCGGTGCCGGCAGCTGCTCTACGAATTCGCGATCCCGGGGATGCTGCTCGAGACCGTGTCGGGCATCCGCACCATCGACGAGGTGCTGCCCGACGCGTTCGGACCGCGCGACCTCGAGGAGGCGACCCGATGAGCGTCGAGGCGTTCGACGCCGTCGACGTCATCCGCACCAAGCGTGACGGCGGAGCGGTGCCGGAGCCCGCCCTGCGCTGGATGGTGGACGCCTACACGCGCGGCTACGTCGCCGACTCTCAGATGGCGGCCTTCGCGATGGCGGTGCTGCTCAACGGCATGACGCGCGACGAGATCCGCGTCATGACCGACGCGATGATCGCGTCGGGGGAGCGCATGAGCTTCGCCGGACTCGGCAAGCCGACGGTCGACAAGCACTCCACCGGCGGCGTCGGCGACAAGATCACCCTGCCGCTCGCGCCGCTCGTCGCGTCGTTCGGCGTGGCGGTGCCGCAGCTGTCGGGTCGCGGCCTCGGGCACACCGGCGGCACGCTCGACAAGCTCGAATCGATCCCCGGGTGGCGCGCGGCGCTGTCGAACGACGAGATGTTCGCGCAGCTGCAGGGCGTCGGCGCGGTCATCTGCGCGGCAGGCTCCGGTCTGGCTCCCGCCGACAAGAAGCTGTACGCGCTGCGGGACGTGACGGGCACCGTCGAGGCGATCCCGCTCATCGCGTCGAGCATCATGTCGAAGAAGATCGCCGAGGGCACCGACTCGCTCGTCCTCGACGTGAAGTTCGGCTCCGGCGCGTTCATGCAGGACCTCGACCGCGCCCGTGAACTCGCCCGCACGATGGTCGAGCTCGGCACGGACTCCGGCGTCGCGACGACCGCGCTGCTGACCGACATGAACACCCCGCTGGGTCTGGCCATCGGCAACGCCAACGAGGTGCGTGAGTCGGTCGAGGTGCTCGCCGGCGGCGGGCCCGCCGACGTCGTCGAGCTCACGGTCGCGCTCGCCCGCGAGATGCTCGCGCTGGCCGGGCAGCCCGATGCCGACGTCGAGGCCGCACTGCGGGACGGCCGTGCGATGGATGCCTGGCGTGCGATGATCGTCGCCCAGGACGGGGATCCGGATGCTGCCCTGCCGGCGCCGAACGAGACGCACACCGTGACGGCATCCGAGGCCGGGTTCGTGACCTCGCTCGAGGCGCTCCCGTTCGGCATCGCCGCGTGGCGCCTGGGTGCCGGCCGCGCGCGGGCGCAGGATCCGGTGCTGCATGCCGCGGGCATCGACCTGCACGTGAAGCCGGGCGATCAGGTGGCGGCCGGACAGCCGCTGTTCACCCTGCTGGGCGAGGATGCATCGCGGTTCGAGCGTGCGCTCGAGGCCGTCGAGGGTGCGTGGCGCATCGGTGCCGAGGCTCCGGGCGCGGCCCCACTCGTCCGCGAGCGGATCACTGCCTAGACTGTTCAGTCGCGCCGGTTCGCGGCACTCGTGCTGAGCGAGGCACGACACGAAGCATCCATCCTCCACCCCCCTGCGATCGCACCCCAGGAGAACCCCATGCCCATCGACCAGCACGGCGACGCCATCCTCGACGGGGTCTCCATCCGCAGCCTGCCGAAGATCTCGCTCCACGACCACCTCGACGGTGGACTGCGCCCGGCGACGATCATCGAGCTCGCCGACGCGATCGGCCTCGAGGTCCCCGAGTCCGACCCGGACGACCTCGCTGACTGGTTCGCCGACAAGAGCGACTCGGGGTCGCTCGTCGAGTACCTGAAGACCTTCGACCTGACGACGGCCGTGATGCAGACCCGCGAGGGGCTCACGCGTGTCGCCCGCGAGTTCGTCGAGGACCTGGCTGCCGACGGCGTCATCTACGGCGAGGTGCGGTGGGCGCCCGAGCAGCACCTGGGCCGCGGCCTGTCGCTGGACGAGGTCGTCGCGGCCGTGCAGGAGGGCATCGAAGAGGGCGAGGATGCGGCCGAGGGTCGCGGCCACGACATCCGCGTGGGCCAGCTGATCTCGGCCATGCGCCACACCGACCGTTCGCTCGAGATCGCGAAGCTCGCCGTCGACTGGCGCACGCGCGGGGCCGTCGGCTTCGACATCGCCGGGCCCGAGGACGGCTTCCCGCCGTCGCGCCTGCGCGAGGCGTTCGACTATCTGGCGTCGGAGTTCTTCCCGGCGACGGTCCACGCCGGTGAGGCGGCGGGTCTCGACTCGATCCGCTCGGCCCTCATCGACGGACGTGCGCTGCGCCTCGGTCACGGCGTGCGTCTGGCCGAGGACCTCGAAGTCGTCTCGCGCGCGGGCGAAGAGGTGCTCGTGCAGTTCGGCGATCTGGCCCGCTGGGTGCGCGACCGCGAGATCCCGCTGGAGCTCTCGCCGTCGTCGAACCTGCAGACCGGCGCCATCGAGCGCTGGGGCACGACCCTCGAAGACCACCCGTTCGACCTGCTGTACCAGCTCGGCTTCGCCGTCACGGTGAACGTCGACAACCGCACCATGAGCCGCACGTCGCTCACGCGCGAGCTGGCGCTCCTGGCCGAGACGTTCGAGTACGGCCTGGACGACCTCGAGGCCTTCCAGCTCAACGCGGCCGCGGGAGCGTTCCTCCCCGTCGAGGAGCGCGAAGAGCTGATCGACCTCATCGCCGACGGCTTCGACGCCTAGTCCGCCGGCTTCGGGAGAGCGGATGCCGGGCGCCCGGCATCCGCTCTCTCGCTGTTTGCGGCCATGACCGTGAGCGTGTCCCGCTTTTCGCCGTCTGCGGAACCGGCGACCGGTCAGGAGTGGGACACGCGGGCGGGGTCAGCGGCGGGCGACGCCCGGGTGCGACGCCAGGTAGGCCTCGAAGGCCTCGGCCGAGGTCTTGCCGGGCGCGTAGCCGAAGTCGCGCTTCAGGGCGTCGTTGGCGAGCACCGGGCGGTACTGGAGGAAGCCGACCTGCTCGGGGCCGTGCACGGTGAGCCGCAGCGCACGGCCGACGCGCAGCCCGAGGCCGAGCACCCCCGCCGGCACCCACACGACGCGCTTGCCGAGGCGTCGGGCGATCTCGGGCACGGTGACGCGGCCGTCGCCGGCGACGTTGTACACACCCGGCGGGCCGTCGGTCGCGGCCCGCGCCATGGCCGCAGCCACGTCGTCGACCCACACGAAGACGAACGGCGACGCCGAACCGCGCACGCCGAGGAGGGCGCGGCCGTCCCACAGCGCGGTGATCTGGTTCTGCACGGTCGGGCCGAGGATCGTGCCGATACGGAACACGACCTGCTCCAGCTCGGGATGCGCCTGGCGGTAGCCGGCGAGAAGCTGCTCGACGAGACGCTTGTGCTTCGAGTACGGGAACTCGTCGTTGCCGCGCACGGGGTCGCTCTCGCGCAGCCACTCCGGGTTGTCGGCGTGGTAGCCGTACGCGGCGCCCGACGACGACACGACGATCCGTCTCACGCCCGCCTCGACGCAGGCTTCGAGCACATGGCGGGATCCGTCGACGTCGACGCGGTACTCCAGCGCGTGGTCGCGTCCGGGATTGACGATGGCGGCCAGGTGCACGACGACGTCGACGCCGTGCTTCCGCAGCAGCGGCGCGAGCGCGTCGGCCTGTGTGATGTCGCACTCCTCGTACACGACCCCGTCGAGCGGATGCTGCGGCCCGCGCACGTCGCCGGCCACGACGAGCTCGACATCCGGCCGGGCGACGAGTGCGGCCGCCACGTGGGTGCCGAGAAAACCGGAGCCGCCCGTGATGAGGACGCGGCTCACGACTCCGCCCCCGTCGCTCCGTCGGCGGCGGGGGAGTCCGGTCCACCCGAGCCCGACGCCCCCGCACCCGCGGCGCCTGAACCCGCGCCGCCGGAACCGCCCGCGGCGCCGGAACCGCCCGCGGCGCCGGAACCCGCGGCGCCCGAACCTGCGCCGCCAGAACCGCCCGCGCCGCCGGCATCCACCGTCCGCAGTGCGTGACGCGACGCGTCGCCCTTGGCCGACCCGGTGCGCCGGCGCGTGTGCCGCGCCCACAGAGCGGCGACGACGAGGCCGGCGATGATGTCCCAGATGCCCCACCAGCCGGCGACGATGGCCATGCCGCCGAGGCCGCCGAAGAACGTGAAGATGAGGCCGAGGCCCAGGCCCGAGTTGCGGATGCCGACCTCGAAGGTCATCGCCTTGCGCTCGCGCGTGCCGAGCCCGCCGACGACCGCGGTGCCGTAGCCGATCCCCAGCGCGACCGCGTCGTGCACGGTGACGACCACCACGATGAGCCCGAGGAACGCGATGAAGTACTGCCAGTTTCCGGCGAGGGCCCCCACGATGAACGCGCACAGCGCGATCAGCGAGAACCACTTGACGAACGGCTGCACCTTGCGCGCGAAGGCCTCGAACCGGTGGCGGATGAACAGGCCCAGCGCGAACGGCACGCCGATGATGAGCAGGATCTCGCCGAGCATCGACCACGGGTCGAGCGACACCGCTTCGAGCAGCTTGCTCGCGGTCGGGTGCAGCGAGCCCCAGAACGCGACCGAGAGCGGCAGCACGAAGATGTAGATCAGGTTCGAGACCGCGGTCATCGACACCGAGAGGGCGACGTTGCCGCCCGAGCGGTGGGTGAGCACCTGCGAGATGTTGCCGGGAGGGCAGCACGCCACGAGGATCATGCCGAGCGCCATCGACGGCGTCACCGGCAGGATCAGCGTGAGCGCGAACGTCACCGCGGGCAGGATCACCAGCTGCGCGAGGATCGCGATCGCGAACGGCTTCGGCTTGCGGGCGACGACCTTGAAGTCGTCGAGCGTGGTGTCCAGCGCGATGCCGAACATGATGAGCCCCAGCACGACGTCCAGGATGAGGAGCGTGCTCGGGTTGAAGGCGAGGACGACGTCGTCCGGGTTCATGCCCGCGGCCCCTTCGTGGTCAGGCGAGAGGACGCCGGACGGATGCCGTCACGCCGGGGTGCGGCATCCTTCGCCAGCTGCTGGGTGCCGGCGCGCACCGCGCGACGGTAGGCGTCCTTGTTGACGTAGTACGACATCCGCTCCAGGCCGAGGTAGTTGTACCCGCCGGTGAGGTCGGGCCACGGTTCGCCGTTGACGCGGGCGCGGAACGTGGTGGCGCGCTCGGGGTGACGCTCCTCGGCGGCGAGGTAGGCGGCGATGAGCTCCGCCTGCTCGTATCGTCCCTGCCAGCCGATGCCGGACGCCTCGATCATGCCCATGACGTACAGGCCGTTGAACGAGGGCGGGAAGACGTTGAGGAAGAGCTTCGGCGAGAAGCCGTGCCACCCCAGGGCCGCCCGGTCGACGAACGGGTAGTCGAGCTTGTAGCCCGTCGCCAGCAGCACCGTGTCGTACTCGGCCGACGAGCCGTCGCGGAAGTGCACGGTGCGTCCGTCGAAGCGGTCGATGTCGGGCATGATCCGCAGGTCGCCCTGGCCGAGGTGGTTCAGGATCAGCGTGTTGACGATCGGATGCGACTCGTAGATCTTGTAGTCCGGCTTCGGAAAGCCGAAGCGCACCGGGTCGCCGGTGAACGCCTTCAGCACGCGGCTGTCGAGCGCCTGCTTGAGGCGGGCGGGCAGCGGCCGCCCCTGATTGAGGGTGTCGGAGGGCTTGCCGAACAGGTAGCGCGGGACGAAGTAGTAGCCGCGGCGCACGCTCATGTCGACCGACGCCGCGTGGTGGACCGCGTCGACGGCGATGTCGCAGCCGGAGTTCCCGGCGCCGATGATGAGCACCCGCCTGCCGGCCAGCTGCGACGCCGACTTGTATGCGCTCGTGTGCAGCAGCTCGCCGGTGAACTCACCATGGAACGACGGCACGTTCGGCTCGGCGAGCGTGCCGTTGGCGAGGATCACGCCGTCGTAGTGCTCGGCGACCGGGCCGTCCGGTGCGTCGGCGTGCAGCATCCATCCGCCGCCGTCGGCGGGCTGAAGGGAGGTGACCTTCGTCTCGAACCGGAAGTGCTCGGTGAGCGCGAAGCGGTCGGCGAAGTCGCGGAAGTACCGGATGAGCTCGCGGTGGCTCGGGTAGTCGGCGGTCGAGGCCATCGGGAACTCGGCGAACTCGGTCGTCGTGCGCGACGAGATGAGATGCGCCGACTCGTACATCGTCGAGCGGGGGTTCTCGATGTCCCAAAGGCCGCCGACGCCGCGGGATGCCTCGTACCCGTCGAACTCGAGGCCCGCGCGCTGCAGCGCCCGCGCGGCCGAGAGGCCCGACGGGCCCGCGCCGATGACGGCATACCTGGTCATTGCTTCCTCACGTCTTTCGCACTCCATCGTGTCGGCGTGACGACCCGCCGACAGAACCCTAAGCGTTACTCGGCATTAACCGAAATCGCGGAGGCTCATCACACGAAGAGTGCCAGGATGCCGCGCACAAGCACCACCGTCGCCCCGGTCCACGCGATCACGAGCATGGCACCGCGGGCGATGCGCGGCGACAGGTTGCGCGAGAGGACCGTGCCGATCGCGATCCCCGCGATGGTGGCGACCACGAGCGTCCCGACGTCCTCGATCGGCGACACGGGGAGCCCGCGCAAGGCGACCGTGGCGATGTCGAACGCGATGAAGATGAGCTGCGCGCTCGCCGCGAAGCTGCGCTGCGGCCAGCGGTCGCCGACGGCGTAGGCGGCGAGCGGTGGCCCGCCCAGTCCGCTCGCGACGTTCATGAATCCGGCGGCGGCACCGGATGCGATCGCCCCGCGGCGACCGGTGAGCGAAGCCGACAGGGCAGGGAAGTGGCCTGCGAGGAGGGCGAAGTACGCCATCGCGGCGATGACGAGAAGCAGGGCGGCATCGGGGAGCAGGCGGACCAGCAGCGCGCCGAAGGGCGCCGCGATCAGGCCCGGCCAGATGAGCCACCACGACCGCTTCCAGTCGATGTGGCGCCACACCATCGGAATCGCCACCAGTGACGCCACCAACGCCAGCAGCACGGCGAGTGTCACGCCCTCGACGGGGCCGTAGAGCAGGACGACCGGGCCGACCAGCACCAGCACGAAGCCGAGCCCCGTGATGCGCTGGATGATCGCGGCGATGAACGTCGCGATGCCCGCGAGGATGACAGTCACGGGATTCCAGTCTAGGCGGCGGAGATCTACCCTTTCGCGGGTCCCGGTCCCCGGCCGCCGGAACCGCGAAAGGGTATGTTTCCGCGGAGCGGGATCAACCGGGCACGACGAGCGCGAACGCGCCGACGAGCTCGGTGAGCTGATCGCGCATGTCGTCGTCGGCGATGGTGGGGGTGCCGTCTCCCGCCTGCGGGCCGTAGTCGCCGAACGACGAGTGGCTCGCGCCCTCGATCTCGTGCAGCTCGGCGTCGTCGGGCAGCAGGTGACGCGCATCGGCGATCTTCTCGGGCGTCGACAGTCCGTCCTCGCTGCCCGAGACGCTGATGACCGGCAGGCCCGAGTCCGAGAGGTCGTTTGCGCAGTAGGAGCCGAAGAGGGCGAGGCCGTCGGCGTCCGTCGCCAGCTGGCACGCGCGCACACCGCCCAGCGAATGCCCGCCGACGAGCCACGTGCTCACGTCGGGGGCGAGATCGGTGAACGTCGACAGGGGACGCAGGTCGAAGAACGCCAGGTTCAGCCACGGCTTCGTGATGACGACCGTGATGCCGTCCTCTTCGACGAGTCCCGACAGCTTGTACGCGTACGCCCACGGGTCGACCTTCGCGCCGGGGACGTAGACGAGGCCCACGTCGGCGGACGCGCCGGTCGGTGCGAGAACGATGCCCGCGCCGGTGTCGGTGATCTCGATCGCCGGGTTCGCGCGCACCTCGGCGAGCGGCTCGGGCTCGGCGGCCATGACGCCGACCTGGCTCCAGATCAGGATCCCGACGACCGCGAGCACGATGACCGCGCCGAGGGAGCCGAGGATCCACCACAGCACGCGCAGGCCGCGGCGCTTCGGGCGGGAGGAAGGGGCGGGCGCTTCGGCGGTCACGCGTCGAGCGTAGCCGCCCGCCCGCCCCATGCTCAGGCGCCGAGCTCCGCCTGGCGCGCGGCGACGACCGCTTCGACCCTGTTGAACAGCGGATGCGCGGGCTCCAGGCCGGTCACCGCGGCGGTGAAGGCCGCGGCATCCTGTTCCCGCAGCATGCGCTGCAGATCGACCGACTGCGCGTCCTCGGCGTCGTCGAACGCGAGGGCGGCGCCCATCGCGTCGACCAGTGCATCGACCGCGAGCCCGCGCTCGGCTGCTTCGGCGGCAGGGCCGACGAAGCGCTCGTGGCGCGACAGCTTGCGTAGCGGCTGCCGGCCCACGCGCCACACGGTGTCGGGCAGGGCGGCGTTGCGGAAGCGCCGCAGGATGGTGGCGCGGTAGTCGGCGAGCGATGCGGGGTCGAGCCCGTGCTTGGCGGCCAGCAGCGCCGACGTCTCTTCGAGCGTCGCCTCGACCCGGCCGGCGATCGCGGCGTCCGCCAGCGCGGCGGCGATGGTGTCGATCCCCGCCTGGGCGCCGAAGTAGGCCGTCGTGGCGTGCCCGGTGTTGACGGTGAACAGCTTGCGCTCGATGTACGGCGCCAGATCGTCGACGAAATGCGCGCCGGGGATCGACGGCGGGTCGTCGCCGAACGGGGGACGCTCGATGGCCCACTCGAAGAACGGCTCGACGGTCACATCGACTCCGGCATCCGCAGGCTGCGCGGGCACGATGCGGTCGACAGCGGTGTTGGCGAACACCGCGCGCCCCGCCAGCACGTCCCATGCGTCGCCGGCCAGCTCCCTGATCTCGTCGCGCAGCAGGTCGGTGGCGTTGATCGCGTTCTCGCAGGCCATGATCTGCAGCGCCGGGCTCGACGGGTCGCGCAGCGCGAGGCCCGACATCACCAGCGGCGCGACGAACTTCAGCACCGTCGGGCCGACGGCGGTGGTCACGACGTTGGCGCCGGCGATCTCGTCGATCACCTCGTCGGGGTGCTCGGCGCTGTTGAGCGCGCGGAAGCCGGTCACGACGGTGTCGCGTCCGCCGTCGCCGACCTCATGGACGGTGTACTCGTCGACGGCATTAATGGCGTCGACGAGCGGCGCGGCGACATCCGAGAACACCAGTTCGTACCCGCCCTGATGCAGCAGCAAGCCGACGAAGCCGCGCCCGATGTTGCCGGCGCCGAAATGGACGGCCTTCATCAGACGCCCGCCGCCGACACCAGGGCGAACAGCTCCTCCGGTGTCTGCGCCGCCTTGAGGCGCGCCACGTCGTCCTCGTCCGAGAACAGGATCGCGATCTGCGACAGGATCTCGAGGTGCTCGTCGCCCTTGCCGGCGATGCCGACCACGAACGTCACGGGATTGCCGTCCCAGTCGATCCCGCCGTCATATCGCACGACCGAGAGCGCGGACTCGAGGATCTCGTTCTTGGTCTCGTTCGTGCCGTGCGGGATGGCGAGCTCATTGCCCATGTACGTCGACACGGTCTGCTCGCGCTGCAGCATGGCGTCGTAGTAGGCGCCGGTCACCGCGCCCACCGCCTGCAGGATGTCGGCGGCCTCCTTCATCGCCTCTTCCTTCGATGCGCTGCCGGAGTGGATTCGCACCTGCCCGATGCTCAGAACCTCGCGTGCCATGTTCTCGCCCTTCTCGTGTGATCGGAGATGAATGGATGCCGCCACCCGCGGCCGTCAGGACGGCCGCGGTCCGTTCCCGCAGAGGTGGTGGGGCCGGGGGCCTCGCGCCCGCCCGGCCCCGCCGCGGTCTCTGCCTACGACCTATCCTCGTGCTGGCCGCGGACGAGGTCCACGACCTCGTCGTACCGGGGCGAGTTCATGAAGTTGTCCACCGACACGTGCACCGCGTCGGGGGTCTTCTGCCGGGCCCGGTCGGTCAGCTGGTTCTGGGTGATGACGAGATCGGCCGACGGGTCCAGCGCCGCGATCGCCTTGTTGACGACGGTGACGTCCTCGATGCCGGCCTTCTTGATCTTGTTGCGCAGCACGCTCGCGCCCATGGCGGACGAGCCCATGCCCGCGTCGCAGGCGAACACGATGTTCTTGATCTGCTTCTCGGTCATGGTCGCCGGCTCCACGCCGCCGTCCGCCTGGGTGGCCGCTCCGCCGCGCAGATTCGAGAGCGCGTCGGACGACTTGCCCTTGGCCGCCTGGGTCTGCGTGATCGCCGCGCCGAACGCGTCGTCGGTGGCCGCCATCGCCTCGAGGTCGCGCTTGCGGGACGCCCGCAGGATCACCCACGAGATCAGGAACGTGACCGTCGCCGCGAGGACGACAGACAACAGGACGGCGACATACGAATTGTTCGCCACCTGTGCGATCACCGCGATGATGCTGCCTGGGGCCGCGGGCGCTCGCAGAGCGCCGCCCAGGAGCATGTTCGTCGTGACGCCGGTCATGCCTCCCGCGATGAGAGCCAGGATCAGCATCGGCTTCATCAGCGCGTACGGGAAGTACACCTCGTGGATGCCGCCGAAGAACTGGATCACCGCGGCGCCGGGAGCCGACGCACGGGCGGCGCCGATGCCGAAGAAGGTGAACGCCAGCAGCAGGCCGACGCCGGGGCCGGGGTTCGCTTCGAGCAGGAACAGGATCGAGCCCTTGCCGGTCTCGGCCGACTCGGCGATGCCCAGCGGAGTCAGCACGCCGTGGTTGATGGCGTTGTTGAGGAAGAACACCTTCGCCGGCTCGATCAGGATGCTCGTGAGGGGCAGCAGGTTCGTGTCGACCAGCCAGTGCACCGCGTTGCCGAGGGCCTGCATGATGCCGTTGACCACCCAGGCGATCGGGTAGAAGCCGACGATGGCCATGACGAAGCCCCAGATGCCGGCCGAGAACATGTTGACGAGCATCTCGAAGCCCGCCTTGATCTTCCCTTCCCACAGGCTGTCGAGCCACTTCATCGTGTACGCCGCCAGCGGCGCCATGATCATCGCGCCGATGAACATGTGCACCTGGCCGAGCGGCGCGTCGCCCTCCGGCAGCGTCGCGTTGAAGTTCGCGACGAGCAGGTCCGAGCCCGCGATCGCGCCCATCGTGCCGATCGTGGCGACGACGCCGCCGCGCACCCCGTAGACGATGTTGCCGCCCGTGTAGGCGATGATCAGCGGCAGCAGGTAGTGGATGAACGGGCCGACGATCGTGGCGAGGTCGGCGTTCGGCGTCCAGCCGACATCGATGAAGAACGCGGTGAAGATGCCCCACGCGATGAGTGCGGGGATGTTCGGCATGATCATGCCGGAGAGGAACGTGCCGAAGCGCTGGACTCCGACTCGAGCCTTGCTGGTTCCTGACGCAGGAACTGACGCCGTTGTCATTGGGATCTCCTTGTTCTCGGGTGACCGCGCGGGCGGACCGCGCGGCGGTGGGGCCTAGCCTCGTGCCGCCTCTTGGGCGGCGGCGCGAGCGGATGCCGCGTCCGACGCGGCGAGGGCGGCCGAGGCGATGGTGCGTGCCTGGTCGAGGGTGTGCTGCAGCAGGGTCGCCCGCACGTCGGCGAGCGCGGTCGGAGCCATCGACAGCGAGGTGGCGCCCAGGCCGACGAGCACGACGGCCAGGAGCGGGTCGGCCGCCGCCTCGCCGCAGATGCCGACCGGCTTGCCCGTCGCGCGGCCGGCGTCGCCGACCTCGCGGATGAGCCGCAGCACCGCGGGGTGCCACGGATCCTGGAACGACGCCACCGAGCCGAGCAGCCGGTCGGCGGCCATCGTGTACTGCGTGAGGTCGTTCGTGCCGATCGACGCGAAGTCCGCGTGGGCGAGCACGCGGTCGGCCAGCAGCGCCGACGAGGGCACCTCCACCATGACGCCCGCGGTCTTGACGCCGTAGTCGCGGGCGAGGTCGACGAAGTACCGCGTCTCTTCGACCGTGGCGACCATGGGCGCCATGACCCAGAGGTCGGCGTCGGTGGCGGCATCCGCCTCGGCGAGGGCCGTGAGCTGCTCTCGCAGGATGTCTTCGCTCGCCCGCAGGGCGCGGATGCCGCGCAGGCCCAGCGCCGGGTTCTCCTCATGGGCGTCGTTGAGGAACGCCAGCGGCTTGTCGGCACCGGCGTCGAGCACGCGCACGACCACCTTCTTGCCGGGGAACGCCGCCAGGAGCTTCGTGTACGCCTCGCGCTGCTGCTCGACGGTGGGCGCCTGGCTGGAGCTGAGGAACAGGAACTCGGTGCGGAACAGTCCGACGCCCTCCGCCCCGAGTGCGACCGCCTCGGCGGCGCCGTCGGCGTTGCCGAGGTTGGCGAGCAGCGGCACCGCGGTGCCGTCGGCGAGTGCGCCGTCGGTGATCGGGGCGGATGCCGCCGCCGCCCGGTCGGCGGCACGGTGGCCGGCGCGCTGCAGCTCGTCGGCGGTGGGGTCTGTGGTCACGACGCCGGCTGCGGCATCCACGATCACCGTCTCGCCGTCGCGGAGGCCGGTGGCCTCGACCGCGCCGACGACGGCGACGATGGACTTCTCGCGCGCGAGGATCGCGGTGTGCGACGTCGGCCCGCCCTCGGTGGTCACGAGCGCGAGCACCTTCTCGAGGTCGAGGAGCGCGGTGTCGGCAGGGGCGAGGTCCTTCGCGACGAGGACGAACGGATGCCCCGGGTCGGGCACTCCTGGCGCCGGCACGCCCCGGAGCCGCGCGATCACGCGCTGTGCGACGTCGTCGAGGTCGGCGGCGCGCTCGCCGAGGTACCCGCCGAGCGCGGTGAGCTGGTCGCGGAACGACGCGAACGCGTCGAACACGGCGAACTCGCCGGTGCGGCCCTGCGCGATGCGCGCATTGACCTCGTCGGCGAGGCTCGGGTCCTCGGCCATCATCGCCTGCGCCTCGAGCACCTCCCGCGCCGCGCCGCCGGCCTGCGCGCCGCGGGACTCCAGTTCGCGGGCGACGGCCGCGACGGCCTCGGCCACGCGCGCCTTCTCCTCGTCGGCGGTCAGCGTGCTCGGCGCGTCGGACGGAGCCGGAGCCGGCTCCGCCATGCGCGCGACAGGTCCCTGGGCGACGCCCAGGCCGATTCCCACCCCTCGAAGCTCGGTCATGTTCACGCCTCCGCGTCGTGGTCGGTGGTCAGCAGCTCGGTGAGGGTGTCGAGCAGGGCCTCGGCGCCCTCGCCCTCGGTGGTCAGGGTGACGTAGTCGCCCTTCTCGACGCCGAGCGCGATGACCCCGAGGATGCTCGCGGCGTTCACCGGGCTCGCCGCTCCCTTGGCGATGGTCACCGGCAGGCCGGAGTCCTTCGCCGCCTGGGCGAACAGCTTCGCGGGACGGGCGTGCAGCCCGTGCGCGGATCCGATCCGGACGGTGCGGGAGACGGGTGGCATATGCGGCGACCTCTCTGTCTTTTCT
>PJUC01000106.1_pt1 | contig 64295 bp, 61 predicted proteins | sample 1512161 | NCBI WGS metagenome assembly PJUC01 (sample SAMN08177676, study PRJNA422409) | Soil metagenome, whole genome shotgun sequencing project. | isolation source: Soil enriched on filter paper | place: USA: Madison | collected 2015-01-15 | reverse complement strand
GATGACGTTCGCGACCTGTGCCGCGTGCGACCGGCCGTGCTTCTCGAAGACGTACTGGATGACCTCCTCGCGCCGCGCCGACTCGATGTCGACGTCGATGTCCGGCGGCCCGTCCCGCTCGGGGGCGAGGAACCGCTCGAACAGCAGCCCGTGCCGCACCGCGTCGACGGCGGTCACGCGCAGCGCGTAGCAGACCGCCGAGTTCGCGGCCGACCCGCGGCCCTGCCCGAGGATGCCGTGGTCCCGGCAGAACTTCACCAGGTCGTACACGACGAGGAAGTACCCGGGGAAGCCGAGCTCCTCGATGACGCGCAGCTCGTGCGCGAGCTGCGCGTAGGCCCCCGGGACACGCTCCGCGTCGGGCGGCCCGTACAGCTCGAGCGCCCCCTGCCGGACGAGCTCGCGCAGCCACGTCGTCTCCGTGTGCCCGTCGGGGACCGGGTACGGCGGCAGCTGCGGTGCGACGAGCGACAGGTCGAACGCGCACTCCGCGGCGAGCGCGGCGGCCGTCCCGACCGCCGACGGGTGCCGCCGGTGCAGCGCGAGCATCTCCGTCGCGGAGCGCAGGTGCGCGACCGGCGCCCCGGGCAGCCAGCCGTCGAGGTCCTCGACCGACGAGCGCGCCCGCACGGCCGCGAGCGCCGCGGCGAGGTCGGCGTCGCGCGGGGTCGCGTAGTGCACGTTGCCGGTCGCGACGAGCGGCAGCCCGGCGTCGGCCGCGAGCGCGGCGAGGGCGTCCGCCCGCTCCGAGTCGTACGGGTCGCCCGTGGCGGTGACCTCGACCGCGACGTTGTCCCGGCCGAACAGTGCGACGAGCCGGTCCAGCTCGGTCCGCGCCGCGGCGACGCCGCCCGGGGCCACCCCGCCGACCCCGGACGGGTCACCGCCCGCCAAGGCCCGGCGGACCGTCCCCTTGCGGCAGCCGGTGAGGACCAGCCACTGCCCGGCGGCGTTCGCGGCGAGCTCCTCGAGCCGGTAGTCGGCCGCGCCCTTCTCCCCCGTGCGCAGGTGCGCCTCCGCGATCGAGCGGGACAGCGCCCGGTACCCGTCGGGGCCGCGGGCGAGGACCAGCAGGTGCGACGCGCGCGGGTCGGGGACGCCGGTCGGCAGGTCGAGCACGGGCAGGCCGGGGGTCGCGCGCGTGCGCTCGTGCGGGTGCCGCCGCCCGTCAGGGGCGGGCAGGTGCAGCTCGGCGCCGAACGCCGTGGGCATGCCGACGGCCTTCGCGGCCTGCGAGAAGCGCACCACCCCGTAGAGGCCGTCGTGGTCGGTCAGCGCGAGCGCCTCCAGCCCGAGCCGGGCGGCCTCCGCGGCGAGCTCCTCGGGCTGGCTGGCGCCGTCGAGGAAGCTGAACGCCGAGTGGGCGTGCAGCTCGGCGTAGCGCGGCGGGAACGACGCGCCCGACGCCGCCCGTCCGGTCGTCCGCTCAGTCATACGTCGCCTCGCACGCCCAGCCGTCCGCGTCGCCGACGAGCAGCACCGCGTCGCCGTCGTCGAACGTCACCTGCAGGTGCCCGCGCAGCCCCGGCTGACGACCACCACCCGCACCGGGCACGGCGGCCGCTCCCGGCTGCCCTGATCCCGCGCCGGGTGCCCACCACCGGCCGCTCAGCAGCCACGGCCCGGCCCAGCCGGCCACCACGCGGTCGCGCACGGCCGGTCGCCGGTCGGCGCCGTCCTGCGGCCAGCGGACCGTCGCGGGCTCGCCGCGCATCCCGACCCGCACGTCGAGCAGCACGGGCCGTCCGGTCGCGTCCCGGACGTCGACCGGGACGGGCTCGGCGAGGACGGTCGCGGGCGCCGGGTCGGGCAGCCGGCCGGGCCACGGCAGGTCGGCGGCGCGGGCGGGCGCCGGCTCCTCACCCCAGGGGCGCAGGTGCACCTGGTCGCGGACCCCGCGGCCTCCCTGCAGGGTCGCGGTGAGGACGCCCTGCCCGCCGACGATCCCCTGCACGCGGTCGAGCGCGCGGTGCGCGCGCAGGTCGCCGCCCGACGGACCGCCCCACAGCCGCCCCTGCTCGGCACCCGCGGGCGCGACGTCGAGCGCGGTGACGGCGAGGCGGACCAGGGTCACCGCGCGGGTGTCGTCGTCGGGCCAGGGGTCGACCGGCAGGTCGTCGAGCGCCCACGGGTCCTGCGACCGGCTGCGCAGGGCACGGGCCCGGGCGGCGCGGACCCGGTCGGGTGCGTCCTGCGCGCGGCCTCGGGCGGTCGCGACGGCCGTCGAGGACAGCCAGCTCTCCAGCTGCCAGCGGATCCGGTCGGTGATGCGCTGCGGCGTCAGGCCGCCGAACCCGCCCAGGTCGGTGCGCCACGTGCGGACCAGGTCGGTACCGTCGTCGGTGCGTGCGGCGATCTGCAGCCGTCCGCACGTGACCGAGCGGTGCACGAGCAGCGCGTGCAGGTCCTCCGCAAGGCGGCGGCCCGCGAACGTGGCGGTGTCGACCCGGTCGAGCGGCGGGTCGAGCTCGGTGGCGACCTCGAGGTCCGCCTCGGGACGTCGCCGGGCCGGGGGGCGCTCGTCGTCGCCGCGCGCGAGGGTCTGCGCCCACGTGCCGAGGCGCCCGAACCGGGCGTGCACGTCCGTGGGCGGCAGCGCGGCGAGCTGACCGAGCGTGCGCAGGCCGAGGCGGTGCAGGAGGTCGACGAGGTCGGTGACGTCCCGCACGGTGTCCTCGGTGACCGCGGCGTGCACGAGCTCGACGACGCCCCGCTCCGCGAGGAACGCCGGCGACCGGCCCGGTGGCACGACCGCGCCGGTGCGGGCGGCGACCACCGCGGCGAGCAGCCCGTCGGCGGTGCCGACCGCGCACTCGTGCCCCGACAGGTCCGCCACGGCGTCGACGAGCCGCTCCGCCAGGACGTCCTCCGAGCCGTGGTACCGGCTGGCGCCGCCCGCGGGGAGCAGCAGCAGGCCCGCGCGGACCACCTCGATGCCCGCGACGACCGTCTCCGCCGCGCTCGCGACGGGCTCGAACAGGCGGACGTCGCGCGCGTCGTCGGCGGGCAGCAGCACGAGCTCGGGGCAGCAGCCCTGGGCCTGCCGACGCCGCATCCCGCGGCGCACGCCCTCGACGCGGGCGAGCGCGGACACGGCCGTGACACGCTGCCCGTCGTGCACCGCGGCGGGCAGGTGCGCGGGGACCTCGTCGACGGTGGTGGCCGCCACGACCGGCCAGTCGGGGACCCACAGCACGGTGGTCCGGGTGCTCATCGCGCGCCCCTCATCCCACGAGCCGCAGGTCGGGACCTGCGACCACGACGAGCACGGACGGGTCGTCGCCATCACCGGCCGCGCGCGTCGCGGCAGCACTCGTCACGACAGCGCTCGTCCCCGTGCCGCTCGTCCCCGTGCCGGCCGTCCACACCGGCACCGTGCCGCGCTCCGCGGACAGCGGCAGCGTCAGGTCGACCGACAGCGGGACGGCGGCGCCGCCACGGCCCGAGCGGGTCACGCGCAGCTCGTGGGCGCGCAGCCGCCCGTCGCCCGCGCCGACGCCCGACCAGCGGCCGCCCTCGACGGTGAGCACCGTCCCGGCTCCCGGCCACGGCACGCTCGAGAGCAGCACCGCACCGCGGTCGCGCGCCCGGGCGGACAGGCGCCGCCGGTCCGCGTCCGTGAGCGCCGTGTCCGGCCCGACGAGCACGACGTCGATGCCGTCGACGAGCGCCGCGACCACGGTGGCCGCATCGGCGCCGGGCCGTGGGACGACCGCGAGCCGGTCGAGCGCGACCCCGGCCTGCGCCGCGGCGAGCAGGCCGACGGTCGGCTGCCCGACGACGGCCGCCCACGCACCGCCCGCGCAGGCGTGCGCGAGCATCGTCAGGACGAGCGACGTGGACCCGACGACGGCGGTCGTCGCGCCGCGCCGCAGGCCGTCGGGCAGCAGCGCGGAGAGCCGGGCGGGGACGGGCAGCGGCGGACGCTCGGTGGTCAGGACGCCCGCGTACCGGGGCGACGACGGCTCGGCCGGCCGGACGGTGGCGCGGTGCGCCGGGATCCCGGCAACCGACCCGTCGTAGTCGGGCACGGTCGCCGGCACGCCCACCGGACCGGTCGACGGTGCCGCCGCCACTTCGGTCGGGACCGCAGCCGGACCGGTCGTGGTCGCCGGCGGACCGCTCCCCGCCTCGCGCGCGGCTGTCGTCGCCGGAGGCCCACCCGGCAGGTCCACGGCTCGCAGTCCCATCCGGGTGCTGCGGGCTCCCGTCCTCAGCTCGGCGTGCGCCAGCACGGCCCGGGCCAGCTCGGCCCGGTCCTGCCCGGACAGCGCACCCACCGCCATCCGGCACCACCTCCCGCGACGTCACGACGTTCTGACCTGCGACGACGTCCGGATCTCACCGATTCGTCGAACACCTGTTCGAGTATCTCAGTAGACGCTGACACCCGGAGGCGTGTCAATCGGGCCACTCCCCCGGCGCAACGGCGGCGACCCGCGCACCGCCCGGACCTGCGGCGCGACCTCCGGAATCTGCCGAGACGAGCCGACACGGGCCGACGTCAGCACAGAACCCCGCGCGCCCCCGCCACCCGCGGGCGATGATGTCGCGATGACCTCGCTGACCCGTCCCGTCGCCCCCGACCCGTACGCGCTGCTGCCCGCGGTGCCGTCGTTCGACCTGCGCAGCGACGACTTCTCGCCCGGCGACCGGCTCCCGGACGCCCACACGAACACCCCGGCGGGCGCGAACGTGTCGCCGCACCTCGCCTGGTCGGGCTTCCCGGAGGGCACCCGCTCGTTCGTCGTGAGCTGCTTCGACCCGGACGCCCCGGGTCCGGCGGGCTGGTGGCACTGGACGCTCGTCGACGTGCCCGCCACGACGACGGAGCTCGCGTCCGGCGCGGGCACCGCGGGCAGCACGACGCTGCCGGCCGGGGCGTTCGCGGTGCGCGGCGACGACGGCGAGGCCGCGTACGTGGGGGCAGCCCCGCCGCCTGGTGACCAGGTGCACCGCTACTTCTTCGTCGTGCACGCGCTCGACACCGCCTCGCTCGGCGTCGGCCCGGACGCGATGCCGGGGGCGGTGAACACCGCGGTGGTGTTCCACACGCTCGCGCGCGCCGTGCTCGTGGGGACGTACCAGCGGTGACGGCCGGGACGACGGTCCTCGGCACGCTGCCGTGGGTGCGCGCGGTCGACCGCCCCGACCTGCTCGCCGACCCGGTCCGTGCTGCGGTCGAGGCGTGGCTGGCTGCCGACCCCGCGGTGGCCGACGCGGTGCTCGTCACCGAGATCGACCCGGACCTGGCCGACACCGCGGCGCTCACCGCGGCATACGACCTGCCGCCCGCGGCGTCGGCGAACTGCGTGCTCGTCTCGGGTCGTCGGGAGGGCGTCGAGCGGGTCGCCGCGGCGGTCGTGCGGGCCACGACGCGGGCCGACGTGAACGCGACGGTCAAGCGGCTGCTCGACGTGCGCAAGGCGTCCTTCCTGCCGACCGACCGCGCGGTCGCGGAGTCGGGCATGGAGTACGGCGGCATCACGCCGCTGGGGCTGCCCGCGGGCTACCGGGTGCTGGTCGACGCGCGGGTCGCGGTCGACGACCCGGACGCGGGCGGGACGGTCGTCATCGGCAGCGGTCTGCGGCGGTCGAAGATCGCGCTGCCGGGCGCTCTGCTGGCGCGCGCGCCGGGCGTCGAGGTGGTCGACGGGCTCGCCCTGCCCTGACCCCGACCGCACAGCCGCCTGACGTCACCGGCCCAGACGGCCGGCCGCACGCCGCTCAGCCGACGAGCCGGTAGAACCGGAAGAAGTCGTTCTCGACGTCCAGCACCTCGACGCCGGAGAAGCCCGCGTCCTGCGCGTACCCGGCGAGCACGTCGGGACGCATGACGGTGCCGGTGCCGACGCTGCCCTCCTGCGACATGCCGTCGGGCAGGCAGACGCCGAGCGAGTACCCGTAGAAGAGCCGCTCGACGTGCCCGGCGGGTGCGGTGAACCGCTCCTGGGTGCGCTCGTCCATGACGAGGACGAAGCCGTCGTCGTGCACCATCGCGCGGGCCGCGCGCAGGACGCCGACGGGGTCGGGCATGTCGTGCACGCACTCGAAGGCGGTCACGACGTCGAACGCGCCGACGGCACCGGCGGCGTCGCCCCCGCGGAACGACACCCGGTCGGCGAGCCCGTGCGCGGCGGCGTTCCGCGTGGCCGCGGCGACGGACGGCTCGTCGACGTCGAGCCCGACGACGGTCGCGCCGGGGAACGCGCGGGCGATCGCGATGCTCGACCATCCCTCGCCGCACCCGACGTCCGCGACGCGGGCGCCGCGGCTCAGGTGGGCGTGCAGCTCGGGGATCGCGGGGACGACCTCCTCGACGAACGACCCGAGGAAGAACGGCCGGTTGACCGCAGCCTGCGACTCGCGCGTCGGCACCGAGCGCCGCCCACGGGACGCCGCCGCCGGTGCGGTAGGCGTCGAGCAGGTGGTCGACGGCGCGCAGGCTCGCGACCTGCATCCGCGCGAGGGGCCCGAGGAACAGCTCGGAGTCGTGGTCGGTGAGGACCTCGGCGGCGCCGGGCGTCAGCGCGTAGCGACGCTCGTGCGCGGCGGCCCGGTCGTCGTCGACGGTGACGAAGCCCGCGACCGCCTGGTGCTCGAGCCACTCGCGGGCGTACCGCTCGTGCGTCCCCGTGGCGCGCGCGAGGTCGACGGACGTCGTCGGGCCGTCCTGCGCGAGCGTCCGGTACCAGCCGAGCCGGTCGCCGGCGTGCACGGCGAGGACCTCCTGGGCGCCGAGCAGCATCGCGACCATGCGGGTCGCGACGTCGTCGGGCGTCGGCCCGACGGGCTGGAACAGGTCGGACGACGGTGCCGCGGCGGGGGCGGCCGTGGCGTCGGCGAGATCGGGCATGGTGCGCTCCTCGTGCTCGGCCGGTCCGGGGACGGACCGGGACGAACCCACCTGACCGACCCATGGTCGCAGGACGTCACGCCGCCGAGAACGGCGGCATCAGTACGGAACCGGGCGGACCGCCCCGACGGACGGTCCACCCGGTTCACGCGTGCAGGAGCTCGGCGAACGACGGCACGCGCGGCGCGTACCGCAGCCGCATCCCCGCCTCCTGCGGCGTGCGGTCCCGCTTGAGGTTGTTGCAGCGGCCGCACGACGCGACGGTGTTGAGCCACGTGTTCGCGTCGGCGGTCCGCGACCGCGGCAGGACGTGGTCGACGGTGCCGGCGTCGCGCGCACCGCAGTACGCGCAGACGTGCCGGTCGCGGCGCAGGACGCCGGCACGCGACCACGGCGGCGTCCCGCTGCGGTGCCGCCACCGCATCTGCACGTACCGCACGAGGCGCAGGACCGCGGGCAGCGGGTACGGCCCGTACCGCTTGCCCGCGACCGCCTCCTCGACGACCGCGACCCGGCGGTGCAGCATCTGGGCGGCGTGCTGCAGGCTGACCCGGTGCAGGGGCTCGTAGCCTGCGTTGAGGACCAGGACCCCGGACACCGGGCTCACCTCCTTCTTCTCTCGTGTCTGCGTGCGGGACCGTCCGGGTGCGGACGGGATGCTCGGGCTACGCGGTGCGGGCTACTCGGTGACCTCCACGACGGTCGCCCAGTCGGCGTGCGCGTCGCACCAGATGCGGTCGCCGACGGTCGCGAGCGCGTCGCGGACGGCGTGCGGCTCGCAGGTGATCCGGACGCGGCGCAGCGGGTTGCGGGCGGTCCGGCGGGCGATGCGGCGGCGGGCCGCCTCCGCGTCGCGGTCGGAGATCGCCGGTCGGGTGGTGACGAGGGACTGGTGGACGAGGCGGACCATGGCGGTCTCCTTCCTGGGTGGTGGCCGGACCGTGGGTCGGGCGGGTCTGCGTGGTGGGGGCGTCGGGACGGAGTGGTCCCGGCGGTCGGGGATGTCGTGACCGAGGTGGTCGAGGTCGGGGACAGAGGAGTCGAACCTCTCCGGTCGGGCTGTGCGGCCCGGCGGGCTCCTGCGCCCCCGTGGCGTCCGCGGCGCAACGGCTCGCGGGCAGGACGGCGAAGGGCCGCTCACCGGTGACGGGAGCGGCCCTCGGGACCTGCGGCGTGCGTCAGGTCAGGAGGGCGCGGCTTCCGTGCGCCACCGGCGGCACGAGACGTCGTCGACGAGGTCGTCGACGGGGCGCTCACCGCGGAGGATCAGGGACGGGTGCACGGCGACGTGGCGGTCGCCCTGCCGGCCGTCCGGCGTGATGCTCGTCAAGGTCCCCTCCTCCCGGCGCATGCCCTCGTGGTCCCGACGTCGTCGGGTGTCGCCGCTGCGGCGCCCCCGTACTGTGCCGCGGGCACCGTCGCCCTGGCCAGCACTTTTCCGGCCGCGCGACCTCGCGGAGGTCTACGCGCGCGTCGCCCAGAACGCGACCGCGCCCGCGGCGGCGACGTTGAGGGAGTCCACCCCGCCGGCCATGGGGATCCGCACGACGAGGTCGGACGCGGCGACGGTCGCGGGCTTGAGCCCGTGCCCTTCCGCGCCGAGGACGAGCGCGAGCCGCTCGGGCGGGTCGGCGACGAGGTCGTCGAGCGTGATCGCGTCGTCGGCGAGCGCGAGCGACACGGTGACGAACCCGTGGTCCCGCAGGAGGTCGATGCCGTCGGGCCAGGGATCGATGCGGGTCCACGGCACCTGGAACACGGTGCCCATCGAGACGCGGACGGACCTCCGGTAGAGAGGGTCGGCGCAGCGCGGCGTGACGAGCACGGCGTCGACGCCCAGCGCGGCGGCGGACCGGAACGCGGCGCCGACGTTCGTGTGGTCGACGACGTCCTCGAGCACCGCGACGCGACGCGCCCCGGCTCCCCCGCGGGCGCCCGCGAGCACGTCGGCAACCGACGGCAGCGGCGGCCGGTGCATCGCGGCGAGCGCACCCCGGTGCACGTGGAAGCCGGTGATGGCCTCCAGGACGGGCTCGTCGGCGACGAGGACGGGCACGCTCGTCCCGTCGTCGGGCTGCGCGGCCAGCATGCGCTCCAGGTCAGGCACCCAGCGCGGGGCCAGCAGGACGGACCGGGGCCGGTGCCCGGCGCGCAGCGCCCGTTCCAGCACGGTCGACGACTCCGCGATGTACAGGCCCTTGGCGGGCTCGTGGCGGGAGCGCAGCGCGACGTCGGTCAGCGAGACGTAGTCGGCGAGGCGGGGGTCGGCGGGGTCGGTGACGGGCTGCAGGTCCGGGCGGGGCACCCGCCCATCCTCCCAGCCACGAGCGTGCCGCCCGACGGGACGCCGGTCAGAGCCGGCGGATCGGCACCCGGCCCCAGAGCGTCGTGGGACGCGGTCGCGCGGGCACCGCCCCGGCGGCGAAGGTCCGGCTCAGGACGGCCGCGAGCTGCTTCGCGGCGGCGAGCAGGTGCACGGTCGCGTCCGGCTCGTCCGACCACGACGACGGCTGGGCGAGCACCCGGGCTGCGGCGGCCGCGTCCTGCTGCAGGGCCAGGGCGTGGGACTCGGTGAGCAGCGCGGCGTGCCCGGCGTGCGACCGCAGCCCGAGCAGGTCACGGGCGGCGCGCGGCGTGGTCGGCGCGACGGGGTGCCGGTCGGCGCCCGTGAGGACGGCGGCGACGAGCCCGGCGGTCGCGTAGGTGGACTGCGGGAACGCGTAGCAGGCGTACGGCTGGCCGTCGGCGGCGGCGCGCAGCTCGCGCCGCAGGTGCGCGACGACGCCGTCGACGTCGACCGACCCGGGCACGAGCGCGAGCGTCGCGTCGACGTCGGCGTGCCGCAGCGTCAGCCGCTCGAGGAAGTCGAGGGCCGGGTGGGCGTCGAACGGTCCGGGGCCCCACGCGGGCATGCGCGCCTCCTCCTCGTCCTGTCGGTGTCGGGAGCCGGGTGCGGCGCGCACGGGACGGCCGCAGACGGCGTCGTCCCCGTGGGCAGCGTGCCGCACCCACCCCGGTGGTGCCCAGCCCTTTGCGGCCCGGTCCCCCACCCGGACGCCTCGGACGCCCACGCCGTCGGCCGGGCAGGCGGCGCCGAGACCCGCGTCGAGGGCAGCGGCCGCGTCGCGGCGTGGTCGGTGCGTCGTCGCGACGCCGTCAGCGAGCCGTCACGACGTCCGACGGCGCATGCGCCAGCCGCACGTCGAGCACGTCGCCGGTCGCCGCGAGCGCGAAGGTCGCCGACGCCCCGCCTGCGGTCACGACGTAGTCCCCGAGGAACCCGTGCACGGGCACGGCCCCGTCGTCGTCCGTGACGAGCGTCGTCGGCGCGTGCCACCACTGGTCGCGCACGAGCGACCGCAGCGCGTCGTACGCGGGCTTGGGCGTCCCGTCGACCCGCACGAGACCCGCGGGGGCGCCGAGCCACGCGCCCTCGTCCGCGATCCCCCAGTACGTGGTGGACGCGACGGCCGGGTGCGACAGAAGGGTCCGGTAGTGCCGCACGAGCTCGTCGGCCTGCCGCGCCTCGCCCTCGGCCGTGGACGGCCAGGAGTCGACCTGGTGGTCGTTGAGGTCCTCGATGTGCGCCGGCATGAGGTCGCCCGAGACGAGGGTCGTCTCGGTGAGGTGCAGCGGCAGGCCGAAGCGTGCGAACCGGTCGAGGATCGCCAGCGTCTTCTCCTCGCCCCAGTAGCCCTGGTGCATGTGGCTCTGCAGCCCGAGGGCGTCGACCTGGATGCCGGCCTCGAGCACGCCCTCGATCAGGCACTCGTACGCGGTGGACATGTCGAAGTCGTTGAGCAGCAGCGTCGCCCCCGGGTTCGCGGCCCGGGCGGTCTCGAAGGCGAGCCGGACGGTCGCGATCCGCCCGCGGTCCCACGCGAGGCGCGTCAGCCCGTTCGGCTCCTTGTCGAAGACCGGCATGATGACGACCTCGTTGATCGCGTCCCAGGTGTCGACGACGCCCGCGAAGTCGGTGACGTCGCGCGTGATGCGGTCGCGGACGGCGGTCTCGACCTCGTCGACGGGCAGGTCGGTGAGCCAGGCCGGCGCGACCGTGTGCCAGGCGAGCGGGTGCCCCTTGACCTCGACACCCCGCTCGGCGAACCACCGCGCGGCCCGCAGCAGGCGAGCCGTGTCGGGGCCGCCACGCTCGGGCTCGAAGCGGCCCCAGTAGAACGGCAGCGTGACGGTGTTGAAGACGTCGAGCCACAGGTCGGCGAGCGCCGGGGCGGACGCGTCGCTCGCCCCGCCGAACACCGGCGGCGTGCTGTCGATCTCCCCGTTGGCGAGGCCGATGAGGTCGAAGCCGATGCAGCCGAACCGGAACGCGTGGCGCGTCTGCTCGACGACGACCTCCGCGCGCCGCAGCGGCACACCGTCCGCGGTGCGGACGACGAGGCGGACGGCGGCCGTGCGGTGCGCGAACGCGGGGTCCGTCGTGGGCCCTGCAGGTGACACGGCGCCGGCGATGCCGGCCGTCACGACCGCTCCGGCAGTCCGGGCGGTGCTGGCGGTGTGGGCGTGAGGAGACAGCGGCATGGCGCGTGGTCCTTCGGTCGTCGTCGACCGGGCGGCCCGCCCGGGCTCGATAACGTTATCGAACCCGGGTTCCGTCCGCGTCCACCACACTCGCGACCTGCGCCGACCGACGCACCGCGACCCCGCCGCCCCAGGCCGCGAGCGCCCCGACCACCGCGACGACCGGCACGATGACGAACGCCGTGTGCGCCCCGACCTGGTCCGCGAGCGCCCCGAGCGCGAACGGCGCGACTCCGATGGCGATCCCGCCCGCGAGCGTCGCCCGTGCCTGCGCGGCGTCGCCCGATCCCGGTGTGGCCGCGAGCAGCAGCGACACCGACAGCGGGTACTGCGCGCCGTACCCGAACCCGGCGACGACGAGCCCGGTGAGCGCGACCGCGGGCGTCGTGGCGGTCCACAGCACCGCCCACCCGACGATCGCGACGAGGAACGCGCCCGTGAGCAGCAGCGCGGGCCGCACCCGCAGCGACAGGGGCGCGACGACGAACCGGACCGCCGACATGCCCGCGACGAGCCCGGCGGTGGTCGCGGCGGCGATGCCCGCGCCCGCACCGGTCCGCTCGATGACGAGCTCGGTCGACCAGTACGTCGTCGCGTTCTCCAGCGAGATCGCGGCGACCAGGGTCGCGAGGAAGCACCACGTCGCCAGCCCGGCGCGGCGCCGCGGCTGCTCGTCGACCTCGACCTCGGCGACGTCCGGCGTGGGCGTGCCCTCCTGCGCGGCGCGACGCTCGGCGGGCGTCATCGCCCCGCCGACAGGCTGCCGGCCCAGCAGGGCCGCGGTGAGGACCGCGAGCAGCGCGGTCACGGCCACCGCGGGACGCCACCCGAAGCCCGCCGCGACGCACGCCCCGACGGCCAGCGGCCCGAGCAGCCCGATGCTCGACCCGACCCCGTTGGCCTCCGTGACGGCGGCCGACGCCGCGGCGCCGTGGTGCTGCGCGAGACCGGGCTGAGCGCCGCTGATCGCGAGGTTCCCGCCGATCGCGAGGACGAACATGCCGAGCAGGCTCTGCGCGAGCGTGCCGGCGGTCAGCAGCACGACGGTGCCGACGACCACGACCGCGCACGCGAGGACGAGCGTCCACCGGCGACCGCGCGCCCGCACGGCCCGCGGTGTGAGGAACGCGGTGAGGATCGCCCCCGCCGCCATCGCGGTGCCGTGCAGCCCTGCCTGCGCCCCGGAGATCCCGAGGTCGTCGGCGAGCAGCGGCACGCTCGGGTTGAACGAGTAGAGCAGCCAGCCCCACACGACGAAGCAGCCGTACAGCGTGACCGTGAAGCGGTCACGCCGGAGCCGCGGGGTGGAGGGGGCCATGCGGGCACACTATGCGCCGGTGCCCACGGGCCCGTCGGCCGGAGGTCCCGTGCCGCCGCCGGGCACCCGGACGGCCGAGCGCCGCGCTCAGTCCTCGACCGTCACCGCCGCCGCGAACTGGCTCGCGTACAGCCGCGCGTAGGCCCCGTCGGCGGCGAGGAGCTCCTCGTGCGACCCGTGCTCGACGATCGACCCGTGCTCCATCACGAGGATGGTGTCGGCGTCGCGGATGGTCGACAGGCGGTGCGCGATGACGAACGACGTCCGCCCGGCCCGCAGGGCGTTCATCGCCTGCTGGACGAGCACCTCGGTGCGGGTGTCCACGGACGAGGTGGCCTCGTCGAGGATGAGGATCGCGGGGTCGGCGAGGAACGCGCGGGCGATGGTGAGCAGCTGCTTCTCCCCCGCCGACACGTTGCCGCCCTCGTCGTCGACGACGGTGTCGTACCCGGCGGGCAGGGTGCGCACGAACCGGTCGACGTGCGTGGCCTGCGCGGCGGCGACGATCTGCTCGTGGGTCGCGGAGTCGACGCCGTAGGCGATGTTCTCGGCGAGGGTGCCGCCGAACAGCCAGGTGTCCTGCAGGACCATGCCCATCTGGGCGCGCAGCTCGTCGCGGGTGAGGTCGCGGGTGTCGACGCCGTCGAGCGTGATGCGGCCGTCGTCGACCTCGTAGAACCGCATGAGCAGGTTGACGAGGGTGGTCTTGCCGGCACCGGTGGGTCCGACGATCGCGATGGTGGAGCCGGGCTCGGCGACGATCGACAGGTCGTCGATGAGGGGCTTGTCGGCCTCGTACCGGAAGGCGACGTGCTCGAAGGTGACGCGTCCGCGCACGGGCCGGTCGAGGGCGGTCGGCACCTGCGGGTCGGGCGTCTGCTCGGGTGCGTCGAGCAGCTCGAAGACCCGCTCGGCGGACGCGATGCCGGACTGCAGCAGGTTGGCCATGGACGCGATCTGCGTGATGGGCTGCGTGAACTGGCGGCTGTACTGGATGAACGCCTGGACGTCGCCGAGCGACATCGCGCCGGACGCGACCCGCAGGCCGCCGACGACGGCGACGATCAGGTAGTTGAGGTTCGCGAGGAACCCGAGCGCGGGCTGGATGATCCCGGAGATGTACTGCGCCTTGAAGCTGGCCTGGTAGAGGGCCTCGTTGCGCTCCTCGAACGTCGCGGCGGCCTCGCGCTGGCGTCCGAAGACGGTGACGAGGGCGTGCCCGGTGAACATCTCCTCGATGTGCGCGTTGAGCTTGCCGGTCCACGCCCACTGGTCGATGAACTGGGGGCGCGACCGCTTCGCGATGGTTCCCGCGACGACCACCGACGCGGGGACGGTGACGAGCGCGACCACGGCGAGCAGCGGCGAGATCCAGAACATCATCGCGAGCACGCCGATGACGGTGAGCACCGACGTGATGAGCTGCGACAGCGTCTGCTGGAGCGACTGCGCGACGTTGTCGATGTCGTTGGTGACGCGACTGAGCAGCTCGCCGCGCGGCTGGGAGTCGACGTAGGACAGCGGCAGGCGCGTGAGCTTGGCCTCGACGCGCTCGCGCAGGCGGTAGACGGTCCGCTGCACGACGCCGGCGGTGATCCGCCCCTGCAGCCAGCCGAACAGGAACGACCCGACGTAGATGAGCGCGACGACCACCAGGATGTTGCGCAGCTGCGTGAAGTCGACGCCCACGCCGGGCACGGCGTCGGTGCCGGAGAGCATGTCGGCGAGCTGGTCCTGACCCTGGGCGCGCAGCCCGGCGATCGCCTGGTCGAGCGTGAGCCCCGCGGGCAGCTGCTGACCGATGATCCCGTTGAAGATCACGTTGGTGGCGTTGCCGAGCAGCTTGGGCCCGGTGACCGCGAGGACGACCGACGCGACGCCGAGCACGATGACGGCGACGAGCGGCACACGCTCGGGGCGCAGCTCGCGCAGGAACCGGGCGCCGGACCCGCGGAAGTCCATCGACTTCTCGCCGGGCATGCCCATGCCGCCCATGGGGCCGGGGCCGCCGCGGGGCATGCGCTGCGGGGGTGCGGGACGGGCGGTCGGGACCGCCGGGTCGGCCGTGGGTGCCGGACGCTCCTGCGCGCTCACGCCGCCTCCTCCGCGCTGACCTGCGAGTAGACGATCTCGCGGTAGGTCTCCGACGACTCCAGCAGCTCGGCGTGCGTGCCGACGCCGACGACGGCGCCCTCCTCGAGGACGACGATCCGGTCGGCGTGCCGGATGGTGGCGACGCGCTGCGCGACGACGATGACGGTCGCGTCGCGCGTCTCCGGGACGAGGGCCGCGCGCAGCGCCGCGTCGGTCGCGTAGTCGAGCGCGGAGAACGAGTCGTCGAACAGGTACACGTGCGGTCGTCTGACGAGGGCGCGCGCGATGGCGAGCCGTTGCCGCTGCCCGCCGGACACGTTGGTGCCGCCCTGGGCGATGGGGGCGTCGAGGCCGCCGGTGAGCTCCTCGACGAACCCGCGCGCCTGCGCGACCTCGAGGGCGTGCCACAGCTCGTCGTCGCTCGCGCCGGGGCGCCCGAACTCGAGGTTGGTCCGCACGGTGCCGGAGAACAGGTAGGGCTTCTGCGGGACGAGGCCGATCTGGGACCACAGCACGTCGGCGTCGAGCTCGCGCACGTCGACCCCGTCGATCAGCAGCGCGCCGCCGGTGACGTCGAACAGTCGTGGCACGAGGTTGAGCAGCGTCGTCTTGCCCGAGCCGGTCGACCCGATGATGGCCGTCGTGCGGCCCGGCTCGGCGACCAGGTCGACGCCGTGCAGCACCGCCTGCTCGGCTCCGGGGTACCGGAACTCGACGCCGCGCAGCTCGACGAGCCCGGGCCGGGACGTCGGCCCCGACGGGAGCGGTACCGGCGCGGCCGGCGGTTCGACGGTTGTGGTCGTCGTCAGCACCTCGCCGATGCGCTCCGCGGACACCACGGCCCGCGGGAACATGACGAACATCATCGTCGACATCATGACCGCGACCAGGATGTACGCGATGTACGACAGGTAGGCGGTGAGCGCCCCGATCTCCATCTCCCCCGCGTCGACGCGCTGCCCGCCGAACCACAGCACCGCGACGCTCGTGAGGTTGAGCACGAGCATGACGGCCGGGAACATCAGCGCCATGAGCCGCCCGACGCGCAGCGACGTGTCGAACAGGTCGGTGTTGGCGGCGGCGAAACGCTCCTGCTCGCGCTCCTCGCGGACGAACGCCCGCACGACCCGGATGCCGCTGATCTGCTCGCGCAGCACCCGGTTGATCGCGTCGATCCGCTTCTGCATGGACCGGAAGTAGGGCACCATCCGCACGACGATGAGCGCGATGACGACCGCGAGCGCGGGCACGGCGAACAGCAGGATCGCGGAGAGCCCGACGTCTTCCAGCAGCGCCATGACGACCCCGCCGACGAGCATGATCGGCGCGACGATCATCAGCGTGAACGTCAGCAGCACGACCATCTGCACCTGCTGCACGTCGTTCGTGGTGCGCGTGATGAGCGTCGGCGCCCCGAACGTGCCGATCTCCTGCGCGGAGAACGTCTGGACGTGACCGAACAGCCGGCCGCGCAGGTCGCGCCCGAACGCCATGGCGGCCTTCGCCCCGAAGTAGACGGCGGCGACCGCGGCGACGACCTGGACGAGGCTGACGGCGAGCATGATGCCGCCGAGCCGCAGGATCTGGGTGGTGTCGCCGGTGGCGACGCCGTCGTCGATGATCTGCGCGTTGAGGCTGGGCAGGTAGAGCGTCGCGGCGGTCTGCAGGACCTGCAGCACGACGACCGCGACGACGGCGGAACGGTAGGGCGCCAGATGGTGGCGCAGGAGCGTGACGAGCACGAGCAGCTCTCCCGGGGGTCGGGCGGAGGCGGTGCCGTGCGCCGTCAGTCCGCACTCGCACGCTAGGCCCGGTCCCTTGCCCGGGCCAACGGGTAATCGAGGCGTGTCGCGCCGTTTCGCCGCAAGCGAAGACCCCGGGAGGACGTGTGCCTCCCGGGGTCGTCGTGGTCGCGTCAGTCGCCCGTGGTGGGCTCCTGCGGCGGTGCCGGATCGACGTGCGGCTTGCGCAGCGGCGGCGGCACGGCGCCGCCCCCGGGGCGCTGACCGAGCTCGACGCCCGGGTCGAACGGGCGTCCGCTGAGGGTGCCGGCGCTCGTCGCGTCCGCGGTCGCGGCGGCCGACTCCGCACGGGCCTCGGCCAGGGCGACGGCCGGGTCGGTGAGCGCCGTGGGCGGCAGGTCGTCCCCGAGCGGCGACGTCCCGACGGGGCGGGCCGTGTCGTCGACCGCACCGCCGTCGCCACCGAGCGGCGCACCGAAGCCGCGGGCGAGCTGCCCGAGCGCCCCGGTGAGCTCGGACGGCAGGAACCACATCTTGTTCGACGGGCTCGCGGCGATCTTCGGCAGCGTCTGCAGGTACTGGTAGGCGAGCAGCTTGGGGTCGGCGTCGCCGCGGTGGACGGCGTCGAAGACCTGGAGGATCGCCCGCGCCTCGCCCTCGGCGGTGAGGATCGCCGACTGCGCGTTGCCCTCGGCACGCAGGATCGACGCCTGCTTCTCGCCCTCGGCGGTGAGGATCTGCGACTGCTTGACGCCCTCGGCCGTGAGGATCGCGGCACGACGGTCACGCTCGGCGCGCATCTGCTGCTCCATCGAGCCCTTGATGCTGTCCGGCGGGTCGATGGACTTGAGCTCGACGCGGTTGACGCGCACGCCCCAGCGACCGGTTGCCTCGTCGAGCACGCCGCGCAGCTGGCCGTTGATCTGGTCGCGGCTCGTCAGCGTCTGCTCGAGGTCCATCGAGCCGACGACGTTACGGAGCGTCGTCACCGTGAGCTGCTCGATGCCGGTGATGTAGTTCGCGATCTCGTACACGGCCGACTTCGGGTCGGTGACCTGGAAGTAGATGACCGTGTCGATGCTGACGACCAGGTTGTCGGAGGTGATGACGGGCTGCGGCGGGAACGACACGACCTGCTCGCGCAGGTCGACGCCGGCGCGCACGCGGTCGACGAACGGGATGAGCAGGTGCAGCCCGGCGTCGAGCGTGCGGGAGTAGCGGCCGAGGCGCTCGACGATGATCGCGACCGTCTGCGGCACGATCCGCACGGAGCGGACGAGCGCGACGACGACGAAGAGCAGGACGAGGCCGAGCACGAGGTACAGGGCGATCTGCCCGACGTTCGTCGTGTCTTCCATGGAACCTCCTGGGGTGCTGCCGACCGTGGCCGGCGCGGGGGCGGTCGGGCGGTCAGTGCGCCGGGGCGGCGGTGCCCGGCAGTGGTGGCTGGCCGGCGCCCACCGCGGCGACGACGGCGGTGGCCCCCTCGATGCGGGCGACGCGCACGGGCGTCCCGGGTCCGATCGCGGTGCCCGCCTCCGCGCGGGCGCTCCACACCTCGCCCGCGAGCTTCACGCGGCCGCCCTCGACGGTGACGGTCGACATGACGACCGCCTCGCGGCCCACGAGCGCCGCGGTGTTGGTCTCGACGAGGGGCTGGCGCCCGCGCAGGTGGCGCAGCAGCCAGGGACGCAGGGTGAACAGGAGCAGCGCGGCCGTCACGCAGGCGACGACGATCTGCACGGGGACGGAGGCACCGAGACCGGCGGCCAGACCACCGGCGAGCGCACCGCCGGCGAACATCACGAGCACGAGGTCGAGCGACAGCATCTCGAGGATGCCGAGCACGAGCGCCCCGCTGATCCACCACAGCCAGTCCGCCATCGGGCTGCCCTCCGGTCGGGCGCGGCCGTCCGGGAGACCGCGCTGTACACCGATCCTAGACGATCACTTTGCTTTCGCGTGGGGTATCGGTGGACGCGCCGCGGTGCCGCCGACGTGCGGACGGACGCCCGTCAGCCCTGCGCAGCGCGCGCCGACCAGCGGTTGCCGACGCGCTCGACGACCAGGTCGAGACCGAACGCGCCCGACAGGTTCTCCGCCGTGAGGACGTCCTCGACGGGACCCGCCGCGTGCACCTGGCCGTCGCGCAGGAGCAGCAGGTGCGTGAAGCCCGGGGGCACCTCCTCGACGTGGTGGGTCACCAGCACGAGCACGGGCGAGCGCGGGTCGCCGGCGAGCTCCGCGAGCGCCGCGACGAGCTCCTCGCGGCCCCCGAGGTCGAGCCCGGCGGCCGGCTCGTCGAGCAGCAGCAGCTCGGGGTCCGTCATGAGCGAGCGCGCGATCTGGACGCGCTTGCGCTCACCCTCGCTCAGGGTGCCGAAGTACCGGTCGGCGAGCCGCTCGACGCCGAACGCCCGCAGCAGGTCCGCCGCGCGCTGCTCGTCGAGCTCCTCGTACGACTCGCGCCAGCGGCCCGTCACGCCGTACGCGGCGGTGAGGACGACGTCGCGCACCGTCTCGCCCGACGGGATCCGGTCCGCGAGCGCGGCGCTCGACAGCCCGATCCGCGGCCGCAGCTCGAAGACGTCGACCTGCCCGAGCCGCTCGCCCAGCAGCTCCGCCGAGCCCTGCGTCGGGTGCATCCGGCCCGAGGCGACCTGCAGCAGCGTCGTCTTGCCGGCGCCGTTGCGGCCGAGGACGACCCACCGCTCCCCCTCGCGGACCGTCCACGAGACCTCGTCGAGGATCGTCGTCGAGCCCCGCCGGATCGTCACGGCCTGCAGGTCGAGCACGTCGGTCATGGGGACGACCCTAACCGTCGGGACGAAGGTCCTCGTCGCACTCCGGCGGGTCGCCCGGCGTGGCCTCGGTCACGTGCCTCACGAGCCCTACGGTGGAGCCGTGACGACGCTCGACCTGCCCCGCTCCGTCCTCCTCGCCCTGTGGCTCGCCCAGGACGGCGTGGACCGGACGGCGCTCGCGCGCGCCGTGCAGGCCGACGACGAGCCGCACACCGTCCGGGCCGCCGTCGACGGTGACGACCACGTCGACGGGCCCCTGTCGCTGCTGCTCGACGTGTGCGGTCCCGGCGCGCGGGACGTCGCCGCCCTCGTCCCGGCACCCGGCGACGCGTCGGCCGCACCACCGGCCGTGAGCGCGGCCGCGACGACCGCGGGCGAGGCGGTCCTCGTGCGCAGCGACCTGGCGTGCGTCGCGGCCGTCCCCGACGTCGAGCGGTTCGGCTCCGACCTGGAGCCCGGCCACCTGGTCACGTGGGAGGTGCACGGCGTGGCCGACTGGCGCACGTCGGTCCTCGCCAACGCGGGGTCGCTCGCCGACGCCGAGCGCGAGCTCCGGCAGGGGCTCGTCGACGCGACCGAGGCGCTGGTGCGGCTCGACGTCGCCCGCTGGCGGCCCGACGCGGCCGAGCAGATCGCGACGCTGCGGGACACCGACCTGCCGGCGTGGCGGCTGCCCGCGGGCCTCGAGGGGCGCCGCGTCCGGGTGCTCGCGTCGGCGGCCCGCCTGCGCCGGATCGTGGCGCTCGCGACGCAGGACGACGGCGGTGCGGTCAACCTGTGGCAGGCGGACCAGCGCTCGACGGCGCTGCGCGAGGTCGACCGCGTCGCGCGGCGCGCGATGGCGGCCGCGGCGACGACGATCGCGGTCTGAGGCCCGTCAGCCGAGGACGTCGCGGTAGACGGTGAGCGTCCGCTCGCCGATCGCGTCCCACGAGAAGTGATCCTCGACGCGCCGCCGTGCGGCCTGCCCCCACGCCGCGGCGCGGGCGGGGTCCTGCACGAGGCCGGTGAGGGCGTCCGCGAGGTCGCCGACGAACCGGTCGGGGTCGACGGGTGTGCCGGTGCCGTCCTGGACCTGGTCGATCGGCACGAGCGTGCCGGTGACGCCGTCGACGATGACCTCGGGGATGCCGCCCGTGGCGGTGCCGACCACGGGCAGGCCGACGGCCATCGCCTCGAGGTTGACGATCCCGAGCGGCTCGTAGACCGACGGGCAGACGAACACCGTGCCGTGCGACAGGATCGCGACGACGTCCTTCCGGGGCAGCATCCGGTCGATCCACACGACGCCGGACCGCTTCTCCCGGAGCTGGTCGACGAGCCCGGCGACCTCCTGCGCGATCTGCGGCGTGTCCGGCGCGCCCGCGCACAGCACGAGCTGCACGTCGGCGGGCAGCCGCTCCGCGGCGCGCAGGAAGTAGGGCAGGCCCTTCTGCCGCGTGATCCGCCCGACGAAGACGACGGCCGGGCGGGTGGGGTCGATGCCGAGGGCCCGGACGGTCGCCTCGGCCTGCGCGCGGTCCTCGTCGCTCTCGGGACGCCGCCAGCCGTCGAGGTCGATGCCGTTGTGCACGACGTGCACGCGGCTCGGGTCGACCGCCGGGTAGGACCGCAGGATGTCCTGGCGCATGCCGCCGCTCACGGCGATGACGGCTGCGGCCGCCTCGTAGGCGGTCTTCTCCGCCCAGCTCGAGATCGCGTACCCGCCGCCGAGCTGCTCGGCCTTCCAGGGCCGCAGCGGCTCGAGGCTGTGCGCGGTCAGGACGTGCGGGACGCCGTGCAGCAGCGACGCGAGGTACCCGCCGAGGTTGGCGTACCAGGTGTGCGAGTGCACGAGGTCGCTCGCGACGCCGTCGTCGCCGACGCGCCCGACGGCGTCGACCATCTCGAGGTCGACGCCGAAGGTCTGCAGGGCCGGGTTCGCCTGCTCGAGGCCGCCGGGGACGGTGTACCCCAGGACCCCGGGCTCGTCGCGCGGGCCGTCGAAGCAGTGCACCCGGACGTCGACCTTCGCGCGGAGCACGCGGGACAGGCCCGCGACGTGGACCCCGGCACCGCCGTACACGTGCGGCGGGTACTCGCGGGTCAGCAGGTCGACACGCACCGGGGACCTCCACCGTCGGGGCCGGTCGACGACCGGCTCTGCGCGACACGCTAGCGCGAGACGGGCCGCTCGCCTCGCCGCGGTGCCACCCGGGGGCCTAGGGTCGTCGCATGGCAGCGCCGCGCGTTCTCGCAATCGTCCTCGCAGGTGGCGAGGGCAAACGACTCATGCCGCTCACGGCGCACCGCGCGAAGCCCGCCGTCCCGTTCGGGGGCATCTACCGGCTCGTGGACTTCGCGCTGTCGAACGTCATCAACTCGCGGTACCTGCACGTGATCGTGCTGACGCAGTACAAGTCGCACAGCCTCGACCGGCACGTCTCCAAGACGTGGCGCATGTCGCCGCTGCTCGGCAACTACGTCGCCGCGGTGCCCGCGCAGCAGCGGGTCGGCAAGCACTGGTACCTGGGCAGCGCCGACGCGATCTACCAGTGCCTCAACATCATCGAGGACGAGCGGCCCGACATCGTCGTCGTGGTCGGTGCGGACCACGTGTACCGCATGGACTTCTCGCAGATGGTCGACGCGCACCGCGAGTCCGGTGCCGAGCTGACCGTCGCGGCGATCCGCCAGCCGATCGCCGAGGCCGACCAGTTCGGCGTCATCGAGACGCACCCGAGCGACCCGACGAAGATCGCCGCGTTCCGCGAGAAGCCGACCGACCCCGTCGGGCTGCCCGACTCGCCGCTCGAGATCCTCGCGTCGATGGGCAACTACGTCGCGAACACCGACGCGCTCGTGCGCGCGGTCACCGAGGACGCCGAGAACCCGACGTCGCGGCACGACATGGGCGGCGACATCGTCCCCGCGTTCGTGGCGCGCGGCACGGCCGCCGTCTACGACTTCATCCGCAACGACGTGCCCGGCTCGACGCCGCGCGACCGCGACTACTGGCGGGACGTCGGGACGATCGACGCGTTCTACGAGGCCAACACCGACCTCATCTCGATCGAGCCGGTGTTCAACCTCTACAACGACGAGTGGCCGCTGTACACGGGCTACACCGGCCTGCCGCCCGCGAAGTTCGTGCACGCGGGCGCAGGTCGCCTGGGCCACGCGGCGGACTCCATCGTCTCCCCCGGCGTCCTCGTCTCGGGCGCGACGGTGTCCGGCTCGGTCATCTCCCCCGGGGTGCGCCTGCACTCGTGGGCGCAGGTCACCGACTCGGTGCTCATGGACGACGTGCACGTGCACCGCTACGCGCAGGTGCACCGCGCGATCATCGACAAGAACGTCATCGTCCCCGAGCGGGCCCGGATCGGCCTGGACCGCGAGCACGACCTCGCGCGCGGCTTCACGATCACGGAGTCGGGCATCACCGTGGTGCCGAAGGGCACCGTCATCAACGACTGACCGGCCTGCCGGGGGGCCCGCTGCACACCAGGCGGGCACCCCGGCGCCCGTCGTCCCGCCGCGGCTAGCCTGCGTGCCGTGAGCACCTCCGCCCCCCGCGACACCCCGACCGACCTCTCCGGCGGCGGTCCGGACGACGCCGGTTCAGCCACGCGACGGCTCGTCGTCATGGACGTCGACTCGACGCTCATCACGGGCGAGGTCGTCGAGATGCTCGCCGAGCGGGCCGGAGCCGGCGAGCTCGTCACGGAGATCACCGAGCGCGCGATGCGCGGCGAGATCGACTTCGCGGCGTCGCTGCACGAGCGCGTCGCGACCCTCGCGGGGCTGCCCGCGTCGGTGTGCGCCGACGTCCTCGCCGAGGTCGAGCTCTCCCCCGGCGCCCGTGAGCTCGTCGCGGAGATGCACGCCCGCGGCTGGCCCGTGGGCCTGGTGTCGGGCGGCTTCGTCGAGATCGTCGAGCCGCTCGCGCAGTCGCTCGGGATCCGGCTCGTGCGGGCCAACCGGCTCGAGGTCGCCGACGGCCTGCTCACCGGTCGGGTCGCAGGACCTGTGGTCGACCGCGCCGTGAAGGCGCAGACGCTGCGCGAGTACGCCGCGAGCGTCGACGTGCCGCTCGAGCGCACGATCGCGATCGGCGACGGCGCCAACGACCTCGACATGCTCGCGACCGCCGGGTTCGGCATCGCGTTCAACGCCAAGCCGCTGATCGCCGCCGCGGCCGACGCGGTCGTGCACGAGCGGCTCGACGCCGTGCTCGACCTGCCGGTGTTCGCGCACCCGCCCCGCGAGGCCTGACACCCGCGGGTGCCCGGCGTCAGTCCGGGACGCCGAGCCGGACCAGCGTCGCGGCGCCGCCCGCGAGGCGCGCCCACGGCTCCGCGACGTCGAGCACCGACCAGCTCGCCGTCGGGACGCCGACCTGCACGCGGGCCAGCGCGGCCGCGTCGGAGCCCGGGCCCGCGAGCGTCGCGGCGAGGCGCGACATCGTCGGCTCGTGGCCCACGACGAGCACCGTCCGGGCGTCCTCGGGCAGCGCCAGCAGCAGGTCGAGCAGCGAGCCGACCCCGGCGTCGTACACGTCGTCGCTGAGGTCGAGCGCCGGGTCGGCGCCGAGCGTGCCGCGCACGAGGTCCCACGTCTGGCGGGTGCGCAGGCTCGTCGAGCACAGCACGCGGTCGGGCACGAGCCCGGCCTCGGCGAGCTGCGCCCCGACCCGTCCCGACTGCCGCCGCCCCGTCAGGGACAGCGGCCGCTGGTGGTCGAGCATCCCCTCCGGGTGCTCGGCCTTCGCGTGGCGCAGCAGGATCAGTCGGTGTGCGGGGCCGCCGGGGCCCTGGTCGAGCGTCACCGCCTCAGCGTGCCATCACAGGCCCATGGCGTGCACGCCGCCGTCGACGTGCACGATCTCGCCCGTCGTCGCGGGGAACCAGTCGGACAGCAGGGCTGCGACCGCACGCGCCGTCGGCTCCGGGTCGGTGACGTCCCAGCCGAGCGGCGCACGCTCGGGCCAGCCGCCCTCCATCGCCTCGAAGCCGGGGATCGACTTCGCGGCCGTCGTGCGGATCGGCCCGGCGGAGACGAGGTTGACGCGCACGCCGTGCGGTCCGAGGTCGCGCGCGAGGTAGCGGGCGGTCGACTCGAACGCGGCCTTCGCGACGCCCATCCAGTCGTACACCGGCCACGCGTAGCGCGCGTCGAACGTGAGCCCGACCACGGCCGAGCCGCGCGCGAGCAGCGGCTGGGCCGCGACGGCCAGCGACTTGAGCGAGTACGCGCTCACGTGCAGCGCGGTCGCGACGTCGTCCCACTCGCCGGCGAGGAAGTTGCCGCCCATGACGGACTGCGGCGCGAACCCGATCGAGTGCACGACGCCGTCGAGGTGGTCGAACCCGGCCTCGCGGACGCGGCCCGCGAGCGCCTCGAGGTCCTCGGCCGACGTCGCGTCGAGCTGCAGGACCTGGGCCTCGACCGGCAGGCGTCGCGCGATGGCCTGCGTGAGGCGGAACTGGCGGCCGAAGGACGTGAGGAGGACCTCGGCCCCCTGCTCCTGCGCGAGCCGGGCCACGTGGAAGGCGATCGAGCCGTCGGTGAGGACACCGGTGACGAGGAGCTTCTTGCCGTCGAGCAGACCCATGGGTGTTCCGTTCTCTTGCGGTGCGAGCAGCGGTGCGTGCGGGTGCGGGTGGGGAGGCGTCAGTGGCCCATGCCGAGGCCGCCGTCGACCGGGATCACGGCCCCGGAGATGTACGCGGCGGCGTCGGACGCGAGGAACTCGACGGTCGCGGCGACCTCGTCGGGCTGCGCGAAGCGCCCGGCGGGGATCGTGTCGAGGTACGCCTTCTGCCGGTCCTCGGGCAGGGCGCGCGTCATGTCCGTGTCGATGAAGCCGGGAGCGACGACGTTCGCGGTGATCCCGCGGCCGCCGAGCTCGCGCGTGATCGAGCGGGCCATGCCGACGAGCGCCGCCTTCGACGCCGCGTAGTTGACCTGGCCGGGCGAGCCGTACAGGCCGACGACCGAGGAGATGAGGACCACGCGACCGCGGCGCAGGCGGATCATGCCCTTGCTGGCCCGGCGCACGACCCGGAACGCGCCCGTGAGGTTGACGTCGAGGACGTCGGTGAACTCCTCGTCGGTCATCCGCAGCAGCAGCTGGTCGCGCGTCACGCCGGCGTTGGCGACGAGCACCTCGACGGGGCCGTGCGCGGCCTCGATCTCGGTGAAGGCCGCGTCGACCGCGGCGGTGTCGCGCACGTCGGCGACGGCGCCGAGGACGCCGTCCGGCAGGTCGCCCGAGCGGTAGATCGTCGCCACCTGGTCCCCCGCGGCGACGAAGCGCTCGGCGATCGCGCGGCCGATGCCACGGTTCGCGCCGGTCACCAGCACGCTGCGGGGACGGTGGGCAGGGGCGGTCGCGTTGTCGGGAGTCTCAGGCACGGAACCCGACGCTATCCGACGTCGCAGGCGTGCCGGGGCACCGGCCCGGCACACGTTCGCCGTGGCGTGTTGTGGGATCCGGACAACGACCGCCCACGCGGAGACCTCGCCGACACCGGACTACCATCAGGTGGTGAGCAGCCGCAGGAGCCCGGGACGTCCGGACGAGGACGCGCAGCGCATCACGTCCGCGCCCGAGTCGCTCGCGGACGACATGTCGCGCCGCCAGCGCCGCTACCTGGCCCAGATGGGCGTCCGCATGGTCTGCTTCGCGGGCGCGTTCTTCACGTGGGGGCACCTGCCCGCGGTCGTGCCGATCCTGCTCATGGTCGCGGCGGTCGTCCTGCCGTACGTCGCAGTCCTGTTCGCCAACGCGGGGCGGGAGCGTCGGGACACCGACGCGACGTTCATGGAGTACCGCGAGATCGGGCCCGGGTCCGGCCCGCACGAGCAGCTCGGAGGCCGGTCGTGAACCTGCTGGGGACCCACGGCGCCGACGCCGTCGACGAGCTCGTGTGCAGCGCGCGCGGGTGCTCCGCCGAGCCGTCGTGGGGCGTGCTGTGGAACAACCCCAAGCTGCACACCCCCGAGCGCCGCAAGGTGTGGCTCGCGTGCGAGGGCCACCGCGAGTACCTGTCGCAGTACCTCGACGTGCGCGGCTTCCTGCGGGACGTCGTGCCCGTCGACGACCTCGAGCGGGTGGCGCCGTCGTGAGTCCCGCGGTGCGCCGGGCCGTCGGGATCGTCTGCGTCGGGCTCGTGGTGGCCACGGCGTGCGTGCTGCTGGGCCGCTGGCAGTGGAACCGGCACGTGTGGCGGGACGCGGCGATCGAGGTCGTCCGGACGAACTTCGCGGCGCCGCCGGTGCCGCTCGGCGAGGTGCTCGGCTCGACGGACGACGTCCTGGGCAAGGCCGACGAGTGGCGCACGGTCGAGGTCGTCGGCCGGTACGACGAGGACGCCACGGTGCTGCTGCGCAACCGGCCGGTCGGCGGCACGCCGTCGTACCACGTGCTCGTGCCGTTCGTCGTCGAGGACGCGTCGGCGGGCACCGCGGCGCAGCCCGTGGGCGCCGGTGACGTGCTCGTCGTCGACCGCGGGTGGGTCCCGACGGGCGCGGACGCGAGCACCACGGTCGACGTCCCGCAGCCGCCCGCGGGCACCGTCGTGCTGACCGCGCGCCTGCGCCTCGACGAGCGTCCCACGACGCGGTCGGCGCCCGACGGGCAGGTGCAGGCCATCGCCTCCGAGCAGGTCCTCGCGGCCGGCGGGCTGACCGACGCGACCCCGTACGCGGCCTACGCGCAGCGTGTCGCGGAGGACCCCGCGCCCGCGCAGGTGCCCGGGGCGCTGCCGCCGCCGAGCACCGACCCGGGGTCGCACCTGTCGTACGCGTTCCAGTGGTGGGCGTTCGCGGTGCTGGTCCTCGGCGCCGCGGTGGTCGTGGCCCGGCGCGAGGCGGCACTGGTCGCCGCCGACGACACGGCCGCCGCGGCCGTCCCGAGCGCCCCCCGTGCCGCGCGCCGACGCGGCGGGCGCGCGGAGGACGAGGAGGACGCGCTCATCGACGCGCAGCTCGGCCCCGACGTCCCGGCCGGCGCGACCGCCGGCCAGGACGGGACGGGCGTCAGGCCAGTGCGATGAGGTCCAGGTAGTCGGGACCCCACAGGTCCTCGTCGCCGTCGGGCAGCAGCAGCACGCGCTCCGGGTCGAGCGCCGCGACGGCGCCCTCGTCGTGCGAGACGAGCACCACCGCGCCCTTGTAGGAGCGCAGCGCGGCGAGGATCTCCTCGCGCGACGCCGGGTCGAGGTTGTTCGTCGGCTCGTCGAGCAGCAGCACGTTCGCGGCGGACACCACGAGGGTCGCGAGCGCAAGCCGGGTCTTCTCCCCGCCCGACAGCACGCGTGCGGGCTTGTCCGCGTCGTCGCCGGAGAACAGGAACGAGCCGAGCACGGAGCGGACCTGCGTGTCCGTGAGGTCGGGCGCGGCCGAGCGCAGGTTCTCGACGACCGTGCGGCCGAGGTCGAGCGTCTCGTGCTCCTGCGCGTAGTACCCGAGCTTGAGCCCGTGCCCCGGCTTGACCTCGCCGGTGTCGGACGCCTCGATACCGCCGAGGATGCGCAGCAGGGTCGTCTTCCCGGCACCGTTGAGCCCCAGGACGACGACCTTCGAGCCCCGGTCGATCGCGAGGTCGACGTCGGTGAACACCTCGAGCGAGCCGTACGACTTCGACAGGCCCTCGGCGGTGATCGGGGTGCGCCCGCACGGCGCGGGGTCGGGGAACCGCAGGCGGGCCACCTTGTCGGAGGCGCGCACCTCGTCGAGCCCGGACAGCATCCGCTCGGCGCGGCGGGCCATGTTCTGCGCGGCGACGGCCTTCGTGGCCTTCGCGCGCATCTTGTCGGCCTGCGCGAGCAGCACCGACGCCTTCTTCTCCGCGTTCGCCCGCTCGCGGCGACGACGCTTCTCGTCGGTCTCCCGCTGCTGCAGGTACGCGTCCCAGCCCAGGTTGTACTGGTCGAGCTGGGAGCGGTTGGCGTCGAGGTGGAAGACCTTGTTGACGGTCGCGCGCAGCAGGTCGGCGTCGTGCGAGATGACGACGAAGCCGCCCGCGTACGCCTTGAGGTAGTCGCGCAGCCACGCGATCGAGTCGGCGTCGAGGTGGTTCGTCGGCTCGTCGAGCAGGAGCGTGTCGACGCCGGAGAACAGGATCCGCGCGAGCTCGACACGCCGCCGCTGACCGCCCGACAGGGTGCCCATGGGCTGGCCGAGCACCCGGTCGTCGAGGCCGAGGTTCGACGTGATGCGGTGCGCCTCGCTCTCGGCCGCGTAGCCGCCGGCGGCCGTGAAGCGCGCCTCGAGGCGGCTGTAGCGGGCCATCGCGGTCTCGCGGACGGTGTCGTCCTCGGCGGCCATCGCGCCCTCGGTGACGCGCATCGCGCCGACGATCTCGTCGAGGCCGCGGGCCGAGAGCACGCGGTCCATCGCGAGCTGCGCGAGGTCGCCGTGGCTCGGGTCCTGCGGCAGGTAGCCGATGTCGCCGGACCGCGCGATCTGGCCGCCCGTCGGCTGCGTCTCGCCGGACAGGGTGCGCGTCAGGGTCGTCTTGCCGGCGCCGTTGCGCCCGACGAGCCCGATGCGGTCGCCCGAGGCGATGCGGAAGGTCGTCGGCTCGAGCAGCACGCGGGCGCCGATGCGCAGCTCGACGGCCTGGGCGGTGATCACGTGGTGGTTTCCTCCGAGAAAAGCGCCCGGGTTCTGGCCACGGACGCGACGGCCCATGATTCTACGACCCGCTAGCGTTTCGACCGGTCGACCAGCCCTGTGCCATCCGCTCCGCACCACCGACGTCCCAGGGGGACCGATGACCGACGCACCGCAGCGCCCGCACCCGACCGACGTGCCCGCCCCGGCGGCGGCACCGCTCGACGTGCCCGCACCCGTGACCCGGACCAGCCTCGCGACGGACGTCGCGCTGGTGTCGACGTTCGCCGCGTTCATCGCGGTGTGCGCGATCCTGCCCGCGATCCCGACGCCCTCGGGCGTGCCGATCACGCTGCAGACGTTCGGCGTGATCCTCGCAGGCCTGGTCCTCGGCTGGCGCCGCGGCGCGCTCGCCGTGGCGCTCTACCTCGCCGTGGGCCTCGCGGGCGTGCCCGTGTTCTCGGGCGGAGCGGGCGGCCTCGCGGTCCTCGCCGGACCGACCGTCGGCTACCTGCTCGCGTTCCCGTTCGGGGCCGCGCTCGCCGGGGCGTTCGCCGGCCGTGCGCTGCGCGTCCCCGTGGCCTGGCGCTACGCCGCGCTGGTCGGCTCGGGCCTCGCGGCGAGCTTCCTCACGATCCACCCCGCCGGCATCGCCGGGCTGATGGCCCGCCTCGGGCTGCCGTTCGGCGAGGCGCTCGCGATCGACGTCGTGTACTGGCCCGGCGACGTCGTGAAGAACCTGCTCGCGGCCGCGGTCGCCCTCGCGGTCTTCCGGGCGTTCCCCGACCTGCTGCGCACGCGCCGCTGACCGTTCCGTGATCGAGCTCGACGACGTCGTCGTCACCGCGTGGAGCCCCGGCCCGGACGGCGGGGACGAGCGGGTCGTGCGGCTCCTCGGCCCGGTGACGCTGCGGCTCGCCGAGCGGCGGGTCGCCGTGGTCGGTGCGAACGGGTCGGGCAAGTCGACCCTCGCACGCCTGCTCAACGGGCTCGTCCTGCCGTCGTCCGGGTCGGTGCGCGTCGACGGGCTGGACACCGCGACCGACGGCGCGGCCGTCCGGCGGCGCGTGGGCTTCGTGTTCACCGACCCGAACGCGCAGATCGTCATGCCGACGTCGCTCGAGGACGTCGCGCTGTCGCTGCGCCGCCGGTTCCCCGACGCCGCCGAGCGGGAGGTCGTGGCGCGCGCGGCGCTCGCGCGGTTCGGGCTCGGCGAGCGGGCCGACGTCCCCGTGCACGCGCTGTCGGGCGGGCAGCGCCAGCTCCTCGCGATCGCGGCGGTGCTGGCCGTCGAGCCCGCGGTCCTCGTGTGCGACGAGCCGACGACGCTGCTCGACCTGCGCTGGCGGCGCACGGTCGACGACCTGCTGGCCGGGCTCGACCAGCAGGTCGTCGTCGTGACGCACGACCTCGACGCCGCCCGCCGCGCGGACCGGGTGCTCGTCGTGCACGACGGGCAGGTCGTGCACGACGGCGAGCCGCACGCGGCGGTCGCGCACTACGAGGCCCTCATGTCCGGGGAGTGGGTGCCGTGAGGCGGCGGTCCGCCCGCGGCACGGCGACGCCCGCGCGCCGGCCCGGTGCCGGTCCGGTGCGCGCGCCGTGGGCGGGGCCGCTCGGCCTCTACCACCCGGGCACGAGCGTCCTGCACCGGCTCCCCGCGGGCGCGAAGCTCGCCGGGCTGCTCGTCGCGGGCCTCGTCGTCCTGTTCCTGCACGGCCCCGCGTCGGCGGTGGGCGCGCTGCTCGTCGCGCTCGGCGTGCTCGTCGTCGCCCGCGTCCCGCTGCACCGCACGACGCGCGGCCTGCTGCCCGTGCTCGTGACCGCGGCGCTCGTCGGCGCGTACCAGGCGTGGGCGCGCGGCTGGGCGGTCGGCGTCGAGGTGGCCGCCGACCTGCTCGCGCTGGTCGTGCTCGGCACCGTCGTCACGGCCACGACCCGCTCGGACGCGCTGCTCGACGTGCTCGCCCGCGTCGCCCGGCCGCTGCGGCACGTCGGGCTGCCTCCGGACACCGCCGCGCTGGCCGTCGGGCTGTTCCTGCGCACCGTGCCGGTCCTCGCGCAGACGTCGCTCGAGGTGCGGGACGCGGCGCGCGCCCGCGGGCTGGAGCGCGACCTGCGGGCGGTCGTCGTCCCGGCGGCGGTCCGCATGGTCGGGCACGCCCGGGCGACGGGTGACGCGCTCGCAGCGCGGGGCCTCGGCGACGGCTGAGCGGCCCCGGGCGGCCAGGCCGGGCACGCCGACCGGACGGTCGTCGCACGTCCGTGCACCGCCGTCCGCCCGCCGCGCGCACCGCTGGACGCGCGACTACGTTCCCTCCATGACGTTCGGCGAGGGTGGTCAGTTCGAGGGCGGTCGCGTGCGCACGAGCCGCGGCGGCAAGGTCGCGGTCGGCGGCGGGATCGGCGCGCTCGTCGTCGCCGTGCTCGCGATCGTCCTCAACCAGTCGGGCAACGGCGACCTCGCGAACGTCCTGCAGGGTGTCGCCGGCGGCAGCGGCCAGCAGGCCGAGCAGGGCGTCGTCGGCGACTGCACCGCGGAGCAGGCCAACACGCAGCGCGACTGCCGGCTGTCCGCGACGCTGCAGGCGCTCGACGCGTACTGGGCGGGTGAGCTGCCGGCCCAGGGCGTCGAGTTCGCGCAGCCCCAGGCCGAGGCGTTCGAGGCCCAGACGACCACGGGGTGCGGCGCGGCGAGCGCGTCGACCGGGCCGTTCTACTGCCCGCCCGACCAGACGATCTACCTCGACCTCGGCTTCTACGACGTCCTGCAGAGCCAGTTCGGCGCGCAGGACGGCCCGCTCGCGGAGATGTACGTGACGGCCCACGAGTACGGCCACCACGTGCAGAACCTCACGGGCGTCATGGACAGCGCGCAGCGGCAGGGCGGCGGCGCGGAGTCCGACTCGGTGCGCGTCGAGCTGCAGGCCGACTGCTACGCCGGGATGTGGGTCGGCAACGCCGCGACCCAGGTCGACCCCGACACGGGCGTGACGTTCCTCGAGCCGATCACCGTCGAGCAGCTGCAGCAGGCGCTGTCGGCCGCGGAGGCCGTCGGTGACGACCACATCCAGCAGCAGTCCGGCGGCGGCGTGAACCCCGACACGTGGACCCACGGGTCGAGCGAGCAGCGCCAGCGCTGGTTCACGACGGGCTACGAGCAGGGCACCCTCGCGGCCTGCGACACGTTCGCGACCGACAGCCTCTGACGGGCCGCGCGGCAATGGGCGTGCCCGGACGGCCGCGTGCCGTCTACCCTCCCGACGTGCCGACGACGATCCGCCCCGAGTCCCCCGCTGACGTCGACGCGGTCCGCGACGTCGTCGCCGCCGCCTTCGGCGAGCACGCCGAGCACGTCCTGACGATGCTCGACGGCCTGCGTGCGGACCCCGCCTGGGTCGACGGTCTGTCGCTCGTCGCGGAGTGCGACGACGTCGTCGTCGGCCACGTCCTGCTCACGCGGGTCCGGGTCGAGACGGAGCGCGGGCCGCTGGCCGCGCTCACCCTCACGCCCCTGTCGGTCCTCCCCGAGGCGCAGGGGCGCGGCATCGGCACGTCCCTCGTGACGCGCGCGCTCGACACCGCGACCGCGGGCGGCTGGCCGCTCGTCGTGCTCGAGGGCGACCCCCGCTACTACGGGCGACGCGGGTTCGTCGCCGCCGAGCCGCACGGGCTGCCGTCGCCGTCGGCGCTCATCCCGCCCGGCGCGTGGCAGGTGGCCCTGCTGCCCGACCACGAGCCGTGGATGACCGGTCCGGTGACGCTCTCCGCTCCCCTGCTCGCGGTCAACGACGAGCCGCGCGTCTGACGCCGGGCTGGCGGGCCCGCGTCCAGCACGGCGGCGGGTACGACGAAGCCCAGGCCCCCGTGGTCCGGGATCCTGGGCTTCGTCGGGACGGCGGCGTCAGATGTTGAAGCCGAGCGCGCGCATCTGCGCGCGGCCGTCGTCCGTGATCTTCTCCGGGCCCCACGGCGGCATCCACACCCAGTTGATGCGGAAGCCGTCCACGATCCCGTCGAGCGCCTGGGCCGACTGGTCCTCGATGACGTCGGTCAGCGGGCACGCCGCGGACGTCAGCGTCATGTCGATGACCGCCGTGTTCGTCTGGTCGATGACGACGCCGTAGACGAGGCCCAGGTCGACGACGTTGATCCCGAGCTCGGGGTCGATGACGTCGCGCATGGCCTCCTCGACGTCGGCCACGGTCGTCGGGCTGGTGGGGTTGGTCTCGGTGCTCATGCGTCCTCCTTGGTGCGCGCCGCGCCGGCCTTGATGAGTGCGTCGTTCAGGGCGACCCACCCCAGCAGCGCGCACTTGACGCGTGCCGAGTAGCGGCCGACCCCCGTGAAGGCGGCGGCGTCGCCGAGCTTGTCCTCGGCCTCCTCGCCGAGACCCGCGCCCTTGGACTGCATGAGGGCGCGGAACGTCTCGGCCACGTCGTCGACCGACGCGAGGTCGTGGTCGACGACGAGGTCGTGCAGGACGGAGACCGAGGCCTGCGAGATGCTGCAGCCCTGGCCCTCCCAGCGGACGTCACGCACGACGCCGGACGCGTCGACGTCCACCTGCAGCGTCACCTCGTCCCCGCACGTGGGGTTGACCTGGTGCGACTCGCCCGTGCGGGCGGCGTCGGCCGCGGCCCCCAGCCCCCGCCCGTGCGGGAACTTCGCGTGGTCGAGGATGACCTGCTGGTACAGCTGCTCCATCGAGGTGCTCATGCGCTTCTCCCGTCCTCCAGACCGAAGAACGTCCGCACCCCCGCGAGTGCTTCCCGGAACACCGCGACCTCCTCGTCCGTCGTGTAGACCGCGGCCGACGCGCGGGCCGTCGCGGCGACGCCGAAGCGTCGGTGCAGCGGCTGCGCGCAGTGGTGGCCCACCCGGACGGCGACGCCCGCGTCGTCGAGCACCTGGCCGACGTCGTGGGCGTGCACGCCGTCGACGACGAAGGACACGGTCGCGAGCCGGTCGTGGGCGTCGGTCGGGCCGATCACGCGGACGCCGGGCACGGACGCGACGGCGTCGAGCAGCAACCGCGTGAGGTGCGCCTCGTGCGCCGCGACGGCATCCATGCCGAGCTCGGCGAGGTACGACGCGGCCGCGCCCATCCCGACGGCCTGCGACACCATCTGCGTGCCGGCCTCGAACCGCTGCGGCGGCGGCGCGTAGGTCGTGCGGTCCATCGTGACGACCTCGACCATCGAGCCGCCGGTCGTCACGGGCGGCATCGCCTCGAGCAGCTCCCGCCGCCCGTACAGCGCGCCGACACCGGTGGGACCGAGCATCTTGTGGCCGGAGAACGCCGCGAAGTCGACGCCCAGCGCGGGCAGGTCGACGGGCAGGTGCGGCACCGACTGGCACGCGTCGAGCACGGTGAGCGCCCCCACCTCGCGGGCACGGGCCACGAACCGGGCGACCGGCGTGATGGCGCCGGTCACGTTCGAGGCGTGCGTGACGGCGACGACCCTGGTGCGCGACGTCACGACGGTGTCCAGCTCGTCGGCCCGCAGGCGGCCGTCGTCGTCCACGCCGACCCACCGCAGCGTCGCGCCCGTGCGGGCGGCGAGCTCCTGCCACGGCACGAGGTTCGCGTGGTGCTCGGCCTCGGTCACGACGATCTCGTCGCCGGGTGCGAGCGCGAACCGCCGGGCGTCCGCTCCCCCACGCCCCAGCGTGGCGTTCGACATCGCGTACGCGACGAGGTTGATCGCGGCCGTCGCGTTCGACGTCCACACCAGCTCGCCGGGCGACACCCCGACGAACGACGCGACCCGCGACCGGGCGTCCTCGAACGCCTCGGTCGCCTCCTCCGCGAGCTGGTGCGCGCCGCGGTGCACGGCGGCGTTGCGCTGGACGTAGAAGTCCTGCTCGGCGTCGAGCACGACGTCGGGCTTCTGCGACGTGGCCCCGGAGTCGAGGTAGACGAGCGGCCGTCCGCCGCGCAGCGTGCGCGCGAGCAGCGGGAAGTCCGCGCGGACCGCCGCGAGCTCGGCGGCCTCGAGCGTGCGCGGGGTGCCGCCGTGCGGCTGCGCGGTGGCGTCCAGCGTGCTGGTCACGTCGTCCCGCCCTTCGTCGTGCGTGGGGATCCGTGGTGCCCCGGGACGCGGGGTGCGCGTCCCGGGGCGGTGGTCGTCGACGCCGGCGTCAGCCGACGGACGACGTGAGGAAGCGGTCGTAGCCCTCGTTCTCGAGGCGCTCGGCGAGCTCGGGCCCGCCCTCCTCGGCGACCTTGCCGTCGACGAAGACGTGCACGAAGTCGGGCTGGATGTAGCGCAGGATGCGCGTGTAGTGCGTGATGAGCAGCACGCCGACGTCCGAGTTCGAGCGGACGCGGTTCACGCCCTCCGACACGACGCGCAGCGCGTCGACGTCGAGGCCCGAGTCGGTCTCGTCGAGGATCGCGAAGCGCGGCTTGAGGAGCTCCATCTGGAGGATCTCGTGGCGCTTCTTCTCACCGCCGGAGAAGCCCTCGTTGACGGAGCGGTCGGCGAACGCCGGGTCCATGCGCAGGTCGTCCATCGCCGTGCGGACGTCCTTGACCCACGTGCGCAGCGGGGGCGCCGTGCCGTCGATCGCGGTCTTCGCGGTCCGCAGGAAGTTCGACACCGACACGCCGGGGACCTCGACCGGGTACTGCATCGCGAGGAACAGGCCGGCGCGGGCGCGCTCGTCGACCGACAGCGCGAGGACGTCCTCGCCGTCGAGCGTCACGGTGCCCGAGGTGATCTGGTACTTCGGGTGGCCCGCGATCGAGTACGCGAGCGTCGACTTGCCGGAGCCGTTGGGGCCCATGATCGCGTGCGTCTCGCCGCTGTTCACGGTGAGGTCGACGCCGCGCAGGATGGGCTTGGCGCCCTCCTTGGTCTCGACGCTGACGTGCAGGTCGCGGATCTCCAGGGTGGCCATGCGGGGTACTCCTAGGTCAGAGGGGGACGTCGACGTCGACCAGCACGCGCTGGCCGTCGACGGTCACGGGGTAGACGGGGACGGGCTTGACGGCGGGCGGGCCCAGCGGCTTGCCGGTGCGCAGGTCGAAGCGCGAGCCGTGCAGCCAGCACTCGATCGAGCAGCCCTCGACCTCGCCGTCGGACAGCGAGACAGCGCCGTGCGAGCAGATGTCGCTGATGGCGTGCAGCTCGCCGTCCTCGTCGCGGACGATCGCGACCTCGACGGGTCCGGACTCGCCCTCGAGCTCGACGCGGAACGTGCCGGCGACCGGCACGTCCTCGTCGTAGCAGGCGAGCTGGGCGGTCACACGCGCTCCGTGTGCGCGGACGACTCGGAGCCCTCGACGTGCGGGGCGGCCAGGGCGTCGAGCGCCGACATCGACGACTCGAGCTCCTTCTCGATCGCGCCGATGAGGCGCTCCTCGACCGCGGGGACGCCGATCTCGTGGATGAGCTCGGCGAAGAAGCCGCGCACCACGAGGCGACGCGCGTCGGCCTCGGGGATGCCGCGGGCCCGCAGGTAGAAGAGCTGCTCGTCGTCGAAGCGGCCGGTCGCGGACGCGTGGCCCGCGCCCTCGATGACGCCGGTCTCGATCTCGAGGTTCGGCACGGAGTCCGCCCGCGCACCGTCCGTGAGGACGAGGTTGCGGTTGAGCTCGTAGGTGTCCGTGCCCTCGGCGGCCGCGCGGATCAGCACGTCGCCGACCCACACCGCGTGCGCGCCCTCGCCCTGCAGCGCGCCCTTGTACGTCACGCGGCTCACGCAGTTCGGGACCGCGTGGTCGACGAACAGGCGCTGCTCCTGGTGCTGGCCGGCGTCGGCGAAGTACAGGCCGAGCAGGTTGACCGACGCACCCTCGCCGACGAACTCGGCGTCCGGCGTGACGCGCACGACGTCGCCGCCGAGCGTGACGACGATGTGCTTGACGGTCGCGTCGCGGCCCACGGTGACCCGGTGCGACGCCGTGTGCACGGAGCCGTCGGCCCAGTCCTGGACGGACACGACCGTGAGGTGCGCGCCCTCGTCGGCGACGATCTCGACCGTCTCGGTGAGCGCGGCGTGCCCGACGTGGTCGAGCACGACGACCGACTCCGAGAGGGCCTCGGCGTGCACGAGCAGGTGCGACGCCGTGGGCTCGAGGGGCGCGTCGTTGAGACCGGCGCCCTCGACGCCCTCGACCTTGATCGAGGTGACGGTCGAGGCGACCTGCTCGCGCGGGATCGTCACGACGGTCGCGCGGGGGTACGACGCCCACGCGACGGCGGACGTCCGGTCGCCCGGCTTGCCGGCCCGGCCCAGGCGCTCGTCGCCGCGGTCGACGATCTCGACGCGGACCTCGGGCGCCTCGACGACGGTCGTCAGGACGCCGTGGCCGGACAGCACGCCGTCGGTCGCTCCGGCGAACAGCGGCGCGATCTTGTCGACGGGCGAGAAGCGCCACTCCTCCTCCCGGCCCGTGGGGACCGGGAAGTCGGCGACGTCGAACGAGGTGAGGCGCGACGCGCGGGACGACTCGGGCGTCCCGCCGACGCCGTGCGTGTGGGCCCCGTCGGCGACCGCCCGCGAGTGGTCGGTCGACAGGTTCTCCGTGGTGGTCGTCATCAGCCGACGGCCCCTTCCATCTGCAGCTCGATGAGGCGGTTGAGCTCGAGGGCGTACTCCATGGGCAGCTCGCGCGCGATGGGCTCGACGAACCCGCGCACGATCATGGCCATCGCCTCGGTCTCGGGCATGCCCCGGGACATCAGGTAGAACAGCTGGTCCTCGCTCACGCGCGACACCGTCGCCTCGTGGCCCATCGACACGTCGTCCTCGCGGACGTCGACGTACGGGTAGGTGTCGGAGCGGGAGATCTGGTCGACGAGCAGGGCGTCGCACAGGACGTTGCTCGCGCTGTGCTCGGCGCCCTCGAGGACCTGCACGAGGCCGCGGTAGGACGTGCGGCCACCGCCGCGCGCGACCGACTTGGAGACGATCGACGACGACGTGTGCGGCGCGGCGTGCACCATCTTGGCGCCCGCGTCCTGGTGCTGGCCCTCGCCGGCGAACGCGATCGACAGCGTCTCGCCGCGCGCGTGCTCGCCCATGAGGTAGATCGCCGGGTACTTCATGGTGACCTTGGAGCCGATGTTGCCGTCGACCCACTCCATGGTCGCGCCCTCGGCGGCGGTCGCCCGCTTGGTCACGAGGTTGTACACGTTGTTCGACCAGTTCTGGATCGTCGTGTACCGCACGCGGGCGTTCTTCTTGACGATGATCTCGACGACCGCGGAGTGCAGCGAGTCCGAGGAGTACACGGGGGCCGTGCAGCCCTCGACGTAGTGCACGTACGAGCCCTCGTCCGCGATGATCAGCGTCCGCTCGAACTGGCCCATGTTCTCCGTGTTGATGCGGAAGTAGGCCTGCAGCGGGATCTCGACGTGCACGCCCGGCGGCACGTAGACGAACGAGCCGCCCGACCACACGGCGGTGTTGAGCGACGCGAACTTGTTGTCGCCCGGGGGGATCACGGAGCCGAAGTACTGCTCGAAGATCTCCGGGTGCTCGCGCAGGCCTGTGTCGGTGTCGAGGAAGATGACGCCCTGCTCCTCGAGCGACTCCTGGATCTGGTGGTAGACGACCTCGGACTCGTACTGCGCGGCGACGCCCGCGACGAGGCGCTGCTTCTCCGCCTCCGGGATGCCGAGCCGGTCGTACGTGTTCTTGATGTCCTCGGGCAGGTCCTCCCAGCTGGCGGCCTGCTTCTCGGTGGAGCGCACGAAGTACTTGATGTTGTCGAAGTCGATGCCCGACAGGTCGGAGCCCCACCACGGCATCGGCTTCTTCTCGAAGAGGCGCAGGGACTTCAGGCGCGTCTTGAGCATCCACTCGGGCTCGTTCTTCAGCGCCGAGATCTCCCGCACGACGGCCTCGGACAGGCCGCGCTTGGCCGTCGCACCGGCGACGTCGGTGTCGTGCCAGCCGTAGTTGTAGTTGCCGATCGAGGCGATGGTCTCGTCCTGCGTCAGCGGCGTGGCCGCGTTCTCGGTGGGTGCACTCATGCTGTCGGTCCTTCCGGGGCGAGCACGGGGGCTGCGGGGGTCGGTGCGGTCGTCGGGATGTTCGTGGTGCAGACGTGCCCGCCCCCGGCGAGGGTGGCGAGGCGCTGCACGTGGACGCCGAGCAGGCGCGAGAACGCGCGCGCCTCGGCCTCGCAGAGCTGCGGGAACTCGTGCGCGACGTCCTGGACGGGGCAGTGCCCCTGGCAGAGCTGGACGGCGTGCGTGCCGGGCACGGGCCGCGCGGACGCGGCGTAGCCGTCGGCGGACAGGCCGTCGGCGAGCGTGCGGGCGCGGGCGGTGACGTCGTCCCCGGCGGCGGCGACCGCCGCGGCGTGCCGCTGCTCGAGGTCGCGCACGCGCTGCTCCGCGAAGCTCTCGACGGCGTCGGGGCCGGCGGTCTGCGCGAGGAACCGCAGCGCGTCGGCGGCGAGCTCGGAATAGCGGTGCGACAGCGCGCTCTGCCCGCGGCTCGTCACGACGTACCGTCGGGCGGGGCGGCCGCGGCGCACGGGGCCGGTGCCGACGCTCTCGTGCACGGCGATCTGCTCGCCCTGCTCGAGCACCGCGAGGTGGCGCCGGATGCCGGCGGTCGTGAGGTCGAGCCGCGCGGCGAGCTCGGCGGCGGAGACGGGGCCCTGCGACGCGACGATCCGGAGCACGCGCTGCCGGGTCCCCGCGTCCGACTCGGGCGCGTCGGCGTCGTGCAGGACGACGGGCAGCGTCGCGCTCATGCACACCTCCGGGCCGGGTCGGGCGGTCTCGCGGCGGTCGTCCCGCCGCACGCACCGCCGGCCGGTGCGTGCCGGCCGACGGGCGACCCGGGGGAAGGTCGCGATATTGACAACATCCTCGTTGCCGAAATGCATCCCTGCAAGCAAGGCAGACCTTCCTGCCGTCGCCCGGACCTCGCCCGGACCTCGCCCCGACGTCGGCCGGACGCCGGGCGCAGCGGCCGTTGCGGCACGCCGCCCGGCACCGCCACCGCGGCACGTGGCGCACGTCACGCCGCCCGCACGCGCCTAGACTCCCCTCTCGTGCCCGACTCCCCCGCCCTGGAGGTCCGTGGGCTCGTCAAGCGGTACGGCGGCACCGCCGTCGTCGACGGGCTCGACCTCGTCGCCCGCCACGGCCAGGTCACCGCGGTCCTCGGGCCCAACGGTGCCGGCAAGACCACGACCATCGAGTGCTGCGAGGGCCTGCGCACGCCCGACGAGGGCACGGTGACCGTCCTCGGCCTCGACCCCCGCACGCAGGCGCGCGACCTGCGCCCGCGCGTCGGCGTCATGCTCCAGGACGGCGGGCTGCCCACGGGGATCCGCGCCGCCGAGATGCTCGCGCACGTCGCCCGCATGTACGCCGCGCCGCGCGACCTCGGCGAGCTCACCGAGCGCCTCGGCCTCGGCTCGTTCGCGCGCACGACCGTCCGGCGGCTGTCCGGCGGTCAGCGGCAGCGGCTCGCGCTCGCCGCGGCCGTCGTCGGCCGTCCCGAGCTCGTGTTCCTCGACGAGCCGAGCGCCGGCATGGACCCCCAGGCCCGGCTCGCGGTGTGGGAGCTCGTCCGCGAGCTGCGCGCCGAGGGCGTCGCCGTCGTCCTCACGACCCACCTCATGGACGAGGCCGAGGACCTCGCGGACCACGTCGTCGTCGTCGACCGCGGCCGCGTCGTCGCGCAGGGCTCGGTGGCCGAGCTGCTCACGGGCGCCGACGACCGCACGCTGCACCTGCAGGCACCTGCCGGGCTCGACCTCGCCCCGCTGCGCACCGCCCTCGGCGACGGCCTCTCCGTCGCCGAGGCCGCGCCGGGCACGTACGTCGTCGCCGGGGCCGTCGAGCCGGCCACGGTCGCCGCGGTCACCGCCTGGCTCGCGCAGGCCGACGCCCTCGCGAGCCGGCTCACGGTCGGCCGCTCGACGCTCGAGGACGTCTTCCTCGACCTCACCGGACGGGACCTGCGATGAGCGCCACCCCCGCACCTGTCGCGGAGCCCACCCCCACGGCGCACCCCGGCGCCGCACCGACCCCGCGCCGGGTCCTCGCGCAGACGGCCTTCGAGGCCCGCGCGATCCTGCGCAACGGCGAGCAGCTCCTCGTCACGGTCGTCGTGCCCGTGCTCGTGCTCGTCGGCCTCACACGCGGCACGTTCGTCGAGCTCGACACCGGCGGCGCGAGCCGCATCGACTTCCTCGCGCCCGGCGTCCTCGCGCTCGCCGTCATGACGACGTCCTTCACGTCGCAGGCCATCGCGTCGTCGTTCGACCGGCGCAACGGCGTGCTGCGGCTGCTGTCGACGACGCCGCTCGGCCGCGGCGGCCTGCTCGCCGGCAAGGTGCTCGGGGTCCTCGTCGTCGAGCTCGTCCAGGTCCTCGTCATCGGCGTCGCCGCCGTGCTGCTGGGCTGGCGTCCCGACCCCGCGGGCATCCCCCTCGCGGTCGTGGCGGTCGTCCTCGGCACGGCCGCGTTCACGTCGCTCGCGATGCTCGTCGCCGGCACGCTGCGCGCCGAGGCCGTCCTGGCCGTCGCCAACCTCGCGCTGCTCGTGCTCGCCGTCGCCGGGGGCGTCGTCGTGCCCGCGAGCAGCCTGCCCGGCCCGCTCGAGCACGTCGCGCTGCTGCTGCCGTCGGGCGCGCTCGGCGAGGCGATGCGCGAGACCCTGCTGCACGGCGTGCTGCCGCCGTGGTCGGTCGTCGTCCTGCTCGGCTGGACCGCCGCGCTCGGCTGGGGCGCCGGGCGTCTCTTCCGCTGGCACTGAGGTCGACGCACCCCGCGGGGCGACCGCGTGTGACGCACCTGGCCCCCGGACGGTCCGGCCGGGCGGGACGCGGAACGTACCCTGGGACCCGTGACGACGCCCGCCACCGCACCCGCCCCGCCGCCCCTGCTCGACCGGCTGCGGCCCCGCTGGACCCGGCCCGCGATCGTCGCGAACCTCGTCGGGCAGATCGTCATCGTCGGCACCGGCGGCGCCGTGCGGCTCACCGGCTCCGGCCTCGGCTGCTCGACGTGGCCGCAGTGCGAGCCCGGCGAGTTCACGCCTCGGTTCCACGAGGCGACCTCGATCCACCCGTTCATCGAGTTCGGCAACCGCACCATCACGGGCGTCCTCGGCATCCTCGCGATCGCCGTGGCGCTCCTCGTCTTCACGGACCGCCGCCGGTCGAGCGCCTACCGCTGGCTCGGGCTCGCACCCCTCGCGGGCGTCGCGGTGCAGGCGGTCGTGGGCGGCATCACCGTGCTCGTCGACCTGCACCCCGCGATCGTCGGCGGGCACCTGCTCATCTCGATGGCGCTCGTCGCCGCCTCGACCTGGCTGCTGGTCCGGGCCCGCGAGGGCGACGCCCCGCCCGTGCCCGTCGTCGACACGACCACCTACGCGCTGCGCTGGGCGCTCGCCGCGGCGACCGTCGTCGTGCTGGTCCTCGGCGTCGTCGTCACCGGTGCGGGCCCGCACTCGGGCGACGAGGAGGTCGGGTACCGGTTCGCGGTCGACCCCTACGCGACCGCGCGCGTGCACGCCGCGGCCGTGTGGCTGTTCGTCGCCGTCCTCGCCGTCATGCTCGTGCGGATCGTGCGCAGCGGCGTCGGCGGGCGTCCACGGTCCGTGGGCATCGTGCTGCTCGTCATCACGCTCGCCCAAGGCCTCGTCGGCTACGTGCAGCTCTTCACCGGGCTTCCGATCGCGCTCGTCAACCTGCACATGGTCGGCGCGGCGCTGCTCGCGGCGGGCGTCGTCTCGTTCAGCGGCACCCTGCGCGCGCGGGACCCGCTGCCCGACAGGGCCCTGACAGCGGTCTGACAGCGCCGGCCGGTCGACGACAGCCGACCGACAGCGCCCCCGTCCCACCCTGGTCACGACACCGACCAGGGAGGACCCATGACCCACCAGACCTGGGCCATCGAGGCCGAGGGCCTCGTCAAGCTCTTCGGGGAGCAGCGCGCCGTCGACGGCGTCGACCTCACCGTCCGGACCGGCACCGTCTACGGCGTGCTCGGCCCGAACGGCGCCGGGAAGACGACGACGATCCGCATGCTCGCCACGCTGCTGCGGCCCGACGCGGGCACCGCGCGCGTCTTCGGCCACGACGTCGCCCGGGAGCCGCACGTGGTGCGCCAGCTCGTCGGCGTGACCGGGCAGTACGCCTCGGTCGACGAGACGCTGAGCGCCACCGAGAACCTCGTGCTGTTCTCGCGCCTGCACGGCCTGCCCCGGGCGACCGCCCGCCGCACGGCTGTCGACCTGCTCGAGCGGTTCGGGCTCACCGAGGCCGCGAGCAAGCCGCTGCGGAACTTCTCGGGCGGCATGCGGCGCCGGCTCGACCTCGCGGCCAGCCTCATCGCGCAGCCGCCGCTGATCTTCCTCGACGAGCCGACGACGGGCCTCGACCCGCGCACCCGCGCGCAGATGTGGGACACGATCCGCGAGCTCGTCGCGAGCGGCTCGACCGTCCTGCTCACCACGCAGTACCTCGACGAGGCCGACCAGCTCGCCGACCGGATCGCGGTCATCGACCGCGGCCGGGTCGTCGCCGAGGGCACCGCCGACGAGCTGAAGTCGGCCGTCGGCACGCAGTCGCTCCAGCTCCGGCTCGCCGACCCGGGCCACGTGCTCGCGGCGGCCGCGACCGTCCGCGACCGCTTCCGCGTCGAGCCGACGGTCTCGCCCGAGGCCGGCCGCCTCACGGTCCCGCTCGACGACCCCGGCGCCGTCACGGACCTGCTCGTCCTGCTGCGCGAGCGCGGGCTGGGCGTCGACGAGCTGTCGATGCAGAAGCCCTCGCTCGACGAGGTCTTCCTCACGCTGACCGGCCACCCGGCCGAGGCGACCGACGACGCGGACGGGTCCGCGGCGCAGAGCGCGGCCGACGCCGCAGGAACGACGGTGAACGCATGAGCGCCACGACCCTGACCCCGACCCCCCGGCGCCTCACCGCGGACCCCGCGGGCCTCGACCTGCCGTCGGCCGTCTCCCCCGCCCTCGCGGTGACCCAGTCGCTGACGATGGCGTGGCGCGGGCTGGTGAAGATCCGCCGCACGCCCGAGCAGCTCATGGACGTCACGCTGCAGCCGATCCTGTTCACGCTGATGTTCACGTACATCTTCGGCGGCGCGATCTCCGGCAGCGTGCAGGACTACCTGCCCGTCATCATCCCCGGCATCCTCGTCCAGACCGTCATCACGACGTCCGTCGTCACGGGCGTGCAGCTGCGCGAGGACATGGACAAGGGCGTGTTCGACCGGTTCAAGTCGCTGCCCATCGCCCGCGTCGCGCCGCTGGCCGGTGCGCTGCTCGCCGACATGGTGCGGTACCTCATCGCGACGACCCTCACGTTCACGATGGGCTACGTCATGGGCTACCGCCCCGGCGGCGGGATCGGCGGCGTCGTCATGGCAGGGCTGCTCGTCGTCGTCTGCTCGTGGTCGCTGAGCTGGATCTTCGCGTTCTTCGGCGTGATCGGCCGGACGGCCACCGCGGTGCAGGGCACGTCGTTCCTGGTCCTGTTCCCGCTGACCTTCCTGTCGAACGCGTTCGTCGACCCGTCGACGATGCCGCGGCCGCTGCAGGTGTTCGCCGACGCGAACCCCGTCTCACACCTCGTCACGGCGGTCCGGGAGCTCGCCAACACCGCGGCCGTGACCCACCAGGTCGGCCTCGCGCTGCTCGGGTCGGCGGTCGTCGTGGCGGTCTTCGCGCCGCTGGCCGTGCGGGCGTACATGCGCCGCGCCTGACCAGGTCCGCCCGACGCCCCGGGGTCGCGCACCCCGGCGCGTCGGGCGTCTGCGGGGTGCGGCGGTCAGGGCGTCGTCGGCGACGGTTCCGGGGGCGACGACCAGAGCGACGCCACGAGCGCCAGGGCGCGCGCCGCCGCGTTCCGCCGGCCCGTGCCCCGTGCCCGCTCGCGTGCCGCGTCGACCCGCACGTCCCCGTGCACCAGGCGCGCCCTCTCCTCGAGCGGGGCGCGCCACAGCATCGGCAGGTCCTGCCGCGACCCGAGCAGGTCGGCGAGGAAGAACAGCGACAGTCCGTCGTCGACCCGGTCGGGCCGCGCGGTCGACGACCAGGTGGCGGCCCCGAGGCCGACGGCTGCGGTCCCCAGGACGGGGTGGTCGATCGCGCCCGTCCCCCGCAGGAACCGCCACTCGTGCACGTGCGCGGCCAGCCGCGCGGCAGGCTCGGCCACGGGTGGCTGGCCCGCGCGCGACTCCTCGGGCGCGAGGACCAGCCGGGCGAGCCAGCCGGCGGTCAGCATGACGAACCACGGCGACGACGCGCCCGGCGCACCGTCCGGGTCGAACGCGTCGTTCGCCTCCCGCAGCAGCGCGAGCGCCCCCGGCAGGTCACCCCGCGCTGCGGCGATCTCCGCGCGACCCGCGTGCTCGAGCGCGACGACCTCGGGCGACGCCCACCCGGTCGGCACGGACCGGCCCGACGCGACGAGCTCCGCGATCTCGTCGCAGCGCTCCTGCGCGGCGTCCAGGTCGCCGACGCCGACCGCGCCCGCGAGCTCCAGCCACGTGAGCTGGTGCAGCTCCTCGTCGGCGAGCAGCCGCCGCAGCCCGGTCCGTGCGCGCCCCGCCCACACGAGGACGTCGTCGGGCCGACCCTCCTCGCTCGCGAGCTGCGCGAGGAACGAGGCGTTGTTCGCCACCGCCCACACGTCGCCGCGCTCGACGGCCAGGGCGTACGCCGTCTCGACCCACCGCCGGGCGACCTCGACGCGTCCCGAGTTCTCGGCGAGCTGCGCCGAGAGCATGTGCCCGATCATCGCGAGGTACGCGTCGTCCGCGCGGCGCAGCACCGCGAGCTCGCGCGCGACGCCCGGGACGGACCCCGCGAGCGCGAGCCGCACGAACGCGCGCGTCCTGCTGCCGAGGTGCGCCCCGAGCTCGCGCTCGACCAGCCGGAGCCGCGCGAGCGACCGGACGGTCGACGCCGCGTCCCCGAAGGTGCCCATCCCCGCGAGCTCGGTGAGCGCGAGCGCGGTCACGTCCGCGAGCGCCGGGGGCACCCGCCAGCCGTGCGTGCGGGCCAGCACCTCCTGCCCCAGCCCGAAGACCTGCTCGTGCGCGCCCCGCAGGCTCCAGTGGCCGCTGAGCAGCACGTACAGCGCGTACGCCTCGCCTGAGCGCCCCGCGGCGAGCACGGTGCGCAGCGCGAGGAGCAGGTTGTCCTGCTCGGTGCGGACCGCGCCCATCGCGGCGACCTGGTCTCCGTCGACGAGCCGCGGCGCCCACCGGCGGGTGAACGCGAGCGCCCAGGCGACCATCGCGGCGAGCGCCGGCGCCTCCTCGCCCGCGGCCGCGAGGCGCAGCTGCCCGAACTCGCGCACCGTCTCGAGCATCCGGTACCGGACCGTCGGGGTGCCGTCACCGCTGCCGTGCTCGTCGGTGACGGTGCACAGCGACTGCAGGACGAGCCCGTCGAGCGCGTCCACGACACCCCAGTCGAGCGCGTCGAGGTCGACCTGGCCGGGCTCGCCGCTCCCGACGGTGCCGGCGGCTCCGCGCAGGGCCTCGCGGGTCGCGTCGTGAGAGACGGCGAGCCGGCCGACGACCGTCGCGGCGTCGAGCCCGAACCCGTCCGGCAGGACCGACAGCCGCCGCAGCACCGCCTGCTCGTCGTCCGTCAGCAGGTTCCAGCTCCAGTCGATGACGGCCTCGAGCGTCCGGTGCCGCTCGGGCGCCAGCCGCTCGCCGGAGCGCAGCAGCGCGAAGCGCGCGTCGAGCCTCCGCTCGACCTCCTCGACGGTCATGGTGCGCACGCGCGCGGCGGCGAGCTCGATCGCGAGGGGCAGGCCGTCGAGGCGGGTGACGAGGCGGGCGACCACGTCGAGGGGCAGCGCGGCGCCGGGTCGGGCCGCCCGCGCGCGCTCGAGGAAGAGCTCGACCGCGGCACCCCGGCCGTCGTCGACGGGCAGCGGGGCGAGCGGGTGCACCCGTTCCCCGGCGACGAGCAGGGGCGTGCGGCTCGTGGTCAGCACCCGCAGGTCCGGCACGGCGGCGAGGAGTCCGTCGGCGCACGCGGCCGCCCCCGCGACGACGTGCTCGCAGTTGTCGAGGACGAGCAGGGCGGGGACCTCGCCCAGCCGCTCGGCGACGCGGCGCAGCACGTCCGCCGTCGGCGGGACCTGGTCGCCGAGCCGCGGGCCCCGCGTGGGCTGCGCGAGCCCGAGCGCGGACGCGACCGCGACGTCGACGTCGGCGTCGGTCCGCACGCCCGCGAGCTCCACGACGACGACCCACGTGTCGTCCTGGGCGCGCCGCGCGACCTGCTGCGCGAGCGTCGTCTTGCCCAGACCGCCCGTGCCGAGGACGGTGACGAGGCGGCCGTCGGCGAGCAGCGACTCGACCGTCGCGACGTCGGCGTCGCGGCCGAGCACGGCGTGCGGAGCCGCACGCACCCCGAGGGGTCGACGACGGACCGTCCGGTGCGAGCCGGCGACCGCACCGCCTGCGAGCTCGCCGTGCGCGCCGCCCGATGCCGCGGAGCCGTCCACGGGCGCCCCGGGCGGGCTCGGCGGACCGTCCGGCGCGGTGCGGCCCGCGGCGACGGGGTCGTCGACGCGCCCGTCGAGCAGCCGCGCGTTGAACGCGACGAGGTCGGCGCGAGGGTCGGCTCCGAGCTCCTCGGCGAGCGCCTCGCGCAGCCGCGCGAACGTCCGCAGCGCGTCGGTCGTCCGCCCGGCGGCGGCCTGTGCGCGCATGAGCCCCAGCTGGGCGTCCTCGTCCGTGGGCGCACCGCGCCCCGCCTCGGACGCGACACCGAGTGCCGCCTCGGGCCGACCGAGGGCCAGGAGCGCGTCGACCTCCACGCGCGCGAGCGCCGCGCGCACGGCTGCGGCGGCGGCGACGAGCGCGGTGGCCAGCCCGGGTGCGACGTCGGCGACGTCGACGCCGGGCTCGCCGCGCCACAGCGCCCGGGCGACGCGGACGGCGTCGAGGGCGCCGCTCGCGTCACCGGCGTCGAGCGCGGCGCGGGCGGTGGCGGCCGTCCGCCGGGCGACCGCGAGGTCGTGGTCCCCACCCAGCGCGTAGCCGCCGTCGCGCGACGCCACGACCTGCGCCGAGGAGACCGCGCGGGTCCGCGACACGACGGTCTGCAGCGCGCCGCGCGGGTCGGCGGGCGGGTCGTCCGGCCACACGTCGTCCACGAGGTCCCGCCACGCGACGGTCCCGGTGCTCGCGAGGGCGAGCGCGACGACCAGGGCCCGGGAGCGGGCACCGCGCGGGGCGACGAGCGTGCCGGTGCCGTCGGCCGCCACGAGGACCGGCCCCAGGACGGCGGCGGCGAGCGGCGGGAGCACCCGACAACTCTAGGTGCGGGTGCACGGCGGACCGGCGCGGGACGCGCGTCGCGCGCTGACCTGCGCCGATCCGGCCGCAACGGAAACAACCGGGACGATGTGGGCGCCGGTGCCTACGCTGCTGTGGCATGACCGACGCGATCACCGCCACCGGACTGGTGAAGCGGTACAAGGACGTCACGGCGCTGGACGGCGTCGACCTCACCGTGCCGACCGGCTCGGTGCTCGGTCTGCTCGGCCCCAACGGGGCGGGCAAGACCACCATCGTCCGCATCCTCACGACGCTGCTGCACCCCGATTCGGGCTCGGCGACCGTCGCGGGCGTGGACGTGCGGCACCACCCGAGGGAGGTGCGCCGCCGCATCGGGCTGTCCGGCCAGTACGCCGCGGTCGACGAGTACCTCACGGGCTTCGAGAACCTCGACATGATCGGGCGGCTCTACCACCTGGGTGCCAAGCGGTCGCAGCAGCGGGCCCGTGAGCTGCTGGCGTCGTTCCGGCTGGAGGACGCGGCCGACCGCCCCTCCAAGACGTACTCGGGCGGCATGCGCCGGCGCCTGGACCTCGCGGGCGCGCTCGTCGCGGACCCGCCGGTGATCTTCCTGGACGAGCCGACGACGGGCCTGGACCCGCGGGGCCGCACCGAGATGTGGGAGGTCATCCAGAACCTCGTCGCGCGCGGCACGACCCTGCTCCTCACGACGCAGTACCTCGAGGAGGCCGACCTGCTCGCCGACGAGATCGTCGTCATCGACCACGGCCGGATCATCGCCCAGGGCACGTCCGACGACCTCAAGCTCCAGGTGGGGGGCGAGCGGCTCGAGCTGACCGTCCGTGACCCGGGGCGCCTGGACGACGCCCGCCGCCTGCTCGAGCCGCTGGGGGTCGGTGCGGCGAGCCTCGACGCGGGTCGCCGCTCGCTGCTCATGCCCGTCGACGGCGGGCCGCGCACGCTGTCGGAGTCGTTGCGGCTCCTCGACGACGCCGGGGTGGTGCTCGACGACGTCGGGCTGCGCCGGCCGACGCTGGACGACGTCTTCCTGTCGCTGACGGGACGTCCGGCCGATGAGGCCACCGCCGGGGCGGCCACGGCGAGCGGCGCGGGCCCCGGCAGCACCGCCGGGACCGGAACCGGATCCGGAACCGCTGCGACCCGCCCGTCCGGAGGTGCATGATGGCCGCCCCGACGGTCCTGTCCGACGCCTACGTCGTCGCGAAGCGCAACCTCATCAAGATCAAGCGGGTCCCGGACCTGCTGGTCTTCACGACGCTGTCGCCCATCATGTTCGTCCTGCTGTTCGCGTTCGTGTTCGGCGGCGCGATCGACGTGCCCGGCGGGTCGAGCGCCGACGCGTACCGCGAGTACCTCATGGCGGGGATCTTCGCGCAGACGGTGATCTTCGGCGCGACCATCACGGGCGCGGGCCTGGCCGAGGACATCAAGAAGGGCATCATCGACCGCTTCCGGTCGCTGCCGATGGCGCCGTCGGCGGTCCTCACGGGCCGCACGCTGTCCGACGTCGTCAACAACGTGCTCGTGCTCGTCGTCATGAGCCTCACGGGGCTGCTCGTCGGGTGGGGCATCCACAGCTCGGTCGGCGAGGCGGCGCTCGGCTTCGTGCTGCTGCTGGTGTTCGCCTACGCGATCTCGTGGGTCATGGCGTGGCTCGGGATGCTGGTGCCGAGCGTCGAGGTGTTCAACAACGCGACGTTCATCGTCATCTTCCCGCTGACGTTCGTCGCGAACACCTTCGTCCCGCTCGAGTCGCTGCCGGCGGCCCTGCAGACGTTCGCCGAGTGGAACCCGGTGTCCGCCGTCACGCAGGCGTCGCGCGAGCTGTTCGGCAACATCCCGCCGGGCGTGCCGACGCCCGACGCGTGGCCGCTGCAGCACGCGGAGCTCTACACGCTGATCTGGACGGGCATCTTCCTGCTGGTGTTCATCCCGCTCGCGAACGCGCAGTACCGGCGCTCGGCGAGCCGCTGAGACGACGACGCGGCGCACCCGGCCCGTGAGGGCGGGTGCGCCGCGTCGGTCGTGCCGGTCGCGACCGGACGGGTCCGGTCAGGCCGGGACGACGGGCTCAAGCGTCGACCACGCCCGGCTGCGGGCGGCCGCGGCGGCGAGCACGCCCGTCGCGGTCGTGGGGCTGTGCAGGCGCCCGTCGAGCACGGCGTCGACCGCCTCGTCGAGCGGCACCCACACGGGCACCATCGTGGCCTCCTCGTCGACCCGCTGGTACCGGTCCGCGTCGGGCACGGGCGACAGGTCGCGCGCGAGGAAGACGACGATGCGCTCGTCCGACCCGCCGGGGCTCGTGAAGAACTCGACGAGACGCCACCACGAGCCGGCCACGAGGTCGGCCTCCTCTGCGAGCTCGCGGGCCGCCGCGAGCGCGGGGTCCTCGCCCTCGACGTCGAGCAGGCCCGCGGGCGGCTCCCACAGCTCGTGCCGCACGGGGTGCCGGTACTGCGACAGCAGCAGCACGCGGTCCTCGTCGTCGAGCGCGATGACGGCGACCGCTCCCGGGTGGGCGACGTACTCCCGCAGCACCTGGGACTCCCCCAGGTCCACGACGTCACCCGCGAGGTCCCACACCTTGCCCTCGTGGATGACCTCGTGGGAGACGACGGGACGCGGTGCGTGCCGGTCGGCGACGGTCACCCCTCAGACCTCGTCGCTGCGCAGCGCGAGCGCCGCACCGACGAGACCGGCGAACAACGGGTGCGCGCGCGTCGGGCGGGACTTGAACTCCGGGTGCGCCTGCGTCGCGACGAAGTACGGGTGCGTCTCGCGCGGGAGCTCGACGAACTCGACGAGCGACGTGTCGGGCGAGGTGCCGGAGATGACGAACCCGGCCTCCTCGAGCTTGTCGCGGTAGGCGTTGTTCACCTCGTAGCGGTGCCGGTGCCGCTCGGACACCTTCTCGCTGCCGTACGCAGCGGCGACGACCGAGCCAGGCTTGAGGTTCGCCTCGTACGCGCCGAGCCGCATGGTCCCGCCGAGGTCGCCGGCGCCGCCGACGATCGCGAGCTGCTCGGCCATCGTCGCGATGACCGGGTGCGCCGGGTCGTCGTCGAACTCGGACGACGACGCGCCGTCGAGGCCCAGCACGTTGCGCGAGTACTCGATCACCATGCACTGCAGGCCCAAGCAGATGCCGAGCGTGGGCACGAGGTTCTCGCGCGCCCAGCGCAGCGCGCCGAGCTTGCCCTCGATGCCGCGCACCCCGAACCCGCCGGGCACGAGCACCGCGTCGACGCCCTCGAGCGCGAGCCGCGCCCCCTCGGGCGTCTGGCAGTCGTCGGAGCGGACCCACCGGATGCTGACCTTCGCGTCGTGGTGGAAGCCGCCCGCCCGCAGCGCCTCGGTCACCGACAGGTACGCGTCGGGCAGGTCGATGTACTTGCCGACCAGTGCGACCTCGACCTGGTGCGCGGGCTGGTGCACGCGGTGCAGGAGCTCGTCCCACCCGGACCAGTCGACGTCCCGGAACGGCAGGCCCAGCCGCTGCACGACGTAGGCGTCGAGGCCCTCGGAGTGCAGGACGCGCGGGATGTCGTAGATGCTCGGCGCGTCCTTCGCGGTGACGACGCCCTCGACGTCGACGTCGCAGAACAGCGCGATCTTGCGCTTGGTGCCCTCGGGCACGTCGCGGTCGGCGCGCAGGACGATCGCGTCGGGCTGGATGCCGATGCTGCGCAGCGCGGCCACCGAGTGCTGCGTCGGCTTCGTCTTGAGCTCGCCCGACGGGCCGATGTACGGCAGGAGCGAGACGTGCAGGAAGAACACGTTCGAGCGGCCGAGGTCGTGCCGCACCTGGCGGGCCGCCTCGAGGAACGGCAGCGACTCGATGTCGCCGACCGTGCCGCCGATCTCCGTGATGATGACGTCGACGTCGTCGTCCGCCTGCGACCGCATGCGGGTCTTGATCTCGTCGGTGATGTGCGGGATGACCTGCACGGTGTCGCCCAGGTACTCGCCGCGACGCTCCTTGGCGATGACCTGCGAGTAGACCTGGCCGGTCGTCACGTTCGCGGAGCCGACGAGGTCGACGTCGAGGAACCGCTCGTAGTGGCCGACGTCGAGGTCCGTCTCCGCGCCGTCCTCGGTGACGAAGACCTCGCCGTGCTGGAACGGGTTCATCGTTCCCGGGTCGACGTTGAGGTACGGGTCGAGCTTCTGCATGGTGACCCGCAGGCCACGTGATCGCAGGAGTCGGCCGAGGCTGGATGCCGTCAGGCCCTTGCCGAGGGAGGAGGCGACACCCCCGGTGACGAAGATGTGCCGGGTCGTGGAATCCGACCGCCCGGAGAGTCGATGCGCGCGCTCTGTCACGGGCTTCCATCTTACCGGACGCGCGGCGTCCTCCCGAGAGGCGCACGGGGTGAGTCCCGACACGATCCGTCGGGACGGCTACTCCGTCGGGTCGGGCACGGCGGCCGGCACCCCGGCCTCCGGTGCGGGCTCGCGCTCCAGCCGCACCATCTGGGTGACGGTCCGGCGGTCGAGCAGCGCGACGGCACCGGCCATGACGACGACCGCGACGACCGCTCCGCCGGCGGCCGCACCGATCGCCGACCACACGCCGGTGCCGGTGAGCGTCTCGACGGCGTCGACCACCCAGCGGCCCGCGGCCGCGGCGACGACACCGGCGGCGACGACGACCGTCGTGGTCCGGGCCAGCCCGACCACGGCCTCGCGTCCCGCGGCCCGGGCGAGCCCGACGACCGCGGCCGTGCCGCCGACGAGCATGCCGACGCTGCTCGCGACCGCGAGCGCCGTCAGGGTGCGTGCCGGGTCCCGTCCGTCGGGCACGAGGACCGCCCCGAGGACGAGCGAGCCGACCGCGGACGTGCCCCAGCCGAGGACGTTCGCGGTGACCGCGGCACGTCCCCGTTCCAGCGCGTACAACGCGCGGGAGGCGTGGAACATCGCGGCGAACCCGACGAGGCCGGGGACGAGCAGGGTGATGGTCGACGACATGGCGGTCGTGGAACCGGCCCGGCCGGTGAGCGCGCCGAACACGTCGGCGACCGCGGGCGCCGCGGCGGCGACGGCGGCCGCCCCGACCGCCGCGGCGGTCACCACGGCGCGCGTGGTGGCGGAGGCCATGACGGCGTACTCCCCGAGGCGCCCTGCGGCGGCACGCGCGGCCAGCCGGGGGAACGTCGACGTCGCCAGCGGCACGACGAGCACCGCGTACGGCAGCAGGTACACCTGCTGCGACCACAGGTAGAGGGAGAACGTGGCGCCGCCGCCGCGCGCCGAGGAGACGACGACCACGACGAGCATCGCGAGCTGCTGCGCGACGAGCGACCCGACCCCGGCGAACGCGAGCGCCGCGAGGCGTCGTCCGACCCCGGCCGGGAACCGCAGGGTCGGCCGCAGCCGCACCCCGAGCCGGTGCACCGGCCAGAACATCGGCAGGGACATGACGGCGACACCGGCGGTCGTCCCCCATGCCAGGACCTGCAGCGCGTCCTGCCCCGCGGCTGCCGGGTCGTCCCACTCGCCCTGCGCCATGGCGCCGTACACGGCGTAGACCGCGATGACGACGACCGACGACATGACGGGCGCGAACGCGGGCCAGAAGAACCGCTTGTGCGCCTGCAGCACCGCGTACAGCAGGACCGCGACGCCGTAGAGCGGCACCTGCACCGCGAACACCACGACGAAGAACCGCAGGAGCTCCCGGTGGGCGTCGTCGAGGCCCGGCCACACCGCCGCGATCGGACCCGCGAGGAGCGCGAGCAGCGCACCGACCGGCACGAGCACCAGCAGCGTCCAGCCGAGCGCCGCGGACGCGACCGCATCGACGTCCCGACGCAGCCCCCGGGCGACCGGCAGGGCGAGCAGCGGGATCAGCGCCCCGGCGAGCGCACCGCCCGCGGCCGCCTCGAACACGATGTTCGGCAGCATGTTCGCGGAGTTGTACGTGCCGCTGATCGACCCCGCGCCGACCGCCCCGGCCTGCACGAGGTACCGGCCGAAGCCGAGCACCCGGCTCAGGACGGTGATCGCGGCGATCATCGCCGCGGCACCGCCGAGCCCGCCGAGGACGCGGCGAGCCGTGGGGCTCACGCCGGTCCGGTCGTCGTCGGACGCGTCCCGTCCGCGACCGGAACGGCTGCTCCCCCGGCGGACGGCGTGGTCGACCCCGCCGTCGCCCGCGGGCGCCGCCCCCAGGCGTCGACCTCGCGCAGACCCGGGGTCCGCTCGATGACCTGCGTGAAGCTGACCTTCTCGCTCGCGAGCGTCAGGGCGGTCACGACCGCCAGCGCACCGACGCGCACCGCGCGCGGCGCCCCGAGCACGACCGCGGCACCGAGCGCCGCACCCAGCGCGTTCGCGCCGCCGTCGCCGAGCATGTCGTGCTCCGCGAGGTCCTGCTCGACCGCGGCACCCGCGGCACCGAGCACACCGGCCGCGGCACCGGCACCGGCGCCCGCACCGAGGGCCAGCGGCAGCGCGACGACGGCCGACGCCTTGAGCGCGCGCCCTGGCCGCAGGTCGAGGAGGTTGACGAGGTTCGCGCTCGCCGCGACGAGCGCACCCGACACGGCGACGTCCGCGGCCCAGCCGAGCGTGGACCGTCGGGCGCCGTCACCGTCGCGCCACGGCGTCGCGACGGCGGCGGCCACGAGCGCGCCCGCACCGATCCCGAGGACCTTGAGGCCGCCCGTCGTGACCTCGCCGCGTGCCAGCGCTCCCAGGTGCCCGCGCAGACCCTTGCGGCGCGCCTCGGTGTCCTCCGTGAGGTCGTCGACGATCCCGAACGCCGCGCCGGCGCCCGTCGCCACGGTGAGCGCCGCGGCCGCACGCGCGGAGGGCGCACCGACGACGGCACCGGCGAGCAGCCCGGCCGCGACGGCGGGACCCTCCAGCATGCTCACGGGCTCGCCCCGGTGGTTCGTCCGCGTCCAGCGCTGAGCCCCGCCGGGGGCCTGGGCGTCGAGCAGACCGCGCGTCACCGACGTCGCGGCCGCAGCCGCCGCGGCCGCGGCGAGCCGGCGCAGCACGCCGACGCTCACCCCTGCGTCCCCTCGGTCCCGCCGTCCCCGGCCGGCGCGCCCGCGTCGGCGGTCGGCGTGCGGTCGACGGGCGGCAGCGACACGGCCTCGGGCAGCACCGTCTCCCCCTCGCCGAACCCGTAGTGCCCGTTGTTGCCCGCGATCCGCGCCGCGAGGGCCAGCGGCGTCGACACCTGGCCGGTGACGACCTGCGTGCCCGACACGGTCGTCAGGGCGTCCGCGAGCGCGTCGTCACCGAGCACGACCGAGGTCAGGCTGTCCGACCCGGGCGGGCCGTCGGCGAGCACCGCACCCTGCGACCGCTCCTGCGCGGCCGACAGGACGGCGATCCACGCCGCGGCCGTCTCCTCCGCCTGGTCGGGGTCGGCCGACGCGGCGTCGCCGGTGGCGCGCTCCGTCGGGGCGACCACGACGACGGCGTCCGCCGCGGTCTCGACCGTGTCCTGGATGGTCACGAGCGGGTAGTCGCCGCCCGAGAGCAGCTCGAGCAGGAACGCCGAGTCGGACGCGAGCGCGTCGGGCGCGGCCGGGTCGGCCGCGACGAGGCCCTGCACGAGGGCGGCCGCGAGCTCGTCCTGCACGCCCGCGTCGTCGGGCACGGCGGGGTTCAGGTACCCGACGAGCTGACCGCCGAGCGCCTGCCGGAAGCTGTCGAGGTCGGGGTCGGTCCACGACTCGGTGAGCGTGACGTGCGCGGTGACGGTCGCCCCGGACTGCGCCAGCCGGTCGTCGATCCCGTTGCGCACGGACTCGCCGACCTCGCCGAGCGACACGACCGCGACCCGGCGGTCCGCGAGCGCGCCCTCGAGCAGCTGAGGGCCGGCGGCGTCGATGTACGACGCGGCGTGGCCCAGGTCGTCGGCGGTGCGGTCCAGCTCGGAGCGCAGCGCGTCCTTCTCGCTGCGCAGCTGCTCGACCTGGCCCGTGAGGGTGTCGCCGATCGTCTCCTTGAGGGGGCCCGCGCCCAGCGCGATGCCGACGGCGAGCGCCAGGAACACGGAGATGAGCGAGACGATGTGGTAGCGGAAGTCGATCACGGTACGAGGTCTCCGTCGGGGGCGGCGGCGGGGGCCGCCACGGTCGAGGTGGGGCGGGCGGTCAGGTCGGCGTGGTCGGCCTCGTCACGGGGGGCGACGGGGCGACCGCTCACGGGGCTCCCCCGAACAGCCCGCCGACCCACGACGTGAGGTCGTCGATGCGGGCGCCGAGCAGGCCGAGCAGCGTCTGACCGGCGGCCGTGGACGCGAGCGCGACGCCGAGCGCGAGGAGGCCCGCGACGATGAGCAGCGCGACCTGCAGGTTCGAGATGCGGTGCTTGTAGAGGCGCGACACGCCCTTCGCGTCGACCAGCTTTCCGCCGACGCGCAGCCGCGTGAGGAACGTGCTGGCCATCCCCGAGCGGCCCTTGTCGAGGAACTCGACGAGCGTCGCGTGCGTGCCGACGGCGACGATGAGCTCGGCACCCTTGTCGTCCGCGAGCAGCATCGCGACGTCCTCACTGGTCCCCGTCGCGGGGAAGACGACGTGCTTGACGCCGAGCTGCTCGACGCGGGCGAGCCCGGGCGCACGGCCGTCGCGGTAGGCGTGCACGACGACCTCGGCCCCGCAGGTCAGCGAGCGGTCCGACACGGAGTCCATGTCGCCGACGATCATGTCCGGCTTCCAGCCGGCGTCGAGGATCGCGTCCGCGCCGCCGTCCACCCCGATGAGCACCGGCCGGTACTCGCGGATGTACGGACGCAGCGTGACGAGGTCCTCCTTGTAGTGGTACCCGCGCACGACGATGAGGACCTGGCGGCCGTCGATCACCGTGTCGATGTCGGGCACGCCGACGCCGTCGAGCAGCAGCTCCCGCTCGCGGCGCAGGTAGTCCATCGTGTTGGCCGCGAACGACTCGAGCTGCACCGACAGCCCGGCGCGCGCCTCGTCCATGGTGGCGGCGACCGTCTGCGGGGTCTGCTCGACGCCCTCGGCGACGAGCGTCTCGCCGTCGTACACGCAGCCGTCGACGACGCGCAGCTGGTGGCCCTCGGGGAGCGCCATGACGTCGGCGCCGAGGTCGTCGACGAGCGGGACGCCCGCCGAGACGAGGATCTCCGGCCCGAGGTTGGGGTAGCGGCCCGACGTCGAGCGGGCGGCGTTGAGGACGGCGGCGGGCTGGCACGCGACCAGCGCCTCCGCGGACACGCGGTCCAGGTCGAGGTGGTCGATGACCGCCACGTCACCCGGCCGCAACCGCTTGGTCAGGGCCTTCGTCCGGGGGTCGACGCGGGCCGGACCGGCGATGACGCCGGCCTCGGGCGCGGGGGTCCGTCGGCGCAGGGAAGCTCTCATCGTGCCTCATCGTCCCACGGCGGAGAGGTCCAGGAGCTCGGCGGCGTGCGTGCGGGCCGCCGCGGAGTCGTCCTGACCCGAGAGCATGCGGGCCAGCTCGCGGACCCGGTCCTCCCCTGTGACGAGACGCACGTCCGACTCGGTGACCACGTCCACCCCGCCGGCGCTCGACTTCGTGACGACGAGGTGCCGGTCGGCGAACGCGGCGACCTGCGCGAGGTGCGTGACGACGAGCACCTGCGACGTGCGCGCGACGTCGGCGAGACGCCTGCCGATCTCGATCGCGGCCCGCCCGCCGACGCCCGCGTCGACCTCGTCGAACACGAACGTGCCGGGTCGCGTCGCGCCGGAGTCCGGCGCCGTCGCGAGGCTGACCTCGATCGCCAGCATGACGCGCGAGAGCTCGCCGCCCGACGCACCCTTGCCGAGCGGGCGCGCGGGGGCACCCGCGTGCGGCACGAGCAGCATCTCGACCCGGTCCGCACCGGACGGCCCGGGCTCGCCGGGCTCGACCGCGACGCGCAGCTCCGCCCCCGCCATCGCCAGGCCGGCGAGCTCCGCCGACACCGCGCGCGCCAGGCGCTCGGCCGCGTCGGTCCGGGCCCGGGTGACCTCGGCCGCGAGCGACCCGAGCTGCTCGTCGAGCTCGGCGAGCCGGCCGCGCAGGTCCTCGACGTGCTGGTCGCCGCCCTCCAGGTCGAGCAGCCGCCGGCCGGCGTCGTCCGCCCACGCGAGCACCTGCGCGACGTCCGCGCCGTAGCTGCGGGTCAGCGTCCCGAGCTCGGCGCGGCGCTGCTGCACGGCCTCGAGCCGCAACGGGTCGGCCTGCAGGCCGTCGAGATAGGACGCGAGCTCCGCGGCCACGTCGGCGAGCAGGTAGCCCGCCTCGGCCACGCGCGTCGCGAGGGTCGCCAGCGACGGGTCGTGCCCGCCTGCCTGCTCCAGCAGGCGCCGAGCCCGCTCGACCACGTCCGCCGCGGCGAGCGCCTCGTCGGCCGTGTCGGCGTCCCCGGCGAGCGCACCGTGCGCCCCCGCCGCCGCGGCACGCAGGTCCTCCGCGTGCGCCAGCCGCTCCGACTCCTCCGCGAGCGCCACGTCCTCGCCGGGCTGCGGCTCGACCCGCTCGATCTCGGCGAGCCCGAGGCGCAGCAGCTCGGCCTCGCGCGCCCGCTCCTGGGTCCGCGCGACGAGGTCGTCGAGCTCGGCCGCGGCCCGGTTCCGCTCCGTCCACGCCGACCGGTACCGCGCGAGCGTGTCCCGGTGCTCCGCACCGACGAACGCGTCGAGGGCGTCGCGCTGGTGCGCGGGCGACCGCAGGCGGGCCTGGTCGGCCTGGCCGTGCACCGTCACGAGCGCCTCCGCGAGGTCCGCGAGCACCGCCTGCGGGACCGACCGGCCCCCGACGTACGCGCGCGAGCGGCCGGTCGTCCCGTCGCTGCCCGCCCCGACGGTCCGCACGAGCAGCAGGCTGCCGTCCTCGTCGAGCTCCGCCCCGGCCTCCGCCGCGCGCTCGAGCGCAGGCGCGTCGGCGGGCAGCAGGACCCGGCCCTCGACGGCCGCCGACGCCGCGCCCAGCCGGACCGTCGCCGGGTCGGCCTTGCCGCCGAGCAGGAGCGACAGCGCCGTGAGCACCATCGTCTTGCCCGCACCCGTCTCTCCGGACAGCACGGTCAGGCCCGGGCCGAGCTCGACGTGCGCCCGGGTGATGACGCCCAGGTTGTCGATCCGGATCTCCTCGATCACGTCGCCTCCCCCGTGCCGCTCGTCCCGTCCATGCCACCTGTGCCGTCCGTGCCCCTGATGACCGCGTCGACCGCACCCGCGTCGGCCGCAGCCCTGTCGCTCGCCGCCGCGCGCGTCGCAACCGCGGACACCGCACCCCGGCCCCGCCAGCCGCTGACCGGTAGGCCGAACTTGTGCACCAGCCGCGTCGTGAACGGTGCGGGCGACAGCCGCGCGAGCCGCACCGGCACGTCGCTGCGTCGGATCTCGACGCGCCCCCCGCGCGGCACCTCGATCTGCCGGCGCCCGTCGCACGTGACGAGCGCCGTCGCCGACGAGCGGTCCAGCACGTCGAGCGCCAGACGGCTGCGGGGCCCGACGACCAGCGGACGCGCGAACAGGGCGTGCGCCGAGATCGGCACGAGGATCATGCCGTCGACGTCGGGCCACACCACGGGCCCGCCCGCCGAGAACGCGTGCGCCGTCGAGCCGGTCGCGGTCGCCGCGACCACGCCGTCGCACCCGAACGAGGACAACGGGTGCCCGTCCACCTCGACGAGGACCTCGAGCATCCGGGAGCGCTCCGCCTTCTCGACCGCGCACTCGTTGAGCGCCCACCCGTCGCGCGTCGTGCCGTCGGGCAGCACGACGCGCACGTCGAGCGTCCCGCGCTCCTCGACCTCGAAGTCGCCGACGGTCAGCCGTCGGACGGCCTCCCCGACGTCGTCACGCTCCGCCTCCGCGAGGAAGCCCACGTGCCCCAGGTTGACGCCCAGCATCGGCACCCCGGTGCCGCGCGTGAGCTCCGCGGCGCGCAGGATCGTCCCGTCGCCGCCGAGGACGACCGCGAGCTCGAACTCGGGCAGGTCGCCCGGGTCGCCGTCGTCGGGCGCGACCACGGGCTCGATGCCCGCGGCCTCGAGGACGCGGACCGCCTCCTGCGTCGCGACCACCGCCTCCTCGCGGCCGCCGTGGGTCACGACGAGCGCGCGGCGCGTCACGACGCGCTCCCGTCAGTCGGCGCGACCGCTCGGGCCGCCGCGTCGCCGACGACGACGTCCCGCACCGCCTCGGCCAGGTCCGCGACGTCCGTCGTGCGCGCCCCGTGCGCCGCGTGCGGCCCGCGCCGCAGCCACAGGAAGAACTCGACGTTGCCGCTCGGTCCCGGCAGCGGGCTGCGCACGACCGCCCGCACGTCCAGACCGGCGGCGACCGCCGCACGCGCGACGTCCAGCACGGCCTCGGCACGCAGCGCGGGGTCGCGCACCACACCGCCCGACCCGAGCCGCTCGCGGCCCACCTCGAACTGCGGCTTCACCATGAGCAGCAGGTCGGCGTCCGGCGCGGCGACCGCGGCGAGCACCGGCAGCACGAGCGTGAGCGAGATGAACGACAGGTCGGCGACGACCACCGACGGCGCCGGCGCGAGGTCGCCCGGCGCGAGGTCGCGGACGTTGACGCCCTCGCGCGACTCGACGCGCGGGTCGTCGCGCAGCGCCTCGGTCAGCTGGTCGTGACCGACGTCGACCGCGACGACGTGTCGTGCGCCCCGCCGCAGCAGCACGTCCGTGAAGCCTCCGGTGCTCGCGCCCGCGTCGAGGCACGTGGCGCCTTCGACGACCGGTCCGCCCATGCCGAGGTCGGCCAGCGCGTCGAGCGCGCCCGCGAGCTTGTGCGCGGCACGCGACGCGTACCCGGGGTCGGTCGGGTCGCGCACGACGTCGACGACGTCGTCGGCGGTGACCTGCGCGGACCCGCGCTTCACCGACTCGCCCCGCACGGACACCCGTCCGGCGGCGATGAGCTCACCGGCGTGCCCGCGCGAGCGGGCGAGACCGCGGCGCACGAGCTCGCTGTCGAGACGTGTCGTCACGGACCCTTAGCCCTCCGCGTCCGCGAGCCGGTCCTGCAGCGCACCGTGCACGGCCTCGAAGACGGCCACGTGGTCGCGCACGGGTGCTCCGGCCAGGTCGTCGAGGCGCGTCAGCGCCTGGTCCACCTGGTCGTCGCCCGTCGCCGGCCGGCCCTGCGGCTCGGCCGTGGACGTCTCGCTCACGTGTTCCTCCTCGCTGCCCGACGACTCCCGGCCGTGCCCGCCGTGCGGCGGCCGGCCGCCCCGTCGCGCCCCGCGCGGGAGCCCGTCAGGTCCGCGCCCACGGTACCCGCCGCAGCCCGCCACGCCGCCCGACGCACCCACAGGCCGGACCGACGGTCGGACCTGCGGGTGGGGGCCCTCACGAGACGGCCTGCGCACCCCGGCCGAGGATCGCCGCGTCAGCCCGCCGTCACCGCGACGTCACGACGTGCGCGCGTCGACGACGAGCTCGGGCACCGACGACGCGTCGAGGGAGCCCCCGGCGTCGACCGTGGCCCACGCCGCCGCGCACGCCGCCCGTACGCGGTCGACCTGCTCGTCACGCGACGCCGGCTCCGCCCGACCGAGGTCGAGCACGCCGTCCACGACCCGCGCGCCCATCCGCCCCGACGTCCACCAGCCCTCGGCGTCCTGCTGCGGCTCAGGGTGCGGCTCCAGCAGCGACAGCAGGTCCGCCCCGATGAGGTGCGGCCGCTCCTGCGGCGCCGCGAGCACGTCGTCGCGCGCAGTGCTGACGCCCGTCAGCACGTGCAGCCCGACGTACCCGCCCGCACGCGCGCCCGCGAGGTCCGTGTCCAGCCGGTCCCCGATGACGAGCGTCTCGCGGGCACCCGCCCGCTCGACCGCCATCCGGTACATCGTCGGCGACGGCTTGCCCGCGCTGTCCGGCGTGACGCCCGTCGCGTTGCGCACCGCACCCACCAGCGAGCCGTTGCCGGGGGCGAACCCCCGTGCGGTCGGCAGGCTCAGGTCGAGGTTCGACGCCACGTGCCACGCCCCCCGCTCGACGGCGTAGGCCGCCTCCGCGAGGTCCGACCAGCCGAGGTCCGGCGCGAAGCCCTGCGCGACCGCAACCGGCTCGTCGTCCGCCGAGTCGACCACCACGTAGCCCGCCGCACGGACCGCCGTGACCAGCCCCTGCCCGCCGACGACCAGCACCTTCGCGCCCGGCTCGAGCCGCGTGCGCAGCAGCTGGGCCGCGGCCTGTGCGGCCGTCATGACCTCACCCGATCGCGTCGGGATGCCGAGGTCCGTCAGCTGGTCGGCGACCGACTCGGGCTCGCGCGACGCGTTGTTCGTGACGAACACCAGCCGCATCCCGCGCGCCCGCGCCTGCGTCAGCCCGTCGGCCGCGCCGTCGATCGGCTCGTGCCCCCGGTACGCGACCCCGTCGAGGTCGACCAGCGCGAGGTCGAACCGGTCCGCCAGCGGCGTCGTCGACCCGATCAGCCCGCCGCTCACGCCTTCTCCTCCGTCACACCGGCACCACGGTCGTCCGACCCCTCGCCACGAGGCCCGTCCTCGTCCGACGCCCCTTCGTCCGACACGTACCCGTCGTCATCCGACGCATCGTCGTCAGACACGTCCTCGTCAGACACGTCATCGTCAGACACGCCGCGGTCAGACGCACTGTCGTCAGGCTCGTCGTCGCCGGAGACGTCCTCGTCAGACACGTCCTCGTCGAGCACGTCCTCGTCGAGCACATCGCCGTCCAGCGCGTCGTCGTCGATCGCGTCGTCCTTCTCCGACGGGTCCTCCTCGTCCGACTCCTCGGACTCCTCGGACTCCTCCGCGAGGTCGAACACGACCACGTCGTCCTCGGGGGCCTCGCCCGACGCCTCGGCGAGCTGCGCCGCGGTGTACGGGGCGAGCTCCGCCTCGGCCTCCTGCGTGCGCCCGGCAGCCTCGAGCGCGGTCGCACGCGCCTGCGCCACGCGCACGCCGAGCGGCCCGGCCGCCGCCCGGACCGCGGGCGACGAGAGCACCGCGACCGCGGCCTCCGCCTGCCCGAGGTCGAGCCGCGCGCCCGAGACCACGATCGCCAGCTCGACCCGCGCGTCGGCGTCGAGCGTCTCCGCCTCCGGCTCCTGGGCGAGCGCGATGGCCCGCTCCGGACGCCCGAGGCCCCGCTCGCAGTCCGCCATCACGGGCAGGTGCTCGGACGAGCCGTTGAGCCGTCGCACCGTCCGCAGCTCGCGCAGCGCCTCGGCGTACCGGCCGGTGCGGTACGCGGCCAGACCGGCCGCCTCACGCACGACGTCGATGCGCCCGGCCCGGCGGACCGCCGCCTGCGCGTGCTCGTAGGCCAGCTCGGGATCCTCGTCGAGCAGCCGTCCGACGACGACCAGGTGCAGGCCGACGCGCTCCGCGTTGTCCTTGCTCAGCGACCGAAGGCGTCCACGAACGGCACGGTCGAGGTCGCTGAACGCGACGTCGTCGGGCAGCGGCGGCGCGGGGATGCGCACGTCCTGCGGCGGACGCGAGTCCCGGCCCTCACCGGCCGAGTCGTCACGCCGTCCGTACGACCTCGCCCCGCCCGGACCGGCGCCGCGGCCGTGCGAGGCGCCCGACGCATCGCGTCGCGGTCCGCCGTACGCACCGGCCCCACCCTCACCCCGCGGTCCGCTGGGTCCACGCTCGTCACGACGCGGTCCGCGGTCGTCGCCGCGAGGACCACGCTCACCGCGCTGCGGCGCGCCGGTGCCGCCCGGACGCTCTCCTCCCGCACGACGCGCGTCGCCCTGCCATCCACCGCGACCGCGCTCGTCGGCGCGAGGACCGCCGCGATCGCCGTCGCGCGAACCCCACGACCCACGGTCGTCACGACCGGGGCCACCAGGACCACGTGCGCCACCGCGCGGCGCACCGCCACGGTCGTCGCGACGCGGTCCCGCACCGCCACGGTCGTCACGACGCGGACCACCGGGGCCACGCTCACCGCGGTCCGGGGCGCCGTACCGGCGCTCGCCCTCTCGGGAGGCGTCCGACCGACGGTCGTCACCACGCCAGCTGCCGGCCGGCCGGCCGGCGTCCCCAGCCGGCCCACGAGCACCGGACGGCGCTCCGCGGTACCCGCGCCGGTCG
>PJUC01000105.1_pt1 | contig 64651 bp, 66 predicted proteins | sample 1512161 | NCBI WGS metagenome assembly PJUC01 (sample SAMN08177676, study PRJNA422409) | Soil metagenome, whole genome shotgun sequencing project. | isolation source: Soil enriched on filter paper | place: USA: Madison | collected 2015-01-15 | reverse complement strand
TACCCGGACTTATGATGCCTTAGGTAATGCTAGCCATATCGGCAGCAGCCTGGGAGCAAGTATAGACCTGGAATACAACAAGCTGGGCCAGGTGGCACAGATGCGCAGCCGGGACTGGCAGGCCCAGTGGCAGTATGATGAAAGCGGACTGGAAATACAAAGAGCATTGAGTGGCTCGGTAGTCGTTAAAACAGAAAGAGACCAGTTTGGCCGGGTAAGCAAACGCAGTATAGGTGCGGGTAATATAGAGCAATCAAGGCAGCGCTACCACTGGGGCAAAGGCAACCGCCTGCAAAGTGTCGTCAATGAGCTCAACCGGGCAAGTACGCAGTTTGAATATGATGCCTGGGATAACCTGGTGAGTGGGAGCTATAATGACAGCCAGGGTACAGAAACCATTTACAAGGCCCCGGATGCGATCGGCAACCTGTTTAAGACCCCGGAGCGTAAAGACCGGCAATATGACAAGGGGGGTAAGCTGCTCAAAGATGAGCAATACCATTACCACTATGATGCAGAGGGCAACCTGGTGTTTAAGGAATTTATCCGCAGTACTTATCCCGCAGTGTTTAATAAATCATTGCTGGAAGACCGGTATGGGATAAAGCTCAAGGGCAGTGGTAGCGGCTGGCAATATGAATGGGCGGGCAATGGTATGCTGCAATCGGTAATTCTACCTCAAGGCGGTACGGTTGACTTTGCCTATGATCCTTTGAACAGGAGGATTGCCAAGCAATACAAGGGTAAGGTTACCCGTTGGCTTTGGGATGGGAATGTACCGCTTCATGAGTGGCAGTATGAGGGTGAGTTTCCACCGAAACTAAGTATAGAAAATGATCAGCTTAAGGAGGCTAAAGAACCAACCGAAAATGTGATCACCTGGATCTTTGAAGAGAATAGTTTTGTACCTTGTGCTAAGATCATTGAAGGGAAGCAGTACAGTATTGTCAGCGATTATTTGGGTACGCCTACGCATGCTTATGATGCGGAAGGAGTAAAGGTTTGGGAGCGGGAGCTGGATATTTATGGGGTGGTCAGAAAGGGGAACAATGAGTTTATTCCTTTTCTCTACCAGGGGCAGTATGTCGACAAAGAAACAGGACTGGCTTATAACCGGTTCAGGTATTACGACCCAGGTGCCGGTATGTACCTGTCACAAGATCCTATTGGGTTGGCGGGAAATAATCCGAATCTGTATGGTTATGTGAAGGATGCGAATAGTTGGACTGATATTTGGGGCTTATCAGTAACTCTTATTGTAGTTATTGGGGAAGGACAAAAGGCTGTCGATGAAGCAACGAAATTACTGCGTGCTCAAGGATATAGTGCAGAAAGCATGATGGTCCCTAAAAACCAATGGAGAGGTGGTAAATTAACTCCCGGAATGCCCGATGCTGATTTCCAAAAAGCAGTATCATGGAACAAACAGTGGTTAAAAGACAAGATTGCTGATGGCTACAAAGTAATTGATATTGGCCCAGATGGAAGAGCAGCAAGAAGTGCTTTTTATGAAGCAGAGCAAGATGCACTTAAAGAAATGGGAGCATCAAAAATCAAATTAAAGAAATTTGCAAATGGGGAATCCATTTCCGACATGAGGATTAGAATTTCTGCACATCACTAAAATATTATTTTTATGACCAAAGTTCATATTTGCTTAAAGGTAGACTCAATAAGAGATGCGGAAGACTTCTATTGTCGTGATCTTGACTTATTTATTTTCTATCAAGACTACGGCATGGGAACGATTTCTTTAGCACTTAAAACAAACCCTACTTTTCTTTTAATACTCTCTACAGGCGATAAGATATTTAATGATGACTATCTATTTGAAATAGAAACAAAAAATTGTGACCTATTATTTCAATCCTTACACAAAAAAAAATTTTCAACATCTGGGCAATTACTCAGTCAAGACGTGTTTGAATATGCTTTAGGAAAAAGTATAGCGCTTAAAGATCCATCTAATAATAAATTCTTAATATTTGAGGAATATCATACTGAAGGAAACTGATTTAGGAATACTTAAAAATTAATTTCTTAGTTGATATCTTATATTATGACTAATGATGACAATTTGAATACCTATTACTCAGGAGCAAAAGTCATATATGCAAAATTAGGAGCCGAAAGTCTTGAATGGATTAATAAAAAAATCCCGGCTTTAGACAATCTAACTCCTGTGGAATGTTTGACGGCTCCTTTGCTATTAAAAAGATTAAAAGAAGGGCTAATGAGAATGCCATAATATTAATATCTACATTCAAATCCATTAGTCTAGCATTATGGCTAATATTGAATATGTCAAGCAACTCATTACACTGATTATAAATTCCGAGTTCAATGTTCATAATGTTCAGGAATTAGTCAACTTATATAGAATAAATCAGGAAATTGAAAGAGAAATTATAAGAAAAGAAATTGCCAATACAAATTGCGGTTTAAAAATGCTTGCAATCTCCGAAACATTCTCAGAGCTTGCCTATAATGAACAAAAAGAAGTATATATTCAAGTCGCTTTGACCTTGCAGTCGATTGAAGACTTTAGGTGGGATCCGAGAGAGAACATTATTTACCTATCTATTATCTGGCATGTAATCTTATATTTAAATGTAGATAAAACAAAACTATTTAAAGATATTATAGAAATATCTAGTAATAAAGCAGCACTCTATTTAAAGGAGTTTTATGATAGGTCTCCAGAAATGAAGTCAATTAAGACTATGGGATTAAAGGCAATAATCAAAAATTGTAAAACCAAGTTTGAAATGAATACACCTCCTTGGATACGAAGTTAACAGCAACAAGCTTAACCAGCACACAAACATTAATGATTGTAATTATTAAGCCGCTCTAAGATGCAACTCTTAAAAATTGATCGCGGAAATGTCTCCATCGAAATTGGAAACAACATTTTAAAAATATCAGGAGAAGCAATGCTTCCAAAGCCATTTCCTGAAATGTCAGAATATGTGATCTATGAAAACTCACTTAGTTGGCAAAATGATGAAGCTCCTCCTGAAATAAACAAAAAAGAGCTGTTTACTTTTTTAGAAAAGGAATTTGCAAAAAGAAACTTACTACTCATCCTTGAACAATAAAGAAGCTAACTGAACCAAGTCCAAAAAGCTTGCATAAGGCATGCGCGTAAAAAAGAGAACAAAACCTAAAGAAAATCATTAAACTCAACAATCATGAGTTACATTGATGAATTGATGAACACAGAACATGAAAACACGATTATTGATGATTCAAATAATCAATATATCATACGTGTTTTAGGGAGAGGTACCGATTTATTTTCAATTAAAACGACAAAGGCCTAATCTGTTGTATTGATGCCGTAAACGCAGTTATTTATACTAAATCGATCAAACAATGGGATAGTACAGGAGTAAAAATGAATAAAGAAGAACGCAAACGCGTAATTGAATTAATTGAACAATGCTACAAGAAAGTCTATAACCCTAATGTCACTTTGGATTAATTTTTCATGTTGATGCACACTAAAATCCTTGAAATAAAATCGTACGAGATACCGGATCCGCGACACTTAAAATTCTACGTAGAAAATAGTAATGAAAAATGTGGTTCCATTGATTTCATTGCTGATAAAATCAACTTTAATATTTCCTGTAAAAGGCCTCTATTTAAAGGAATGGAACCTATTAAGAACATTAAATTCCATTATCAAAATCAACAATTAGTATTTACTTTAAGTAATAAAAAAGCTTTATCCTTAAAGTGTAGTGTACAAGTATTGGAACAAATGAACGCTCATATAGAACGATTCAGTAATACCGACACCAATCAACAACTTAAGGATTCTTTTTTCAAGGATTAAGAGCAGGCAATGAGTGAAGCCGGTCCTGGCTTCTTAAGCACTCTATGCAATGCCACCTGGCCGGTTTATATTGCGCTTTAAGTATTGCAAGCCCGTGCACAAGAAAATGAAGCCGATCATCCCAAAAACAAAATGAAGCAGGTTAAAAGACCGCAATAAAATCACCTGGCCAACAATCCAGCCAACCGAAAGCAAGCCCTGGAAGATAAGCCAATATCCGGCAGCATGCCTGTACCTGGCGACTTTCCAAAAAACAAAAAAACTTGATACTCCATTAGCTAATACGAGTATAATTCCCGGAATCAGGAAGTCCTCAAAGGGACTAAAGGCCAGTATAGCGGTATGCATACCCATCAAGGCGCCATCAGGTTCTTTAATGAACATTAAACCGGCAATGGTTGCGGCAAGCCCATTGATCAGCAATAAAAACAGGACAAAGAAATGGTTCAGGCACTTATGGTTCACTGATTACAATATTACCCGTAAAGATAAGATTTAAATGCCGGAAGAGCACATTAAGCAGGGTGTGCTACAAGTGCCGTAATAATTCTAACTTGCATCAAGAAAGAAAACAATGATGGAAGCACTTGTAAAGAAATTGACAGCAGTAGCACATGGATTTAAACCATTTGAACAGGAAGCGCAACAAATAGTCGCTAGCCAAACCGTAGCTGCATCAAAAGCAATGGCTATTGATATGCTCCGAAGTGACTGGTACCAGCTACGTTGCTGCGGCATCTTTATACTGGGATTTATTGCAGCCAGGGATAGTTCCGTACTGTCTTTATTAAAACATGCGGCCCGGGAGGATGAAAGCTGGCAGGTGCAGGAAATTATCGCAAAAGCATTTGATCAATATTGTAAAGATAATGGCTATGAAAATTCATTACCCGTAATCAAAGCATGGCTAAATGATGCGCATGCCAATGTTTGCAGGGCGGTCACCGAAGGTTTACGTATCTGGACGGGGCGACCTTATTTCAAAACACATCCGGAAGTGGCCATAAGCCTTATCGGCCAGCACAAAGCAAGCGACAGTGAATACCTTAGAAAGTCAGCAGGCAACGCATTAAGAGATATCCGCAAAAAACATGGTGCATTGGTTACCCAGGAAATTGCCACCTGGAACCTGGAGGATCAAAATACCGCATTTACTTACAGCTACGTACTCAAAAAACATTGATCAGTTTAATTGCTGTAATCATTATTTCTTTATCTATTTCAGTCATGCTATCCTTTGAAAAAAGAATAGCCCCTTAATTATTGATCATCACCCCTAGCTTAGGATCTTTGTTACGCAAATCAATTCCCCCTTCATAAACCGATTTTAAATTGTGCGGGTAAAAGGCCCAGCCGCTTGAGCAGCCCAAACGGATATGTTGTTTCGAATGATCGTCTTCAGGTATATTGTAATGACGTAAGGTAACAATAACGTATTCATCTAATGTGCCTAAGCTCACCTCTACTAAACTGTTCCCTTCAAAACTAAACTCCAGGAAATCTGCGCCATTGGCACTCAATATTTCGCCATGCAGCGGGTTAGTATCCAGGTACCAGTACCAATCGTATTGTGCCCCACTTTCCGCGGGTTGGCCCGGAGCCCGCGTGCCTTTTTCGCTATGAAAAACTGCCCGTTCTAAAAACCATCGTTCCAACTCCTCCGGAACCGTCCAGGCTTTATAAATATCAGCAAGCGAAGCTTTAATGGCAATCTTCTTGGTAAATGAAGTCCAGTCGAAATTATTCATGATGTAGCCTTTAAATTATGGCAAGCCTAAAGATATCAAAAAGAAGCTATTTGCCCTATTCTACATAACTGCAAGCCGGATTAATTGCCCTGGGACAAGAAAATTTATAAATACAAAAGGGACCCCGATACCGGGATCCCTTTTGCCTGCACTATGTGCTTATCATTATTGCTTGACCAATCTTTTATTCACCACAAGTCCATTCTTATAAAGAACATTAACCTGGTAAACTCCTGGTGCAAAACCTTTCAAATCAAGTACTGCGGACATGCCATTCACGGCGACACTACGCACCAGCTGGCCCGCCATATTGTAAAGATTAATGGTATGGCTGCCATTTATCCCGTTCACGGTTACCGCATTTTCTTTGGCCGGGTTAGGATAAATACTCACTTCACTTACTGCTTTAAAAGCTACTTTACGCACACTGCTGTGTGTATATTGTCCATTGTAATTTATTTGCTTTAAGCGGTAGAAATAAGCATCGGCACTGATATTATTATCGGTATAAGTGTATTCTTTTTTCTCAATACTATTACCGGCAGTTGCTTTGCTGGCCACGAAACCAATTTTCGACCAGTTAGCGGCATCGGTACTCCGCTCGATCTCAAACCCTTTGTTGCCGGATTCACTTAATGTTTCCCATTCCAGTTTACCTTTCCCGTTTTCATTGTAAGCCGTAAAGCGGGCTAACTGAACCGGTAATGGCGTACCACAGGCAGCCGGGTTCAATACAAAACTATTGATCATCATCACACAATTACCAATAATCACTTCTGCATTATAAGCACCGGAATCGGCCGCTGTGATATTATTCAACTGCAGGCGGTATTGGTTCTGCCCTGGCAGTAAGGCATTATTCTTGTACCACTTATACTGCACGTTCTGCATACTGTCTACAAAAAGCGTCACATTATCACCCGGGCATGGCATGGTTGCCGCATCGCGTACAAATATCGCGAGGTCTTCGCCTACAGAGATGGTACGGTTTACAATCGTACCACAAGTATCGATTACCTGTATGGTGTACGTTGCATTTGCATTCAGGTTATTAAAGATATTACTTCCGGTAGCACTGCCGGGGATCTCGTTATTAGCAGCATCAAAAACTTTGTAATGATAAGGCGCTTTCCCGCCTTGAGCCACGGCTACTATAGAACCGGTATTTCCGGGACAACCGGGAAGGAACTTACTGGCTGCCAGGTTAAGCATATTGGGTTGTTTGACCCATTGTCTTTCTACAACAGTACAGGTATCCAGCATCGGGGCATAAGCCGTACTCGTATATTTATAAGCCCTGATGATATAATTACCGTCCGGAAGGCCGGCAACGGCGGTAGCCGGTAGCTGTACCGTAGTTGCAGTGCCGCTGGCAGTACCTGTGTACCCGTTGGTCCCGCCCAGTAAAAGGGTGCCCGAAGTACTGTATACTTTTACACGAAGCGAGCTCCCTAAGGCACCACTTGTGGTAACATTTCCGGAGATTACATTCACACTGCTGTTACAGTTAGACTCTATTGTGAAGTCAAGCGCAAAGGGCCGGGTAAGCGTAATCGTACGGTCTATAAATCTCGGGCATACTACCCCGAAAGTATCCCATATCCGGATCGTATAAGTTCCTGGCAAAATATTGCTTAATTGCCATACCGCATTTGTAGGCGGCGAAGTAAAATAAGGGATTAATGACTGTCCTGCAGGGGCACTCGTCATTTGTATACCTATGGTATCCCCTACTGCATTTCCTCTGCTTACGCTGATACCGGTCCGGCTGATACAGGAGTTCGTATTGACTTCTGACAAACCGGAGCTCAGTGTTGGCAAGGCCGGCGGAGTAAGCACTGTTGTAAGCGTATCGCCGCAATAGGCCACCATCAGCAGGCGGGAAGTGCCGCGCTTAACCGTAAAATAATCACTTGCATTATTCAGCGTACTTGCTGCTCTTGCATTGGTCCAGGTAGCACCGGTATCGAGCGAGTACCTGAAGTTGTGACTATTTTTAAACTGGTGATATAAAGTCTGAATGGGTGCTGTAGTCCGCTGATACCTTATGTTGAAATAGGCCGCAACACTTTCACAATCAGTCAGGGTGCTGGTTTCCAAGTAAGAAACAAGCAGGTTCTTCTGTTGCGGCTGTTGCAGTATAAATGAATTGGTATAAATATTACCGCAAAGGTCCCGGTAGCCATACTGGATGGTGTAAGGAAAATTAGCCAGGTTTTGCCAGAAGCTTAAAGCAGGATTGTATGCGGGATCCAGCTTGGACAAAGAAGCATTCAAGCTTAAGTAGGTGGAAGTTCCTGCTGCCGAAGTTGAAGCCAGTTTTATGGTATCTGTAGTACCATTAGGCCAAGTAACCCATGCTCTTACTATTTGTGTATCCCTGCTGTTGCTCAACTGTACATGGTTGTTGACATAGAACTGGAACCATAAACTGTCACAGCCCGCAGGAGCGAAGGTAGGGCTATTCACCTGCACCAGGCTACGATTAAATGCCGGTACGGTAATCGCCTGGGTTACTGCATTATTACAGGCATTATACACCCGGACATAATAAGTGCCGGCCGTTAATGAGTCAAAAACATTGGCAGACCGAGGTGTCCTTACATAAGTAGTTACAGGCTCAGAAGTCGTAAGGCTGGGCACCAGCGCATAGCGTAATGGTGCGGTACCCGTAGCGGCTACGGTAAACCGGCCATTATTACAACCATGGTCCTGGCGGTTAAGCGTTACGCTGCTGATGGCACTCATCACCTCGGTGCTGGTGATCACTACTCTCCGGGTAAGCGGGGTACTGAAACCAGAGGTACAGACGCGCCTTACTACAACATTGTAGGTACCGGCATAGATATTAGACAGTTGATTGCTTGCTTGCCAGGGCAGCACTACGTTGCCTAAGGTGTCCTGTAAAGCGTATTGGTAATAATCAGGTGCGATGGAGGTAGCTGTGGGGGTCATGGTGCTTACGGTCACTTTCCCGTTGCCCGGGCAGGAAGCGTTAACAATGGTCGGGGTGCCGATACTCGTAGGGGTAGGACATTGTGCTGAAGTAGGCTGCGCATAAAAAAATAGCAGGTTCAGCAAAACCGCCGTGTATATCATACACGACTTTTTGAAGTGTTTCTGTTTCATATTGTTTGTGTTTTACTTGTGGGCGCAAATGTATCTTTTCTTATAGGTGAAACTTGCTCCAAAGCCGCCAATAACACCAGTTTAACGTCCAAAAAATCCAGGACAACTCAGGTTAAAATCCGACCAAAAGAGCAATGGTTTCAGTCTCAATCATTTAGTATCTCAGCATATCATTTTAGGTACCGGTAAATCCATCAAATTTTTATGCCTGTTTAAATACTCATTCAAATGCGCCAAAAAGTCACAACACGGCAACAGCACAACAGACTGTATTTACTCTAATTATTAGCATTGACCTATATAATATCCGCAGGCTACTATAGCAATAGAGACCCAGACATCCCGGCAAATAGTAAAACCTCAGTCGAAAAGCAAAAAATCCACAAGTATAAAAAGCCCGGCGAATCGAGTTAAAAAAATAACTGCAAAAAATTGAAAATCAATCATTTAAAATAGAAAAACAAGAGTTTTCAAAATAGGCATTTCATATAGGGTATCTCTGGGTGGTGTTCCTGCTTCAATATAATATTGCCCCGCAGAAAATTCTATCTGAAATAATTTTTAAATGTTTGAAACAATATGAACAATTTCTTTTACGCTTACAAGAATGTGCTTAGCAGAGCCTGGGCGATTGCTCTCCCTGCCATTTTTGCACTTAACGGTGCACAAGCTCAATGCGTTGCTCCATCAGTCGGTTGCCCGGGCAACGACCGGTCTAACTCTTTCAGGAACGCCACAACGCCAAATACAATAGAGTATGATAATGTAATCTCCCTTTTCCATAGCACGCTGGTACGCCAGGCTGATGGCCGGATGCTGGTATGGGGTGATAAAATTTCCCGTACAGGGACAAATGTGCTTGCACCGCAGGAAGTAAATGCAGCAAACTATACTGGATTAAGCGGGGAAATCCTGAAGTTTGCTGCTGGTTCAGAAATCAATACAAACTCGCATCATTTTGTATTAACGACTAATGGATTATACTTTTGGGGAACGGATCATTGGGGGGTAGGAACAGGTACCTCATTCCAGAAGTTAACAATAGACGGACAAACGAATGGACTACCTGCGGGTGTATCGCCTGCCGATGTAAAAATGCTGTTTGGCACTAACCGCATGCTGGGCCTGGTTACCTGTAGCGGTGCCGCATATACACTTGTTGCCGCAACTAATACTAATACCGCCGGCGCCTATGGCAATGGATTGGCTTATACTACCGCTAATAACCGGGTATGGCACCGGGTTATGATCAATGCTACCAGCAGCCTGGACAATGTGGTTGCCCTGAGAGGGAACGGCCGGATGAACTTCATGGCACTGACGAGTACCGGGGCCGTTTATACCTGGGGACAGAGTACCTATCTGGGCGATAACAATACTTACGCGGTGCGCAACTATGCGACCCAGATGACCTTACCTTCCGGAATCGTACCCAAAATGATCGGTATGACCGCGGGCGATGCCATTAACACCTCAACATATTATTTGCTGGCCATAAACGGAAGTGTATATGCCCTTGGTTATAATGGTGAGCGGCAATTGGGTAATTTTACGACTACTACAAGTAATGAGTGGGTACAGGTGAAAAAATCTTCTGCCGCAAATGACTACCTGGACAATGTGGTATGGATCAGTCCTAACGAGCATGATATGGGCTATACCAATACCGGCGCTATAAGTGTACTTACCGCCGATGCGAAACTATACGCCTGGGGGGGCAATAACCGCCAGATGATCGGTGGCGGCACCTCGAATGCCTCTATTAATCCAACGACGAACCTGGGGGGATTAACCACTACCGATAGTATCATTGCCGTGGAAAACGGTGGGCACACCTCTATCATTGTAAAGAAATGCTCCAACTATTTTGGTTATGTAGGCCATAAAACGGGAGGTAGCATGGGAGATGGCACTTCCACAGATGCCGATATTCCCAATTATTCATTTTCTACCAGCCAGCTGGATATTTGTGGTGCCAGTACCGCTGCTGCCACATTATTCCCGGTATCAAACGCTACAGTGGGCAATACCTACAATATGAGCGCCGCTCCTGCGGGTGGCACATTCACCGTATTGAGTGGCGCTGCATCTATCAATGCAGGTACCGGTGCGATAACGATCAACGGGGCCGGTACGATCCAGGTCAGGTACGAGGTTACCTCAGGCGACTGCCCTTCATCCACACAAGTATCTTTCATTGCTTCCGTTCCTACTCCTGTGACACTGGAGTCCTTTAATGTGAACAGGGCCAAAAATGGTATTGTACTGGATTGGGTGATTAGTAAAGAGATCAATAATAAAGGATTTGAAATCCAGAAAAGTGATGATGCCGAAAACTGGCATACAATAGGATTTGTAAAATCCCAATCAGAAAATGGCAATAACATAAGCAGGTTATATTACTCTTATACAGACGAGCAGCCATTTACCGGTAAGAATTATTACCGGCTTAAGCAGATGGATATGGATGGCAGGTCCGATTATAGTCCTGTACGCCAACTCTCTTACGGAGCAAAAGGGCAAATCAGCCTGTTCCCTAACCCGGTAAAAGAAAATTTATACATTGACGGGCTGGAAAAAAATGATGTGGTAAAGATTTATGATCCTAGCGGCAGGATAGTTTTTGAATACAGCGCCATGCTTTATGCTGCAGAGATCTCGATGAACCATCTGTCGAAAGGGGTTTATTACCTGGAAATCAGCTCAGACGGCAAAGCCAAGCTGAAAAGTAAGATCGTTAAGGAATAAAAAATTGTTTAATGATTTCCTGGCAGCCCCGGTGTGCTGATTATGCAATAACACCGGGCTGTTTTTCAAGAACAGCAAAAAGGACTTATGCACATAAAAAGTGTATAAGTTCTTTTCAATTACCGGACTTCTGCGGTTAACTACGCTATGGTCTCATTCCAGGTCTTTCAACTTATCATTTTCAAGACAGCTATCATTATAATTGGATGAGCCAATCCATTTAGCCCGTTTTCCCCTACCGCTGCCGGCCATACTTTAAAAACAGACTATTACGGGTATTATAAAACATTTATTTACAGGCTACTAAGTAAATATAATTTAATTTTACAGCCTGCTACTATTACAACCAGTAAAAAAATAAATAAGTATGAACAAAATCAAATTATTCCCATCCATTTTTATCATTAATAGGGAAAAAACGCAGCAGCCCCTGGTCGGATTATATACCAACAAGGCCGCTTATTGGTAGCACCGGCATCAGCGAACTCACGTAAATACAACCATTTCGACACAAGCTTTAGCAACCTATCAAATTCCCGGGCAATTCCGTAAGAAAGAAAAACTATTCTTACCGGCACATTCCTGTATATACCTCCATGAAATTATTAAATAGGACCATTTCTGGCCTCCTGATTATTTGTACTAATTGTTTTCTGCCCCAAAAGACACTGGCACAGTCCGGCGCTTTCGACAGTGCCCGTCTCTTCATATCTTCTGAAGTTGCCGCCCGGGACGTGAACAAGGCCATTGCCCTCTCGGACTCTTTAATGGATGTAGCTCAGACTGATCTTGAAAGAGCAAAATGTTTTATGCTCCGGGCTACACTTGAAGACCGGCTAGGCAATAAAGAACTTGCGATCAAGTATGCGCTGGATTGCGAAAAATTAGCGAAAAAAGCAGGACTTTATGAGCAACAAATAAGGTCGGCCGGCTTTTTATCCAATCTGTTCCTGAATATCGGGTTGATCTCAGAAGCCCGTAAATACCTAAACATAGTTGAAGTCAACCATAAGAAAAATCCCGACTCCGTCATCCAATTGCTCATTTACCAGCAAAAGGCTTTCCTGGCCCTGAATAGTAAAGATTATGAGCTGGCAAAGCAAGAGATCACGAAAGCGCAACACCAGTTTGAACTGTTGCGTCATAGAAAAAAGCTTACACATATTGATGAAAGCCTTAATTACTGGATTGCAGGTTTAGCGGATTACAACACTAAAAATTATGCAGCAGCCGGCCTCAATTTGAAGAAAGCCAAAGCATGCCTGTATAATCGCCAGTCTGAGCTCAAGGGCTTTATTTTCCAGGCACAGGCGGCAGTGGATATTGCCACCGGAAAGTATGCACAGGCCAGGAAAGAACTTGATACCGCATTAATTTACCTGGAAGGGTCTAATAATTTTGTGCTCAGAATAGATATTTATGAAACACTTTGCCTGTATTATGAAGCGATCGGGGACAATAAAAATGCGCTCCTCTATCAAAAACTTTATACTACTGCCAGGGAACAGTTTGTGCAAAAAGGCAGTGCGATTACCAATACACTCATCAGCCAGTATAATATAGATATAAGCAGGAAAAATAACCGCACGACTACGCTTTACTGGATTTCGGGAGCGCTTATCGTCGTTACAGCGGCTATATTTTGCTACAACCTTCGGTACCGCAGGAGGCAGCGAAAACTCTATCTCAATTATATAGAAAAACTAAACCTCGCCACCCCTCAGAGTATAGCAGCACTGCAGACAGCAGACCCGGGAGAGGATTACATAATACAGTCCGATGAGGACAATAATCCGGTAGAGGATACCACAATCCAAGATACAGTAGCCGGCAGCAGCACGACAAAGGACGGATTAGCGTTTAATCAGGGTACAGAAGCCTCAGCCGGCGGCAATGATGATCAAAGCGAGCCTGTTACTACTCCAGGAACCAGGAATGAGGATGACCCGGAGCATAACCAGAAGACACCCGCCATGAGCCTGCAAATGGAAGCGCTCATTTTAAAAGGGCTTTTAAAATTGGAAGAACGGAAATTTTTTTTAAAACCGGAAATCAACCTGGCGCTTGTAGCTTCCAAACTTAAGGCAAATACCCGCTACGTATCTCTAGTGATCAATAAACACAAGAAAAAAGATTTTAAAAACTATATCAACGAGCTCCGGATCAATTATATCATCATGCAATTAAAGCAGCACCCGGAGTACCTGGACTATAAAATTGCTTACCTGGCCAATGAGGCCGGCTTTCCTTCCCATAGTAAGTTTGCCACGATATTTAAATCAGTAACCGGCATGCCTCCTTCTTCATTTATTGAAAATATCAGGAAAGACAGTCAACGATAAAGCAATTTATTCCGTAGTAATACTATAGGTCCCTTATTGCAGGGAACACATTATAGTAGCGCATTCAGCCTTAATAATGGTCTTTCCGGAATATCCTATTTGGCAATAGAATGATTAGGAATAGTTTAGTTACTATACGAATATTGTACGCACATTAAGCGCTGAAGCTAATCGATGTTTCATACTTGTCCTCCCGATATGGTCCATTCCTGGATCTTGGTATCCGGGAGGTTTTTGTTTTTGTACGTTCCCATATTGTTGGCCACGGAAGGGCAATCTTTTATCGATGATCACCTGAAAATGAATTTATATACTCTGAATCCGGATAGCTGTTGACCGCAGCGGCGGGCTTTTAGCACTATGCTTACAAACGTGCCACCAAAGAAATAGTAGTATCCAGCCAGCTACAAAATTGTGCTTAATCGTTTGCCGGAGTATTGGATTTACTCATTATCTGCTTCCATCTCTCCAATAAAAATTGGAAGGGCGTTGTCATCGGGCGCCTTTTTACTCCTCAATCCAGTGATCAGTTATCTCAGGCATCCATTGTCAAAGGTGATTACGAAAGACGATTAGCATATTATTGTTGTTCTAGTCCTATCTCTCAAGTTAAAAAGTTGTGAATCACAAGATAACATCAATGAAAACGTTGTAATTTGGATGTAGGAATTAATACGTGTGCCATAAACTATAAACATCATAAAATTTAACGGTTATGAAAACAATAAAAAATATCGGGTTAGTAGTTTTAGGATTAGGTGCGCTGATTTTAGCGGCCTGCGCACCGCGCATGAGGTCACACGGACATCATAGATTGCCGCCTGGCCAGGTTAAAAAAGTAAGCGGCTCGCAATCGGCCAGGCCTTATGCTCCGGGACAAATGAAGAAAAGCGGCTCGCCCAAACATCATGGCAACAGGCGGGGACATCATAAAAAATAATTACTATAAACTACAAAAGCACGCTACACTGGCGTGCTTTTGTAGTTTATAGCGGGGCAGATTTTTTACATTAACCGTTGATGTTTGGCATGCTCAACCTTATTAATAAAGTCATTAATTTGCTCTTTAGATAGTCCATTACCAGTAATTTTTATTGTCGCACTGGGAGAACTTATTAAAATTAGACTTTTTCTACTGGCTAAATACCCCCACCCCATTATAAGGGCAAATGCGGCCCCTAAATATACCTGAAACTCATTATTGATATTTGTTCCAGCAACAAAAATTATTGCCCATATTAATGCCAGAGCCAGGTACAATTTGTTAGATGATTTTTCTCCTTCACAAGAGGTTATATGCTCAAGCATTATCGTCTGTGTTTGCGATCTGCTTAAAGAAGAATAATTATAGGTGACTCTATGGCTCGTCAGTATTACGCTATTATCGTTAGACCTGGTAATCACGTATTCATCAGGAAATAACTGCATTCTAATTCATTTATTGTTTAATAGTTGAAAAGTACCTCTAGTTTGTGAAGTAAACCACACAGGACAAGGCATTAAATATTGCACTATCAAAATATAATTACTTCGTTCTTTTTAACGCATCGAGCAGTCTATCCGTTCGCCGTTCAGCCCTTGCACTGTGCAACGACTATATTGCCCATAAAGCCGCAGGCAACCAACCTATTATAGTGACCTGAAGAATAATGCATATAATAAACGCAAAAAATTTTCCTCTAAACAAAAAGGACAAAGCGGGAAGTAAAATAGCAATTAAATACATAAACAGCAAAGGTAATGCTGCCTAAAGCAGGAATCAATACTGGAATTCCCGTATTTATTAATACACTAATTCTGATCTGTACTTTAAAATATAGCAATGAAAATATGCGTCGCTTCCAAAATAGCTTTAAAAAGTCAAACGCTCTTTCTTTCCTCAACTTTGCCATTGCTGCGCAGACCTTTTGAAAATCGGCAGTTTCATATTATACAATATGGAATTATGCTTTAAATGTTGCATCTTACAGGAACATCCTGTATTCATTTATAAACACACGATTATGAGCCAGCAAAATTATAAGAACCACGCCCGGTATTACACGCCCCATCATTTTATATTCCTGCCATTGATGGGTATTCTATTGGTCTGGGGCTTGGTAAATGCTTATCAAAGCGAGGATAAAAGAATGGAATGGCTATTATTCAGCCTGCTTTCTTTTTGTATTTTATATCTAGCTTTAATGCTTCGGCAACATTATGCATTAGGCAATCAAAACCGGATTGTGCGGCTTGAATTCCGCTTACGTTATTTTGAATTGTACGGCGTAAGCAGTAGCGCTGTGGAAAGTAAATTATCTTTTGGCCAGATCGCGGCGCTGAGATTCGCGGATGATAAGGAGTTTAAAGAACTCCTGGAACAGGCTTTGGTGCAGAACTTAACCGGGGATGAAATAAAAAAGCGCATCCAAAACTGGCAGGCAGATCACATGAGAGTGTAAAATGTCACGTTATTAAAGGTCGCGCCAAGCGGTAAAACACTAACTACGCAAATGCCGAGATGGATCATAATCCTGACGGTCTATTTCCTGTTGCGGCCACTGCTCACTGTGCGAGCCCCAGCATTAATGCCTTTTTGACCAGGAGCGCGGTATTATTGACATCCAACTTCAGCATAATACTGGCCCGGTAATTCACTACGGTATTTACACTCAAAAATAATTGTTCGGCGATCTGGGGACAACTGCCCCCATTTACCAGCAGCTGCAGGATCTCTTTCTCGCGCAGGGTCAGGGAAGATTTTGAGGTCTGCCTTTTTTGAATCCGGGTATTCGTCCGCTGCATCTTCTCCGTCATCAGCTCATCCACATATTGCTCGCCTTTATAAACCGTTTCAATAGCTTCTATAAGCACCCGCTCCTCCGCTGTTTTAAGCAGGTAACCATGAACGCCGTACCGGAACATATTCTCTACATACAGCGTACTGTCAAAATTAGTTAGGGTAAGCACCTTAAGACCGGGATAACTCTTGAGGATGCCTGAGATCAATTGGTCAGCAACATAGTCCGTAAGCTGAATGTCTAATAGCAGTACATCCGGAGTAATGTGCTTTAACCCCTCCAGCAGGGCCGTACCGCTGGCAAAGGACCCGACAAGCTTTAGGTGCGGGTATCGGTGCAACAGGTTACAGATACCGCCAATTACGAGCGGATGATCATCAGCAATGGCAATTTTTATCTCCATATTGAACTGGTACTTAAAAAAAATCAGGATAAAGCTATTAATTTTTCTTTATCGAAAACAATAAATATAGTAGTGTTTCTGCCAGGCGCAGACATGATGGATATTTCACCCCGGAGGGCCGCCACCCTTTGCCTCAGGCTGTACAGCCCAAAGCCCTGGTGTTGTTCCTTTTGCTCAAAACCGATCCCGTTATCTTCTATTGTAATACTTAATTCCTGGTTATACGCCCGCAGTAACAAAGCCATATAATCGGCGCCGGCATGCTTTACTACATTCTGTACCAGCTCTTGTATGATCCGGTAAATCAGCAGCTCAGCAGAATTTTGTAACCATGCGAAATCACCTTGAAACTGAATGTCCATATCCAGGCTCCCGTTGGCATTCAGCTCATCGCAGTATATTTCTATGGCGTCCTGCAAGCTGGTACGGGTTAAAATTTCGGGCATCAGGTTGTGGGCGGTACGCCTGATCTCGGAAGATGTGTTTTGCAGCAGGTTCATCACATCATCTATCTTAGCTTTTGCCGGGTGTTGCGGGTATACTTCCTTTACAGCACCTAAGTTGAGTTTGGCAGCGACCAGCATTCCGCCTATGCCATCATGCAGGTTTCTTGCCAGCCGCTCCCGCTCCTGTTCCTCTCCTTTGATGATCGCCTTCAATTCTTCTATGGCCTGTTGCTGTTGATACAGGCCGATTTGTTTATTAAAAATGGTTTGTTTTTGCCGGGATTGCTTGACGAGCAGGAGCAGCAGGATGCCCAGTATTATGACAAGTACAAATGCAATGATGATGTAATTGTTCTTCTTTTTCAGGAAATTGTCTTGCTCTGCCAGCTGCAATTTTTGTTGTAATAATGCTTTGTCTTTTTCTGCGGTACGATAAGCGGTTTCCAGGAGATTTATGTTTAAGGAGATCTCTTTATTATCCATGCTGTCTTTGAGCAAATTATATGCTTTTTGATGGCTGAGCGATTGTTCAAAATCACCGGTTTGTTCATATAGCCCGGCCAGCTCCGCTTCGAGTTTCAGTTGCTTTTCTGCAAGGTTAAGTTCTTTACTTTTTTTAAGGGCTTCCAGCAGGTAGCTTTTGGCAGATTCGTATTGTTTGCGCCGTTTGAATATTTGCCCCAGCAATAATGCCGCAGCAATCTTATTGTCGCCGGACAGGTTATTCTGCTGCATCAAATCCGTCAAAAGTGAAATCGCCTTTCCGGGTTCCTGTTGCAAAAAGTAAATATTCGCCAGGTTGAGTTCGGCTTCCGGATTAGTGATTTTATGTTGCCGCGTAATGAGCAGGGAAGCTTCAAAATAGCGTTTACCGGCTTCAAGTCTTTGCCTTGTAGTTTCTATGGCGCCTTTATTGTTCAGCACAGCCGCCTGCAAGTTCCAGTCTGCCCCGGCCTCAATATTGTCGAGATAGGAGCTTGCTTTGTCATATTGCCCCAGTTTGGTAAAGATCCCGGCAAGATTCTGAAGAATTTCGCTTTTTGAAATTTTGGAAGAGGGGTAACGTTCCGCAAAGGTCAACGCGTCTGTAAATGCTGTGGCCGCGGAGCGATAGTTGCCTAAAGCATCAAATGAGATCGCCATATTATTGTATACCACAGCCAGGGTGCTTAAATAGTCCGGGTGATAGTAGCAAATCTTAAGGGCCTCATTATAATAGTTCAGCGCTTGCTCATTCAGGCCTTTTTCTGAAAAGTAATTACCGGTGTCAATCAGCTGCTGTAGTGCATTGCGGGTGTGATAAAAAATGTTTAATGGAGCAGGGCGGCCAGAAAAAGGTTGTTTTTCATTGTAGATCGGAAATGACTGCAGTACATTGCGGGCTTCTATGCCCGGCTGCCCGGCAATGTTACGGCTATTGCCCGGATGATCGTAAAATATAGTTTCCGTTTGCCCTTTGGTACCCGGTACAAAAAAGAAGCTAAGAGCGAGCAGCAATACAATTTTCATAAAGCACTATTCCTGTTATGTAGCAAAAATCGTTTCTGAAAGGTAGTTATTTGTAAGAGATCTTCCTGCTTTTTTAAAAAAGTTCTATCAACGATCAAAACCTATGATGCGCCTGTAGGATTGAATTTACAACTCCATCTGTTTCCTGTAGCAGATCCGTTTAAAAAAATTAATCTATGCTATTGAACATTATAGGCTAAATGCTTTAAACACTCAATTATAGGGATTTTTATATGCAATAATATAATATGATATAATCATACTAATGAATGATTCCTGCTTAAAAATATCTTTGTATTAAAAGATTATTAATAATTAACTATAGGTGGATGCAAAGATTATTTGCTTGTACTACTTACCCTTTTCAGATCAAAGTAATGTTTTAATGGGAAAACAAAGCTGTTTTGAATATCCGGAGTTTTAATTTTTTAAATCAGTTGTCCATGAAGAACTCAATATATCATTTCCTGCTCCTGCTGTTAAGCTGCTTAGTAATGGTGCAAACTTATGCCCAACCATACAACGCATCCCAGGGCTACTTAAAAGCCAATAGCAAATGGGTGTTTGGTACTAATATAGGATGGAATAAAGCGGACAACTCTTTATTCCCGGTAACCGGTTTTAACGCCTCCGGAGCTTCTTTATCGGTTGCGGATTCTGCAACCGGTCAGTTATTGTTCTATTCTAATGGGGTTAACTGCTGGAGTGCTAATGGTCAGCTCATGCCGAATGGCCAGGGCATTGGTGGTATAGGTACCGGCGGCAGAACACAGCCCGTATGTGCTGTTCCTTTTATTGCAGCGCCGGGGAAGTATTATTTGTTTGCACTCACCGACCCCTTTTCAGCCACCGGGTTCAGCAACGATGGTAAAGGAAAACTGTTCTACTCCGTACTTGATATGAGTCTTAATAATGGCTTAGGCGATATCGTGCCGGGCCAGAAAGCGATCTTGCTCGACTCGCTGCTGGGCAGCAGCATTATTGCGATACCGGGCAACAACTGCGATGTCTGGTTAATGGCGCATGCTTTATATAGTTCAACTTACAAGGCATTCCACATTACTGCTGCCGGCCTTGACCTCAACCCGGTAAGCTCCACTTCCGGGCCTGCGGTTTATCAGAACCCGATCATCCTGGGCACTGATACCTGGCGTCAAGGCTACACGCAGGGGCAGATGTCTGTATCGCCCGACAGAAGTAAAATAGCTTATGGTGTTATCAGCCTGAACGGCATTCCGCTCCCCCCTGGCGTTAGTCCTTTGGGATTTATCGTCTCCAAGTTTAACCCTGATAATGGCATTGTAACCGAAACACTACAATTTAACGCGGGTAACATTCATGTGTATGGCACCGGTTTCTCCCCGGATAATACAAAATTGTACGTTAATGTAGTGGCCTCCGATAATAATGTGGTCAATGGTATTATTCAATACGATATCAGCAATTATACTACAAGCGCGATTGCCAATTCTGCCTTCCCGGTATTCCCGGCACCGGCCGGCAGCATTAAGCAGAAGTATATCAAGCTCTACAATGACACCTTGTATCTCAGCAATCAATCTACAGGCGGAGTCCCCAGCTTATCTGTTATTACGGCACCTAACCTGCCCGGTGCATCGAGTAATTACCAGCAAGCAGCGATCTGGCTTACCGGCTCACTGGTTCAGGGCATTTCCAATGATGTGGTATTTCCCCTTCCACCTGAAACCAATTATGCGACTTTGCTGGATACCACAATTTGTAACCACTTTAATCCTTTTATCATCTCCGCTCCTCCCGGCAGAACTGCCTATGAGTGGAATAATGGTGCGACCAACCAGCAGCAAATCGTTAACACACTGGGTACCTATTGGGTAAAATCTAAATCCGGTTGCACCATATACATTGATACCTTCCGGGTAACCGGCATCAATGCGCTTGATGTTGACCTCGGAAAGGATACCCTGGTCTGTAACCAGGATTCATTTTTATTACATCCTGCAGTGCCGGAAGGCGCAACCTTTCTTTGGCAGGATGGCAGCACGGCAGATCGGTTCCGCGTCAGCCAGTCCGGCTCCTATGCACTTGCGGTAACGCTTAATGGTTGCACCGACAGGGATACTGTTTCAGTCACGTTCAGCGATCTGAGGCAAGCGCTTGGTGCCGATAATATAGCCTGTAAAGGAGTGCCGGTAGCCGTGCAGGCCCAGGTTAACGGAGCCCAGGGCGCTTCTATATTATGGAGCACGGGCAGTACAGGCCGTTCATTATGGATCGATAAACCCGGTACGTATTGGGTGGCGCTTAGAGAAGGAACCTGCCAGGCTTCCGACACCCTAAAAGTGATCCGGGAATTATGCGATTGCCAGGTGGCAGTACCTAATGCTTTTTCTCCCAATGGAGATGGTCGCAATGATGTCTTTCTGCCGGTGGTAGAGGAAGAGTGTGTATTGACGGCTTATGAGCTGGCTATCTATAACCGTTGGGGCCAGCTTGTTTTTTATAATTATGGGAGCCAGGTTGGCGGCTGGGATGGTTATGCCGATGGTAAATCCTGTGATGCAGGTGTCTATTTCTATACTTTAAAACTTAAAAAAGGAACCCGGCAGCTAAGCTTCGAAAAGAAGGGTGACCTTATGCTGCTGCGATAAATAATTCAAATACCCTAAATTTTGTCAACAATGAAGAAAATTTTATTATTAAGCTGCCTGACTATTGCCTTCCAGGCGAACAGCCAGGTTTCTATTGATCCTTCAGCAACCGTCGGGGCTACTGGTTCCGTTCAGTTCGCTTACAAAGGAGCGCAGGTTACCCTGACCACAGTACGGGCCGCAGATAACCATATATGGCTGCAGCAGAACCTGGGAGCTACACAGGTAGCTACCGCCCAGAATGATGTGGCCTCTTATGGCGACTACTTCCAGTTTGGCCGCTGGGATGACGGGCACCAGAGTTCAGGCAGTACCGTAGCGCCGGCAAGCGGCCTGACCGCTAATAATCCTTCCGGCCTGGGAATCGGTACCCCTACTTATTATAACGGGTTCTGGAGCGGAGGCTCCGGTAGTGATACCTGGTCCGGCACATCTGCTACTGCGACGAACGGTAAAGATCCTTGTACCGCTTTAGGTACCGGCTGGCGCTTACCTACGGCTGCAGAATGGACTGCTGTAAAAACGGCAGAAGGGATGGATGGCAACTGGGACGCCGCGGTAATACCGCCTGCTTATTTAAATTCTAATCTTAAGTTATCCAGGGCGGGATATCGTACCGGAAGCGGGTCTTTCAACTACTTAGGTGGCGCAGTGATGATGTGGACTGCATCAGTACAAGCAGGTGGTCAACCTGAAGTACTGGTGTCGGGTGTCGGGCTCAATTATGTGGGTAATCCCGGTATCACGCGTGATGCGGGCGCTTCCTGCCGTTGTATAAAAACGACAAGTACGCCGCCTGTAGGCTGTACCGGCACGCCTACTGCGCCGGTCGTGAGTACAACTGCCAGTAGCCTGTGTTCGGGCAATACTATTGCTTTAGCAGCCACACAATCCAGCACGTCAAGCGGCATTACTTATCAATGGGAGCAATCGACGACCGGAACTGCAGGCTCCTGGAGCAATGTAAGCGGGGGATCCGGTGCCACTACCTTAAATTATACAAGTGCAGCCTTAACGGCCAATACTTATTTCCGGGTAGTCGCTACCTGTACCAGCTCAGCATTAACGACAGCAAGTAGTACGGTCTTAATCACGGTCAACCCGCAGCTGACACCCTCTTTAACCATAAGTGCTAATGCGAACGGTGCCATATGCAGTGGCACTCCGGTAATCTTTACGGCTAGCCCTGCTAATGGCGGTCCTACCCCTTTATATCAATGGAAAAAAGGTTCCGTAAACGTAGGTAATGGCAGTGCCACCTACACCGACAACACCCTGACCTCTACAGATGTAATTTCCTGTGAAATGATCAGTAATGCACCTTGTGCTGCTGTAACTCCGGTTACCAGTAATACACTATCAGTTACCGTAAATGATGTGGTTACCCCTGTGGCGGTTATTTCGGCTACACCTGCAGCCGGTGTTTGCGCGGGAGCTTCTGTGACTTTTGATGCCGTACAAATCAACGGAGGTACAGCACCGGTTTATGAGTGGTTCCAAAATGGCAATCCCGTTGGCGGCAATGCTGCCAGCTACAGCTATATCCCGGTAGATGGTGATGTGATCACTGTCGTATTAACCTCAAATGCCGTGTGTACCAGTGCCCCGACCGACACCGCTGATCCGGTTATTGCAAGCGTGTTTGCCCTACCGGCCCAACCAACGATTACAGCCGCAAACAATGTGCTGACCTCCAGTGCCGCAAGTGATAACCAATGGTATAAAAATGGAACAGCTATACCGGGCGCAGACCAGCAAACCTATACCGTGGTTGATGCGGGTTATTACCAGGTTAGGGTAACCAATGCTCATGAGTGTAGTAGTATATCCGATTCTTTGCTTGCAGACCCGGCAGTGGGCATCGGGCAATATGAAACCGGGTTTTCCATTTCGACTTACCCGGCTCCTTTTAAAAGCGGGTTCAGCATCCGGGTAGATAATAAAGCGCAGGTAAGCCAGTCCTATAAACTCTCTGTTGTGAATCAACTTGGCCAAACTGTTTACCGGGCTCAATTTGAAGGGAATATGCACCGTGTTTCGGTTCCTGAATTACCTGGAGGTTTGTACCTCGTTATTATAAGTACTGAAACAGGAAAAGCTACATTAAAGGTAGTTAAAGAGTAGCCCGATAAAATGCCTGGGCAGCATCAATGCTCAACTATAAGTTGAATCCCTATCACGATGAAAGCCAGCTGTTCAGCTAGCTTTCATCGTGATAGGGTATTTTTGAAAACCGAGCGTGTCTATTCCCTGGCAGTTTATTGAAAGGATTGCCTGAACGCCAAAGGCGAAAGATTTGTCTTGATTTTGAATAGCTTGCTGAATGATTGCATCTGTTCAAAACCCAGTTCATAAGCAATCTCGCTTACCGTTAAATCGGTAGTGGACAATTTCTCTTTTGCCTTTTCGATCAGTTTTTCATGAATATGCTGCTGTGTGTTCAGGCCCGTCAATGTTTTGAGCAAGCTGCGCAAATAGGTGGGCGAAACATTCAATTGTTCCGAAATGTATTGAACCGTCGGTAATCCTCTCAAAGCCAGATCATCGCTGTCAAAATAATCAGCAAGCAACTGATCCAGGCGGCCCAGGATCTGATGATTGCTTTTTTTCCGGGTAATAAATTGTCGTTGGTAAAAACGTTCCGAATAATTGAATAAAGTTTCTAAATGGGCAATGATAATGTCCTGGCTGAATGGATCAATGTTTGAAAGGTATTCGTTTTTGATATTTGCTACGATCCCATTGATCATGGTTTCTTCTTTATCCGATAAAAATAAGGCTTCATTGGTCGTGTAGTCAAAAAAGTCGTACTGTTTTATTTTTTTAGCCAAAGCTGTACGCCATAAAAAATCGGGGTGAATAAACAGCATCCAGCCTTCTATATTTTGCGGGATGTTAGCACTTTCTCCTCTTAGTATTTGCCCGGGTGAGAGAAAGGCCATAACGCCCTCATCAAAATCGTATTGCTGCTGCCCGTAGAACAGTTTATCACAGCCTCTTTTTAAAGTGATCACATAAAGGTCAAAGATCACGGCAGTAATCCCGGTATCTTTTTTTTGTTGAGATAGATCAATGAGTTCAATCAACGGGTGATGCGGTTTAGGCAAGCCCATTAACTGGTGCAACTCGGAGATGGTTTTTATGCGGACCGGCTTTTCCATACTGTAAATTTAATGATTAATGAATGGATATTTCAACCCGATCAGGAGTAAAGGCATCAGTAAGAACGGGATTTCTATCAAAGCCATTTTATAATTGCCTGCATTTAAAGCTAAAGCCATAATGATCAAGATAGAGATGGCATTGAGCACATTGCCTAAGAAGAAAGTTTTTGGAATAAGCAGTAACACGCCAATCAACAAGGTTAATACGCCAAAAAAGGGAATCATAGTTTCTGTAATACCGAGTTCGCTCATCATCTTCATGGACTCGGGGTGTTTTTTATAATTGAATGTGTCCCATCCATACCTGAAGGCCAGGTAAACCGACACCAGCAATAGAACGAGCGCAATGATACTTTTAATCATTGTTATATTTTTAGATTTAAGTATTTAGAAAATTAGAATGCAACCTTCGCTAAGGCTTTAGATACTTCCCATAATTTAGAAGCAACAGTCTCCTCCAAAGCCTGCTGTGGTATTTTAGCAAGAGCAGGATATCCCCGGGTCTCCCCCAGTTTGTCGGGACCATAGTAGGCACCACCTTTAGCTTCGGGAGCTGTTGCTGCATATAAGGTGGGTAAGGCGCCCTGCGCAGAGGGCTGGAATAAAAACGGGAGAAAGGTTCTTGCCATGCCTGCGATACTCCAGCGACCGGCCCCGGAAATCAACAGGTTGGTACGCGATACACCCGGGTGGGCCGCGATGCTGGTAATCCCCCAGCCGTGTTGGTCGCTTTGCCTTTGCAATTCTAAAGCAAACATCAGGTTGGCAAGTTTGGCCTGGCTGTAGGCTTTCATGGGCACATAGGCAGCTGTAGACTGCAGGTCTTCAAAATTAATGGCGCCGGCGCGGTTGGCGACGCTGGAAACCGTTACTACGCGGGCATCTACAGCTTTACGCAGTAAAGGAAGCAATTGAGCCGTTAGTGCAAAATGACCGATATGATTGGTACCGAATTGCAGTTCGAAGCCATCTGCCGTTTCGAGCCTGTTGGGTGGCGTCATTACGCCGGCATTGTTGATGAGCAAATTAATAGCTTCGCCTTTGGCGATCATTTTATCGGAAAAGGATTGTATGGAAGATAGATCGGCCAGGTCAATTTGTTCGAAGCGCGCCTTTGCCTGTGGATTTAGTTGTTTGAGCCGGTCGATCGCCGTTGCTCCTTTTTGGGCATTCCGGCCCATGATGATGACTTGCCAGCCTGCGGCGGATAAAGCCAGGGCATCTTCGAAACCGATCCCTTCTGTACTGCCGGTGATTACGGCTAAGCCGTCTTTTCTTTGTGGGATTTGCGCCGCGGTCCAGTTTTTGATTACTTGTTCCATTTATAGTTATTTTGTTATAGCAAAGATGGTACAAGTATAAATGCCAGGTTTATCCAAAACGACTGTTGTTGTAGTCAAAAGTGAAAGGGGGATTTTTAGCGCGAAAGTTCATACGAAGAACAAAAGTTTGGTTTAATACTTTACTGCAATAGAAGCACGCGCCCCCTGCTCTTGACTATTCTTGTTAGCCATTCGGTTTTTTATCTTTTAATTTACTCAAATCGTTTTTTGTGATCCATAGTTCGTGGCCTGAAGTGTCTTCCAAACTTTTGTATTGGATTAAGTCAAAATGTTTACCGTCTTTGTTGAATTTTGACGGTTCAATAACTGCAAATTTATAAAAGTCTTTTTCGTTACTGCCTACACTCACATTATCGAAATAAATGGTGTCATTTTGTAAGTGATAGTTGCCCCTGATTTCTGTGATCCCAAAACAAACACTTCGTTCCGTAAAAGTAAAATTGTCTTTAAATTTTATTGTTGTCATGCAGTCCGCCGCACCTTCTCTTTCTGCTACTAAAACATTTTCGCCTTCAAGTTTATCAAAGTCAATAAGCCCCGAAGGTTTCAAAAATGTTAGTGTCAATATAGCTGTTAACACGCCAATATTTATTAGTCGTGTTTTGTCTTTAAATTTTTCTTTACTCCAAAAATAGATTTGTCTTATCAGTGCAATGCCAAGCGCTAAATAAATAAGCCCCAAAATTAAAAGTGCAGGAATTACAAAAAATCCAAGTTTTCCTTCCCAATAGTAAGCCGTGTTTACTAGCAGGAAGAAAATGATTGTTGTTATTAGTAATCCTTTGTTTTTCAATTTTTTTGTCACATTGTTTTGATTAGTTTTTCAAGTGCGTCTTTAACGTCTGGAAAATGGGTGCAAACTCTCGGATCCATTATACTACCAGCAAAACCGTTTTCTTCTGTTGAGGCTGTTTCAGTCACTTTCATTAATTGTTGCTTCAATTCAGCTGGTTTAAATTCAGATAGTGTCCAGATACAAACAACCTGAACAAAATTCTCTCTTGTAGTGTCACTGATAACATTTAGTAATGCTTGTTGGCATTCTTTGGTATTGTAAGCAATTAAAGCCCTTGCTGCCGATACTTGATTATGAAAATTTGAAGTATCGGCAAGAAATGGAAGAAGGTTAGAATAAAAGCCCGTAAGACGGAGGTGATAAACGCACTCCATAGCAACATGTTGTGCAAAAAAAGTGTTTATCTCATTGTCTTCAAAACCAGCTGGCTTTAGTGAAATATATTTGATGATGTAATCGGTTATGAACTGCTTATCATACGGCTTATTGTGATAATTATTGAAAATTGCAGTCATTGTTTTTTCGTAAATGTCAACCGGAACAAGAGCCTGGTGATAACTGTGTCTATACGTTGAGGCAACATTCCCATCTTTTAAATAGTCAAAGCCTGCTGTAGGTGTTGCTATGCAATATGCTCCCTTGCTATTTTTCTTTATAAAAAAGTAGCTCTCTGTGATTCCATCAAAATGAAATTCCGCACCGTGTCCACCTGAGCTACTGCATAAATCCAGCAAATAGAAGTCAGTAATTTCAATGCTTCCTTTTAGTTCTTCTCCACCTAAGGTTTTAATAATTTCTATTACTACTCCTTTGTCTTCGTCATAAGATTTGACCTTTGCAAAAACAAAATAGTCAGCATTTTTAATGACTTTGTCCTGCCAGGGTTCGTCCCAGGTCGTTGCCCAGGTGGCTGTGGTAACCAATGCAAATACTAAAAATAAAATTGCCTTTAACTGTTTCATATTGTCCGGGTTGTTTTGTCTTTTAATATTGCCTATAACATTTTGCGGCTTGGCGATGTGGCGGAATTTTAGCACAAAAGTTCAATATAAGTATTCCTGTTTAACCTAGCACAAATGCTCAATCGAAGCACTTCAGCCCCGCTTGTGGCAAACCCTTATTACAGGCAGTAAGATTTCTGTTCGTCATCTCGTTTCAATGACTTTTTGCTCATTTATACTTAATAAAAAGTCTGCAATTCTTTGTGTTTCGTTAAGTGAAAATGTCGGTTTAAAATAGTTTATATATCCAAGAAGCTCATTCAAAGTTAAGACTTTCACGTACTGAAATTCTTCCTGAGGTTTTTTATTCGTCATTACAATGAGGTTTTTGATTGCTATTTTTTTGTCGCCCCAATGATGTTTGTCTAAACCTAAATGATAGTTACTCATTTCATTGTTAAGCAACTTAAATAAAGCATAGCTTGTTCTTCTTATTTGTTGAACAGGTGAACGCAAACTCAAATTTTCCAAGGAATTTTCGCTCCAATTTTTGGTCTCAATAAGAAATATTCCTGATGGAGCTACCAGAATATGGTCAATTTGAACTGACTTTATGTATTCATTTTCTTGTCTGTTATACATTGCAGGTGAAAAGGAAACCGAAAAGTCATTTATCAAAAAATGTTCATCGGATAGATTTTCTAATGCCTTTACTACCTTTTGCTCTCCTAAAGCACCATAAATGAAACTATTTAGACTGTCTATTACAGCTTTTTTTCTTTCCAGTTCTAACAATGAATTATGAACACTTTGTTTTACAGCTTCATCTACATTTGAAATTATAAATTGATGACGATTACTTTTTTCTTGGTAATTGTCAACAAGGTGATTAATTGTCGATTTTACTGCTCCAGCAAATTTATTTTCTTTTTGTTTGATGCTTCTTTGATAGTTCCAAAGTTTTAAACTTTTGGCTATTTTTTGAAATAAGTTTGTCGGATTATAGCTGGCAGAAATACCATACTGTTGTTTTAGTTTTTCAATTTTATCAGTTAATAGTTGCTCTGTCTGCTCTTTTTGCGTTTCTATTGCTGTAGCTAAGTCTTTCAACGCCACATTGAGCAAATTCTTTTCTTCTTCAATCAGTTTTTTATGATGAGCAATTAGTTGCTCTCGGGAAATTGCGAATGAGCTTTGAAAGTCAATAACTTCTTTTAATGATTTAAAGTCATAAATATTGCTTTCTTCTAAACGGGATTTTAAAGTCGTCAGTGACCCAATTGTGTTATATGTTCTACTCATTCTGTCTGCCTTTGTCGATTGTAGAGTATCGCTATTTATTGCCTGTAAAGTTTTGCGAAAGCGGCTTTTTTCAGCACTAAACTGTCAACCTGCCACTAAAGACCAATAGGAGTACCGCACTTGAAGTTAAGCACGTCACCCCGCATAACGCCAAACCACTGTTACTTGCTGGCGTTTTTGCTAGTCAGTATTTAAATTAATTTTATATATTGTCGGAAATTCACAAATATTTGTCAAGTCACCTTTAATAATTAGTAAGTTTGCAGTGTCCGTTTGTTCATTGTAATTATATAAACGATAAAGATAGTAATTGTCCTTTTCTATTTTACTCCTTTCAAGTTCATTTCTCGTTACGAAAAAGGTCGAGTTTCGTCTTCCTTTTGTTGTTTTAACTTCTATGAAAATTTCATGCCCTTCTCTATCAAAGGATTGAATATCAAAGCCTGTTCCATCACCTTCTTCTTTGGACGTGTGTTTTATGTTATTTATTAGATTGTGTTTATTTGCGTTTTTAAGCTTCTCAATTTCATATTTTATAACCCACAATTCGCCTAAATCACCTAACCGTTTATTTTCAATTCCATTTTGTATAAAGTTTACTGTCCTCCCTCGAAAACTAATTTGGTCAGCCAAAATTGACAATTCGGTTGATAGAATATTTGTTTCAGTAGTTTCGGTTGAAGTCGCTTTTTCGACTAAAACTGCTTGGTCTAAATGTCTTGCAACTGAATAAATAAAATCTTGTGTTAGAATATTTAGATTTTCGTCATAGTAGCAGTCGGAAGTAATTCTATTTTCATGAAGTTTTAAAAGTTCTTGGTCAAGCGAAAGTTCAAATCTAATAAGTTCGCATTGGCTATTAAAATGTCCTATATTTTCAAGATGTCCTTTAACTGGTTTGTAAATCAATTCTAATTTTTTAGAAAATTGTCTAAACATTTCAAACTTATAGAAAAAGTATCTTTCAGGATAACGCAGAACTAAATAAACAATAATTGCTCTTAGGTCTTGATATGATTTTTTATTTTCAAATAGTTCGTCATTTATTATGTTGATGTGTGTTAGAAAATTTTGAATTCGCTCAAATAGATCTTCTTCTTCGTTATATAAATCTCCGAAAAGTTGGCGAACTTCATTTGGTCTTTGTGCAGCATACTGAACTAACATTCTTAAAGGGAAATATTGTCCGCTGTTTAATAGATTTTTGGTTCTACTCAATGAAGCCAATAACATTTCATAGAAATTTTCAGCTTCAATATTCCAATTGTCCTGGTAACATTTTACAGCTTTCCATTTGTAAATTTCTTCATGATTAACTCTCTCGAAATTTATTTTATATTCTTCTATGTAATGTTTTAAAATCTGTCTGTTCATTCTTTACGGTGTGTGGTGATACGCGTGCTGTTAATTCTTAAATTGGCGCAATATTGGATACAAATATTTTTATTACTTGCAAGTGTTAACATGCCAGTAGAGTAGTGATAATAACAAATGAATAGTTGTAGTTTAAACCTGCAATAGAGGTATTGCGGATGTGCTGAATAATTCTTTAGGTTGGCGGAATGTTGGGAAAGGCGACTGCAATGTCCATACTGAAAAGTTGCTTTCTACACTTTTAGCTATCAATTCAAATTTAGTGGTGTCGGGCTTGGCAAACTTTTTCTGTCATTCAGTTTACTGCGATTCTTTTTTGTTACTGCTTTTCTGAAATTTCATAACATCGAATAAAATTATTGATGATGAAGATAAGAACTATAAGTGATTTGTCCAGACCAAAATACCACCTGGCTTTGCCGCTAGTTGCTATTTACTAGTCATACTCCACTTACATAAAACCCAACGTTCTAGGCATCATTCCTTTAGTCAGGATTAGATCTATCAAAATCTTGTTCAAAATCATTGTACTTTTGTTCTTTCCTTTCTGCAAACTTCTGCCCCCTAAGACAAATCCAAAGCCAACCGTTCTTTACTTTTTCTTTATTAAAGATGTAAGATCTTCCAAAAATTTCAACTAAAAACACTATTGATAGTATTGCCCAAATCCAATACTGTTTTGTACCTAAAGAATCCATCCAATCACTTAATTTTTTGTTAGCTCGCAACATAAAACCAATGATGATTGGAAGTGCAGTAAGTAGCATTACACAAACTGAATAAAAGGAATTCAAACGTTGCTGATTTTTGTAAGCATTCCAGTTTCTATTTTGATTGCTTAACTTAAGTTCATTTTTCTGTTCAGCCTTTTGAATCAATTTCTTTTGAAGTTCAATTCCATCTCGTCGCTCTATTTCATTTTTCAGAGCTTCATTTTGTTGTTGCGTCTCTCTCAGAAGAATTTCTTTCTTTTCTTTTTCTCTGAAAAGATCTTCATAGTAAGTATCATTAGTTAAGAAGTCTAAAGAACTATCAATGTTTTCAATTGTTATTTCTTCAGGTTTGTTCGGCTTTTCCCTCAACTCGTAGCTTCTTTCCATTGCCTCTTCTTTTGTAAGAGAGCCGTCTTTCAGCTGCTTTTGCAGTTTTTGATATTCTTGAAACACAGACTGGTTCAATTGCGATGATAAAATTGTCTGGGCTTTTGAAACAACGTCAAAAGATTTAGGCAAGGTATTTTTGTCACTAAAACCTTTTTTGAGTTTGAACCAAAACTTATTAGTAATGTAATCAATGTCCTTCGCAAATGGGATGTCCTCGTCTTTAAATTTTACTTTATTTTGATGTGCTAAATAAAGAGCAAATCGATTACCCGTAACATAAATATGACCAATTCTTTCGAATTTAGTTTTACTTTCTCCACCTCTGAAATAATTAATTTTAGTGAAGATTCTAAAAAATTGCCTACAAAGATTTTCATCAAATGTTCTTCCTCTATTTTCAGAGGATTTCTTTAATTCTTCTAAAATATTTTCATCTTCAACAACGTACTCAGTATAATTATAAATTGACCGATTAAATTCTTTTAGCGTAATTCCTTTCGTCTTCAAATCATTTTCAAACTTAATTTTTTTTGAAATAATATCACTTGGATAGCGACATCCATCTAATATAGATTTCATTGCAGGTTTACTAGTATCTAATGCGAGTGTCCCTTTTTGAATATATTCTGCAGTTTGGAAAAAAGCAGCAATTTCATCTCTTGTTTCTTCAAGATATTTTAATTGAATTAGTTTTTCTCCGTATTTGTTTTTATTTGAAAAGTTTATTTCAGATACTAGCTTGTAGAAATCATCAAATATTTGTTGGTACAAAATCCCATTAAAACCTAAAGCATTAAACAAATGTTCTGTGCTCAAGAAAATTGTCAGTTCTGTATTCCACTTCCCTAGCTCATTTATGTCCGCAGTAAATTTAATCCCTTGATATAATATTACACCTTCTTTTATAAGATTTAATCCGTTAGTAAATTCTAAATTTCCTTGATTTTTTATTACAAAAGCACTTATGTACTTGGAATACTTCTCACTTACGCCATTGTCGAGTAAGTACTTACTTAAATTGTCAAAAAGCATTTGTTTTTCATTATCCTGCAATACTTTACTTTCTTTTTGCTCAACAAACTTTATTAATTCTGAAATAATTGCATTTTGATCTTGCAGTATTGCATTGTAGTTCTCATCAATCTTCTCAAAATCTTTTTTAATAATTGGATTAAAAACATAGTGGCCATTTTGAAAAGTACTAATTTTTGTTAGACGATTCCTAACAGTTGTCCTTACTACAGATTCAGGAATTCTGAATTCATAAACCCTCTCTAGCAGATTGGTAAGTTCTGTTGTATTGATAGTCCATTTATTTTCAGTAATAACAGCACCTTTAATGAATTCACCAAGGATGTCAGCAACATTTGTATAATTATCATTATTATACAATTCGCTAAATAATGCGACTGATGCAAGTAAATTATGCTCTTTCATTGTTCTGTAAAATATTTGCTTGTATTAACTAACTTTGTTCCCCACTCCTGCATTCACTTAATACCTTACCATTGTAACATTTGTAATTATCCGTAAATCTGCAATCGTTTTAGGAAAGTTGGATCCCCAAAACTAATATTTGCAAATAATTCATACAATACTGGAAAACCCTACTTTTTAAACCATTTTTACCATAGAAAGTGGGTAAAAACAAAAAACCAGGCGCTGCCTGGTTTTCAATATCGTAATACGAAGTACTTATTTATTATTGATCAGTTGCTCATAGCGCGCCATCATCGCCTCCTTCTCCTGTAACATCCTTTCATACAAAGCGATCTTTTCGTCGTGCAACTTGCGCAGCTCTTCAACCGGGTTTATATTGTAAGTCGGATAATGACTATATAAAGAATGCATTACTGCGCTATCATTATTCGTGATTGAATTGGCAATAATATTCACCGCCTGCTCCTCGTCAAAGTTCTGTATCGCCTCCACCGGTATCTTCAATATAGCGGAAAGCTGTTGCAACAGCGGCAACTCAATCGTCTCCTTCTGTTCCAAAAGCGAGATCTTCTTCTGGCTCCAGTCTTCGCCCAGCTCATAAGCCAGCGCATCCTGCTTGATACCCAGCATCTCGCGGAAGCGTTTAAGATTACGGCCCTCATGTACTTTACGGTTCGGCATAGCAGTATCTGTTGTCATAGCTGCAAATTTAGTTTTTTCAAAATGATTAGACAAGCACTAAAGATACGGTTAAACCTGCAAATAATGAGGCCAGCTATTATGCTGTCTTGCCCGCAGCACAAAACCCTTCTCCCCTACTCCCCGCAACCCGACCGGTAGCAATCCAGCCTTATTTGCTTAAACTGCAAATCATATTTCAAAGCGGTCACCTCGTTTTGCGCTTTCAGGAAATTGTTCTGCTCGGTAAGATATTCAATGTGAGTGATCAGCCCATTATCAAAACGCACCTGAGCGCCATGAAAAGCATTTTTCGCATGCGCTGCTACGCTTTCTGCAGCCCGGTATTGCTTTAAAGTGAGTTCGTAATCTGTATAAGCGGTATAAATATTTTTACGCAAACGCTGCCGGGCATTCAGCTCCGCGAGCTTTGCCTTTTCGATCTCATAACCCGCATTCCGGATCGCTCTTTTATAAGTGAAGCCGTTAAATAAAGGAACTGAAATGTTCAGACCAAAGGATTGAGAAAGATTATTGTTCAGCTGCCGCCCCAAATGCATCAATTGCCGTTCGCCATTTGGCAGGGTTTCATAAAAAGAAGAAGAATAATTGGTCCCGGACGCGTAATAGGTACTCAGCTGCGGAAGACTACTCGCCTTGGCTATTTTAAGCTCCCTTTTAGCGATACTAATGCCCAAACCGGAACGGATCACTTCCGGCTGCAGTTCCATTGCCTGTAAGTACAAAGCTTCGGGATCTGTCTTTTCGGTATAAAAAGGATGCTCGTAACCCTGTACCGGAACCGGCTGTAGCTTTATACTAAAGTCAAGATTTAAGATGGCTTTCAATTCGATCAGTGCCTGCTCATAGTTCAGTACAGCCCTGTAGTACATCCCGCTGTCTGTCGCGAGTTGGGTATGGGTCTGCGATACTTCCAGTACATTTGATCTGCCGGCTTCCAGCAGTCGTTCCATCCGGTTTTTATGTTCCTGGCTGAGGGCAACCTGGTAAAGCACGTTCGCGATCTGTTCTTTAGCCAATAGCGCGCGCAGGTAAGCCGTGGTCACGTTCATCGCTACTTCATTAGCACTTTGCCTTTGAACCTGTACTGCCTGCTCCAGCCTTAAGCTATTATTCTTTACAGTATGGTGCTTTTGAAACCAGCCAAATAGCAGTACGTTAGCAGAGGCCCCCAGCCCGAGGGAAGAGAACCGGGTATTCTCAAATTGGTTAGTAGTAGGATTAATGGAGCGCCCGAAATTGCTGCCATAGCTGGAAGAAAGCGAGAGCTGCGGGATATGACTGAGTTTGCTAAACTCGTAGTTCATCTTTGCCACACGCAGATCGATCTCCTGTTCTTTGATTGACAAATTATGCGCTTGCGCATAGTGCAGGCAATCCTCCAGGGTCCAGGTGCTGTCCTGGGCATTAACAGGAGCAGCCCACAAGAGCAGCAAGTGCATCAATAATACGCATGTACTGTACCTACATTTTTGTAAGGTAAATATTGTAATGGCTTTTGTACTTTTTTCGATCGGATTAGAAAACGGGACCTGCATCTTGATTTTATTTACGGAGCTGCCGGATGATATTGTAATAAAGATTTTCTGCCAGCCGCATCTCTTTGGTTACGATCTCCGACTGTGCCAATAAGCCTTCCTTAAAGGGGATAGCTTTATTATAATTAGTTTGTAAGCCTTCGGGCAGGATCACTTTAGCCAGGTAATAGCCGCTATCTGCCGGTACCGGGCTAATATAGCTGATGGTACCCTTTACGGTACCGAACTCCTGCCAGGGGTAGGCATCAAAGCGCAGCAGTACGGACTGCCCGGGGCTTACTTTACCAAACCCGGTCTGCGGCACCAGCGTTTCCAGGTATAAGCTACTGTTGCCCGGGATAATATAGCCGATTATTTTCCCGGCCTGCACTACCTGGTTTTCCTGCAGAAAAGAATTAAAGGCCAATCTCCCGCGGGCGTTAGCGATGAGCAGGTAATTGTTTTTCCAATCTTCAATTTTACTCTTTAAGGGCAGTACCGCCTGCATAAACAAGGCTTTCTGTTTGACGACTTCGTTGTCCAGCTCTGTAATCTCTTTTTGAATAACGTTTACCTGTGCATCGTTAGCAATGTATTCCGATTTCATTTGTGGTGTGCTCATTTGTTTGCCGATGTTCTGGCTGCTCAGTTCGCGGTATTCCTGTTCGGAGATCAGTTTTTCATCCAGGAGTTTTTTATTTTTTTCTAAGGTTGTGCGGCTCAGTTGCAGGTCTTCACCATTAAGGGCTTTTCGTTCATTCAGCACCGATTTAGATTGCTGTATGATCTGCAGGTCCTTTGCCAGCAAGCTTTTCCGCCTGGCCACATAATCACCGAGTACATAATCCCGGAACGGGAGGTACGCTTGCATGAATGCCTGGTAATCGCCCTGTAATTCTCCAAGATGATTGAACTTTTGCTGCATCAGTTGTTTAATCCCGCTATAGTTTTCCGTTTCCAGTTGTTGATACAGCTGGTCTAAGAAAGCAGCCAGGGCTATTACTTCTTCAGCATCGGCGGTACTTTCGAGCGTGGCGATGATATCGCCTGGCTGCAAGGTATCGCCGGCAGATTTTTTCAAGGTGCTCACTCTTGAGTTGATCCGGGCAATGATGGGCTTGGGGGCATTGGTGCCGCTGAGCCGGGACCGCGTGGGGATCGTTTCGGGATATTTGATGAACCAGGTCAATGCTCCTACAAGCAATAGTGTTGCGATGGTTACCAGTGTGCCATATTTGGCCAACCCGCTTAGTTTAATGTCATTCATAGCTTAGGTGTACTTTTAGTTGCCGAGTTCGAGTTGATTTTTTACCAGTTCGTAGTATTTTCCTTTGCGGCTGGTAAGTGTGGCATGCGTGCCTTCTTCTACGATCCTACCCTGCTCCAGCACGACGATCTTATCGGCATTTTTTACCGTGCTTAAGCGATGCGCAACTACAACGACGGTCCGGCCGGCAAAGAAGGATTCCAGGTTTTCAAGGATTACTTTTTCATTATTGGCATCCAGGGAATTCGTCGCCTCATCAAAGAAGAGTATCCCGGGATCTTTGTAAACTGCCCTTGCTATGAGGATTCTTTGCTTTTGCCCCATACTCACCCCTACCCCTTCCATACCGATTTTGGTATCAAAGCCGAGTGCCAGGTCCCGGATGAAGCCGCTGATATTGGCCATCTGTGCCGCATATTCCAGTCTTTGACGATCCGGCTCTTCAATCCCTACAGCGATATTACCCGCAATGCTTTCATTGAAGATAAAGCCATCCTGCATTACGGCGCCGATACGGTCCCGCCATGTTTTAGGTATGATCTGTTTGAGCTCCTGTGTGACAACATCACCTCCCGTCGCCCCTATTTTTATTTCACCGCGGTACTTTTCATCATAGAATTTTTGAAGTACTTTGAGTAGTGTTGTTTTTCCACTGCCGCTCATCCCTACTATGGCCGTGACTTTACCGGCGGGTATTTCCAGGTTGATGTTCCTGAGTACTCTTTCATCTTCACCGGAGAAGTAACCGAAGTTCAGGTCCTTGATAGAGATACCTGTGGCCTCACTTTGTGCCGGCAGTTGCTTATTATCTGGTACCTGTGGCTCCTCTTCTTCTGCATGGATCTCGTTCAACCGCTCGAGCGAAATTTTAGCATCTTGCAGCTCCTGTATAAAGCCGGTGAATTGCTGCACCGGGTTGTTTAAAGCGCCTAGTATGTACTGGATCGCGAGCATGGAGCCCAGGCTCAGCTCCCCTTTGATCACAGCGGTAGCGACTATCGCGGTGACCAGCAGGTTTTTGCCCTCATTGATAAACAAGGCGCCTGCAGACTGCATCTGGCTCAGGCTAAGGTTTTTAAAGCTTATACGGAATAAGCTGCGTTGCATATTTTCCCACTTCCATCGAAAAGGTGTTTCGGCATTATAGAGTTTGATCTCCTGCATGCCCTGCACCATTTCCAGGGTCGCCGAGTTTTCTTTGGCGGATAAGGCGAATTGCCTGTAGTTGAGCTTCCGTCTTGCTTTCAGGAAAAGTGCAATCCAAAGCATATACAATATGCTGCCTGTAATGAATATAAAGAATACCGGCACGCTGTAGAGCAGCATTACGAAGGAATAGACCAACAGGTTGATCACCGAAAAAAGGATGTTGATACTATTGCCGGTAAGGAATCGCTCTATGCGGTGCTGGTCGCCGATCCGCTGCATGATATCGCCTGTTTGCTTGGTATCAAAATAGGAGATGGGCAGGCGCATGAGTTTTCTCCAGAAATCGGTAAGTAGCGATAAGTTGATCTTGGTAGAGATGTAGAGCAACAGTCCCTGCCGGGAAAACTCTACCAGGGTGCGGGCGAACATGAGTATGAACTGGGCTGTGAGTGCCAGGTAAACAAAGTTGAGGTCCTGCATGTTTACGCCACGGTCTACGATGCCTTGTGTTAAAAACGGGATAAGCAGCTGGAAAAGACTGGCAGCACCTAGCGCTAGTAATACCTGGAAGAAATAGGCTTTATGTTGGAGCAGGTAACCAAATAAGGTGCTCCAGCCTATCTTATTCTTTTCCGGTCCCGCTTGTTCCTCTTCCGTCTTATGGAAATCCGGCGTTGTTTCCAGCAGGAGGGCGACTCCCTCCGGATTTTCTTTGCTCAGCCACATTTCTTTAAAGCTGTTATAGTCAATGGTCATTAGCCCGTTGCTCGCCGGATCGGCAATCGTGAAGCGGGCTTGCTGTATACCCGACCGGGATTGTTTTATTTGATGCAGCACTATAAAGTGGCTGTCCTGCCAGTGCAGGATGCAGGGCATGGGCGCTTCCGTCAGGTCTTCTATACGCGTTTTTACGCCCAGGGTATTGAAGCCGATCTGCTCGGCGGCATGGCTGATGGCGTAGAGACTGACGCCCTGCTTACCGGTTTCGCAAATCCGGCGGAGCTTGTTGATGCTGTAATCGCGGCCATATTGCCGGGCTACCATACGCAGGCAGGTGGCACCGCAGTCCATTACATCCAGTTGTTTGTAAAAGGTATATTTCATTTGTGCAGCAACGGTTTCGTTTTAGGGGAGTCCTAAGCGGCCTGCCGGGTGCCGAGTCTGGCTAGCATAAGCTCCGGGCCGTCGGAAGGTGGGCGAATACTGCTTGTGCGCAGGTACAAGACAGAAGATTGTGAAAAGTGCATGTAACAGGCTTGTTGTACCTACGCTGCGCCGGGCATTATTTTTCTTTGATTTTCGCCAGGGCTGGTGTTGTCGTGCAGGGCTTAGGAGGATTATAAATTTTGTTTTAGCGGTTAGGAAAGTACTTGCTGCACTTCGGCATATTTTTTATTGAAGGCTCTTTTGATTTCTTCTGCCCTGCCCGAGGTGGCAGTGCCGGCGATGCATTGGCGCACGTAGCCTTCAGTTACGCCCATTTCTTTGGCTATAAATTTTACCACCTCGGCACGCTTTGCGTCATATTTTTTTGAGCTACCTTTGTTCATTTGATTAAAATGTTACGTTGTTTAACACTACAAATATTATAAGATATTTTCTAGTGTCCAAATATTTTTATAAGAAATTTTCTAAACAAATAGTAAGATGGGCGAAAATACCCTGAGCAGGATTAAGAAATATATTGAGTATAAAGGTATTACAGTTAGTGCTATGGAGCGGGATGCCGGCATGTCCAACGGATCTTTGGCCAGCCAGTTGAAAAATAATAAAACCATAGGGGTGGATAAGTTAGAGAATATCTTAAAAGCTTTCCCCGAAATAAATGCAGCCTGGTTGCTTACGGGTCAGGGTACAATGATTACAGGAGAGGAACCTAATACCCGGGAACCTTATGAGCAATATTCAGATGATTCAAAAGAGCAATTATATGAACGACTGATTGCGGAAAAAGAAGAGCGGATCAGGGATTTACAACGGATCATTGATGATTTAAGAAATCAATTGGAGCAACAGGAGAAAGGAAATGCCGGAGGGAGGTAGTGCTTAGTGTAGTAGATCCAGTCCGGCGCATTGTTTTTCAAGCGTAGGCAAGGTTGCCAATACCTGCTGATGTTTTCAGAAAAAATAAAAATAAAATTTGGAAGAATGAATTAGGTACTTTACCTTTGCATTCCATTAAACGGAAAAGCAATAGCGGTTTTGGTTGATGGGAAATGATTCCGTAGCTCAGTTGGTAGAGCAATACACTTTTAATGTATGGGCCCTGGGTTCGAGTCCCAGCGGGATCACGAAAAGCACTTCGAAAGAGGTGCTTTTTTCGTTTAATGTACCAGATAGAAAGGCTTGCTAAATCAGCATAGTACACCGAAAAATGGGATCAAATGCAAAAGTTGTGGATTGATAAAAAAAGCATCTAATGATATCATTGAGGAAGCAACCGGTAAATTTTAATGACATTGAAATAACAAAAGCCATCCCGAAGGATGGCTTATTGTCTGATATTTTTCTAAAAGCTTTTCAGATAGCTTCTGTTATTTATAACAAATATTAAGCGTACTATTTCTTGACCAGATTTTGCTGATAAACTTGCTTGCCATTTACAATGATCTGTGCTACATAAGTACCGCTCGAAAGACGGCTTAAATCCAGTTCATTTTTACCGGATTTAATATTAGCTTGGTACACTTTTTGGCCATTTATATTATTTAAGACCAGAACGCCATCATCGCCCGCCCAGGTAATGGTGGCATGACCGGTAGTAGGATTAGGATAAATTTTGCTATCGGATAAGCCTTTCATCATCTTGCTTGTCTGTTGCTTAACAGGCATGGGCGGTATCACATAATACGGATCATAAGTAGCTCCTTCATATTGTGCCCTTATCGCACGCGCCATAGCTCCGGCAAACATTGGATCGTTTTTCTCATGAGTGTATACCATTTCCTTTAAATCACCTGGTATCTTCCTCCAATTACCTTCATTCAGATACAACCATTGGCGTACCGTAAATAAGTCTTGCAGATTGCGCATATATTGTTGTTCCTCATCGTTAAGCTTGTATTTTTCCGGAAGCTCCTTTATAGTTTTAATTGCTCTGTCATATGCTCCTTTATCGGCATAAGCAGATGCCAGATAGATCTTATACTCATAACCTACCGTTACGGTCTGGTATACCAACTCAAGACTATCCTGATAATCTTCATGATGCCTTGTAGTATCCCTGGCCGCCATATATTGATAATAAGTACTGATCGCATCAATATTTTGGGAATACTGTGCATATAAAGGGGCTAAGGCAAGCTGAGTGGCTTCCTCAGAGGGATCGATCGCAGTAGCTTTTATCATATTTATTTTCTCTTCAATAGCGGTGTTTTGTGCTACAAACTGGGCAAACGGAAATGGTTGTGGCGTTGCTCCCGCATTACGCACAGGGCAGGTATTATTATGTGATGTAGTGCCAACAGATCCTGATAAGTTGTGGTATACAGGCTGCTCAGCGATGCTGGCAGATCTGTATCTATATTTAAGAGATGATGTATTCAGATTGGGATCCGCGTAGATGTCCCAACGATTAGGATCCTGAACAAATCTGTTACCTGCCGACGTTATATCCAGTAAGCCGCTGAAGATAAATTGCTGATTAGACACCCCTTGTGCTATACCGGGTAGCACCAGAGGATCTGCAATGATAGAAATACCCGTAACATTGCCGGACACATCGTTACACAAAATTTTCAACCCGAAATTACCTGATGCATCACGATTGACACCTACCGCCTGGACCCCCATTATGCTATATGCTGGCTTATTGCGGTAAATCTCATTATAAGCTGTACCAGAATTGTGCAGCACCGCAAAAGGGCCGGTAGCAAAATGGCCAGCACTATAGTTTCCTTCTATTTTGTAGCCGGTACAATTGTTAAGATAAGCACCAAAAGTATTGTACGGAGGTTGTGTCGGATCAGAACCAAAGAAAGGAATATCAAACTTGCAATTTAAAATATATGGATTGAGGCAACCACTCATGTTAATACTCTTAGAACAACGTTCAAAATCAGTATTAGTGATCACACATACCCTATCCGTCTGCAAACTATTGGTAACAATTACACCAGTAGCAAAACCACTAATAGTATCTCTTGAAGGCGGCAATGCATTTTGATAGGTGCTTCCCTGGAGAAAAAATCCGGAATTAACCGCATTGATACAGGCATTTAGCGGATTAGTATTAATATTTCCAAGATGCCTAAACTTACAATTGTAAAAAGATATATTACTAGAATTATTTAGATATACCATATCTACAGGTGCAGGACTGGGATTGAAACCCATTTCATTAATAAACTGGCAGTCAAAAAATTTAGATACTTTATCATTAATATTATTAGTATTGAGGGCATTAGTAGGAATGCTTACACCCGTTTGATTATAAATAGCCAGATGGCGGATGTTATTACGATAAATATTTTCAGTATTATTCATAAGACCGCCCGCTGTCGCATTAATGTTGGGATTATCACTATCATAATTTTTGTAGGCACAAATTGCATTTTCGATTACAGAATGATGCATACTTATTTCCGTGCTATGTGTGTAAGTTCCACTGCCGGTTACAGAGGTTTCAAACCCTTTCCAAAACCCACCTGGTGTAGCGCAGGAAATATTTGCATATTCTATATGGGCCCATGCACCTCCGCTAACCAAAGAAGTATTGCCTTTTAACACTATTTTGGTTCCTGCAGCCATTTTTATGGTCTGTATAGGAAAGGCAATACCAGATCCGGGATATACTCTTAATATCCCCCCGGGATTAATGGTAACATTGCCATTAAAAGTGACTGTAGCCCCACTATATATTTGTAGCTCGGCGCCACTTGCCACGGTAATGTTGCCATTGATGACCGCATTCGCAGCGGCCCCTGTAATCACAAGCGTGCTGTTGGGCTGCAGGGTAACGCTTCCCAGAGAGCTCTCCGTTCCGTTAACCGTGTATGTATTAATAATACTAGCCGGAATAACGGCATATGCAGACATGCCAAAGAGCAATAGGAAGCCCAGCATTGCGATGCGTCTCAAGGTTTTAAAAAATAGATTTGTTTGCTGCATAAAATTATAGATTTTGAGGTTAAAAAATTATAGATTTAGCGTTACTGCTTCTTTATTGCTTTACTCTATTTGCCGGCATAGCTATCCATCCTGTGTTTGTACTAGAGCTATTCCTGTACGGCTGTTAAGAGTTTGAGATTCCCTTTATTTTAAAGCCAGGCTTAGTACCCACAAGTAGTAACGGCTTTGAAACAAGAGTAATTAAAATAAGATCTTAAAAGTGGTTTAAATACTTAACGCAATTTAGCGCCTTGGTGTTACAAATTCATCACTTTTTATTAATAAATCTTATTGCCTACCTGATTTTGGCACACCGCTTTCCGGAATAGTTCAAACCTGTTAAATGCAGCAATAGATCAGGACTATTTCATTAACCTGAGTGGACAGGATTTATCCTTAAGGTCTCAGAAAATGATCCGTGAATTTTTAAATCATAATAAGGGCAACAGCTTCCTTAAAATAAAAAAGACACAACCGGCAGCGCGTTCTTATTCTTGTTTTGCCTTGGCTATTGTCGCACTGCTGGCTAAAGTGTTGGTCCCGGACACTGCACGCAGCGTGGCAAAGATAGGGGCGCCCAAGTTCCTGGCCGGTGTTATTATTGCTGCCGTAGTATTGCAGGAATTGTTTTATGTATGATATTCCGGGGCTATATATTCACGATCACAGTTCCTTAATTGAAAGCAGCTAAAGTTGGATTGCCCCGGCCGGATTGATGTGTGATATATGCAAATATGTGTCACCAAAGTGTAACAATAACTATTGGAAGAACGCCATCTTTGTAGGGTAATAATTCAATTACTAAATAATACAGGAGTGATTATGGGCACGTATCAGAATAAAAGCTATAAGCTTGTTCCTTTTTCCGGGAATACATCGAACTGCTTTGTGCTAAGTAAAAAAATGCTTAAAGTAACCGTTACCCTGCTAAAACCGGGAAAAGGAAATGAAGATGTATTGCTTACACGTATGCAAAACAAATGGCAGCAACAACAGCAAGCATTAATTAAAAACATCAAAAAATATCATCCCAATTAAACTATTTCTGCTCATTATTTGACCTCCTTATTGTCATTGGATTGGCAAAGCTTTGGGTCAATTGAAAATAAACAGAAACATAGGGCAGCATTTCTGATGCTGCTCCTTTTTGTTTATATATACCGATGAATCATTGAACACAATATAAATTATAAAGCATGAAAATGACACCGATTTTGATTGTAATAATACTCTTATCAGGCAGTCACTATCTATACGCTCAACGGGCACAGATAGGCTTGAAAGGGGGCGTTAACTTCTCGTATCTCCACACGCAAGATGCAGCAAACAGGAAAATGCTAGCCGGATTTAATAACGGGTTCTTTGCAAGGCTGCCCTTGATGAAAAGATGGTCATTCCAGCCTGAAATATATTACACGACTAAAGGTGCAGACATTACTTATAATACTGCTTTCGCAGATGGTACTGTGCGGTATAAGTTCAGCTATATAGAAATGCCGCTGCTCCTTGTTGCCCACCTCTCACCTTACTTCAATATCCAGGCAGGGGCTTATGTCGCCTTCCTGCTGGATAGCGACGTTAAAAACAGATCCGTTGTTCCTCTTCCTAACTACCTGGATTCAAAACACACACGAGACTTTAACCGGATTGATGCCGGCATGATGCTGGGTATGGGCCTTGATCTCCGCTCATTTGGTATCGGAGTACGCTATAGCTACGGGTTAGTCAAAGTCGGGAAAGAAAGAAGTTTCTCCGGGAATACAGGCCGGCTTCCTGATGCCGGTAACAGCGGGATCAATACTTATATTTCTTATTCATTTAACTAAACATGCCTGAAATGAAGTTTGACAGGATCCGGAAAATCAAGCTTGGACCTGAGTATTATGCCACATCAATGCTATAAAAAACGAAAACGTGATATATATGTAACTCTTCGTCAGACATGCATAACAATAACTGTAGGGAGAATGCCACCTTTGTAAGGTAATAATTCAATTACCATACCAAATAACAATAAAATGAAAACAATACAGGAAAGACGAACATTCAAAGCACAAAAAGCGAAACAGGAGCAGGCAAGAAAATGGATAGCCCCTAAAGAAAGCTTAGATGAAGAGCATAAAGAAATAAAGCCTGTCATAGCACGTAAAAGAAAAAGAATTGACCACAAAACAGGGAAAATATTGACTATTGCCGCAGCAATATTTGCACTGACGGGGTTGAATGCCTATAACAGCTCTGCACAAGAGCCGTACAGCACAAAGAAAAAAGACACCATGAGTCAGGAGTATCAGCCATCCCGGGAAGCTTATAAAGCGGAGGTGGAGCAATTCAAAAAAGAATCCCGGAAAACGATAGCCGAAAATGAAAAGTCAATAGCTAAGCTCAAAACAAAAATAGCAAAAGACAGGGAACTGATGAACACGGAGTATAACAACCAGGCCGAGGGCCTGGAACGACAAAATAAAGAACTGGAAAAGAGAATAGGTGATTATAAAACTACCTCTGATAAAGAGTGGCGCATATTCAAAACCGAGTTTGGTAAGGATATGAATGCACTGGGCACATCGCTTAAGAATTTTATGAAAGACAGTAAACAGTAAGCATATTTACCCCTATCTAAAAAAGGATCCTACCCATCGGCTTACACCTTTTGAAAAAAAAATCACTAACCATCAAAAATCAAATCAATTGAAAAATAAATTGAGTATTTTAATGATAACAGGATTATGCTTATCACTGTTGTTTGTATTGTGTAAAGATAAAGGTCCACTGAAAGCAAACTGTTCATAGCAGCTTATAAAGGCCCGATAGGACGGGATGCAAATGGGCAAAGGGAAGACTTACACCAATGAGCCTGATAATCTATCGGGCTCATCCCCTTTAAATAATGCACGTTTATTCAATTACAATAAAAGATCATTTTATGAAACATCGATTAAATGATAAACACGAGAAAGTAACAAGTATTCCTTTAGTAAAAGGATTGATTATTATATTATGGGGTATCCTTGCCCTGGTACTGTTTCAGTCAGCGCATATATTCCTGATCAGATCTTTCGGGATACTCAACTTACTGGTAGCGATGTTAACCCTATGGTTTATCCTTCAACAGCCCTACCTGAAAATATCCGGGCAATGGCTTAAATTAGAAGCCGGTATTGAATTGGCTGCCGGTATCGTTTTTACTTTCCTGGTGCATTCCACTGACGATTTTATTTATTATATCAGTATCGGTATCTTCTTTATTATAATACTGCAGTTTATTTACGGGTATGCCTTATTAAACACAGGGGTATACAATGTAGCCAACCTGGTAATGCGCTTCATAACACTGCTGAGCGGTGTCGTGATTGGCGTAACCCTTTTTTCCGGAATGGTCGGCTTCAGTCAGGCATTCCTGGTTGTCGGTGTTTTCTCCATTATATACGGAATTATAAATGTCAGGTATGGTTTAACATTGAAAAGTGATGTATTAGGGACCATAAATTAGTACTTTCCCAGCAAGTACAATATCGAATTAGCGGAAGCTACAGTTTCAATAATAGCCGGTTCATTTATTCTGATCATGAAGGAATGATCATTTTAAACTCAGGTACCGGACAGGGAATAATATTGTAGATCAGGACAAATAAATACGCACAACAGGGACCACATGATCTATGAATTTGTGCTTTCAAATGTACCTGTTACTGTAAGAAAATATTCGGATGTCAGAGCTGGTATTCGATTGTTGAAATGAATAAGGCGAGCCGAAACCAGGCAGATGAAAAATGGATGAAGCCATTGCGAGCGGATTTTACCAATTGCAGCATAATTGCCTTACTAAGCCTAATGCCAATGCTTATTCAGCAACCAGGCAAGCAGCATGGCCGCTATGCCTGCATTACTTACCATGATATAAAAGAGGAGTTGCCTGCTTGTAAAATTCAGAAAGGCGACTTTTTCTCATTTGCTTCCGTGGGAGCAGGTATGCATATCAATGCTTTTGTGTACCGGTTTTAGACAAGGGTACTACCTGATTGCCGGCTCCCAGCCCGCTATAAGTTATTTTAAAACAGGTGTCCTTCAATTGCTTTTATTCCTCTGTTGCTGCCGCCTCAATGTTGACCGCTGTGATGGCGACCTTAGAAAGTTGTTCATCTGCGGCTTTTTCTTCTTCAAGCGTTGCTGTTAAAAGTTTAACTGCTTTGCTGAGACCAAGTGTTTCGGCAAATTGGCAGAGTGTTCCGTAAGATGCGATTTCGTAATGTTCCACTTTTTGGCCGGCTGCAATGATCCCTGCATCGCGCATTGCGCCCGTTTCACATGATGCCATTATTTCACCCGCTTCTTTAATGAGCCCTTCCATTGCTTCACATTTTTTCGCGACGGCTTTTTTATCTATGGATGCAAAAACATCTTCCACTCTCGCTACCTGTTTTTCCGTTTCAGTTAGATGAATGGTAAGCGCGTGCATCAACTCAGGAGAGCTCGCATTTTTGATCATTTTAGGTATGGCTTTTGTTAATGCCTTTTCCGCCCAATAAATGTCCTTTAATTCATCCTCAAACAATTTCATCAGTTGTGATGATTGTAAAGGAGCATTCATTGGTTTGGTTTTCGGTAATTTCCCGTTTTGCGAATGGGTCGCCGGATCGGATGCTTTATTTTTCATTTTTTTATATTGGATTAATTAGGAGTAAATTATTGGGTCAGGAGCCAATAGTACTAAAATCAAAGCTGATGGTGAGATTATTATTGACCTGCGATATCCCCGGCGTATTCCATGCTATCCTCCCGGCTTCTTCTTTTTGAAAAAGGGAGTTAACCGTTCCTGTAAGTGTTACCGTAGTGTCCGATACATAAACCCTGATATGAGTATTACTCAAAAGCCCGCTTCGGGCAATGGCATTTTCCACATCTTTTTGCTCTATTGCGTTCCGTATGTCTGATAGGATACCCAGATTGCTCGTTACACCTTTGACCCCCCTAAGGTACTTCACTGCGTTTTTAACCGCTTCCCTCTGGTAGTCCCAGGGTAGTTCGCCGTCTAATGTTACCCAGCCGTTCTCAACTTGTATTTTCAGGTGTTTATAAGGAACATAAAAGTTAGACTTCAGAATTGCCAAAATATCATTGGCAATTTCGGCATCCGTTTTTGCCCACTGATTAGGGATTTTAACCTGGATATGCACTACCAGCGCCTTCACTCCGATTACCCGTTTAGCGGCATTTTCAGCTTCCATTTTTTTCGCATAACTATCTACCATACCTGTCAGCGAAACCACCCCGTCTTTTGCCGTTACACCGATTTCCGCAGCATTCAGCAAGGGTTCCCACCTTATGGCATCCTGGACGTCTTTCTGTAATTCATCATTCTTTTTCATCATCTGCGTTTTTACAGAAAAATAGTAGTTTAATTACGATACAAAGGTTACACCTGTTGTTGCAAAAAATCTTACACTCTTTGCAATAAAAGTTACATCATTCCCACATTTTATACAGTCAGCGGCATTCATTCGTATCTTTATAATATCTGTTACAATCAACAAACGGACAATGAAGCTGTACATAAAATATATGGTCAGCCTGCGCTGTAAGCTAATGGTGCAGGAAGAGCTGAGAAAACTGGGGCTGAAATATGTGCTTGTTGACCTGGGGGTAGTAGAAATATTGGAAGATATATCAGATCTCCAGCGGGAGCAATTTAAAGTGAATCTACTGAAATCAGGACTGGAACTGATGGATGATAAAAAGAGCATCCTGATTGAAAAAATTAAAAATGTAATCATAGAAATGATTCATTATGCCGATGAATTACCGCAGGAAAATTTCTCCGATTATATCAGTAAACAATTAGGTTATGATTACACTTACCTTGCCAATACTTTTTCGGAAGTAAAGGGTGTTACCATACAACAATTCATCATTATACATAAAATAGAAAGGGTAAAAGAACTCTTGCTTTATGATGAACTCAACCTGACTGAAATTTCCTACAAGCTCAATTACAGCAGTGTGGCGCATCTCTCCAACCAATTCAAAAAAGTAACCGGACTTTCCCCTTCCTTTTATAAAAAGCTGAAACAAAAGCGCAAAAACAATCTCGAAAACCTGTGATATCTATAAGTCTTTGCAGTCCATATGTAACAATAGCCGTCAGAAGAAACTCATCTTTGCATTGTAACAGTTCCGTTACGAAATAAAGAAAGAAATTATGGACGCCAATCAAAAACAAGGGAACACTCCCTTTACGATTACAGGTAACTGGGAAGAGCAATCAAAACTGCTGAAAGAAAAGTATTCACAACTGACAGATGCAGACCTGAAATTTGAACCCGGCAAGGAAGATTCCTTACTTACCAGGGTAGAAAACAGGCTGAATAAGAAACGTGAAGAGGTGATCAATATCATCAAAAAAGGTCAGTAAACTACTTAACTATTCATCTACCACCATTGGACTATAACGGCTACTGAATGAAACAAGCAGCAGACGCAGGGCAGAACTTACCATTCTGCCTTTTATCATTTTTCACACTTTAAAACAACAATAAATGGATACCAACGAACTCGAAAAATCAAAAGCATATATAATGGTAGAGATCATTGAATATATCCCTAATTCAATAGTCAGTAAAACGATTTTAAAAAAATCTACCGGTAACATCGTCCTGATGTCATTTGATAGCGGAGAGGGATTGACGGAGAAGACATCCCCCTTCGATACCTATGCCCAGATCATTGAAGGAGATGCGGAAATCATTATAGATGGCGACTCTTTCTTCCTGAAAACAGGAGAGTCTATCATCATTCCAGCGCATAAACCCAATCTTGTAAAAGCAAACGAAAGGTTCAAAATGATCCTGACAGTAATCAAAAGCGGGTACGAATAAGCCGACTAGCCTACGAAAGCTCACGATACTCACCTTCGGGGTAACACAAAAGATCGAAGGAAAGATTTCCTGAACTGTACCTGCTGTTGAGCGAAACACCCCTGTTCTCTTCCGAAAGCAGAACGCCGATAAGTATTTCCGAATTTGAAAAATAACCCAACACGCTGAACAAGCAGTTAAGGATATTTGAAAAAGAGCGAAGCAACAAATGACTCAAATAGCAAGCTGCAGGTGTGATATGGGCAAGACATCGCCATAAGGATATAATTACTGGCATCAAAAGAATGCCCTCTTTGCATTGTGCCCATTCAGCTGCGCATAAATAACGAATAGTGGCAGCTTATCTACCCTTCGCCTCCTCTTTATGCTCCAATCATCCAGAAGTGTCGCATCTGTACTATTTTTTTATTGATAGTTGGTTTTTCTTTGTATAAACGTACTTGAAAAATAAAATCATCATGAAAACAAATATTTTCAATCCATTTAAAATCGTATTATCATTATTCCTGATAATGATTTTTGGTATATCAGCCAATGCCCAATCAGATAAAAGACTGGGGAGAAAACCCAAAACCAGCGAGCAGGAAATTAAGAACAAACCTGCCATTACTTTTCCTACAGCAGGTTCCGTTATTGATGGGCCTTTTGTAATTATTGGAAAGGCGGAGCCGAACACGTATATCACGCTCAGGGTTACTCCGATTTATAATTTTCCCGCAAACCCATCGGGCAAACCTACATTGAGGATTAGTGGTAAAGAATACGAACCACAGGAATTAAGCATCAAGGCAGATGAAAAGGGCATTTGGCAAAGTCCTGCAATTTCAGTTTTGTTTGATCCCAAAGCTATCAATACCAAAATATTTGCCTTCGTTGCTCAAAAATCAGGTTCAAAATATTATGAAAGTAAAAACATCGAATACAAAACGTCACGTGTGTTGTTCATGGAAAAAGTTCCCATGAAAATTCCAGGAAAGAAAAAATGACGCGTCACCGGGACAACCCAAGGCGCCATACCCGGGATAAACTGTAGTAAATGTGGATTACCGAAAAATTAAAGCTAAAGCACTATGATAAAAAGTACTACGATATGGATATTATTGTTTTGTTTGCTTACCACTTTTAGCAAGGCCCAGGATCTTCCGGACTGTATCAAAAAACTAAACCATAAAACAGACCTCAGCACTACCCAATTTGAGCGCGTGGTAACACTTCGTGACAAGCGGACGGTGTATGAGTTCTCGGTAAAAAGTGTGCGCCGGTGTATGGATTGCTTTAATGGCAGAACGTATTATGATAAGAATTGTAAACAAGTTGCCCGGTTTTTAATGGGAAGAGGCGCAGATCAATTTGTGGCGGAAGGTTATACCGCAGGCGATTTCGGGATGCCTAAACTGCCCGATAGAAATGCCAATCAAGAGCAGATAGAAAATTCATTGTTTTATATTTCTAAAAACGAAGCGAAAGAATTGAAGGGTTTTGAATATGATGACCAAATTGAAATTGCTCCAAAAGAAGGGTTAAAGCATTTTCGTAAAGGAAAATTAATCAATACCTATAAAATCATTCCCCGAAAATGTTCATCCACAGAAGTGAATCGTCGATGTATTTACTATATGCCCTCATTTCAGTTGTATTTTAAGGTTGTGGATCGTAAAGTTTATATCACCAGAACAAAATTTCAGGATGATGTATCCACTAATAAAATAGATGACGATGACTGGGTTAAAGCTTTTCATCTCATAAAACAAAAATTAAAATGATTATGAAGCATATCATCATCTTATGTGGTGCCTTTTTATTCCTACTTATAAGTAACGAAGCCAAAAGCCAAAACAAGAAACAGAAAGAAGTCACGATTGTATATCCCAAAAACAATCAAAAAGTTCGGGGTACTTATAAAATATATGGAGGTTCCGAACCCAACGCTGTGGTAAAGCTCAGCATCACTAGTACTTATTACAAAACCAACAATAATAACGGAACTAAAATTACCAAAGGCGAAGGTCCATTAAAAAGGCTCAACCGTACTTATTCTTTAAAGACCGATCGATACGGCACCTGGAAAATTGAAAATATTGAGCTTACCAATGCAGGCTTTGAAGAAAGCTTCGTCATAAAAGCGAGTGATGGCAAAACAGCAAAAACCATTACGGTATATGATAAAACCAGGCCTGTTTTAATTGATTAATTACGAACTACAAAAAAATGAAAAGACGTAATTTTTTAACAGCTTCTCTGCTTGCACTTCCCTTCTTGTCTTTGGCTAAATGGGCAGATTTTACATTCAGAAAAAAAATGGGAAAATCACTATTTGTAAGGGCTGATGAAAGCCGCTACTTTGGAAAAGACACAAAATCGGAAGCCAATTTCGGTCGTTGTATCATCTCTTCAAAAGACACGGAAAATCACCTATACATTGGTGCGGATGTAGCAAAATCTAACCTGGAAAAAGGAGGGCCCGGTTTGCATATCCATCATCAGGATGACGAGATTTTTTACGTGATTTCCGGGGATTTTTTGTTTCAGATTAATGAAGAAATTTTTATGGGCAAAAAAGGCGATACTGTATTTGTACCAAAAGGTACGGCACATACTTATGCCAATCCTTACGACAAAAATCCCGGTGAACTTTTGATCATCCATCAACCTATTTCGCCGGGTTTGGAAAAATTTTATCAGGTATTTGCAAAAATAGGATATATGAATGATGATATGCTTCGGGAAAACTTAGAACCGGAAGTTTTGGCAGATTTAATGAAAAACAACGCTTTTGTAGGTCCTCCTATTGACATAGATACTGCCCTCAAAAAACTAAAACCATAGTGATGGAGTGAATCATTAATCGTCAAATATCCTATTTAAGCCAATATGGTATCTAATTATAACACAATAAAGAATTGACGATTAAATTTTAAGATTATGAAAACATTAAAATTAATTTGCATCTTCTCGTTTTTGTTATTAATGACTAGCTCATGTAAAAAAGATGATGAATCAAGAACAATAGATAAAACAGTTACCACAGAAGACCTGCTTGGATACCAGATGTATTGGTCACTCCAGTTTAACGGAGGAGGAGATCCTTATCTACGCTTGATGTATTTTGAGCAGACAGGCAATACCATTAAAGCTACGATAGATGGCATTAACACCAGAGCCATAAAAGAAGTGAAGGTAGAAAATAACGTCCTTTCCATAGACCTCAATAATAATGGATCGGTAATGTACACCTTCGAACTGGAGAAAAACAATGAGGGTGTTGTATCGGTGAAATCTGCCAAATATTACGACATCAACCATCCCAATGATAAGTTAGGAGATGGTGCCGTTATCGCTCCAATATCTATATTTTCTTCGGTAAAGGGCACTACTTTTAAAGAAGTTAATGACGGAAAAATCATTCGTTTTAACGCCGATAATACTTTTTTATCAGGACAACATCCTAACAATACCGGAAGCTATTATGAATGTGGCATTGGAGGTTTTAAAGCAAACATTAACAACGAAACCTACTTTGGGTTTAAAATTATAGATGTTGGACAATCATTTATAATTTTACAATATACAGGCGACTACCAGATATATTCTTATATGGAATTTTAATGAGTCATAGATTGAATCGGAATAGATTCTTTTTGAGCTACGTTTCGGCTTCATTTCAAGATGACCAATAAGGAACTGCAAGCAATAAAAATGCGAAAATCCATCCAACAAAATCAAAGAAAAACGAATGGTTAACCACTTTGAAAATGATAAATAAATAAAACCTTTAAGGTGTTAAGAGTCATCAAGATCATTCTTAATGGTTCCAATAAAAACAAGACCTTAATTTTTCAAAAAATGGAAAGAAAAGTTCTTCTTATAAATATTTTTTCCGTCTTGGTCATCGCACTAAGTCTGGCGGGATTTTATAGTTCTTATATCAGTCATTTTCCCAATTTCAGCCATTTTAAATGGGTCACTCACCTTCACTTTGCTGCATTTTGTTGTTGGTTTGTCCTTATTTTGGTGCAACCTGTCCTTATTCGAAAAAGGAAATTTGAGTTGCATAAAAAACTGGGCAGATTGTCCCATTTTCTAATTCCTGTCCTGGTATTAACCATTATTGTATTGCGGGCAGGAAAATTGAATATAGAAGTGAAAGCGTCATTGCCCGATGCTTCGATGAATGCCTTTGTAACGTTGATGGACCTCCTTTCATTGAGTGGATACTATTTAATAGCCGTTTGGAATGCTAAAAATCTGCGTTGGCACGTTGCATTTATTTTGGCAACCAGCCTGGTTATCCTCAACCCGGGATTGGCAAGGTTACTCAATATTATTTCGCCAGGCTCAGGTATGCTGGTTATTTTGGTCCCATTTATTTTTACGATTACCGTATTCGTTGTTGAAAAAATAAAGTACAAAAGGTCCATTTTAAAAAGTCCGTATTTTACTTTTTTTCTATTGTGGTTGCTCGAAATCCTGTTGTTGTTTATCATTCCTACAACTCAATTCTGGCAGGATTTAATAAAAGATTTAGCTGTGCAAAATGGGTAAAGGCAACATGGCAAATTTACGTTAAAAAAATAAAGCATGAAACAAAACATCCTTTTTATACTGCTATTGATATTTGCTCCAAATAGTTTTGGCCGGACAACCTATAACAGTCTTGAAAAACTGGATGGCATTACACAAAATGTGTACTATAGTAAAGACACCAAAGCACGAGCCCTGAAAATCTCAAACGATGTCATCAAGCCGAAGCTTATTTCCAAAAACAATTAAGGTAAAACCTACGTACAATTTATTGGTGCTTTCGCCAACGGACTGGAAAAAATATGCTCATCCACAAGCTATTTACGGCATTCCACATTATTTGCCCGATGGCAGATTGGTAGTCGCATCCGAAAACAACGATTTCTGGAAAAGGAACATACCACCTATCGATAAAATCCCCACGGAACTGGCTTCAAAAATAAAAGAAGTCTACACCGATAAAAACGGAGCCATTAATACGAACGCGTTTGATCTGTTGGCCATACACGAGTTGGGACATACTTTTCAAAAATCTGCGGGACTAAAAGAACAGCGCAATTGGCTCAGCGAATTGTTCTGCAATGTGTTATTACATACTTATCTGGCTGAAAATGACCCGGCTCAACTGCCCTATATTACTACCTTCACAAAGGTAAGCGTGCAAACATTTCCACCCGATAGATTGAAATATAAAACATTGGAAGATTTTGAAGCTAAATATAACGAGATCGCCATGAGCCATCCCGATAATTATGGTTGGTATCAATGCAAATTTCACGTAAAGGCAGGCGAAATTTATGATGCCGGGGGTGTTCCTGCTATGCAAAAAATGTGGAACACCTTATTGTCACAAAAAGAAAAATTAACCGATGAAGCATTAATGAAGTTGTTGCAAAACTCCGTTCCTGTTTAGGAGCAAGCCACTTCTAATTGGGGTAAATAAATTGAATTCCGTAAATTCTATGAATAAAAACAACGAAAACTCAGGACGTGAAGCCATTCAGCAAATGGGTTTGCTTATGGCGGGAATGTTTGTGCTTCCCCTGGCTTCTTGCACCGGGAACAAAACGGCTAAAGAATCGGCCGCTCCAGCCAAAGAAATCTTACCTTTTTTAATTCCCAAGCAAGCACCTTTGGAAGTTGGAACTATGGGAAGCAATATGAGCACCTTGATACGAAGCGCCCAAACCAATCAACAATTCTCCTGTGTGGAAGCTGTTTTAGCACCGAAAAAAATTGCCGGTAGCCCGCATAAGCATGACAAGCTTGACGAGTTGATGTATGTTTTGGAAGGAACCGCTTCCGTATTACTGGGTGATGAAGTAGTGGAAGTTCCGGCAGGAAGCTGGCACCTAAGACCAAGAGGCATTGTTCACGTCGTTTTGAATGCCGAAAACGAAAATCTACGGCTTATAGATATGTATTTCAATCAAAATTTTGAGGATTATCTGGAAGAGCTGTATCACAAAATCATTCCCGAAGTAATTCAAAATAATTTAACTTTCGAAGACCCCAAAATTGCCAAACGTCTTGCCGAATTGGATGAAGAATTTGGCTTAATTTATTATCCCGAAAAACAACAAGCCTTGCTTGATAAATATGGGTTGAGCTAATGAAAATCATTAAGAAGTGAAACGATAATAGATAGATTGAATTTTATATCTCTATGCAGTCTGTCAAATTCTCCATCCAGCGGGGTGTGCACCACGTGAAGGGTAAAATATCTTCCTAAGCGTTTTTACTTAATCATAGCCGTATCAGTCCGGGAAAGTTAATACTGCTTTCTTTTTTAGAAGGCAATTAAAAACCGATAAAGAAAACTATTGTTTAAGCATTTTAAAAGTTCTGAAGGTTCGACCCTCCTTAATTAACCTCAAAAAATAAATGCCTGCCGGGATCTTTTCCAGGCCAATAGCTGCTTTATTCGAAGTAATCGTCCACTCCCTTACTACTTTCCCGGAAGGTTCAAAAAGTTGCGCGACAAAAGGCAAGTCAGTAGAAGAGGTAATCCAGGTGATACCCTGGCTTGGGTTAGGATATATGTTTATCCAATCGCCCTCTTTATCATTAGGATAGCCGGTTGAAGTACTGGCTATAGTTACCTGGAAGCAGGTGTCTTTGCTACCACAGGCAGTCAAAACATTCAAACAGACATTGTAGGTTCCATTAGCAAGGTAGTTATGATCAATGTGCAATCCGCTACCCGTTGTCCCATCGCCCAGGTTCCAGGAGGCATTCAGTATACTGTAATTAGCATTTATATTCATCACAAGATTATTTCCTGAAATAATAATTTCAGGCTGAATGATTACCTCAGTCGCCTGCTGCTCATAGGCCCCGCGATCAATAACATTATTGTATATCCTGCTTGCCCCATCAATATCGTTATTGGAAATCGAGACCGGGTATAAATTGTTCAGGCCAGAATTTACAGCAGGAGAGCCACAATTTAATCTAAAATTTCCCGAAGTGTCTATAAAATCCGGGTTTGCGTTAATCAGGTTACCTCCGGCATCAGTCCCGGCCTGCAAAGGCCAATTGCCCGAACCTGATCTGAAAATAGTATGTTTGACTGTTAAGCTCTCCATACCACCCGAGGAGCCGGTAGGCCCTTCTATAAGGCTCTTGATAGAACGATCTCCAGCCAACAGTAAGGGGTACCATATGATACTGTTATTGATGAACATATTTGCTGATCCCGGACCTACCACCTGACTTGCATTCATCCCGATATTGGTCACCTGCCTGTCCCATGCTTTTTGAAAGACGTGCTGTTCATCATCATAAACGGTAACATTATTCATAAATGTATTGGTTCTGCCACCAGGATAGGCCTGGGCCCTGATTTGTCCATACAGGCCATTGTTAAAAAACAAACAGTTGGTGAAATAAGTAGTGTCACTTGGTATTTGCGAAGCCAGGGTACTGCCCGCCTGAATATCGATCAGGTTATTCCCGGTATTGTCTTTAAAACTGGAGTTCGTGATGAATTTTTTTGTGTGCACGGCTATATAATTATGGACACCGGTGGAAAAAAACAGAGTGTTTCCAACTGACTCATTTGAATCTATCACGCAATGGTTAATACGGTAGTCGTTGTCGGAAGCGTAGATAACTGAAGCGCTCCGGGCAAAATTTTTCTTAAAGGTTGTATTATTTATAATAAACTCAAAGCCTTTGCCGGATGCAATGGCGCCCCCGGCTCTTGCACCGTTGCGCTCAAACAGGCAATTATTGAGGGTAACCGGAGTGGTGTAGGCGGCTGTGCTGCCATATTTAGCTAAAGAAAGGGCACCGCCTTGGGAGTTGAGTACCGTGCTACCTGTATCGAGAATATTATTGACAAACCGTGTACTTTCAAAAAGGGGGGAGGCATTCCCGCCCACCAGCAGGTAAAGCGAGTAAGCGCCTCCATTATTGGCGCAGAAATTGCTATCAAAAGAACAATTGTAAAAATAGGAGGAGCTGGTGCCAAAATTATATTCGCAATATCCGCCGCCAGCCTCGAAAGCATAATTTTTCTTTATCGTACAATTATAGATTTTAGGTTTTGAAATACCGCTCAAGCCAGGATTGGCATTGGTAAAATTGACAATCCCTCCTCCTATACGCTCCATCGGAGGATCGGCGTATTGGCCACTGGCATTGCCAAGGGTAATGGTGAGCCCGTCCAGTATGGTACTGTCACCTGCATTCTCAATAAACACAACGTGTTTACTGTTATCTGAAATGTCTCCGACAACACCTATGTCCCCGGATAAAATGGTTGTATTGGCAACCCAGTTTCTCTGGGAGAGCATGGTCTCATTGCCTGAAAATCCACCGATAACTCTTGTATTGCTTTTGATCACAAAAGAAGAATCTCTCGAGGATGGATGCGGCTTGTAAACCCCTTTGGCGATCCAGACAGCACTATGTTCCGCCATATTTCTTAAAACAGCCGCGAGCTGGGTGCCATTTTTAGCATTACTCCAACTGCTGCCATCATTGTTGCCGCTACCGGCTACCGTAACATAGATCACCGGCGTTTGCGCATAACTATAGGCGCCCGGGAAAACAATGAGGCATAAAGCCATAAATAATATTTTTGCCATAATGATCGCCTGTTTAAATTGAGAGGTTGGAGATTGTAATATAAACAACAATTTGCAATTACAACTATATATTAAGACAGGTGCTACTCCGGAAGAGTTGGCATTGGTTAATAAGCTCAGCTATACCATACGCTTTCCAAGCATATGCAGCAGGTGAATCAATCCCCGCGGTGTAAGGCTACTGTGAAGGTAAACTGTAAAATAATAATTGTTGCTCTTACACCTGCTATAGCCTCATTAAAAAAAGCAAACAAAGGTAGCCTAGCTTAAGTTTGCAGCATCCATCACGAATCCCGGATTAAATTAGTTACCTTTATATAGTCAGGATGCAGCATCTATTTGTTGCTATTTGCAGAGGGAATAGGAAAACAAATTTTGTCCTATGCTGTACACAAATACCTGGCTAACATTCAAGCAGTCATCAGACAATCACTCATCAATATTTAATATGCAAAACATACAGGGTAAGGTAGCTTATATTACCGGGGGAACAAAAGGTATCGGTTTTGGAATAGCAAAAGCATTAATTGAAGCAGGCGTAAAGGTGGCCATTTCCGGAAGGAAAATTGAAGAGGCACAAAAGGCCGCACAAGAGCTGGGCAATCAAAATGTGCTCGCCATTCAGGCTGATGTAAAAAGCTATGAAAACGAAGTGCAGGCAGTGGAGCAGATCATAGAAAAATTCGGCAAGCTGGATATCGTCATTGCCAATGCCGGCTTAGGAAAATTTGCACCTGTTGACGAATTAAGCCTGGAAGATTGGAACGCGATGATTGACACCAACCTGACGGGTGCTTTTCATACCCTGAAAGCAACGGTAGCACAGTTAAAGCAAAACAAAGGATATTATATTTCCATCGCCTCCTTAGCCGGAACCAACTTTTTTGCAGAAGGAGCGGGTTATAATGCGTCTAAATTTGGATTGGTAGGGTTCACACAAGCTGCTATGCTTGATCTGCGTAACTACGATATAAAATGCACAACCATTATGCCCGGTTCGGTGACCTCGCACTTTAACGATCACGTACCCAATGATGCAGATGCCTGGAAAATCCAACCGGCTGATATCGGGCAGCTCATCGTTGATTTATTGAAAATGAATCCTAACGTTTTACCTAGCAAAATCGAAGTCCGTCCTACTAAAACAAAATAATAGCTCAAGGCATTTCAAGCGTCGTTAATGGATGACTCTTTTTTATTTCAGGAACTGTTTAACCTATTCTTTTTTGTACCTGCCAGTTTGCTGCGGTCATCTCAAATTTGATTTCGCTCTTACCCTGTGTGCCCACCTCTTCCCAGCCGGCCCGCCTGTAAAAACGTTCCGCCCTGGTTCCGGGAGCAGTTCCCAACCAGGCGGTATGGGAGGTCTGTTGAAAGTACCAATCCAGCATAGCATCATGCAAAATTTTCCCAATTCCCCGTTTATCGTAATCGGGGTCAACAAAAAGCGCCCAGATATTATACTCCAGCAGGTCGACAATTGCAAAGCCTAAGATGTTGCCCGCTTGCTCATACACCCAACCTTTTCCTCTTTTTGTTAAGTAATCCACGCAATCCTGATCTGTAACCAGGTTTGGATTAGAAAGCCTGTTTTCTTTTACCGAGTTTCTCACCCTTTGTATTTGGGCGATGTCACCCACTTGTGCCACTCTTAATATCATGGACCAATGATACGTATCCTATTTAACAAATCAATTAAAAAAACCTAAATATTTATTTCCTCCTGGTATTTATTCAAAAAAACGAAGTGGAAGTAAATTTCTGTCCTCAACACTTACTCAGCGAAATACCTGCTTTAAGCGATAAAACACCCGCTTCAATCATTTATTCAAAATGCTATTGATGAAGCAGCTAAGTTTGGGGTAACAATAAAAAAAGCTACAACCTCCAAATTTGAAAAATTATGAAAAACTCGAAAATCAATTGCGCCACCCTGCTTATCCTGACAGGAATTTTGTTTGTATTTGCTTCTTGTAAAAAAGATAAAATCGCAGATCCGGATAATTTTGATCCTACAAAATATTACATTACGGGGGAAGGAGTTTCCGAATACAATACCTCATATGCCCTTATATTCCAGCAGCCTGCTAAAGCTATCTTTATAGGGGAAGGTGGAAAAGTTAGTAACATTTCAAATTTTACCTATGAAGATGGTACTTTGTACCTGGCAGATAAATCCTTCAGTTTTACCATTGTAAACAATGAGATCAGCACCAGTACTCATCCCTACCTAAGCTCTTATCACCTGCAAAAAATACCGGATGCCGATGCTTTTGCCGGTAAAACATTTAAGGGCACGGTGACCAGAAACGGGGTGAACATTGGCGTATCCTGCCAGCTAAAATTTTTAGCGGACCAAATGTTCACCGTTAAAATAGACGGATTTTTACAAACGCCCGGCAACGGTGCCGATTACACTTTACAAAACAACGGTATAGCAACCGCAAATACCGGCAATGAGGGCCGCCTGCATCTTATGACTATGGCGGATGGCAAACTGTATTACTCGCAATACAATGCTGTTGACGAAATGTATTATTACGCCATCCTTACAGAACAATAAAAATAATAGGATATAATAAGGTAAAGTATCGATAGCTCATCCATTTTTTGTATTCAAGATCATTAAAAAAATAAAGCCATGAAAAATTTAAATAACCTATTCAAAATATTGTCCTTACTCCTGATCCTGGCATTAGCCAGCTGTAAAAAGGACGACCCAAAGCCTGAGGTGTTCGATATTACCAGGTTTGTTATTGCAGGTAAGGTTTCGTTTGGACATCCCTATATTATAGCCATGGAACCCGGTAACAAAGCGACGTTGACAAGTCATGGTTTTTCTGAAGGCACCTACACTTATGTGGATGGCGTTTTAAGCTTTAATTTTACTGACGGTGAAGTCGTGTGTGCTTTCACGATAGAGAATGACAACATTAAAGCGTTCGATGGCCCGGCATTGATCAATACCTACAATCTGATAAAAGTACCTGAAACGAATCAGTTGGCCGGCAAAACTTTCGCAGGTACTTATTACAGGCTGGATAATACAGTACTCCATCAAAATTTCTTTTATAGTTTTTATGCGAACCACAATAAAGTAGGTGTTGGCTATACCGTAGGCACGCCGGTTCGTACCGAAAACTATACTATAATAGGAAATATTGCTGCTTTGGTTGATATCGAGAATAGCGACGACCGGGAGTTGATGGTCCTCATCAACGGCAAACTGGAGGTGGGTTACAGACAAAGCAACCCCTCTGCTACCTATATTGGCAGTTTTACCCCGCAGTAGTAAATAATCCCCTGAACGAATGCCGGGTTAAATACCGGGGCAAGTCCTAAACAATAATAATCGACTTAATAAGTAAAGTGATGAAAATTTTAAAACTAATACCCGTTCTATTGTTTGCCTTAAGCTTTACAGCTTGCAAGAAAGATAAAGTAGCCGGCCCGGAGCCGGTTGCCGGCAAAATAGTTAAGGTTGCTTCGGGAGAAGCCCATACCCTGATATTAAAAGACGATAATACGCTTTGGGCTACCGGCGACAATGCACTGGGTCAATTTGGGGATGGCACCAATATTGGCGTAGTCACGCCTCAACAAATTATGACCGGGATAAAATCAATGAGTGCCGGAGGAAACCATACCCTGGTTTTAAAAACCGATAATACCCTTTGGTCCACCGGCTATAACACGTCCGGCCAATTGGGCAATGGTACCACCAATAATGCATTCCTCTGGCAACAGGTTATGAGCGGCGTAGCCACCATGAATGCGGGCATTGACAACACCTACATTTTAAAAACGGATAATACCCTTTGGGCCACCGGAAATAATAAGTACGGTAAGTTGGGCAACGGCACCATATACGATGTATACAGTCCGAAACAGATCATGACCAATGTATTAGCGGTAAGTTCGGGAGAGAACTTTACTTTGATCTTAAAAACCGATAATACCCTTTGGGCAACCGGGGATAATAGTGAGGGACAATTTGGTGATGGTACAGAAAGCGAAGGATCAACCATTCCAAAAAAAATCATGACCAATGTTAAAGCAATGAGTGCCGGCGCCAGCCATTCGTTAATTTTAAAAACGGACAATACCCTTTGGGTTACGGGGAGTAATGCATTCGGGGAATTGGGAGATGGTACCACTATCAATAAAAAAATCCCTAAGAAAATTATGAATGAGGTGCTGGCTGTAAGTGCCGGAATGCACCATACCTTGATTTTAAAAATGGACAAAAGTCTTTGGGTAGCCGGTCATAATGCGCGGGGCCAATTAGGTACTGGAACAACAACTGATGTAATGACACCTAAAAAAATCGCAACAGATGTGCTGTTCATCAATACAAGCGAATACAACTCCATGTTTATAAAAACCGATCATACCCTTTGGGCAACGGGAGCTAATCAAGATGGGCAACTGGGTGACGGTACCACCATACCCCGGCAAAGTTTTATAGAGATTACGCTCAAAAAATAATCACGATGAAAAAACTAAATTTATAAACACTTCCCAATTCGTATGTCGGGCAGAACTATTTTCCTTGATTTTTTGAAATCGTGCTTAACTAAATTTATGGATGATACGGATTTGAATGGAAGTTAATGAGCTTAAATATTAACTATCTGGGTATAAAATTAAAGAGGTAAGAGATGCTTACCTCTTTACAAACTTGTTAATTAATTTTAATGTACTCTTTTTTGGGTCCCCCAAAACCTGATATTAAAACTATCTTATCCTTATGGATTGTCCCCCTGAAATAGTTCAATATTATAGAATCATTTTTGACTTGGTAGCTACCGGTTGCCACTAATTGCGAATCTAAAGTACCATCACTAAATAAAGGATATAAATTATAATTTGTTGGGTCAAAAAATTCAAAAGCAAGTTGTTCATCTTTATATATATTTTTGAATACTTTTTCATAACCCACTTTTTTCTTTTCGCAGGATGTTGAAAATAATATTGATAAAGCGGCTATAGCCAGAAATAAAATCTTTCGCATTTAATTTATTTTCAATCTTTTATTAAATTGTAAATAGGGGGTCTTGATCCGGCAGGTGTAAGTTCTGTATTCAACTCAGCATCTCTACCATTATATTTAATTACCGTAAAAGGGTCGTTGCATTTGCACACGTCATTTAGTCCTTCTTCATTGCTGACATGTTTGCTCTCCACATATAATGTATCAACATCTCCATTTGGAAACTCAAAATACCAATAGTTATGTGTAACTCCAAAAGGGTTGAGTGTAGGGCAAATTCGAACGCCTTGATCATCGAGATAAGTATTACCAGAATAATGGGAAGGCTTTAAAAGATGACTAGCAGTTGCACTGTCGTTTACCGAAGGATTTCTGTAATACTTTGTCATTCCTTCTATGTAATACATCTTAAGGCCATCCATTATACTATCTGGCAGTTTATCTCCATTTTGCACTATTCGATATGCAAAATAGTTGATGTCCAAATGATACATATCTGGATCTTCCTTTTGCTTGCAAGAATTTAAGGAGGCAACTGCAAACATAAACAATGAGAAAATCTTAATTTTCATAATCCTTAAGGGTATATATTCTTAATAATTGTTCTTTGATATTGATAGTGTTTCCCTGAATATGGTTGCCAATCTGATTCATAAAACCAATCATTAAAATCCCCATAATATCCCCAATTCATATGGAACCAAAATTCATTATAGCAATTGATATTGTTCCTCCTGAAGCCATCTATCAACCATGCATGAACATCATCATATTTAGCAGACTTAAAAATAAGGAAATTTTTATAGGTCACCTTTGCTGCTCCGCCCACATATACCACTCTGTTATTTAAAATATTACTTTTGATATTATATCTTTCAGCATTGGTGTATAATATAAAATCTCCGCCCGATGCGTAGCCGTAAATATTTTCTAATATCGGTGATACATCTGCCGATAAAGCTGCTGTTTGGCTACATCCAAAATCTGGTTCAAATTGCGAATCGCTGGTTAAATCCGCAACCAGTCTTTGTGTTTCTGTAGTAGCGCTTATGTTATACATGGCTGAGTAATTATAACTTGGATTCGGCTTACTCCAGTGCTTAAGTATCATTGCCGTAGCAATCGGCACACAACCTGCGAGCGGTTTGTTTCCGGAACAAGAGGTACTTGAGTTGATTAAATAATTAAAATCGTATTGAGGAACCATAAAGCTATTATTCCCTTGTCCCCATTTTGTCTGCGTTAAAGGCCCGGCGACTTCATTGGTTTGATTGTCCCAGTTGACACAAGGGCTTGGAGATGGCGTCCATCTTTCCGGATGAATGCAACAATCTTTAAGCTGCATATGATCTATTGTATAGGCCCATGTTGAGTAGGCTGCCTGG
>PJUC01000103.1_pt1 | contig 64944 bp, 51 predicted proteins | sample 1512161 | NCBI WGS metagenome assembly PJUC01 (sample SAMN08177676, study PRJNA422409) | Soil metagenome, whole genome shotgun sequencing project. | isolation source: Soil enriched on filter paper | place: USA: Madison | collected 2015-01-15 | reverse complement strand
TACGCCGGCACCACCGTGTTGACGCGTATGCCCCGATCGGCGTACGCCGAGGCGACGGTGCGTGCGAGACCGTGGATGCCGGCCTTCGAGGCGCTGTAGGCGGTGAAGTCCTTGCCCTCGCCGTTGACCCCGGTCGGGCTGCCGGTGAGGATGATCGATCCGCCGGTGCCGTGCTGCAGCATCGAGCGCACGGCGTGCTTGACCGTCAGGAACGTGCCGGTCAGGTTGATGTCGATCGTGCGTCTCCACACGTCGAGATCCAGGTCGGCGGCTGCGGCATCCTGTCCGAACAGCTGCACGCCCGCGTTCGCGACGACGACGTCGGGGGCCCAGCCCTCGGCGCCGAGCAGACCGAATGCGGCCTCGACGGACGTCTCGTCCGAGATGTCCATGACGGCGGCGCGTGCCGCCTCGCCGATCGCGTCGGCGGCGGCCGACGCGGCCGCGGCGTCGCGGTCGGCGATGACGACGCGCGCGCCCTCACGGGCGAAGCGCTCGGCGACCGCGCGGCCGATGCCGGTGCCCGATCCGGTGACGAGGGCGGTCTTCCCCTGCAGTCGTGACACGGGTGCTCCTCAGCGCTCGATGTGGTCGAGGTGGAGCATACGCGCGAGGTTCCTGTCGAGCTCGTCATCGCGGAAGATCTTCTTCCAGTCGTCCTTGATGATGCTCTCGCGGCCGTAGTCCATCGCGATGAGACACGCGTCCGAGAACGGGTTGTCGCCGCGCAGTCCGTTGGCCAGGGCCACCTGCGTGTGACCGTAGAGGATGCTGCGGGCCGCGGCCTCGGGGACGCCCATGGTGTGCACCGTCTCGTGCAGCGCCTCGTTGAGGAGCGCGCCGATCATGCAGGCGACGGTCTCGACGAGCGTCGGCTCCAGCTGCGCGAGCTGCTTGACGCTCACCCAGTGCACGTCGATCACGGGCGCGTAGATCGCGCGCACGGTGGCCTCGACGATCGCCTTCTTGGCGGGGTCGTCGGACTCGACGGCGGCGATGGCGTCCTGCGGCGCGGCGATCCCTCCGAAGGTGTCGGCCCACTCCTCGGGGCTCTGGCGCTGCAGGAAGATCGACGGGTGGCACGGGTGGGCGACGGCCTGCACGACGTCCTCGCGCGTGGTGAGCAGCCCGGCGTACGCGGCGGCCGGATCGAGCGTCAGGACGATCGCACCGGGCTTCAGCTGCGGCACGAGCTCGGCGGTGACCGACTGGAGCGCCAGGTCCGGCACGGCCAGCACGACGATGTCGGCGTCTGCGACGGCGATGGCGGCATCCGTCAGCTCGCGTCCCGCCTCGACCGTGCGCTCGCGGCCGGCGGGCGAGTTCTCGACGTACGCGACCTGGTGGTCGGTCTTCACGAGGTTGTTCGACACGCGCATGCCCATCTTGCCGCCCGCGCCGACGACGGCGATCTTGAAGGTGTCGGTGGTGGTGCTCATGAATGGCTCCTCAGGTACTCGATGGTGGTGCGGGTCCATTCCCGCTCGGTGCGGATGGTGGTCTCTGCGTCGCCCTGCCATGACAACCAGTGCTCGACGACCTCATTGATGCCGCGTTCGCGAGGTCGGACGGTCTGCAGCAGGTGCGGGTAGTCGTGCAGCCCGTCGCCCATGGCGGCGCCGCCGTACGTGAAGCCGACCCAGCCGGGCTGACGGGCGAAGGCGAAGTCCTTGACGTGCACGTTCTTCACGAGGGGCGCGGTCTGCTCGACGCAGTCGCGCGGCCGTTCGAGGCGGGCGACGACGTTGGCGGGGTCGAGGCACACGCCCAGGCGCGGGCTGCCGATCCGCTCGATCAGCGCGACCAGGTCGGCCGTCGCGATCTGCTCGTACGTCTCGAGCGCGAGATCGATCCCGGATGCCTCGTACGCCGGCAGTGCGGTGCGCAGCCACTCCTCGGCCTGGGCAGGCGTAGGCCGGGCCTCGGGCGAGTACAGCATGCTGCGTACGAGGCGCGCGTCGAAGCGGGCGGCGAGGTCGAGGAACCGGGCGAGGCGCTCGGGCTCGATGCCTTTGGTGCCGAGCTCGACCGCGAGACCGAGGTCGCGTGCGGCCGCCGCGGCGTCGGCGAGCTCGTGGTCGTCCATCGCCTCGAGCGGCGCGTAGTCGCAGATCTGGAACAGGTCGACGCCCAGCGCCCTGGTGGCCTCGAACGCGTCGGCCAGCGACAGCGGCTCGTCGACGCGGTCCGAGTGCTGCCAGAAGAAGGCGTAGGTGCCCAGCCCGATCACGCGTCGCCTCCCTGGGCCCGCCCCGGTCCCTGAGCCTGTCGAAGGGCCGCGAGCTCGGCGGCCTCGTCGAGCACCGCGACGAGGGCGTCGGGGTCGTGCGCGAAGCGGCCCAGGAACAGGCCGTCGACGCTGTCGCCCAGCCGCGTGATCAGACCGGGCCCCGCCGAGCCGCCGTAGATGACGGCCGAGCCTGCGCGCTCGGGCAGCGCCTGCAGCGCCGCGGTCAGCGCCGCGGTGACGGTGCCGATGTGCGCGACCGGCGCGGGTTCGGGGGCGCCGATCGCCCACACCGGCTCGTACGCGACGATGACCGGCCCGGCGGGCGCGCCGGCCAGGTCGGCGACGAGCTGCGCGATCGTCGCGGCGGCGGCATCCCCCTGCGACAGGGGTTCGGCCTCCCCGACGCACACCACGGGCACGAGCCCGCGGGTCAGCGCTGCCGTGGCCTTGCGGGCGGTGACGGCGTCGGTCTCGCCGAACAGTCGGCGGCGCTCGGCGTGCCCGATCTCGGCCACCGCGACCCCCACCTCGGCGAGCTCGTCGGCGGTGACCTCGCCGGTGTAGGCGCCCGGTGCGAACTCCGACACGTCCTGCGCGCCGACGAGCACGGGCGTGCCGGCGAAGGCGGTCAGGGCCGACGGGATCTGCAGGTAGGTCGGGATCACGAACACGCGCACGGCGCCCGAGATCACGGCCGGGTGGGTGCCGGCGCGCAGCGCGAGGTCTTGGAACCACGCCCGCGCCCGCTCGTGCCCGAAGTACGTCTTCAGGCTCACCCCGACCGTGACCTGCGCCATCAGCAGCTGCCTGTGGTCTCGAACTCGTCGATGACGGCGACCTTGTCGGCCGACGCCGACGCCGTGTCGAAGCGGTAGGTCAGCCACTCGCGCACGAGGCGGCGGGCGAGCTCGACCCCGACGACGCGCTGGCCCATCGTGAGCACCTGCGCGTTGTTCGACAGCACGCCGCGTTCGACCGAGAACGAGTCGTGCGCGGTGACGGCCCGGATGCCGGGCACCTTGTTCGCCGCGATCGCGACGCCCAGGCCCGTGCCGCAGATGAGCAGGGCGCGGTCCGCCTCGCCGGCGGCGACGCGCTGCGCGGCCTCGATCGCCACCTTCGGGTACGGGGTGTGACCGTCGGCGTCCACGCCGACGTCGAACACGACCTCGACGCCGGGGTTCTGCTCGAGGTCCTTCTTGAGGATCTCCTTGTAGTCGAAGCCGGCGTCGTCGGCGCCGATCACGATCCGCAGCGGCTGGACACTCTCAGTCGACATGTGCGCTCTCCTTGTCGTCGGTGTGGACCGCGACGGCGAGCGTGTCGCCTACGGCGGTCGCGATGAGCGCGAGCGAGATCGCGCCCGGGTCGGGGGTACCCACGCTGTTCTGGCCATGCGTCCGGGCGCGGCCCATGCGGGGGAGCAGTGCGGCGCTCGCCTCTGCCGCCGACGTCGCCGCTGCCGCGGCGGCGCGCCACGCGTCGACCAGACCGGCGCCGTCGTCGATGCCCTGCGAGAGCGTCGAGGCGAAGGGCACGAGGGCGTCGACGAGGGTCTTGTCGCCGACCGTCGCCTTGCCGTAGTCCATGACGCCTTGGGCGCCGGCCGCGACACCGGCCGCGATGGCCGCGGCCTCGGGTGCGCCCTCGTCGCCGAGGCGGGCGGCGACGGCGGTGAGGATGACGCCCCACAGGGCGCCCGACGTGCCGCCGGCCCGATCGGACCAGGCGTCGGCCGCCCGCTCGAGGGTGGTGCGCGCCCCGGCCCCGGCCTCGACGGCGGCGATCGCGGCGACCAGTGCCGCGTGCGAGCCGCGCTGCATGCCGATGCCGTGGTCGCCGTCGCCCGCGATGGCGTCGATGCGGCCGAGTTCGTCCACGTGCGCGTCGACGGTGTCGGCGATCGTCCGCACCGCCGCGAGCACCGTGGCGGCGACGGCTCGGGATGCCTCGTCCGCGGGTGCGACGACGGTGTCGGCGGATGCCGTCTCGACGGTCACGGGGTCCAGCTGCTGCTGCGGGGCGACCGAGCCGCGGCGATACGCGGGGGAGTCGACCGGAGCCTGCCACAGCGCCTCGAGCGACTCGTCGAGCCAGAACAGCGTGAGCGACGTGCCGGCCATGTCGAAGCTCGTGCAGTACTCGCCGACGTGCGGGTCGACGATCTCGACGCCCGCCGTCGTGAGCAGCTGCGCGATGCGCCGGTAGACGACGAACATCTCCTCGTACTTGAGCGAGCCGAGGCCGTTGAGGATCGGCACGACCCGGGCACCCTCGACCGCGACGCCGTCGGGAACCTCGGCCAGCAGCTTCTCGACGAGCAGCTCGGCCAGGCCGTCGGCGGTCGGGATGCCGGTCTCGTCCACGCCGGGCTCGCCGTGGATGCCGAGCCCGATCGCCATGCGGCCCTCGGGCACCGTGAACAGCGGCTGCTCCGCGCCGGGCAGGGTGCAGCCGGTGAAGGCGACCCCGAACGAGCGCGTGCGGTCGTTGGCTAGACGGGCGAGCCGCGTCACCTCGGCGAGGTCGGCGCCCGCTTCGGCGGCCGCGGCGGCGATGCGGAAGACGGTCAGGTCGCCCGCGATGCCGCGGCGCCTGTGCTTCTCGTCGGGGGGCGCGCTGAAGATGTCGTCGGTGACCGTGACGGTCTCGCACGCGATGCCCTCGGCACGCAGGCGCTCCTGCGCGGCGTCGAAGTTGAGGACGTCGCCGGCGTAATTGCCGTAGGAGAAGAACACCCCTCCGCCGTTGTCGGCGGCCTTGGCCACCGCGAACACCTGCTGGGTCGAGGGCGACGCGAAGAGGTTGCCCATCGCCGCGCCGTGGGCGAGGCCCGGACCCACCAGCCCGCCGAACGCGGGGTAGTGGCCCGAGCCGCCGCCCACGACGACCGCGACCTGCCCGGCCGGCGACACCGTCGAGCGCACCACGCCGCCCGGCACCCGGCGCACGTAGCGCTCGTTGGCGGCCACGAAGCCGTCGATCATCTCGTCCGCGAAGTCGACGGGCTCGTTCCAGAGGCGGGTCATCGCGCGTCGCCGTTCGCGACGTCGGCCTTCGCCGCAGCGATCGTCTGGTTCTGCTCCACGGTGGCTCCTGGCTCATCGACGGTGATCGAGGGGTGAACCAAGTTTGACAAACCGGTTGACCAATTGCAAGCGGAAGTCGACGCGCGTCGACTGCCCCCGCTGCCCCGTGTGCGGCATCCACGATTTCGACTCGCCACGTCCCAAGTCGTCCTCGAGAGGCTGTCAAACCGCTCGACCCCATCCAATCCCGATCCGGTGGCTACTGCCGTAAGTTGTTCGCATGCCTGCCTACCCCGACGACCGTTCCGCCGAGATCACGGCCGCCCTCGGGACGCTTCCGAGCGGAACGCCGGTGTCGGAGGTCGCACGGCGACTCATGGACCTGTTCACCAGCGGCGAGCTCGAAGCCGGCACGCGGCTGCCGCCCGAGCGGCAGCTGGCGGCGACGCTGGGGGTGGGGCGCTCCGCCGTGCGCGAGGCGCTCGCCGCGCTCGAGATCCTCGGCATCGTCGACGTCCGTGCGGGCTCGGGCACCTACCTGCGCGGCACGGCGAGCGAGCTGCTGCCCCAGACCCTGCGCTGGGGCCTGCTCATCGGCCAGAAGAACACCGCGGAGCTGCTCGAACTGCGCTCGGGTCTGGAGACCTACGTCGCGCGTCTGGCTGCGGGCCGGGCTGCGGCATCCGACCGCACAGCCCTGCAATCGTCACTCGAGCGCATGCGCAGCGGCGTCGCCGACCTCAGGTCGTTCGCCCGCGCCGACCTCGACTTCCACCACGCGCTCGCCGCCGCGGCCGCGAACGACACGCTCGTCGACCTGCTGCACGTGGTGCGCTCGCTCCTGCAGGTCTACGCGGACCGCGCCGTCCACGATGAGGCCGAGGCGCGCGCCGCCATCGAGGAGCACGACGCGGTCTACCGCGCGGTCGAGGCGGGGGATGCGGATGCCGCAGCGTCGGCGATGGCCTCACACATGGCCACTGCGTCCGAGCGCCTCGCCGCCGCAGCCGCCGGCTGACTCGAACGCTCAGATCGGCCGGGCTGCCCGACGGGAGTCTCGCACGGCGGTGTCGCGGCGCACCCGCGCCTCGGCGTGGTGGTCGACCGGTGTGATCGCGAGCGTGCGCTCGACCATGGTGCGGAGGAACCGGGCGGGATGCAGCTCGTCGGGCACGCGCTCGTCGAGCACGATCGACACAGGCGGCAGCACGGCGATGGCGGCGTCGAGCTCGGCGCGTGCGGCCGCCTGTGCGGCGGCGGTGTCGTCGGCGCCCGGGGCGTCGAGTGCGAACAGCTGGTCAGGATCGCCACCGGCGTCCAGCGTCGCCTCGGGCCCGGACTCGGGCTCGTTGACGTCGTCGCCGTCGGCGGGCGGGTCCTGCGCGTACTCCATCAACACGAGTGCGACGGCGTCGTAGGCGTCGTCCTCGTGGCCGAGCTTGCCGAGCAGGTCGATCAGCCACGCGGCCTTCGCCGACTCCTTCTCGTAGATCGTCGTGCGCAGGCCGAACACGAATCCGAGCGAGGCCAGGGGATGCCGCAGCCGCAGGTTCTTCGCGTCGCCGTAGGACTCCTCGACGCGGTTGGCGGCATTCTTGCCGAAGGACGAGTCCATCCGCTTGGTGCTGATCAGCATCTCGGGCCCGGTGCGCCAGTCCGACAGGACGACGTCGACCTGCTTCTGATAGTTCTTGCCGAGGATCTTCGCCTTGCCGGCGACGAGCCCGGACTTCGAGCCGCTGATGCGGATGCGCTCTTCGAGCGCCGCCCGCTCGCCGCCGCGCACCGGCGTCGCCTCGAGCAGCGCGGCGAGGGCGGCGGGCATGATGCGCGGGTCGGACTCGCGCGGCCACACCGCGTCGGGGTCGAAGCCGGCGCGACGCAGCTCGTACCCGATCCACACGTCCAGCGCCAGGGCGGGCACGCCCGACTGCGAGTTGGCGCCCAGGTGCAGGGGCACGCCGAGCAGCAGACGCAGCGTCTCGAAGTCCGGCCGGTACGTGACAGCGCCGGAAGTGGCGGTCCACGGGGTGGTGTGGCCCGCGGTGGTGGCCCGCTCGATGATGCGATCGAACAGCGCCCAGCCCTGCTCGGCGATGGACGGCTTCCTGATCGGCACGGAGTGGGTGTCCTTCGATTCGGCGGGCGGCGGGCGGTGCGCGGTCGGGTCAGCGGGCGGTGCGGGAGCGTGCGATGCGGCGCTCCATGAGCCGCGTGTGCGCGGCGCGGACCGCGTGCAGGTCGGCGTCGGTCGGCAGGTCGCGATCGGCGAAGAGCGCCGTGTCGACGCGCTGCACGGCATCCCACAGGCGCCCCGCCGCGAGGTCGGCCGCCACGAGGTCGCGCACGGCGCGCAGCGCGACCTCGCGCTCCGCGATGAGGCCTGCCGACGGGACGGCCCAGCGGTCGGCCTCGCGGGGCTCGATCTTGAGGATGCCGCCGCCGTACGCGCGGCCCACCATCTCGGCGTTGAGCACCGTCACCGAGTTGAGGCTCGCGAGGGGCAGGAGGTCGCGCCCGAGGTCGCGCAGCGTGGAGTCGAGGTATACGCCGTGGACGGAGTTGAGGTGATGGACACCGGCCTCGTTCGTCGTGAGGCGAGGCGTGTCGGCGTTCATGCACGTGAGCAGCAGGTCGGCCGGAGGCACGAGGGGCACGCGGTACCACGGCGTGCGCGTGCGGCACTTGTAGGCCTCGTGCACCCGGTCGCGCTCTCCGGAGCGCACATAACGCTTCGCCGCCGGAGACAGGATGTCGCCGGTCGGGCGGAACATCAGCGTCGCCCGACCCGCGTCGCCGAGGTCGGCGAGCTGCCCGGGTGTGAGCGCGAGCCCCCGCAGGTGGCTGCTGCCCGGGGGCGAGAGCGGCACCAGCTCGGACGGGTCGAGCTTGAGCTTGGCCGCCCGCTCGGGGCTCAGGGTGAAATAGCCGTTGTTGCCGGTGACGATGCCCAGCGTCGTCTCGCCCCACTCCTTGAGCGGGACGAACGCCCCCGCCTGCCGCAGCGAGTGGAGCGGCTCGATCGCGTCGGGGTCGACGAGCGCGCTGTTCCACTTGTCGGACGGGTCGGCGGGCGTGAAGGTCAGCCCCTCGGGGAGAGCAGTGAGCCCGGCCGCGTTCGTGGTCTCGTACACCGTCGCGTGGCGGCTCGCGCCCTCGTCGAAGCCCGATGCCATGAGCAGCACGACGTCTGCCTCGGCCTCGGGGAAGACCTGCTCGGTGAACAGCACGAGCTCGAGCCGCGCGAAGCGCTCGAACAGGAACCGGCGCACCGGCGCCGCATAGTTGACGCTCAGCAGCTCAGCCGGAAGCACGAGGCCGAGGCGTCCGCCGGGGCGCAGGTGCAATGCCGATTGGACCGTGAACGCGGCCCAGCTGGAGGCGAGCCCGGTCAGCGCGACGCCGGCGCGGAACGCCGCCTCGCGGGCGCGCGCACGGGCCTCGCCGGTGAACTGCTGGTAGCGGATGTACGGCGGGTTGCCGATCACCGCGTCGAACCGTGCGGTCGGCTCGACGTTGAAGAAATCGTCGACGATCAGGGCGGGAGCGCCGCCGATGCGCTGGATGCGCTCGCGGCCGACCTCGGCGCTGTGCGGGTGGATCTCGATGCCGCTCACCGCGGGCGGCTCGGCGGCGCCGAGGTCGCGCAGGCGCCGCACGGCCTCGACGAGGAACGCGGCGTCGCCGGCGGAGGGCTCGAGGACGGCATCCGTCCCCTCCCGGATCGCCCACTGCGCGAGGAAGCGCGTGATCGCCGGGGGAGTGAAGAACGCACCCCGCGCCTTTCGCGCACCCGCCGAGTCGTCCGCGGCTCGCTCCAGCAGTTCCGGCACGATACTCATTCTCGCCCACCTTGTCGCTCGGGTTCCGACATGACGCGCGCGCTGTCGAAGACGTGTTCGACGGTACGGGCGGGTTCCGACATAGAGCGGAGCACTCCCGGCCGGACGGGGCAGGATGGAGAGGTCGACCGGATCTGAGGGGGAGTGCGATGTCGCGCAACTGGGCGGGCACCTACGAGTACACGGCGCCGCGGATCGTGACGGCATCCACCGTCGATGACGTCCGGCGCGTGCTCGCGGCCCCGGGCCGCGTGCGTGCGCTCGGCACCCGCCACTCGTTCACGGATCTGCCCGACACGACCGGGACCCTCGTCGATGTGACCGGCTTCGCGCCCGAGTTCGCGCTGGACGAGGCGGCCGGCACCGTGACGGTGCCCGCGGGCATCCGCTACGGCGTGCTCGCGGTGTGGCTGCACGACCGCGGCTGGGCGCTGCGCAACATGGGGTCGCTCCCGCACATCAACGTCGGCGGCGCGACGGCCACCGGCACTCACGGCTCGGGCGACGGCAACCAGGTCCTCTCGGCGTCGGTCCGGTCCCTGCGCTACGTCGGCGCCGACGCCGAGGTGCACGAGGTGCGCCGCGGCGAGGCCGACTTCCACGCGCTCGCGGTGGGCCTCGGCGCCTACGGGATCGTGGTGTCGCTGACCCTCGACATCGTCCCCGCGTTCCGGCTGCGGCAGGACATATACACCGGCGTGACGTGGGATGCCGCCCTCTCGCGCTACGACGAGCTCACGTCCGCGGGGTACAGCGTGTCGGTGTTCTCGCGCTGGGAGGCGCCGTCGGTCGGATTCGTGTGGGTCAAGACGCGCCTCGAGACCGACGACCAGCTGGTGGCCGACACGCTGCTGGACGGCATCCGCACCCTCGGCGAGGTGTCGCCGTTCGAGGACGGCGACAACGCCACCGAGATCGGCGGCGTCCCCGGGCCGTGGCTGCTGCGCCTGCCGCACTTCCGCCTCGACGCGCAGCCCTCGTTCGGCGACGAGATCCAGACGGAGTACTTCGTCGACCGGGCCGATGCCGCCGCGGCGCTGGACGCAGTGCGCGCCCTGGCCGAAGGCATCCGTCCCCACCTCATCTGGACCGAGCTGCGCACCGCCGCCGCCGACGGGCTCTGGCTGAGCCCCGCGTACGGCCGCGACACGGCGATCATCCACTTCACCTGGTACAACCACCCCGACGACGTCGCGGCCGCGGTCGCGCGCATCGAGGCGGCGCTCGAGCCCTTCGGCGCCCGCCCGCACTGGGGCAAGGTGCACGGCTTCGACCGTGCCGCGATCGAGCGCGTGCACCCGCGTCTCGCCGACGCGCGCGCCGTCTTCGAGCGCCTCGACCCGGAGGGCCGGTTCGTCAACGCCCACCTCGAGCGCGTGGGCGTGCGCGAGGCGCGCTGACAGCTTCGGGCGAGGGGATGCCGGCGGCCCGGCCGCCGGCATCCCTCTCCGGATCGCGTCAGTCGCCGACGCGGATCGCGCGGACGGCCATGAACTGACGGCCGGGCAGGTCGACGCGCAGCGTCGCCCGGTGGGTGCCGGGCACGCGGTCGACGGTCATGTTCCAGGTGTCGATGACATCGACGGTCCATGCGCCGTCGGGCAGCACGAGGTTGCGGAACCGCGGGCGGTTGAAGCCGAAGTAGCCGATGCGGTGGGTCTCGGTACCGCCCCACGGCACGTCCCAGTCCGACGGCAGCGGGTCCCACACGCCGTCGGGGGCCTCGGCCTGCAGCCGCTCCAGGAAGCCGATGCGGTCGGGGGACGAGCCGTGCAGCATCCCTCCCTTCGACCACCACAGGACGTCGTCGTCGAGGCCGAGCGCCGACGGCAGGTAGGTCTCGCCGTGGCCGACGTACCCGCCGCGCACCGCCCCCTCCCAGAAGCGGCGCACCATCTCCTCGCCGGTGATATTGCCCCAGCCCTGGTCGATGTCGCCCTCGTAGGCGCACTCGTCGATCACGACCGGCTTGCCCCAGCGCTCGCGCCACTCGTCGGTGTTCTCGGCGGTGCGGTACACGTCGACGCGCTGGATGCTGACGTGCGTGATCCAGGGGCGCGAGTAGTCGTAGTACGGCCGGCAGTTGTGGATCGAGTTGAGGTGCCCGAAGGCGTCCTCCTCGCCGACGATCTCTGCCAGCCGCTCCCAGTCGGCGCCGGTCTTCGACCACAGCAGGTCGTACTCGTTGGCCATCGACCACCACACGTTCGAGAACGCAGCGAGGCGCCGCACGACGTAGCGCAGGTAGCGCTCGTCGACGGCCGGCCCGAGGTCGGCGAATCCCCACCGGTCGTACGCGTGGAAGAGGATCAGGTCGGCCTCGATGCCGAGGGCGCCCAGCTGTGCGATGCGCCGCTCCAGGCGGCGGAAGTGCGCCGGGTCGAACCGTTCCAGGTCGAAGCCGTCCGCGAGCGATCCGGGGAACACGAAGTCCGCCGGCTCGTTCGCGTTGAAGAGGTACGACTTGGGGAACACGCACATCCGGATCTTGGTGAACGGCGCCGCGGCGAGCGTCTGCAGCGTCTGCTCCTGCAGCTCGTCGCCCTGGTGCGTCCACGCATACGCCGTCGTGCCGAGCGGAAGGTGCCGGGTGCCGTCGGCGTGACGGAAGTGGAACCCGTCGACCCGCACCGGACCGTGCGCCCCCTCGCGGGCCGCCGTCACGACGGCGGTGCCCGACAGGCCGTCGAGCGAGCGCGCCGTCGAGCGGGTGACGAAGCGCCACTCGCCCTCGGCGTCGGCCAGGGCGCGCACGACGTACACGCCGTCGCCGTCGTAGAAGCCGCCGACCCGCACCTCGGTGCCGTCGGGCCGCGTGAACACGGCGTCGAGCTCGACGTCGACGAACGGGTTGCCGTGGCTCGGCCCCTCGACCCGGATCTCGAGCACATCCCACTGCGCGGTCGGCTGCGGAAGGACGAGGGATGCCGCACCCCGCGCCACCTCCTCGCCCTCGTACGCGGGGTCCGGCGCGATGGCAGGCGGGTACGGGACGCGGTCGTCGTCGCCGTCCTGGACGGCGGCGAGGGCCTCCCACAGCAGCTCCTGCGCGGCGGGGTCTTCGAGCGCGGGCACGAGCGCGACGAGCTGCCCGAGCCGCGCGCCGCGGAACTGCGCCGCCATGGGCGAGGCGGCGATGCCGGGCAGGTGGGTCTCGAGCACGGCGCGGCCGGCGGGGCTGTCGAGGGTGTCGCCGAAGGTGGAGGCGCGGTCGAACACGGGGTTCCTTCCGGTCGGTGTCAGAGGTGTGAGAAGAGGGGTGTCAGTCGTCGTCGCCTTCGGCGACCCAGCCCAGCACGGCGACGTCGCCCTGCACGGCGTACACGCCGATGACGCGACCGGTGAAGGACTCCGCCACCTCGGAGGACAGGAAGCGACCGTCGACCTGGGCGAGCTCGATGCGCTCGCCTCCGGCGGGGGTGAACCCGAGGTGGAACACGTCGCTCGTCGAGACCATGCGCCGGCCGGGGCCGGGGGTGACGGACTCGAGATGCAGGTCGACGACATCGCCCTGCAGGGGGCTGCTCCACTCCTGGCGGAGCCCGCTCAGGCACGCCCGCGCGGTGACGGCGCCCGCGCCCGCCTCGATCTCGAGGTGGAAGCCCTCGTCGTAGCGCACGGCCAGTCCGCCGACGCCGGCGCTCACGTCGACGCGCACGGTGACCGCGTTGTTCAGGTGCTCCTGACGGCGGCCGACGAACACCGGCCGCGAGTCGGAGAGGGTGGTGCCGTCGGCGTGCAGCACGAGCGCGCCGTCGCGCGCGTCGAGGTCGGCGATCTCGGCGGGCAGGCGGCGGATGCCGACCCATTCGGGGTCGAGCGGCTCGTCGGACGCGAACGCCACCTCGACGCGCGTGCCGGGGCGCGGGTTGCGCTCGACGGGAGCGATGGCGGGCCAGCCGTCGTGCCACGTCACGGGTGTGACGAAGGTCTCGCGGCCCAGCGCCGAGAACGCGCGCGTGCCGCTGCGGGGTCGGACGCCCAGCAGCACGCACAGCCATCGCCCGCCGGGGCCGAGGACGAGGTCGCCGTGCCCGGTGTTCTGGATCGGGCGCGGCGTGGACCGCGCCGAGACCAGCGGGTTTCCCGGAGCGCCGGTGAACGGGCCCTCGGGGGAGTCGCCGCGCGCGATCGAGATCGAATGCCCGCGCTCGGTGCCGCCCTCGGCGATCATGAGGTACCACGTGCCGTCGATCTCGTACAGGTGCGGCGCCTCGGGGAACATGAGGCCCGTGCCCGACCACAGCGACCGTGGCTCCTCCAGGGCGCGGTGCGTCGCGAGGTCCACCCGCACCTGCTGGATGCCCAGGTGCGCGGGCTGGTTGGGATTCAGTGCGCCGGTGAGCTGCAGGCCCGAGAACGTGACGTAGCAGGTGCCGGCGGCATCCCACGCGATGTCGGGGTCGATGCCCTCGACCGTGCCCGTGCCGTCGGCCTTGACCAGCAGGTCGCCGTCGCTCCACGGGCCTGCGGCGTCGGCCGCCGTGAAGTGGAGCATGCCGCGGCCCATCGCATCGGTGATCACGAGATGGAACAGGCCGTCGTGATGGCGGATCGTCGGCGCCCACGCGCCGCCTCCCGTGAGCACCTCCTCGACGCCGAGCTGACCAGGCCGCGTCGCCACGTGGCCGATGAGCTCCCAGGCCTCGAAGTCGGTCGAGCGGTGGATCGGGATGCCGGGCAGATACTCGAACGTCGACGTGGCGAGGTAGTACGCGCCGTCGGCCTCGACGATGCTCGGGTCGGGATGGAAGCCGTTCAGCAGCGGGTTGTAGAGCGTGGTCACGGGGGATCTCCGGTCGGTTCGGGACGAGCGCAGGGTCAGGATGAGAGCAGCTCGCCGAGCTCACGTGCGAGCGCGACGGCGCGAGGGTCGGCGCCGCCCGGCCATGGGCCGCGGGCGATCGTCCACGCGAACGCGACACCCGAGTCGGGGTCGACGCAGGCCAGGGCGCCGAGGGCCCCGTCGTGGCCGAACGCGCGCGGACCTCCGAAGGCGAGCTGCTGTGACGGCTTCTGGAACACGATCGCGTGCGCGCGGTCGTGCTGGTGCAGCACTTCGTCGTAGCCGCGGACCTGCTGCTGCCCGATCTGCTCGACGGTGTCGGCGCTGAGGAACGATGGGGCGCCGTCGACGCCGGTCACCGCCGCCGCGAGCAGCCGCGCGAGGCCGCGCGCGGTGCCGGTGCCCGAACCGGCGGGGTGCCCGAAGCGCCAGCTGACCTCGTCGTTGCCGATGTCGACCGGCTCACCGCCCATCGCGAAGACGACCGGACCGAGCGCTGAGAACGACGGCGCCGAGGCGTCCGACACGGGGCGGATCATCGGGAGCACCGGCACGCGGCGATGCTCCTCGGCGGCGGGCAGGCCGAGGTGGAAGTCGATGCCGTGCGGCGCGCGGATCTCGGACTCGTAGAACGCGTGCAGCGTGCGGCCCGTCACGCGGAACACCAGCTCGGCGGCCAGGTTGCCGATGGTGATGGCGTGATAGCCGAAGGCGCTGCCGGGGAACCAGAACGGCGCGCTCTCGGCGAGCCGCTCGGCCGCGGCGTGGTCGTCGAGCAGTTCGTCCCACCGCAGCGGCGGCGTGGCCTGCGGCAGCCCCGCCTGGTGCGACAGCAGCTGGCGTACCGTGACGCGGAGCTTGCCCTTCGCGGCGAACTCGGGCCAGTAGTGCGACACCCGCTCGTCGAGGTCGAGCTCGCCCCGCTCGACGAGCAGACCGATCGAGAGGCCGATCGTGTTCTTGGTCACCGAGTACGGCACCATGACGGAGTCCTCGGCGAGGTGCGGTCCGCCCCACGCGTCGAGCACGGGCACGCCGCGGTGGAAGGCGGCGACCTGGAACGACAGATCGGGGTCGGCGGCGAGGGACACGTCGAGGCGCGCGACGATGTCGTCGAGGCGCTCGTCGGCGGTGCCCCGCAGGTGCGGGGTGGTGAGCAGGGCGACGGTCATTCGGAGGCTCCTTCGGAGTGCCATGCCAGTGCGAGCGGCAGGTCGGCCACCGACCCGCCGATACGCAGTGTGTACTCGCCGGGCTCGACGACCCACTCGCCGGCCCAGTGCGCGAGGCGCCGCGGCGGCACCGGCACCGTCGCGGTGACGCTCTGGCCGGCGTCCGCACGCACGGTGGCGAACCCGACGAGCCAGCGCGCCGGACGCTCCACCGTCGAATCGGCGCGCTCGGCGTAGACCTGCACGACCTGCTTGCCCGCTCGTTCGCCGGTGTTCTCGAGCGTGACCTCGACCGTGTCGCCCACCCGCTGCGCCGCGCCCCACGCCCACGTCGTGTACCCGAGGCCGTGGCCGAACGGGAAGGCGGGGGTGGCGGCATCCAGGTCTCGCAGCCACGCGCGGTAGCCGATGTGCAGGCCCTCGCGGTAGTCGAGGCGGCCGTCCTGCGGAGTGACGTCGGTGACCGGGACGTCGGCGAGCGACGCCGGCCACGTCGTGGGCAGGCGTCCGCCGGGCTCCGCGACGCCGGTGAGGACGTCGGCGATCGCATGGCCGAACTCCTGGCCGCCGAAGTAGCCCTGCACGACGGCGCCGACCTCGTCCGCCCACGGCAGAACGACCGGCGATCCGGCGTTGACGACGACGATCGTCGGCGTGCCCGTGGCGGCGACGGCCCGCACGAGGTCGTCCTGGCGACCCGGAAGGTCGAGGCTTGTGCGGTCGTACCCCTCGGACTCGACCTTCGAGTTCGTCCCGACGACCAGGACGGCGACCTCGGATGCCGCGGCCTCCGCCGCGGCGCGCGCGATGAGCTCGTCGGGGTCGGTGCGCTCGGGTGCGATGCCCAGCGTCGCGCTGAGCGCACCCGACAGGGCGCCCACGTCGGCGCGCGCGAACTCGACCCGCAGCGCCGTCTCGCGCCCGGCCTCGACGTGCACGGTCGCGGTGATCGACGGCGGGTTGAGGAAGGCGGCACCCAGGTCGGCGCCCTCGATCACGGGGGAGTCGTCGAGCACGAGCCGGCCATCCACGAACAGGCGGCCCGGGTTGGCGCCGGCGAAGCCGAGCTCGATGTCACCGGTCTCGGCCGGGGTGTAGACGGTCTCATAGACGACCGTCGCGCTCGCCGAGATGGGCGCGTCGCCGCCGAACCACACCAGCGCGGTCGACCGGCGGTTCTCGGCGAACAGCTCGGTGCCGTCCGCGTCGAAGAACGCCACGCGCAGGCCCGCCTCGCCGGTGGCCGGATTGGTCAGCTGGTCGAGCGGGATCTCGGACACGCCCTCCTGCACGACCGCGCCCAGCGCGAAGCGCACGTCGGTGCCGGGGAGGGCCGCACGCAGCGCGTCCAGCGGCGAGACGACGGCCTCAGGGATCACCGTGGCGCTGCCGCCGCCCTGCGTACGCGCTTCGCGTGCGTTCTGCCCGATGACCGCCACGCGGCCGAGCGCGGCGGGCGCGAGCGGCAGCACGCCGTCGTTGCGCAGCAGCACGGTGCCCTCGATCGCCGCCGCGCGGGCGAAGGCGGACCCGTCGAGGTCGGCCGGCGTCAGCGGAGCCGAGTCGCCCAGTGCCCCCACGCGCTCGGCGAGCAGCAGCAGCCGCAGCACTTTGCGGTCGAGGTCGGCTTCGGAGAGGCGCCCGTCGCGGATCGCGTCGACCAGGCCCGACCAAGCAGGCGCCGGGCCGGGCATCGCGAGGTCCTGCGCCGCGGGCACGGAGTCGAGCGATCGCACCGCCGTCCAGTCGCTGATCACGGTGCCGTCGAAGCCCCACTCGCTGTTGAGCGGAGTCTCGAGCAGATCGTTCTCGGTCATCGTGACGCCGTCGACCGCGTTGTACGCGCTCATGATCGTCCAGGCGCCGGCGTCTGCGACCGCGCGTTCGAACGGCGCCAGATACAGCTCGCGCAGCGCCCGCTCGTCGACGCGCACGTCGACGGTGAAGCGGTCGGTCTCGGAGTCGTTGGCCACGTAGTGCTTGGGGCACGCGGCGACCCCGTTGTCCTGCAGACCGCGCACATAGGCGGCGGCGAGCTCGGCCGTCAGCTCGGGGTCTTCGCTGAAGCACTCGAAGTGGCGCCCGCCCAGCGGCGATCGGTGCAGGTTGATGGTCGGTCCGAGCACGACGTCCACACCCTTGCGACGGGCTTCGGATGCCGCGGCCGCCCCGTACCGGTAGGCCAGGCCGACGTCCCACGACGCCGCGAGGGCCGAGCTCGACGGCAGGTTCAGCGACGGCTCGCGCTCGTCCCACCGCGGACCGCGGACACCGGCGGGGCCGTCCGACAGTGTCATCGCCCGGAGCCCGATCTCGGGCAGCGGCACAGTGGTCCAGAAGTCCGCGCCTTGCACCAGGGCCGCCTTCTGCTCCAGCGTGAGGCGTTCCAGCAGCGGCACGAGATGCTGCACGGCGGCGGGATGGACGGCGGTGTCTGTCATGGGTCTTCCGTTTCGGAGGGTCGTTCATGGTCGGATGCCGCGACCCGCCCCACCCACGGGACGGGCCGGGTCGCGGCATCCGGTCTTTCAGGCGGCGCTGACGGCCGCCTCGGCGTCGAGGAGGACGCGACGGGCGATCCGGCGCTCCTCCTGCTTGTCGGGATCGGGCACCGGCGCGGCCATGAAGAGGCGCTGCGTGTACGGGTGCTCGGGGTGCGACGTGACCTGGTCGGCGTCGCCGGTCTCGACGATCTCGCCGCGGTACATCACGGCCACGCGGTGGCTGATGTGGCGGACCACGGCGAGGTCGTGCGTCACGAACAGGTACGCGACGCCGGTGCGGTTCTGGATCTCGATGAACAGATCGAGCACGCGGGCCTGCGTCGACAGGTCGAGGGCCGACACCGGCTCGTCGCACACGATGAGCCGGGGCTGCAGGGCGAGCGCACGGGCGATCGCGACGCGCTGCCGCTGCCCGCCCGAGAACTCGCGCGGCAGACGCCCGCGGGCATCGGCCGGCAGTCCGACCTGGTCGAGCAGATCGCGCACGCGCGTCTTCGCGTCGGCGGATGCCACGCCTGCTGCGGTGAGCGGCTCGGTGAGGATCTGCTCCACCGTCATCGACGGGTTCAGCGACGAGTACGGATCCTGGAACACGACCTGGATCTCGGAGCTCAGGTCGCGGCGCTCGCCGCGCCGCAGGTGCGAGATGTCGCGGCCGTCGTAGGTGATCGTGCCCTCGGTCACCGGCGCGAGGCCGAGCGCCGCCCGCCCGAGCGTGGTCTTGCCCGAGCCCGACTCGCCGACCAGTCCCACGGTCTCACCGGGCAGGATGTCGAGAGAGACGCCCTTCAGCGCCCGGAACGGCTCGGCGCGGAACCCCTTGCCCGGATACTCGACGACGAGGTCCTTGACCTCCAACAGCGGCGCGGTCATGCTCCCGCTCCCTTCGCGACGACCGGGGCTCCGGCCAGCGGACCGCGGGCGGGACCCTCGTCGAGGATCGCCTCCAGCAGCGACTTCGTGTACGGATGCTGCGCGTCGTGGAAGATCGCGCGCACGGGGCCCTGCTCGACGAACAGGCCGCTCTGCATGACCGTCACGCGGTCGCACAGGTCGGCCACGACGCCGAAGTTGTGCGTGACCAGCAGCATCGCCATGTGGCGCTCCGCCTGCAGGTCGCGCAGCAGATCGAGCACCTCGGCCTGCACCGTCACGTCCAGCGCCGTGGTCGGCTCGTCGGCGATGATGAGGTCGGGGTCGGTCGACACCGCGCCGGCGATCAGCACACGCTGCGCCATGCCGCCCGACACCTCGAACGGGTACGCGTCGAAAGTGCGCTTCGGGTTCGGGATGCCGACACGGGCGAGCAGGTCGAGCGAGCGCTGGGTGGCGTCCTTCTTCGACAGCCCCAGCGTCTTGCGCAGCGGCTCGACGAGCTGGCTGCCGATCGTGAACGACGGGTCGAGGTTCGACATCGGCTCCTGCGGGATGTAGCCGATGCGCGTGCCGCGGATGCCGGCGTACGTGCGGTCGGAGGCGTCGGCGAGCTCGGTGCCCTCGTAACGGATCGAGCCCGACGTCACGTGCCCGCCGCGGGGGAGCAGACCCAGCACGGCGAACGCGGTCTGGCTCTTGCCCGACCCCGACTCGCCGATGAGGCCGTGCACCTCGCCCTTGCGGATGTCGAGCGACACCCCGTGGACCACCTCGATGTGCGAGCCGTCCGGCTGGTCGTAGCCGACGTGCAGGTCACGCACCTCGAGCACCTTCTCGGTCGCCTTGCTGCGTACGTCGTCCTGGTGGACGATGACGCCCGCGCTCTCGTAGATCGGCTGCTCGTCGAGGTCAGTGATGTCGCCGCCGCCCAGCGCGACCGAGGTCGTCACGGCGGCCACCGAGCCCGTCGCGGTCGCGACGGCGCGGCGGCGCTTGCGGCGCACCGACACCGTGCGCTCCAGCTCGTCGCGCATGACGTTCGCGAGGAGCGTCAGCGCGATGCACGTGAGCGCGATCGCGAGCGACGGCCAGAGCATCAGGAGAGGCTCCTTGTAGATGTTCTTGAAGCCGTCGTTGAGCATCTGACCCCACGTGGGGACCGCGACGTCGCCGAGACCCAGGAACTCCAGGCCGGACTGGATGGCGATGGCGATGCCGGCGATGATCGCCGACTGAATGATGATCGGCGCGCGCACGACCGACAGCACGTGCCGGCCGATGATGCGCGTGTCGCTGAGCCCGGACACGCGTGCGGCGTCGACGTACAGCTCCGAGCGCACCGCCGTCACCGACGCGTACACCAGCCGGTAGAACGCCGGCGCGAGCAGGATGCCGAAGATGAACATCGAGATCCACACCGACGGGCCGAGCACGGCGCGTGCGGCCAGCAGCACGACGATGCCGGGGAGGGCCATGTTCAGCTCGGTCACCCACGTGGCCGTGCTGTTGAACCATCCCTGGTAATAGCCGGCGATCAGGCCGCTGATCACGCCGAGCACGACGGCCACGACGAGGGCGAGCAGGGCTGCGGCGACCGTGGTCTGCGTCGCCGCCAGCAGCCGCGAGAAGACGTCGCGGCCGCTGCCGTCGGTGCCGAGGAGGTGCGCGGCGCTCGGCGGCGCGAGCACGCTTCGGATGTCGGCGTAGTTCGGGTCCTGCGGGGCGATCGCCGGGCCGATGATCGCGATGATCCCGAGCAGGACCAGGAAGACCAGCGAGGCCAGGCCGAGCGGACGGCGCAGCAGGCGTCGCCAGAGCGAGACGCGTACCGGCGCGACCGGCACGTCGAGGGGGACGTCGATGGCGGTCATGAGAGTCGCACCTTCGGGTTCAGCGCCGCCTGGGCGAGGTCGATGAGGAGGTTCACGATGACGACGATGATCGCGAATGTGATCACCACGCCCATCACGACCGGGATGTCGCCGAGCGTCGTCGCACGCACCGTCAGCTGGCCCATGCCGGGGATCGCGAACACCTGCTCGACGATGACGGCACCGCCGAGCAGACCGATGAACTGCACCGCGAGCACCGCGAGCGCCGGGCCGCCGGCGTTGCGCAGCACGTGGCGGTACACGACCGAGTTCGTGCTGATGCCCCGCGAGCGGAGCGTGCGCACGTAGTCGCGCGACATGGCGTCGATGACCGAGCCGCGCACCTGCTGCGCCACAGTGGCGATCGCGCCGATGGAGAGGGCGATGATCGGCAGCGTCACCGACGAGAGCCAGCCGGCGAACGACGTCGAGATGGGGATGTAGCCGGTCGCCTTGAACCAGCCCAGATTGATCGCGAAGACGAGCACGAGCCCGAGCGCGATGAGGAAGCCGGGGATGGCGAACCCGACGAGCGAGAGCACCTGGACCGAGCCGTCGACCCAGCCGCCGCGACGCGCGGCGAGCACGCCGAGCACGACGGCGAGGACCGCCGACACCAGGGTGGCGCCGATCACGATCGAGAGCGTGACCGCCAGGCGGTTGGTGACGCTCACCGACACGAGCTCGCCGGTGAACCAGCTGCGGCCGAGGTCGCCGGTGAGGGCGGAGGTGAGCCAGTCCCAGTACTGCTGCACGAGCGGCTGGTTGAGACCGAGCTGTTCGGTCTTCTTGGCGACGGTCTCGGCGGTCGCGTTCTCTCCCAGGATGCGGCGGGCGATGTCGCCGCCGCCCATGTAGAGGAGCAGGAACGCGAGGAACGAGATCACCGCGATGAGCACGACGCCCGACAGCAGGCGCCGGAGGATGAATGCAAGCATGACGTTTCCCGTGGGTGGTGTCGCCCCGCTCCGCACACTGACGCGCACGGAGCGGGGCGGGTTCTCAGTTCTTCGGCGAGAAGTCGAAGATCGACGGGTAGGCGTTGGTGGGCCAGAACTCGAGGTTCGTGTTCGCGTCGGTGGCGAACGTGCCCTGCACGCGGAAGAACGGCGCGAACCAGGCGTTGTCGACGATCCAGGCGTTGAGGTCCTTCGTCGCCTGCTCGGCCTCCTCCTTCGTGCCCGTCTGGATGGTGCTGATGTACTCGTCGACCTGCGGGTCCTCCGAGTGGAACGGGTTGAACGTCGCACCGGGCGCGATCATGAAGTTGATCAGCTGCCAGTCGGGGTTCTGCTCCAGCGCCATCCACGTCGCCGGGTACTTCGGGGCGAGCATGTCGGTGATGAAGTTGCCGGTGCCGGGATCGGTGTAGTTCACGGTGATCCCGATGTCGGCGAGCTGCTGCGCGACCAGGTCGAACGTCGTCTGGAAGGCGGGGGTCGACATCATGTTGAGCGTGAAGCCGTCGGGGTAGCCCGCCTCGGCGAGGAGCTTCTTGGCGCCGTCCGGGTCGTACTCGTAGGTGCTGTCGAGCGACTCGTCGTAGCCGACCGAGGTCGCCGGGAAGACCTGCTCGGTGACCGTGCCGTACCCGGCCTGCAGCGCCTTCAGCAGCGCCTCGCGGTCGAATGCCATGTTGATGGCCTTGCGCACGTTGACGTCGGCGAGCTCGGGCGCCATCGCGCCGTCGCGGTCGAACAGCAGCAGGCCCTGGAAGTCGAGCTCGTTGGACTCGATGCTCCAGCCGGAGGCCTCGATCTCGGGGATCGTGTCGTTGTTGACGATCTTGGCGCCGTTGGCCTCGCCGGCCTTCAGCGCGTTGAGCGTCGCCGTCGGGTCGTCGATCACGTTGATCGTGAGGTTGTCGTACTTGACGGCATCCGGGTTCCAGTAGTCCGGGTTCGCCGAGTAGACGTAGGTCGTGCCGGTGACGCTCGCCGTCGTGTCGAGCACGTACGGTCCCGAGCCCACGGGCTCGGTCGCCGAGTCGGGGTCGTCGAAGGTCGACGGCGCCTGGATGAGGCCGGGCGCGATCGACAGCAGGTTGACGAGCGAGGGGTCGGGAGCGGCCTGCGTGATGGTCACGGTCGTGGCGTCGACGGCGGCGAACTCCTTGCCCGCGAAAGTCGCGGCCTGCGGCGACGTGCCGTCACGGAAGCGTTCGAGGCTCGCGACGACGGCGTCGGCGTCGAGCTTGGTGCCGTCGGTGAACTCGACGTCGTCGCGGAGGGTGAGGGTCAGCACGGTGTTGTCGTCGTTGTACTCCCACTTGGTCGCGAGCCACGGCTCGATCTCGCCCGAGGAGTCCTTCTGCAGCAGCGTGTCGAACACGGCCTGGAAGAACGGGCTGCGGTTGCCGTACTCGGCGCCGGCGCCGATGTCGTAGCTCGTGGGGGCGACGATCGCCGTGAGCGTGAGCCGATCGGCGCGACCGGAGTCGCTCGAGCCCGACCCTCCGTCGCCGCCGCCGGCGCAGCCGGTCAGGGCGATCGCGGCGATCGCGATGGTGGCTGCTGTGGCCTTCCAACGGAACATCCTTGGTCCCTTCATAGGTGGCGATGCCCCTGCGGATCGCCTGCTGGCCGATGACGCTAACAGCAATTTCGAGTGAGCACTAGGTTTTTGACACAAAAAACTAGCGCCTCCTAGAAATTCGTTATAGAACGGACGGGAAGGACCCCGGCGCGCACCGAAGGGGGTGTGGCGAGACGACCCGGGGATACGGTGAGACGATGACCGACACGACGCCCGCCGTCACGCGGGAGGGGACCGCTCCCACGACGGGGCGCAAACCGCGCGGCGAATACGCCAAGTCGAAGGAGACCCGCACGGCCATCCTCGACGCGGCCCTGGAGGTGTTCGCGCAGTCCGGGTACCGGGCGGGGTCCCTCCGTGAGGTCGCCGAGCGCGTGGGGATGAGCGAGGCCGGGCTGCTGCATCACTTCCGCAGCAAGAGCGCATTGCTCATGGCGCTGCTCGATCACCGCGACAACCTGTCACGGTCCCGCGTGGACTTCGACATGCCCGACGGGGTCGAGGCGCTGCGCTCACTCGCCGAGCTCGCGCGGTTCAATGCCGCCCACCCCGGCATCGTCGAGCTCTACTGCGTGCTGTCGGCCGAGGCGACGTCGCCCGATCATCCCGCGCACGACTACTTCAAGAACCGCTACATGTCCGTGCGAACGAGCGTGACGGGCTCGTTCGAGCGGGCGGCGGCGGCGGGCCGCCTCAACGACGGCGTCGACCCCGCGCGCGCCGCGGTCGCGACGATCGCCCTCATGGACGGACTCCAGGTGCAGTGGCTGCTGGACCGAACCTCCACCGACATGGCCGCGGCGATGCACGAGTGCTTCCGCAGCCTCATCCGCGGCTACGACCTCGCGGGCCTCGAGAACGCGCTCGACGTGCTGGACGCGCATGCCGGGGCCGACGGCGAGACGACGGCGGCATCCGGGACGCCGCGGGATGCCGCTGCCGACGCGACGGAACCCGACGCATGATCCGCGAACCCTGGCTCGACGGCTGGACCGTCGGGCCGAAGCTCGGCGCGTTCGAGGCGGCGACGGCCGAGTCCGCACCGCGCCCCGTGCGCCTGCCGCACGATGCCGTCCGAGATCTGCCCCGCTCCGCGTCGAGCGAGCAGGGCGTGCACACCGGCTACGTCCCCGGCGGTGTGTTCGAGTACGCCAAGACGTTCGAGGCTCCCGAGCACTGGCGTGACAAGACCGTGCGCGTCGAGTTCGAGGGCGTCTACCGGGACGCCGCCGTCTTCCTCAACGGGGATGCCGTCGTGCACGAGCCCAACGGGTACAACGCGTTCGAGGCCGTGCTCGACCCGTACCTGCGCTACGGCGAGCACAACCGGCTCACGGTGGAGGCCCGCGCGCACCGGGACAGCCGGTGGTATTCCGGTGCGGGCATCTATCGTCCAGTGCACCTCGTCGTCGCCGATCCCGTGCATCTGCCGCTCGACGCGACGCGCGTCACGACCCCCGACGTCGATGCCGACCGTGCGGTCGTGCACATCGCCACGACGGTGCGCAACGGCTCGCGGCACACGCGCACGCTGCGCGTCTCGTGGACGGTCGAGGGTCCGGACGGGGCGGATCTGGTCGCCGGCTCGGCGCCCGTGACCGTGCTGCCCGCCACCGACGCCGTCGCGCGGGTCCGTCTCGCGGTCGAGGCCCCGTCGCTGTGGAGCGACGCCGCGCCTGCCCTCCACCGTGTGCGGACGTCCCTCGCCGACGAGCAGGGCGCGGAGCTCGACCGGGATGCCGCCGCCTTCGGCATCCGCCGCGTCCAGGTGGACCCGCAGCGCGGCCTGCGCATCAATGGGGCGGCGGTGGATCTGCGCGGCGCGTGCGTCCATCACGACAGCGGCCCGCTGGGCGCCGCGACGTTCGCCGATGCCGAGGACCGTCGGGTGCGGCTGCTCAAGGAGGCCGGGTTCAACGCCCTCCGCAGTGCTCACAACCCGATGAGCCGTGCGATGCTCGACGCCTGCGACCGCCACGGCGTGTACGTCATGGACGAGCTCACCGACACGTGGACGCGGTCGAAGGTGGCGTTCGACGCCGCGCCGGGGTTCGCCGAGCGCTGGCGGCACGACGTCGACGCGCTCGTGGCGAAAGACCGCAACCACCCGAGCGTCATCATGTACTCGATCGGGAATGAGATCCTCGAGCTCGCCGCGCCCGCGGGCGCGGCCTGGAGCCGGCGCCTGGCAGAGGCGGTCCGCGAGCGCGACGACACGCGCCTCGTGACGAACGGGATCAACGGCATCATCGCGAACCTCGACCGCATGACCGAGATCGCGGCAGCCGACGCCGCGGCGACCGCGACCGGCGGGGCGCAGGCGGACGAGGCATCCGATCCGAACACGATGATGGCGACGATGGGCGACACGATGGCGCGCGCCAATGCGTCGGAGCTCGTGACGACCTCGACCGAGGAATCGGCGTCGGTGCTCGACGTCGTGGGGTTCAATTACGCCGAGTCGCGCTACGAGCTCGATCGCCGGCTGTTCCCGCACCGCGTCATCGTGGGGTCCGAGACGTTCCCGTCGCGCATCGAGCGCATGTGGGAGCTGGTCGAACGCCTGCCGCACGTGATCGGCGACTTCACCTGGACGGGCTGGGACTACCTCGGTGAGGCGGGCATCGGTCGCGTGGACTACACCGACGAGCCGGGCTACACCCCCACGGGCACCGTCGGTCCGTACCCGCACCTGCTCGCCGGCTGCGGCGACCTCGACATCACGGGACACCGCCGGCCGGTGTCGTACTACCGCGAGATCGTGTACGGGCTGCGCGCCGACCCGTACCTCGCCGTCCATCCGCCCCGTCATCACGGCCGTCCGACCGCGACGACGCCGTGGTCGTGGGACGACTCCGTGTCGTCGTGGACGTGGGATGCCGCACCCGGCGCCCCCGTCACGGTCGACGTCTACGCGGCCGCCGACGAGGTCGAGCTGGTGCGGGACGGGGTGTCGCTGGGCATTGTCGAAGTCGGCGCCGACAAGGCGTTCCGCGCCCGGTTCGAGACCGAGTACCGGCCCGGCGAGCTGGTCGCGATCGCACGGTCGGACGGCCGGGAGGTCGGTCGCACCGGGCTGCGCACCGCCGGCGAACTCGTGCTGACCGCCACGGCCGAGCGCTCCGACGTCGCGCCCGACGGCCTCGCGTTCGTGAGGGTGTCGCTGGCCGACGCCGACGGCGTCGTGGCGTGCGATGCCGATGTGACGATCCGCGTGACCGTCGAGGGCGACGCCGAGCTCGCAGGGCTCGGCACGGGACGCATCCGCACTGAGGAGTCGTTCGCCGGTCCGACCGTGACGACGCACGACGGACGTGCGCTGGCGATCGTCCGGCCCACCGGGCCGGGCGCCGCGACGGTGGTCGTCACCGCCGACGGCTACGCGCCCGTGCGGGTGCCGCTCGCCTTCCGCGCCTGACGCGACGGGATGCGGGCGGCGCGGCCGGCGGCATCCCTCGCAGGTCCCGCGCGCAGGTCAGCCGGCCCTGGCGGCGCGGCGCTCGTCGTCCGCGATCGAGCGGATCGGGGTGGTGGCGGCGACCTCGTCGCTGAACTCCTCCGGTGCGACGATCGTCAGCGGACGCGTCTCGTCGACGGTCAGCAGGAACCGTCGCGATTCGTGCCGGCGCATGCGGCCGGAGGCGATCATCCACGTCATGCCGATCGCGCAGGCGAGGAGGCCCGCCACGGCGCCGACCTGGATCGCGGCGCGCGGGCCGAACGTCGTGGCCACCCAACCGGCGATCGGGGCCCCGATCGGCGTGCTGCCCATGATGACGGCCATGTACAGCGCCAGCACGCGGCCGCGCAGCGCGGGATCCGTCGAGGTCTGCACGTAGCCGTTGGCTGTCGTCAGCATCGTGACCGTGCAGAACCCGACGAACACGAGCGTCGCCGCGTACAGGACGTAGGTGGGCATCATGGACGACACCAGCGACACGACGCCGAACCCTCCCGCGGCGTAGATCGCCACCCGCAGCCGTGCCCGGTCGCGCCGTGCCGACAGTAGGGCACCGGCGAGGGAGCCGATCGCGAGGACCGAGCTCAGCAGGCCGTAGCCGTCGGCGTCGCGGCCGAACTCGAGTGCCATCGTCGAGGCGAAGATCGGGAAGTTCATGCCGAATGCACCGATGAGGAACACCATCACGAACGTGACGATGAGGTCGGGGCGGCGCGCCACGTAGCGGAACCCGTCGGCGAGCCGGGCGGCACCGGACGCGCGCACGCGGGGCACGAGCTCGTCGGTGCGCATGGCCCACAGGGCGATCAGCATCGCGAGGAACGTCGCGGCGTTCGCCAGGAACATCCAGCCGGTGCCGACCAGGACGATCAGGATGCCGCCGATCGCGGGGCCGATCAGGCGCGCGGTGTTGAACGACGCGGCGTTGAGGGCGACGGCGTTGGAGGTGTTCTCCTTCGCCACGACATCCGAGACGAACGCCTGGCGGGCCGGTGCGTCGAACGCGTTGGCGATGCCGAAGCCGAGGGCGAACAGCCACATCAGCGGCAGCGTCATCACGTGTGTGAGCAGCAGGATGCCCACCGCGATCGCGAGCAGCATGAGGGCGGACTGCGTCACCATGAGCAGCCGTCGCCGGTCGAATCTGTCGGCGACCCACCCAGTGATGCCGACGAGCACGAGCGGCGGTCCGAACTGGAGGGCCATCGTGACGCCCATCGCGGTGGCGTCGTGGTTCGTCAGCTCGGTGAGCACCACCCAGTCCTGGGCGGTCGACTGCATCCAGCCGCCGATGTTCGAGATGAGCGCGCCGATGAACCAGACCCGGAAGTTGTACAGCGACAGCGAGCGGAACATGGCCTTCACAGCGTCACCATCCGGGCCATCAGCTCGGCGGCCTGCGCGATGATCGCGCGCTCGTCGTCGGTGAGCTCGGCGAGCGCGGACTCGACCCACGCATCGCGCCGCCGCGCGGTCTCGTCGACCACGGAGCGACCGGAATCGGTGAGCGAGATGACCACCTTGCGTCCGTCGTTCTCGTCGGCGCTGCGCATGATCCAGCCGGAGTCCTGCAGGCAGTTGACGGTGCGGTTCATCGAGGGGGCCGACACGCGTTCGCGCTCGGCAAGCTCGCCGAGGGTGTGGGGGCCGTTCTTCCAGAGGGCCGCGAGGACGGCGAACTGCCCGTCGCTCATCGAGTCGACGGCGCGCTGGGTGCGCATGCGTCGTGCGAGCCGGAAGGTGGCGATCCGCAGCTGCGAGGCGGCGGCCGCGAGATCGGGATCGTGTTCTGTATCTGTCGTGGGGGTTCCGTAGCTGCTCATCCGGATAGTTAGCCTAGCTCATTAGTCTTGCTAAAGAAAGTCTCGGATGCCGCAGCCCTAGACTCTCGGCATGCCCGAGTTCATCGACGCGCACGGTGTCACGATCGTCTACGACGTCTATCCGGCGACCGAACCGCGGGCGGTGGTGCAGCTGCTGCACGGCGTCGGCGAGCACGCCGGCCGCTACGGCTCCGTCATCGAGGCGCTCACCGCCGACGGGTTCACCGTGTACGCCGACGACCACCGGGGCCACGGCCGCACCGGCATGAAGCAGCACGGCGGCGATGCGTCGCAGCTCGGACGCCTCGGACCCGGCGGCCTGCGGGCCGCGATCGCGGCGGAGTGGCAGCTGACCGAGCTGATCCGCGCCGAGAATCCGGGGCTGCCGCTGGTCCTGATCGGACACTCGTGGGGTTCGTTCCTGTCGCAGAAGCTCGTGAACGCCCATCCCGACGCCTACGACGGCCTGGTGCTCAGCGGATCGTCGCTGCTGTGGCCGGGATCGCTCAACGGGGGCGACCTCAACAAGTCGTGGCGCGGTCCGAAGGCCACCGGTGTCGAGTGGCTGTCGTCCGACCCGGCGGTGGGCGAGGCGTTCCTCGCCGACCCCCTCACCACGGCGACCCCGCTGCCGAAGCTGTTCGGCCCGATCGATACGCTGCGCCTGCTGGGCAAGCCGCGCCGTCGCGTCGGGCGCGGCATCCCGACCCTGCTCATGGTCGGTCGGGACGACCCGGTGGGCGGACCCCGCAGTGTGCACCGCCTCGCCGACGCCTACCGCAAGAGGTCGCGGTTCACGGATGTGACGACGCTCGTCTACCCGGGCGCACGGCACGAGATCTTCAACGAGGTCATGCAGGCCGACGTGCGCGCCGACCTGCTTGCCTGGCTCGAGCCGAGGTTCCCCGCCCGCTCCTGATCGTCCTCTCGGCGGACGCCGACAGGACGCCCCGCCTCGGGATCGAGCCCCGGTACGGGTCGCGGGCTCCGGTGTTTGACAGCGCGCCCGCGCATCCGCCATCCTGGCCGCAGTGATCATGGTGGGAGCGCTCCCACGCATGGTGGTGCCACTCCCCGGACGATGACGCCCGGCGGTCGACGACGACAGGAGAACCCCTATGCCTCCGGCATCCCATCGCCCCCTCGCGAGAGCGGGCACCCGCCGCGCGCTCGCCCTCGGCGCGGCGGCCGCGCTCACCGCCGGACTCGCGCTGCCGCTGACCGCGACGGCGGCGGTCGCCGACGACGACACCGGCCTCGTCGGCTCGCAGCTCTACGTCGACCCGTGGAGCACGACGCTCGAAGCGGCCCAGTCGCTCAGCGGACAGGCGCGCGACGACGCCCAGCTGCTCGGCTCGATCGCGTCGGCGACGTGGTTCACCGACGGCACGCCCGCCGAGGTCGAGGCCGCCGTCGATGCCGTGGTGACCGCCGCGGCCGCGCAGGGCCGCATGCCGGTGCTCGTGGCGTACAACCTGCCGTTCCGCGACTGCGCGCAGTACTCGGCGGGCGGGGCGGCCGACACCGCCGCTTACGAAGCCTGGATCGACGGGTTCGCGGCGGGCATCGGCGGCCGCGACGCCACCGTCGTCGTCGAGCCCGACGGCCTGGGCGTCATCCCGCACTACACGACCCTCGACGGCTCGGTGGAGTGGTGCCAGCCGGCCGAGGTGCCCGCTGAGACGGCCACGGCCGACCGCTTCGCGCAGCTGAACCACGCCGTCGACGCCTTCGCCGCCCTTCCTGCGACGTCGGTCTACCTCGACGGCACCAACTCGGCGTGGCTCAACGTCGGTGAGATCTCGGACCGCCTGCTCAAGGCCGGCGTGCAGCGCGCCGACGGCTTCTTCCTCAACGTGTCGAACTACCAGTTCACGGCCAACTCCATCGCGTACGGCACGTGGGTGTCGCAGTGCATCGCGTACGTCACCGAGGTGAACCCCGGCGACTTCGGGTCGTGCGGCAACCAGTACTGGAACGGCGGCCCGGCCACCGACTGGCAGGGCGTCGGCATGTCGCAGTACGGGCAGTGGTCCCCGGATGCCGCCGACCCCGCGCTCGACACCTCCGGGGTCGACTCGCGCTATGCGTCGATCCTCGGCGGTGTGCAGCCGACGACCCGGTTCGTGATCGACACCAGCCGCAACGGCCTCGGCGCGTGGCAGTACCCGGTCGGGGTCTACCCGGCGCACGAGGACTGGTGCAACCCGCCCGACCGCGGCCTCGGCCTGCGTCCCGACACGACGACGGGCGAGGCGCTCGTCGACGCGTACCTGTGGATCAAGGTCCCGGGTGAGTCCGACGGCAAGTGCTACCGCGGCACGGCCGGCCCGAACGACCCCGAGCGCGGCTACGAGGATCCGGCTGCCGGGCAGTGGTTCCCGCAGCAGGCGCGCGAGCTCATCGCGTTCGCCCAGCCCGGGATCGCGCCGCTCGACTGCCACGTGGACTGGACGCCGACCGCCGACAAGGGCGGCTTCTCTGCCACTGTGCGGCTCTCGGGTGCCGTCGCCGACCGCTTCTCGCTCGGCTTCTCCCTGCCGGACGCGCAGGTCGCCACGAAGGCGACGCGCGCAAGCGTCAGCCAGACCGGAGGAGTGGTCACCGTGACCGGCACCGCCAAGCGCACCGGCAACGCACCCGACACGGTGCTGCACGCCACCGGTGCGCCGGCCACGCCCTGGCAGTTCCTGCTGGACGGGCGCGCCTGCACCTCGTGACCGGGCTCCGGCTCGCGCGGTGAAGCGAGGCGGTGGCGACGCGCCGAAGGGTCGTCGCCACCGCCTCATAGCAGTCCGTGGGACCCCGCGTCCAGACCCCGGGGCCGACGGGCGGTGCGGCGCACGCCGTCGATAGGCTGACCGCGCTCCGGCGCCCGCCGGGGCATTCCTCGAGAAGGGTCCCCCCGCCTTGATCACCCTCAGCTGGCTTCTGCTCATCGCCCTCGTCGGCGGCGTCCTCGCTCTCATCGACGGCATCCTGCGCGTCCGCGGCAAGGGCAACACCGTCGTCGGCATCATCGAGATCGTCGTCGCGGCGCTGTTCGTGCTGTCGCTCTTCCTGCCCGGCATCCCGTTCGGGTCGCTGGTCCTCGCCATCGCGACGCTCATCGTCGTGGTCATCGGCATCGTCTTCCGCGGGCGCCAGGGCATCGGCATCGCGATCGCAGCCCTCGCGGTCATCGCACTGTGGATCGTCCTGGTCAACCACTGGCTCGTGATCCCCGGCATCAACTGACCCGTCGACCGGCCTTCGGAATCGCGAGAGGGTATGTTTCCGCCGCCCGGCGCGGCGAGAACATACCCTTTCGCGATTCCGGGGGGAGGGATGCCGCGACCTCGGCCCGTCCGGCGCGAATAGGCTGAATCCATGCACGGCGAATACAAGGTGCCCGGTGGGAAGCTCGTGGTCGTCGACCTCGAAGAGCAGGGCGGGCGCATCGCGGACTTCCGTCTCGCGGGCGACTTCTTCCTCGAGCCCGACGACGCGCTGCTCGACATCGATGCGGCCGTGAACGGGCTGCCGATCGAGGCGGACGTCGCGACCATCGCGGCGGCCGTGCGCGGAGCGCTCCCCGAGGGGGCGCAGCTGCTCGGCTTCACCCCCGAGGCCGTCGGGACCGCGGTGCGGCGGGCGCTCGTCACCGCACCGGGTTGGCGCGACTTCGACTGGGAGATCGTGCACGACGCCCCGGTGTCTCCGCGCATGAACCTCGCGCTCGACGAGGTGCTCACCGGCCGTGTCGGCGACGGCCGCCGGCGACCGACGCTGCGCATCTGGGAGTGGGACGAGAACGCCGTCGTGATCGGCTCGTTCCAGTCCCTCCGCAACGAGGTCGACCCCGACGGGGCCGCCAAGCACGGCTACGACGTGGTGCGGCGGATCTCGGGCGGGGGCGCCATGCTCATGGGCGCCAACTCGATCGTCACCTACTCGCTGTACGTGCCGGCATCCCTCGTCCAAGGGCTGACGTTCGCCGACTCGTACGCGTTCCTCGACGACTGGGTGCTGCAGGCGCTGCGCGCGCTCGGCATCGAGGCGACGTACCAGCCGCTCAACGACATCGCCTCGCCGCAGGGCAAGATCGGCGGCGCCGCGCAGAAGCGCCTCGCCAACGGGGGAGTCCTGCACCACGCGACCCTCAGCTACGACATGGACGGCGCGGTCATGACCGAGGTGCTGCGCATCGGCCGCGAGAAGCTCAGCGACAAGGGCACGACCTCGGCCGCGAAGCGCGTCGACCCGCTGCGGCGCCAGACCGGGCTGCCTCGCGAGGCGATCATCGCCAAGCTCGAAGAGACCTTCACGACCCTGTACGGCGCCGTGCCCGGACACATCACGCCCGACGAGTACGCCGAGGCCGAGGCTCTCGTGGAGTCGAAGTTCTCGACCGACGCGTGGCTGCGCCGCGTCCCGTGACCGGATCGGGGGATGCCGCCGACCCGGCGCCCGCCGCCGGCGAGGTCGCGGGGGCAGCGTTCGCGGCATCCGTCGAGCCGAGCCTCGGGTCGGTCGAGATCCACCGGGGCGACAACCTCGACGTGATCCGCGGCCTGCCCGACGCGTCGTTCACCCTGATCTACCTCGATCCGCCGTTCAACACCGGCCGCCCCCAGGAGCGGGCCGTCGAGACCGCGCGGTCGGCGGCATCCGCTGCCCCCGACCCGCTCGCGGAGTCGTCGGGCGCCGCGGTCGTGCGGCGAGGGTTCCACGGGCGGGAGTACGAGCGGATCCGCGGCGACCTGCGCGCGTACGACGACCGCTTCGACGACTACTGGGGGTTCCTCGAACCCCGGCTGGAAGAAGCGTGGCGGCTGCTCGCCGACGACGGCACGCTGTACCTGCACCTCGACTATCGCGAGGCCCACTACGCCAAGGTGCTCATGGACGCGCTGGTGGGCCGAGACCGCTTTCTCAACGAGCTCATCTGGGCGTACGACTACGGCGCCAAGACCCGCAAGCGCTGGCCGACGAAGCACGACACGATCCTCGTGTACGTCAAGGACCCGAAGGCGTATTGGTTCGACTCGGATGCCGTCGACCGCGAGCCGTACATGGCGCCCGGCCTCGTCACGCCCGAGAAGGCCGAGCGCGGCAAGCTCCCCACCGACGTGTGGTGGCACACGATCGTGCCGACCACCGGCCGTGAGAAGACCGGCTACCCGACGCAGAAGCCCGAGGGGATCCTGCGGCGCATCGTGCAGGCGTCGTCGCGACCCGGCGATCGCGTGCTCGACTTCTTCGCCGGCAGCGGCACGACCGGCGCGGTCGCGTCAGCGCTCGGTCGCGACGCCGTGCTCGTCGACCACAACCCCGAGGCCATCGCGGTGATGCGGGAGCGGATGCCGCACGCCCGGGTGCTCGGGGCCTGACCGGGGCCGCGGCGGCGGCCGCGGCGTCGGCGCAATATACCCCTTCGGGGGAGCGGCCGTCGAGCCTCCGCGGACCGTGCGCGGCGGCATCCGTCGTCGTCCTAGGCTGAGGATCATGCGCTTCGGAACCTTCATCCCCCAAGGCTGGCGATTCGATCTCGTCGGCATCGACCCCACCGAGCACTGGGCGGTGATGAACTCCCTCGCGCAGCGCGCCGACACCGGTCCGTGGGAGTCGCTGTGGGTCTACGACCACTTCCACACCACGCCGGTGCACTCCGACGAGGCCACGCACGAGGCGTGGACGCTCATGGCCGCCTTCGCCGCGTCGACCTCGAGCATCCGCCTCGGCCAGATGTGCACGTGCATGGGCTACCGCAACCCCGCGTACCTCGCCAAGGTCGCCGCGACCGTCGACATCGTGTCGGGCGGCCGCACCGAGATGGGCATCGGCGGCGGCTGGTACGAGCACGAGTGGAAGGCGTACGGCTACGGCTTCCCGCCCGTCCCCGACCGGCTGCGCATGCTGCGCGAAGGCGTCGACATCATGAACCAGGCGTGGACGACCGGGCGCGCCACGCTCGACGGCCGCCACTTCCAGGTCGACGGCGCGATCGTGCAGCCGCTCCCGCTGCAGGACGGCGGCATCCCGTTCTGGATCGCGGGCGGCGGCGAGAAGGTCACACTCAAGATCGCGGCGCAGTACGCCTCGTACACCAACTTCGCCGGCTCGCTGGAGGAGTTCGATCACAAGAGCGACGTGCTGCGCGGACACTGCGAGGCCCTCGGCCGCGACTTCGCGTCGATCACCCGCTCGTCGAACTTCAACACCATCGTCGGCGCCACCGAGGCCGAGGCCCGTGACCGCCTGTCGGCCGTCGTCGAGCGGCTGCGTCCGCACGTCGGCGACGAGCGCGCCGCGCACATCGAGCAGGACTACCTGTCGTCGCCCGGCTTCGGCACGCCCGAGCAGGTCGCCGAGCGCCTCGCCGAGCGCGCCGAGCACGGCCTGGGCTACAGCATCCACTACTTCCCCGAGGCGGCGTACGACGTGTCGGGCGTGGAGCTGTTCGAGCGCGAGGTCATCCCCGCGCTCAGCTGAGGTCACCCGGAATCGCGAAAGGGTAGATTTCCGCCAGCCGTGTGCGGCGGAAATCTACCCTTTCGCGATTCCGGTGAGGGGTGGATGCCGCAGCCTGGCAGAGATCTACCCTCTCGCGGTTCCGGTCAGAGCAGGGGGGCCACGGCGGCGTACCCGTCGGGGTCGATGCCGGGCGTCGCGCCCCCGAAGACGCGGGTCGTGCCGGGGGCCGCCGACCAGGCGGGCCAGCCGGGGTCGCCCCGGGTGATGAGGGCCGCGGCAGCGCCGTGCGTCTGGTCGGCGAGGGCCTGCGGCGGGTTCGGCCCCGTGAGCGGTTCGACGCGCACCGAGTCGAGGCAGTCGAACCAGAACGGCACATCGATGCAGTGCACCGCGGCGTCGTTCACCGCCCCGGGCTGCGTCGAGCGGAACGCGTACCGGTACACCCAGGTCGGTGCGGCGCCGCGGGCGGTCGCGGCTCTGACGACGAACGTGCGGAACATGCGGTCGGTGATGTACCGGCCGAGCACGGCGGCGTGGCCGCGGGCCACGACGTCCCGGTTGGCGGCGACGTATGCCGTGCGCTTCGGTCCCTTGAGGCCCGACCTGCCGAGCAGGAACGACAGCGGGATCCACCGCAGGGTCTTCGCGGAGCCCGCGACGACCATCGAGAACTCGTCCTCGGTGGCGCCCAGCACGAGCGGTTTGTCGGCGCCGACGCCCGCGGCGATGGACTCCAGCGTCGGACGCGTGATCAGGTCGCCGTCGATCGCCGGGCCGAGCGTCAGGCCCTCGTCGAGGAGCTTCGTGATCGCGCCGGCGCCGGACACCTCGGTCGCCGCCTTCTGCGCCTCGAGGATCTTCTCCTCGGGCACGGTCGCCAGGCCGGCCCGCGTCGGGGCGACACCCAGGCGGGCGGCGACGTCGCGGCCGATGCGCTCCCCGGTGGCCGGTGCGACGTCGGCCGTGGCCGCCGACAGCGCCCACACCGAGTGGAACAGGTGCTGGGCCGCCGGCATCCCGAGCAGCGTCAGCACCGCCCCGCCGCCCGCGGACTGCCCCGCGATCGTGACCCGCGACGGGTCGCCGCCGAAGTTCGCGATGTTGGCCTGCACCCATTCGAGTGCCAGCAGCCAGTCGCGGATGCCGCGGTTGGAGGGGGCGTCCTCGATCCAGCCGAACCCGTCGAAGCCGAGGCGGTACGAGATCGACACGGTGACGATGCCGTCGCGGTTGAAGGCGCGGCCGTCGTACCACGGCGACGCGGGGGAGCCGGCGAAGTACCCCCCGCCGTGGATCCACACCAGCACGGGCAGTGCCGCGTCGGTCTCGCCCGGGACGGGCGTGAACACGTTGACGTTGAGCGTCGCCTCGCCCGGCACCGACGGCTCGGGGATGAGCGTCACCCCGGGGTCGCCGCGCTGCGCCGTGGCGCCGTACTCCAGCGCGTCGCGCACGCCCTGCCACGGCTCGGCGGGCACCGGTGCGGCGAAGCGCAGGTCGCCGACGGGCGGCTGGGCGAACGGGATGCCGAGGAACGCGGCGCTGCCGCCGTCGCCCGGCTCTCCCCGCCAGAAGCCGCGCACGCGCCCGGCGGCGGTGTCGGCCTCGGCGTACCGGAGGGTGGTCGTGGTGTCGGTCATGTGAAGGGTCCCTTCTTGCGGACTCTAGCGGACGCCCTTGATGGGTGCCGTGGCGATCGCTGCGAGGATCACGAAGACGATCGCGAACACGAACAGCATGGCGTACCCGCCGAGGGCGGAGATGATCAACAGTGCGATCGACGGGCTGAGCGCCTGCGGGATGTTGGTGGCGACGTTGAGGATGCCGAGGTCCTTGCCCGCGGCAGTGCCCTCGCTCGGCAGCACCTCGGTCATGAGGGCCGCGTCGACCGACATGTAGATGCCGAACCCGACGCCGTTGATGATGCTCATGAGGATCATGCCGGTCATGTCGGGCATGATCAGGGGCATCGCGAGACCGATGACCATGACGACCGTGGCCGCGTAGATGAAGATCTTGCGGCGACCGGCCCTGTCGCTCCACCAGCCCGAGAGGGCGATCGCGATGAGGGTCGGCACGAACGCGACGAGCGTCAGCGTCAGCACGGCGCCCTGGGCCTCGCCCAGCGACAGGCCGATGTACTTCTGCAGCAGGTACAGCTGGTAGGTCGAGACGACGAAGTAGCCGAGGATCAGCAGGAACCGGGCGGTGAAGGCCCAGAAGAAGTCGGGGTGCTTGCGCGGGTTGATCCAGAAGCCCTTGAAGAACGCGCTCCAGCGGAACGGCTCGACGGCGGCGCCCTTCGACGACCAGTCGCGGTTGATGAGCACGAACAGCAGGGTGACGACGATCACGGCGCCGCCGAACACGGAGTAGGCGATGCCGTACTGGGCGGCCAGCGCGCTCGCGATCATGATGCCGATCGTCATGCCCAGCTGCGTGCCGAGGCCGATCATGGCGCTCGCGCCGCCGCGCTTCGAGCGTGGGAACCGGTCGGCGGTGATCGTGGTGAGCGGCGCCTGCAGGAAGTTGAGCGCGACCTGGATGACGACCCAGAACACGGTGATCAGGGCGAGGTCCTGGAGCGATCCCATTCCGAACAGCAGGATGCCGCCCACGAGCGCGCCGAGGACCATCCACGGGGCGCGGCGGCCGAACCGCGAGCGCGTGCGGTCGCTGAGCGCACCGGCGATCGGCTGTGCGAACAGCGTGAAGACGAAGGAGGTCGTGGTGACGATCGCGAGGTTGGCCTCGCTGTGCTCCTTGCCGAAGAGCAGCTGGATCTGCGTCGGGAGCAGGATGGCGATGAGGCCGCCGTAGGTGGCGAACAGGGTGAGTGCGGCGACCAGCATGCTGGGCAGCAGGGCCCTGCGCGCCGGCGGGCTGGCCGCCGGCTCGCCGGGCGCAGGCGGGGTGCTGCGGATGAGGCCGGTCGGGGCGAGATCGAGGGCGGGATCGGGCGCGGGCTGTGCGGTCATGCTGACTCCTCTTCGTCGAGACGTCTCTGGTGGTCGGGCGTGAAATGCGAACGGCATTCGGGATGAGTGTGCCGCACCGGGGAACAAAGTTCAACATCTGAACTATGTATAACGATCAGGCAACGAGCTCGCCCCCCGAATCCCGAATGTCGCTAGCGTTCAGTCCGTTCACATCGAAGGAGATGACATGACCCGACTGATTCCCCGCCTGGCCCTCGCAGCCGTGGCCGTCCTCGGGGCCGCGGCGCTCGGCGGCTGGACCACCGCTCCCACGGCGACCGCGCCGGCAGCCGCGAACCCGTCGACCTCGAACCGCGACGCCGTCGTGCAGGTGTACCTGACCCGGCACGGCGAGACGATCCTGAACAAGCTGAAGCTCGTGCAGGGGTGGTCCGACGCGCCGCTGACCGAGGAGGGCGTCGCGGTGGCGACCCGGGTCGGCAAGAACCTCGGCGCCGAGGTCGGCAAGCTGGATGCCGCCTACTCGGCCGACATGGTGCGCCACTACCAGACCGCGACGCTCATGCTGCAGGGGGCGGGCTCGAAGCTGGCGGCGGTCCGCGACGAGGGCCTGCGCGAGCTGAACTTCGGCGGCTGGGAGGGCGCCAAGCAGAGCGCGATGCAGGGAGCGGTCTTCGGATACCTCGGCCAGCACGGACTCGACTTCACGCTCGAGAACATGACCGACGCGATCGTGGCGACCAACCCCGTGCCGGCGCTCCCCGCCGAGGACTGCGAACAGGTGTCGGACCGCATGCAGGCCTCGCTCGACGCGATCGCGGCGGACGCAGCCAAGCACCGCGACGACAAGGTGCTGGTGGTCTCGAGCGGGCTGTCGATCTCGTGCCTGCTGGTCGACCTCGGCGCCGAGGACCGCTTGCCCGAGGGCGGCATCGCCAACGGCGCCGTCAACCTGCTGACGTACAAGGCGGGCGTCTGGACCGTCCAGACCGTCAACGACACGCACTACGCGTCGCAGCCCTGAGCCGGTCGGGGCGGGCCGCGCATGGACGCCCCCGCCCCGGCCTACGATGACGATCATGCCTCTCGCGACCCCCGACGTCCGTCGCCACAACCTCGGCCTCGTGCTCGGGCGCGTGCTCGAGGGCGCCGGCGAGGCTCGCGCCGACATCGCCGCCGCGACGGGCCTGTCGCGGGGCTCGGTGACGTCGCTCGTGGCCGAGCTCATCGACGCGGGACTCGTGGAGGAGAGCGACGTCGTGGCCCCGGCCGGAATGGGCCGGCCCCGCACGACGCTCGTGCCGGCGGCATCCGCCCCGTGCGTCCTCGTCGCGCTGCTCGACGCCGACCATGCGACGGCGGTCGCCGCCACGTTGGCGGGGGACGAGCTCGCACGGGTGTCGCTGCGCCACGGGCGGCCGATGGGCGACCCCGACGCGATCGTCCGGGTGCTGGCCGAGGCCGTCGACGCCGTCGCGGCTCGGATGGATGCCGCCGCCCGGCGCATCGCGGACATCTGCGTGGTCGTGTGGGCGCCGGTGGGCGGCTCGCCCGTCCGCGTGCTGGCCGACACCGACCTGGACTGGGGCGAGGTCGACCTGCTCGGGCTGCTCAGGGAGAGGTCTGCCGCCGTCGCCGCGTTCGAGCGTGCCGATCGCGCGGTACGGCTCCTGACGGACGCCAAGGTCGCGGCGCTCGCGGAGCATGGCGCCATCGGCGGTGGGGCCTTGCTGTACCTCAAGGCGGACTCCGGCATCGGCGGCGCAGTGGTGCTTCCGGGCGGGGAGGAATCGGGCACGCGCGTCCTGGCGGCCGCACTCGGGCACCTGCCCGTGGTGCCCGATGGGGAGCGCTGCGCGTGCGGTCAGCACGGCTGCCTCGTCACCGTGGCGGGACCCGACGTGCTGCTGTCGCGCTCGGGCCTCGGTGCCCTCGCGGCCGAGGAGGGGCTGACGGTTGCGCTGGAGGAGTTCGTGTCGCGGGTGCGTGCGGGCGCCGAGCCGTGCGCGTCGGTCTGGCGGGAGGCGGCGCGCGAGATCGCGCGCACGCTGCAGATCGTCGCGCTGACGGTGGCTCCTGACGTCATCGTGCTCGGCGGGTTCGTCGCGGCGCTCGCCGAGGACGTCGATGCGGTCTTCCGTACGATCCAGCCGCGCATCGCGCAGGCGCCGGTGCGGCCGGTCGCGCCGGTGGTCGGCAGCAGGCTCGGGGCGGATGCCGCGCTGCGGGGTGCGCAACGCGCCGCGCGCACGCGCCTGCTGGCGGATCCGCTGGCGATCTGACCGGAGGCCGGCCGCCCGTCAGGACGTCTGCGCGCCGCCCGGTGCCGCTCGCGGAGAGATGAGCTCGAACAGGGCGCTCACGGTCGCGGCCATGTCGACGTCGGGTTCCAGCATCCACTGCACCTGCATGCCGTCCGCGACGGCCTGGAACAGGCGCGCGAGGACGGCGGGGTCGACACGGTCGTCGATGTCGCCCGACGCCTGACCGGCCGCGATGGCCGTGGCGAAGAACTGGCGCAGGTCGGTGCCGCGCTGCACGAAGTAGTCGTGTGCGGCATGCTCGGGGTCGGCGGCGTCGACCGAGAGCCGGGCGAAGAGGTGGACGAGCCCGGGCACGTCGGCGTTGTGCCGGACGACCCCCAGGTATCCCTCGCGCACCCCGTCGAGGTCGAGGTCGGTGTCGGCGAGCCCGTGCTCGATGTCGCCGCCCGCGCCGAGATTGACGGCATCCAGTTCGTCGCGCTTGCGGAGGATCTCGGTGAAGAGCTCCTCCTTGCTGTCGAAGTAGTGGAGGAGCCCTGCCTGACTGAGGCCGACCGCATCCGCCAGCTCTTTGACGGATGCACCGCGGTACCCCTCGCGAGCGATCACGTCGAGCGCGCGCGTGAGGATCTCTTCGCGCTTGGCCACGCCCTTGGCGTAGGAGCCTCGTCGCCCCTTTCCGCTTTCTGCCATAGGAGAAGTAAACCGAACAGTGCTTGATTTCTCAAAACCTAGTGACATATGGTTTTCTGTCGAGGCGCTCGATGAGGAGCGCACGCCACCCGAATCAAGGACCCGTCCATGACAGCGCCGTCTGAACCCATCGCCCCCATCACCGAGAGAACCTTCGTCGCGACCGCCGCCGGCAACGACGATCCGCCCGCGCCCGTCAAGGGTCTGCGGCGGCTGATGTGGTGGATCATCCCCGCCAACCTCGGCATCTTCCTGATCTGGGGCGCGGTGCCCGGCATCCTCCTGCCGCGCCAGATCGCCCTGCTCTTCGGCGAGGAGAACAAGCTCGCCTCCTTCACGATCGCCGCCACCGTCGGCGCGTTCGCCGCCATGCTCGCGCAGCCCATCGCCGGGCAGATCTCCGACCGCACGCGCTCGCGGTTCGGCCGCCGGGCACCGTGGATCGTCCTCGGCGCACTCGCCGGCGCCCTCGCCCTGGTCGGCCTCGCGTTCGCGAACTCGCTCGTGGGCATCATCATCGCGTGGACGCTCGTCCAGATCTGCTACAACTTCGCGCAGGGGCCGCTCTCGGCGGTCATGCCCGACCGCGTGCCGCTCAAGCGCCGCGGCACGTTCGCCGCACTGTCGGGCATCGGCCTCATGGTCGGCGCGCTCGGCGGCTCGATCGTCGCCTCGTTCTTCTTCAACAGCATCGCCCTCGGGTACATCGTCTTCGCGGTGTTCGCGCTCGTCGTGCTCACGCTGTTCGTCGCGTCCAACCCGGACTACCCGAGCACCGAACTGCAGCGCGAGCCGTTCAGCTTCCGCGAGTTCCTCGGCACGTTCTGGGTCAACCCTGTCAAGCACCCCGACTTCTTCTGGGCCTTCACCGGACGCCTGCTGCTGTACACCGGCTACTTCGCCGTCACCGGATTCCAGCTCTACCTGCTGACCGACTACTTCGGTGTCGAGCACCCCGAGCAGATCATCCCGCTGCTGGGAGTGCTGAGCCTCGTCGGCATCCTGATCTCGACGATCGTGTCGGGCCCGCTGTCCGACAGGGTCGGCCGCCGCAAGCCGTTCGTCTTCGCCTCGGCCGCGGTCGTGAGCCTCGCCTTCCTGCTGCCGTGGTTCTGGCAGGACATCAACGCCTGGATGATCATGACCTTCATCGCCGGCTTCGGGTTCGGCATGTTCCAGGCCGTCGACACCGCGCTCATGAGCGAGGTGCTGCCCTCGGCCAAGTCGTTCGCGAAGGACCTCGGCGTCGTCAACATCGCCGCCACCCTGCCGCAGACCCTCGCGCCGGGCGTCGCCGGCGCGATCGCGCTCGCGTTCGGGTACGCGGCGCTGTTCCCGGTCGCGATCGTCCTCGGCATCCTCGGCGCGCTCGCCGTCTGGCCGATCAAGGCGACCCGATGACGGCGGCCGTCCCGACCTCCATGATGGGGATGCCGGGGGCACCGGCATCCACCCTCCCCACCGACCCCCGATGAAAGGAACTCCATGAGCATCCCCGATGTCACGGAACTGACCCTCGAAGAGAAGGCGTCGCTGACCAGCGGCGCGAGCTTCTGGTACACCAAGCCGATCGAGCGCGTGGGCGTGCCGGCGATCATGGTGACCGACGGCCCGCACGGCCTGCGCAAGCAGCGCGAGGGCGGCGACCACCTGGGCCTCGGCGACAGCGTGCCCGCCACGTGCTTCCCGCCCGCTGTCGGACTCGGCTCGTCGTGGGACGTCGACCTCATCCACCGCGTAGGCGAGGCGCTCGGCACCGAGACCTCGATCGAGAACGTCGCGGTGCTGCTCGGACCCGGCATCAACATCAAGCGGTCGCCGCTGTGCGGCCGCAACTTCGAGTACCTCTCGGAGGACCCGATCGTCTCGGGCGTGCTCGGCGCGGCGATCGTCAAGGGCATCCAGTCGAAGGGCGTGGGCACCTCGCTCAAGCACTTCGCCGCCAACAACCAGGAGAACGACCGCATGCGGGCGTCGTCGGACGTCGATCCGCGGCCGCTGCGCGAGATCTACCTGCGCGGCTTCCAGCGGGTCGTCGAGGACGCCCAGCCGTGGACGGTCATGTGCTCGTACAACCGCATCAACGGCGTCTACGCGTCGGAGGACCCGTGGCTGCTCACGCAGGTGCTGCGCGACGAGTGGGGCTACGAGGGGCTGGTGGTGTCGGACTGGGGCGCCGTCAACGAACGCGTGCCGGCGCTCGCCGCCGGCATGGACCTCGAGATGCCGTCCTCGGGCGGCGTCACCGACGCGCAGATCGTCGCCGCGGTGAAGGACGGCGCGCTCGACGAGTCGGTCGTCGATGTCGCGGCCGGTCGAGTGCTCGACCTCGTGCGCAAGGCGTCCGACGGGGCCGGATCGGTAAGCGGGCCGCTCGACGTCGACGCGCACCACGCGCTCGCCCGCGAGGCGGCCGGTCGGTCGATCGTGCTCCTGAAGAACGAGGGCGGCGTGCTGCCGCTGGCCCGTGACGCACGGGTCGCCGTGATCGGCGAGTTCGCGGCATCCCCCCGCTACCAGGGCGCCGGTTCGTCGATGATCAACCCGACGCGCCTCGACAACGCGCTCGACGAGATCCGGGCGCTCGCCACCGGCGACGTGTCGTACGCGCAAGGCTTCAGCAACGCCCTGCAGGTGCCCGACGACGAGGCCGCTGCGCTGCGCACCGAGGCCGTCACCGCTGCTGCGGCCGCCGAGGTGGCCGTGGTGTTCCTGGGGCTGCCGGCACGCCTGGAGTCCGAGGGCTACGACCGCGACGACATCGACCTGCCCGCCGCGCAGCTCGAGCTGCTCGGCGCGGTGCTCGCTGTCAACCCGAACACGGTCGTCGTGCTGTCGAACGGCGGCGTCGTCGCGCTGCCGTTCGCCGGTCGCGTGCCCGCGATCCTCGAGGCGTGGCTGCTCGGCCAGGCGGGCGGCGGGGCGACCGCCGACGTGCTGTTCGGCGAGGTCAACCCGTCCGCGAAACTCACCGAGACGATCCCGGTGCGCCTGGAGGACACCCCGGCGTACCTCGACTTCCCGGGCGAGTTCTCGCACGTCCGCTACGGCGAGGGGCTGTTCGTCGGCTACCGCTGGTACGACGCGCGCCGCATCGACGTCGCGTTCCCGTTCGGTCACGGCCTGTCATACACGACCTTCGCGTACGCGGATGCCGCCGCCCAGGTCGACGCGGACGGCGACGTCGAGGTGACCGTCACCGTCACCAACACGGGCGACCGTGCGGGCCGCGAGGTCGTGCAGGTCTACACGGGCCTTGCGGCGTCGCAGGTGCAGCGCGCGCCGCGCGAGCTGAAGGCGTTCGCCTCGGTCGCGCTGGAGGCCGGCGAGACCAAGACGGTGACGCTCACCGTGCGCCGAAAGGACCTCGCGTACTGGGACATCCGGGCCGACCGCTGGGTCGTCGAGGGCGGTTCGTACACGGTGTCGGTCGGCGCGTCGAGCCGCGACCTGCGCTCGAGCGTCGACGTGTCCGTCGAGGGCGACGCGTTCACCCTCCCGCTGTCGCGCTCGTCGTCGATGGGCGAGGTGCTGCGCCACCCGGTCGCCGGGCCGATCGTGCAGGCGATGGTCGCGCAGGCGATGGGAGGCATGGCCGACGGCGCCGCGTCGATCATGCCCGAGGGCGTCGACATGTCGAAGATGATGGACTCGTTCCCGATCGGACGCATCGGCATGATGGCCGCTCTCGCGGGCGACGGCGGCGGCCCGACGCCCGAGATGATCGACGGTCTCATCGCCATGGCGAACGCCGGCGGGGTGCCCGCGCAGGGCTGACGCCCGGAACCTCGGATGCCTCGACCCCGGGCCTGTGTGAAGGCCCGGGTCGAGGCATCCGTCATCGGCCCCGACGTCCGTTCAGCCCGCGAGGAAGGCGAGCAGCGCCTCGTTCACCTCGGCGCCGTGGGTCCACAGCAGGCCGTGCGGCGCCCCCTCGAGCTCGACGTAGACGGCGTTCGGCAGCAGCTCGCGGAAGCGGCGTGCCGTCTTGTCGATGGGCAGGATGTTGTCGGCCGTGCCGTGCAGGATCAGCGTGGGCACGTCGATGGCGGGGATGTCGGCGCGGAAGTCGGTGGGCCACGTCAGCGGCGCCGCGGCGATCGCGGTGTTGCCGGCGTGATTGGCGACCTCGACGCTCGCGTCGAGCGCCTGCTGCGAGATCCGCGAGCCGAGCGTGTCGTCGAGGTTGTAGAAGTCCTGGAAGAACCCGGCGACGAAGGCGTAGCGGTCCTCCCGCACCGACTGGGCGATGCCGTCGAAGAACGACTGCGGTCCGGCGCCGTCGGGGTTGTCGTCGGTGATCAGCAGGTACGGCTCGAGCGAGCCGAGGAACGCCGCCTTCGCGACGCGCCCCGAGCCGTAACGCGACAGGTGGCGGGCGATCTCGCCGGTGCCCATCGAGAAGCCCACGAGGATCGCGTCATGCAGGTCGAGGTCCTCGATCAGCGCGTGCAGGTCGGCGGCGAACGTGTCGTAGTCGTACCCGTCGCCCGCCTTGGTCGAAGCGCCGAACCCGCGGCGGTCGTACGCGATCACGCGGTACCCGGCATCGAGCAGCGCCGCCTGCTGCTTGCCCCAGGACTCGCCGTTCAGCGGGAACCCGTGGATCAGCACGACGGGCTGCGCCTCGGCCGGACCCTGGTCGGTGTAGTAGAGGTCGACGTCCACCGAGTTCTCGGTCCCGACGGTGATGTACGCCACGATCGCTCCTTCCGGACCGCGAGGGTTGCTTCGTCTCGTGCCTCGCTCGGCACGAGTGCCGCGGCCCTGCGTCCGACGCTAGGCCGAGGCATCCCTCACCGCCAGTGCCGTGTCGGCCCGCCCTCGGAATCGCGAAAGGGTAGATTCCCGCCGAGCCGAGCGGCGAGAATCTACCCTTTCGCGATTCCGTACGTCAGTCGCGGGCGGCGCCGGCGGACGGGGTGACCGTGAAGATCGTCGGGGCGGCGAACCCGGCTGCCGCGAACGCGGCGGTGGCGGCATCCGTCACGTCCTGCACCTTGTCGTGCGCCACGAGGGCGACCGCCGCGCCGCCGAACCCCCCGCCGGTCATGCGAGCGCCGAGGGCGCCGGCCGACAGCGCCGCCTCGACGGCCGTGTCGAGCTCGGGCACCGAGATCTCGAAGTCGTCGCGCATGGAGGCGTGCGATGCGACGAGCAGGTCGCCGATCGCCGTCGGGCCCTGCTCGCGCAGCGTCTGCACGGTGTCGAGCACGCGCTGGTTCTCGGTGACGATGTGACGCACGCGGCGGAAGGTGACGTCGTCGACCAGTCCGGCCAGGCGCGGCAGGTCGTCGACCGACACATCGCGGAGTGCGGGCACGCCGAGCGCCGCCGCGCCGCGCTCGCAGGCCGCCCGGCGCTCGCCGTAGCCGCCGGTCGCGTGCGAGTGCTTGACGCCGGTGTCGATGACGACGACCTCCAGCCCCGCCTCGGTGAAGCCCAGGTCGACGACCTCGGCCTGCAGTGAGCGGCAGTCGATGAAGATCGCGGCATCGGCGCGGCCGAGCAGTGACGCCATCTGGTCCATGATCCCCGTCGGGGCGCCGACGGCCTCGTTCTCGGCGCGGCGGCCGACCTGGGCGAGCGCGACGCGGTCGAGCTGGATGCCCCACGTGTCGGCGAGGGCCACGGCGGTCGCGCCCTCGATCGCAGCCGACGACGACAGTCCTGCGCCGACGGGCACGTCGGAGGCGAACGCCAGGTCGACGCCGCTGACGTCGGCGGGGTCGGTTCCGGATGCCGCCAGCAGCGCCCACGCGACGCCCAAGGGGTAGCGGGCCCACTCGACGATGTCGTCGCGCTGGTCGGGGAACACGACGTCGAGGGCGTCGAGCGCGACCTCGGCGGTGGCGTCGTCGAACGTCGACGCGACGCGCACCCGGAAGACGCCGTCGGTGCGCGGCGCCAGGGCGACGTGCGTGCGGTGCTGGATGGCGAACGGCAGCACGAACCCGTCGTTGTAGTCGGTGTGCTCGCCGATGAGGTTGACGCGGCCCGGGGAGGACCACGTGCCGACCGGCGAGTCGCCGAACCGCTCGGTGTACAGGGCGCGGGCGGCGTCGGTCGCGTTGCGGGTGGCGGCGGGGGTCACAGGGTCTCCTCGGGGATGGACGCGACGGCATCCCGCAGCTTCGCGGCGGCCGTCTCGGGCGGGATGTCGCCGATCCAGGCGCCCATGGCGGCCTCGGATCCGGCGAGGAACTTGAGCTTGTCGGCGGCGCGGCGGGGCGAGGTCAGCTGCAGGTGCAGCCGGGCGGCGTCGCGGCCACGGCGCACCGGCGCCTGGTGCCACGCGGCGATGTACGGCGTCGGCGAGTCGTAGAGCGCGTCGACGCCGCGCAGCAGCCGCAGGTACAGCGGTGCGAGCTCGTCGCGCTCGGCGTCGCTGGTCTCGGCGAAGTCGGCGACGTGACGGTGAGGCAGCAGATGGATCTCGATCGGCCAGCGGGCGGCGAACGGCACGAACGCGGTCCAGTGCTCGCCCTCGAGGATCACGCGCTCGCCGGCGCGCTCGAAGTCGAGGATGCGCTCGAAGAGGTCTGCGCCTTCGCGGTCGATCGAGGCCAGCAGGCTCGTCGTGCGCGGCGTGATGTACGGGTAGGCGTAGATCTGGCCGTGCGGGTGGGGGAGCGTCACGCCGATCGCCTCGCCCCGATTCTCGAACGGGAACACCTGCTCGACGCCGGGGAGCGCCGACAGCGCCGCGGTGCGGTCGGCCCACGCCTCGATCACCGTGCGGGCGCGGGTCGGGCTGAGCGAGCCGAACGAGCCGGAGTGCTCGGGACTGAAGCACACGACCTCGCAGCGGCCCACGCTCGTGCGGGTGCGGGCGAGGCCCGGGGCGACGAGGTCGTCCAGGTCGCGGGGGGCATCGACGCCCGCCGGAGCGTCGCCCTGCGCCTCCGCGAGCGCCGGCCCGAACGACGGCGACTTGTTCTCGAACACGGCGACGTCGTAGAGCGACGGGATCTCGGACGGGTTGGCCGGCGTCTGCGGGGCGAGCGGGTCGAGCTCGGCGGGGGGCAGGAACGCCCGGTTCTGACGCGCCGCGGCGATCGACACCCAGTCGCCCGTGAGCACGTCGCGACGCATCGTCGCCGTCTCGGGGCGCGGGCCGAGCTCGCGCGCATCGATCGCGCGGTCGGGACCGAGCGTCGTGCCCGGGTCGTCGTAGTAGATCAGCTCGCGACCGTCGGCGAGGCGGGTCGGGCGCTTGACGACGCCGCCGCCGAGGGCGACGGCATCCGTCCCGAACTGAGGTGTGTTCACGTCAACACGGTAGCAACGGCGCTATGTTATCGTCAACACGGATCGGGGGAGCATGACCGACAGGCGCATATCCATGGCAGACGTCGCCGAGCGCGCCGGCGTCTCGGGGCAGACCGTGTCGCGCGTGGTCAACGGGAGCCCCCGCGTCGACCCCGACACCCGTGCCCGCGTCGAGGCGGCCATGGCCGCGCTCGGCTACCGGCCGCACCGCGCCGCGCGGGCGCTGCGGACCGGGCGCACCCAGACCCTGGGGCTCGTCGTGTCGACCCTCGCGTCGGTCGGCAACTCCCGCATGCTGCAGGCGGTGGCGGATGCCGCAGCCTCACGCGGCTACGCGCTCACCGTCGTGACGCTCGGCGCCGACAGCGGCGTCGCCGAGGCGTTCGAGCGGCTCGCCGAGCAGGGTGTGGACGGGGCGATCGTGCTCAACGAGGCGACCGCGCGCGTGCGGGGCGCCGACGTGCGGGCCGCGGGACTGCGGCTCGTCGTCGTGGACTCGCCTCGCGACGACCGCTTCGGCCCGCAGCAGTACGGCATCGTCGAGACCGATCACGCCGGAGGGGCAGGATCGGCCGTCCGTCACCTGCTCGAGCTCGGGCATCGGACCGTGCACCACCTGGCCGGGCCGGAGGGCTCGTTCGCGGCGTCCGAGCGCGAGCGCGGCTGGCGCGCGGCGCTCGAGGCGGTCGGAGCGTCGGTGCCCGACCTCGTGCGCGGCGACTGGACCTCGGCGTCGGGGCACGGTGCGGCATCCGCTCTCATCGCGGCGGGGGCCACCGCGGTCTTCGCCGCGAACGACCAGATGGCGCTCGGACTGCTGCGGGGGATCGCCGAGGCGGGGCGCGCCGTGCCGGGCGACGTCAGCGTCATCGGCTTCGACGACGTGGCCGACTCCGCCGACTACCGGCCTCCGCTCACGACGGTGCACCAGGACTTCGACACCCTCGGCGCGCGTGCCGTCGCGGCCCTCGTCGACGGCATCGAGGCCGGTGCGCCCGCGGCCTTCGAGACCGTGCCGACGAGGCTCGTCATCCGTGAGAGCGCGGGTCCGGTGCGCTGAGGTCGCGCCGGATCTCGGAGGATCGCGCTTGTTTCGGAGCACCGGCCGCTGTGGTCCGGAAAGCATCGCGTTCTCCGAATTCCGGACCGGAAAGGCGGATGCCGGCGCCCGAGCCCGGCCGCCGGCATCCGCCATCGCACGAAGGGGTCAGCCGGCGTTGCGGCGGGCCTCCCAGCCGGTGCGGACCATCTCGTCGACGGTGTAGCGGTTCTTCCAGTCGAGGTCGCGGGCGGCGAGCTCGCCCGTCGCGACGATGCGGTCGGGGTCGCCGGCCCGGCGCGGGGCGATCTCGGGCGTGAAATCGATGCCCGTGACGCGGGCCATGGCGTCCATGATCTCGCGCACGCTCAGGCCGTTCTGCGAGCCCAGGTTGTACGCCGGCTCGAGCGGCTCCCCGGCGAGCAGGCGCTGCGCGGCGGCCACGTGGGCGGCGGCGATGTCGGCGACGTGGACGTAGTCGCGCACGTTCGTGCCGTCCGGAGTGTCGTAGTCGTCGCCGTTGATGCGCGGCGTGCGGCCGTCCAGCAGCGCCTCGAACACGAGGGGGAAGAGGTTGTGCGGGCTCGTGTCGTACACCGACGGGTCGCCCGACCCGACGACGTTGAAGTACCGCAGCGCGGTGTGGCGCAGCGGGTGCTGCGTCTCGGCCGTCGCGATGCCCTGGTCGCGGATGAGCCACTCGCCGATGAGCTTCGACTCGCCGTACGGCGACGCGGGGCGCTTCGGCAGGTCCTCGGTGACCAGCGGCACGTCGGGGGTGCCGTACACGGCGGCCGATGACGAGAACACGAGGTTCGACACTGCCGCGTTCTGCATGGCCTGGAGCAGCGACCGGGTGCCCTCGACGTTCTGCGCGTACGTGTGCAGCGGACGCTGCACCGAGACGCCGGCGTACTTGAAGCCGGCGAGGTGGATGACCCCGACGACGCCGTGCTCGCGCAGCGTGCTCTCGACGAGCGCCGTGTCGAGGATCGAGCCGTTCACGAACGGCACCCCCTCGGGCACGAACTCGGCGTGGCCGCTCGACAGGTCGTCGATGACGACGGACGCCAGGCCCGCCGCGGCGAGCGCGCGGACGATATGGGCGCCGATGTAGCCGGCGCCTCCGGTCACGAGCCAGGACATGTCACTCCAGGGGTCGGGGGCGGGTTCGCGTTCCATTGTGCCGGGTCGCGGGTGGATGCCTCGCCCGCAAGCTGCTCGGGCGGCCCCGGGTAGGAGGGTTCGCTGACGCACCGGGTCTCGCCGTGCCGGCGGCATGCCGGGCCGAGAGTCCCGTCGTCGTGCGCGGCGGTCAGCGGCGTGCGGCCCAGCGAGCCGCGCGCCGCAGCAGTGCCGCAAGGGCGGGGGAGTCGTACGCGCGTTCGTCGTGTCCGAGCGAACACGCCACGGCGCGGGTCGGGTGCTCGCGCACCCACACGGCCGGGTGCTCGGCGCCGTCGACCTCGTGCACGGCGAGCACGCGGGCATCGGCATCGACCACGAGATCGCAGTAGCGCTCGTCGAAGACGTCGAGGTGCGGCATCCCGGCGGTGATCTCGTGGTCAGCGTCGACGATCCGCACGCGGGCGTCGCCGAGGGGCGGGTGCCACGAGGCGCCAGGCACCCATTCGCCGCCGATCGCCTCGCGCCAGGCCGGGTGGTCGCGCAGCGTCGACAGGGCGGCGTGGACGCCGACGAGTCCTATGCCGCGCGCGATCGCAGCGATGAGTCCGGCCGAGGCGGCCGGGTCGACGAACGGCTCACCGCCGCTGCGCCACGGATCGCCGGCGTTCACGAAGAGCAGGTCGACGCCGTCGAGGTGGGCGAGTGCGTGATCGACGTCGGGGTCGACGTGGGCGTCCCAGCCGTCCGCGCGCAGGATCGTGGCGATGCGCGCCGACGTCGCGGGATAGGGGTGCCACGGGTCGGCGTAGCGCCCGGTTCCGGTGGCGATGGCCACGCGCGGACGCTCCGTGGGTACCATGTTGAGCAGGATAGCGCTTTCCAGCTCGTGCATCGAGGAGAACCATGGCACACCCCGTCGTGATCGCCCCGGACTCGTTCAAGGGCACGATCGCGGCCGCGGCGGCCGCGCAGGCGCTGGCCGAGGGCTGGCGAAGCGAGCGCCCGGCCGACGACCTGCGTCTGCGGCCGATGGCCGACGGCGGCGAAGGCACCGTCGATGCCTTCGCGACGGCCGTCCCCGGCGCCCGGCGCATGCCCGTCGCGGTCACCGGGCCCGAGGGCGCCGAGGTCGAGGCTGCGTGGGTGCTGCTGCCGTCGACGCCCGATGCACCCGGCGGGACCGGCGTCGTCGAACTCGCGAGCACGAGCGGCATCGAGCTGCTCGGCACACCGCCGAGGCTGCGCCCCTTCGACGCGCACACCCGGGGGTTCGGAGAGGCGATCGCGGCCGCTCTGGCGCACGGCGTCTCGCGCCTCGTGCTCGGCGTCGGATCGAGCTCGTCGACCGACGGCGGAGCCGGCATGCTCACCGCGCTCGGTGCGCGGTTCGCGGATGCCCACGGCGCAGCGATCCCCGGCGGTGCCCGCGGACTCGCGGACGTCGCGAACGCCGACCTGTCGCGCCTGCCTGCCCTTCCGCCCGGGGGCGTCACCGTGCTGAGCGACGTCAGCAACCCGCTGCTCGGCGCCCGCGGGGCCGCGGCCGTGTTCGGACCGCAGAAGGGCGCCTCGCCCGACGACGTCGCCGTGCTCGACGCCGGCCTCGCCCGCTTCGCCCGGGTGCTGTGCGCCGAGGCTCCGCACGCGGATCCGGATGCCGCCGGCGCCGGCGCGGCCGGAGGCACCGGCTTCGGCCTGCTGGCGTGGGGCGCGAGCCTCGTGCCCGGTTCGGCTGCGGTCGCGGAGCTGGTGGGCCTCGACGATGCGGTGGCCGTGGCATCCGTCGTCATCACGGGCGAAGGGTCGTACGACGGGCAGTCCGCCGGGGGCAAGGTGCCGGCGCACGTGCGGGCCGTCGCGGTTGCGGCAGGAGTGCCCGCTGCGCTCGTCGCCGGGCGCATCGCGCCGGATGCCGACGTCTCAGGCTTCGCCGCCACGGCGTCGCTCACGTCGCTCGCCGGCTCAGCCGAGGCCGCGATGGGCGATCCTGCGCGCTGGCTCGTCGCGGCGGGCGCGGCGCTCGCCCGCGCCGTCGGTTGACCTCTCAGGCGGCGTCGCCTAAGGTGGCGGAGGCCGATTCGGCCTGAGACCAGGAAGGCGGGTGATGCGCGATGTCCAGTGATAGTCGCCGCGCCACCGTTTCGTCTTCGATGGTCGGCATCTCGATGCACTGATCCCTCGCGGGCGAGCGGTGGCGCCGGTGCGCGCGTCTGCGCGCACCCTCTTCGCGGCGCCCTTTCGGCGCCGTGCCGACGCGAGCAATCGAGGTGAATCATGATGGCCCTGATCGACAACGCCGTGTACGTCCAGGGGCGACGCACACAGGACCCGTCGAACCTGAACGAGACGTACGAGGTCATGCGCGACCGCGGCGGGATGGCCTGGATCGGGCTGTACCGCCCGACCGCCGTCGAGGTGCGCTCGATCGCCGACGAGTTCGGGCTGCATCCGCTCGCGGTCGAGGACGCCCTGACCGGCCACCAGCGGTCCAAGCTCGAGCGCTACGGCGACACGCTCTTCGTCGTGCTGCGTCCCGCGCGCTACCTCGACGCGGCCGAGGAGGTCGAGTTCGGCGAGCTGCACGTGTTCGTCGGGCCGGACTTCGTCGTGACGATCCGCCACGCCGAGGCTCCGAACCTCGGCAAGGTGCGCCGTCGGCTCGAGGCGGCGCCCGAGCTGCTCGCGATGGGGCCCGAGGCCGTGCTGTACGCCGTGCTCGACGAGGTCGTCGACGAGTACGGCCCCGTCATCGCCGGGCTCGAGAACGACATCGACGAGATCGAGGACCAGCTCTTCGGCAGCGCCGAGGCCGACGTCGAAGCGGTGTCCCGCCGCATCTACGACCTGTCGCGCGAGGTCATCGACTTCCAGCGCGCCACGCAGCCGCTCGCCGGGATGCTGGAGGCGCTGCGCCGCGGATCCGACAAGTACGCGGTCGACCTCGAGCTGCAGCGGTACCTGCGCGACGTGCTCGACCACGTGCTGCGCATCGTCGAGCGCGCGGGCGCGTTCCGCTCGATCCTCGAGAACGCGCTGAACGTCCAGTCGACCCTCGTCGCGCAGCGGCAGAACGAAGAGATGCGGCGTATGAGCGAGGCGGGGCTCGCCCAGAACGAGGAGATCAAGCGCATCTCGTCGTGGGCGGCCATCCTCTTCGCGCCGACCCTCATCGGCACCGTGTACGGCATGAACTTCGACCACATGCCCGAGCTGCACTGGACGTACGGGTACCCGTTCGCGCTGGTGATGATGCTCGGCCTGGGGTTCGCGCTGTACGGCGTGTTCAAGTTCAAGCGCTGGCTCTGAGCCCCACGCCCGCGGGCCGCGGGCGTGGGGCCCGGGTCAGGGCACCCGCAGAACGCCGTTGCGCCGGTGGGGGAGGTGCCCGAGCGCCTCGTCGCGCAGCACTTCGGGCAGCAGCGCCGCCGGCGCGTCCTGGAACACCACCGGTCGCAGGAACCGGCGGATCGCCGACGCCCCCACGGAGGTGTGCAGCGAGGTGGTCGCGGGCCAGGGGCCGCCGTGGTGCTGCGACCACGTCACCGCGACCCCCGTGGGCCAGCCGGCGAACAGCACGCGCCCGGCCTTGCCGGTGAGCACCTCGAGCACCTCCGACACCTCGTCCGACGGCTCGGCGTGCAGGGTCGCGGTCAGCGATCCCGGGACCGCCCGCAGCGCCCCGAGCAGCTCCGCCTCCGAGCCGTACCGCACGAGGAGGGTCACCGGCCCGAAGCACTCCTCCAGCAGCGCCGACGGACGCGCGGCGACGGCGGCGGCATCCGTCGACAGCACGACGGGCTGCGCCGTCCCGGGCTCGCCCGCGAGGCCCTGGGCGACGACGGCGACGGACGGATCGGATTCGAGGTGCGCGACGCCGGCGGGGAAGGCGGCCGCGATGCGCTCGGTGAGGAGCGCGCCGCCGGCCGCGCCGGCGGCGAACCGTGCGACGAGCTCTTCGAAGCCTGCCCCGGCCGGCACGAACACGACGCCCGGCTTCGTGCAGAACTGGCCGGCGCCGAGCGTGAACGAGCCGACGAGGCCCTGCGCGAGCGTCTCGCCGCGCGCGGCGACGGCCGCGGGCGTGATCACGACCGGGTTCACCGAGCCGAGCTCGCCGTAGAACGGGATGGGGTCGGGCCGGCCGGACGCCAGGTCGAACAGCGCGCGACCGCCGCTGAGCGAGCCGGTGAAGCCCGCCGCCTGGACGACGGGATGCTGCACCAGCGCGTTGCCGGCCTCGCGGCCTTCGACGAGCGCGAGCGAGCCGTGGGGTGCTCCGGCGGCGACGAGCGCCTCGGCGACGATGGCCGCGGTGCGCTCTGAGAGCCGCGGGTGGCCCGAGTGCGCCTTGACGATGACGGGGTTCCCGCCGGCGAGAGCGGAGGCGGTGTCGCCGCCGGCGACCGAGAACGCGAACGGGAAGTTGGATGCCGAGAACACGGCGACCGGGCCGACGCCGGTCAGCATGCGCCGCAGCTCGGGACGCGGGACGGACGCATCGGCGTCGTCGACGGTGAGCTCCAGGTAGGAGCCCTCTTCGACGACGGCGGCGAACAGCCGCAGCTGGCCGGTCGTGCGCCCGACCTCGCCGCGCAGGCGCGTCTGGCCGAGGTGCGTCTCGGCGTCGGCGATCGCGACGAGCTCGTCGCGGTGGGAGTCGAGGGCGTCGGCCGCGGCGCGCAGCCACGATGCGCGCGTGGCGGCGTCGGCAGCACGCCAGAGGGGCGCTGCCGCGGCGGCGGCCGCGGTGACGGCGTCGAGTTCGGCGGTGGTGGTCATGGCGGATCCTTCGATTCAGCGGAAGCGGATGCCGAGCCCGACGTGCGGCGTCTCGGTGAGGGTCGCGTCAGCGATGCGGACGGGTGACGGGCCGTCGAGGGCGCCGAGCGAGCCGAACCCGGCGTCCTCGACGTCCTCGGCCATCGGGGCGTCCGCCCCCGGCGCGACCGGCAGCGTCAGGGCGAGCTGCCCCGACAGCTCGGGCAGCAGGTGCGGGTGGAGCGTGGCCCCGTGCGCGACGGCGATCTCGGCGATGCCCAGGAACGGCGTGATGCCGCCGACGCGCACGATGTTCGGCTGCACGATCTGCGCAGCGCCGGCCCGGAGGAACTCGGCGAACCGGTACGCCGTGTGGAGGTTCTCGCCGAGGGCGATCGGGATGCCGCTTCCGGCTGCGAGGCGGCGCGCGAGCTCGGCGTGCCCGGTGAGGTCGTCGGCGCGCAGGGGCTCCTCGATCCACGCCGGATCGTAGCCCGCCAGCAGCTCCAGCGCGCCCGTGGCCTGTGCGAGGTCCCAGCGCTGGTTGGCATCGATCATGAGCGCGCGATCGGGGCCGAGCACCTCGCGCACGGCCGCCAGGCGGTCGGCATCCTCGCGCACGTCGGGGCGTCCGACCTTGACCTTCACCGCGTCGAACCCCGCGTCGACCCACCGTCGCACCTGGGCGACGAGCTCGTCGAGCGGGTAGTGCAGGTTCACACCCGAGCCGTAGGCGCGCACGGAGCCGCGGCGGCGTCCGAGCAGCTCCGACATCGGCACGTCGCGCGTGCGGGCTGCGGCATCCCACAGCGCGAGGTCGAGCCCCGCGAGCGCGATCGTCGTGACCCCGCCCCCGCCCGCTTCGTGCAGGTGCCGCCAGGCGTCGCCCCACAGCGCGGACGGATCGGCGGTGCGTCCGACCGCGAAGGCCGCGATGTCGTGCGCGAGCAGCGCGTGCACGGCCTCGGCGCCGATCTGCGGCGTCCACGAGAAACCCCAGCCCTCGGCACCGTCCGAGCGCACCACATGCGTCGCGATCACGCCGACCGCCGTCACGTCGGCGGCCCAGGGGCGGGTGAGCGGCACGCGGATCAGTCGCGCGTCGAGCGACGCGATCGCCGTGCCGGCGGCATCCGCCCCTCCGCCCGTGCTCACAGCAGCGCCCGCCCGGCGGCCAGGATCTCGGCCAGCCGGTCCTGCTGCGCCGGCGTCGGGTCGACCAGCGGCGCACGTACGGAGCCGACCGGCAGGCCGGCCAACCGCAGGCCGGTCTTGATGAGCGAGACCCCGAAGCCCGGCGTCTCGTCGCGCAGGCGGACGAGGGGCGCATAGAAGCCGTCGATGAGAGCGTTGCGCCGCTCCTCGTCGCCGGTGACGTACGCGCGGTAGTACGCGTTGGCGACCTCGGGGATCATCGCGAACGCCGCCGACGAGTACAGCGGGATGCCGATGCCGCGGTACGCGCCCTGGGTCAGCTCGGCGGTGAGCAGGCCGTTGAAGAACGCGAAGTCGTCGCGGCCCGAGGCTTCGACGGCGCGCACGATCTGCTGCGCGAGGCCCACGTCGCCGACACCGTCCTTGAAGCCGACGACCTTCGGGTTGCGCGCCAGCTGTCGCACCGCGTCCACCGAGAACTGCGCGTTGGCGCGGTGGTAGATCACGACGGGAAGATCGGATGCCGCCGCCACCGCCTCGACGTACGCCACAAGTCCCGCCTGCGGGCCGCCCACGAGGTACGGCGGCAGCACGAGCAGGGCGTCCGCGCCGGCGTCGGCAGCCGCACGGGCGAGGGCCTTCGCGTGCCCGAGCGGACCGCCGGTGCCTGCGACGACGGGCACGCGCCCAGCGACCGTCTCGCTCGCGACCTGCACGACGCGCGTGGCCTCCGCGGTCGACAGCGCGTGGAACTCGCCCGTGCCGCACGCCGGGAACACCCCGCCGGGCGCATGCGCGAGCGTGGTCGCGATGTGCTGGCGCAGCACGTCCTCGTCGACGCGGTCCTGCGCGTCGAACGGCGTGACGGGGAAGAAGAGGATGCCGTCGAAGTTCATGCCGGCACGTCCTTTCGGGCGGGGTCGGAGAGGAGGCCGGTCGCTGAGCCTGTCGAAGCGGCGGTCGCGGTCGACTCGCCGAGTTCGCCCCGCCAGGAGTGCGCCGGACGCCAGCCGAGCACGCGGCGGGCCTTGGCGTTCGAGAACGCCGGGGTCGTGCCGGTGAGCACGGCGGCGAGCTCCTCGGTGCCCGGGTAGAAGCGGGGCACGAGATCGGCCAGCGGCTCGCGGGCCAGCGCATCGTCGGCGGCGACGAAGAACGTCTCGCCGTTGGGGATGTCGGGGAGCGCCTGCAGCAGTGTGTCGGCGAACGCGGCGACATCGCGCGCATCGACGTAGTTGAAGATCGCGGGCGCCGACAGCGCGGGGTCGTCGAGCCGCTCGCGCACCGTGTGCCCCTGCTGCGTGACGGCGCCGGCCCACTCCTCGGGGGCGATGACGTAGCAGGGGCGGAACGCCGCGAACCGCGTCGCGTCGCCCGTCTGCCGCGCCAGCATCGCGATCGCCTCTTCGATCAGCAGCTTCGACAGGGCGTACGCGTTCCACGGGCGGGCCGGGGTGTCCTCGTCGAGCGGGAGGCGGTCGGGCCGCCATCCCGTCGGGGCGCCGTAGCCGAGCACGGTCGGGCTCGACGCGGCGATCACCCGGGGGATGCCGGCCTTCACCGCCCCGCCGAGTACCGACACGGCCAGTCCCGCGTTGGTGCGCATGATGACGTCCTCGGCCGCGCTGAACGGCACCGCGATCGCGGCGAGGTGGATGAGCGCGTCGGCCCGGGTCGCGGCGAGTGCGGCGGCTGCGGCATCCGCATCGCTCAGGTCGATCGCGATCTGCGCGACGTCCGCGAGCTCGGGCGCGTCCGAGACGACGCGGTCGAGCGAGACGAGGTCGTGACCGGATGCCGCGAGCCCGGCCACGAGGCTGCGCCCGAGCCTGCCGGCGCCGCCGGTGACGGCGATGCGGGTCATGCCTGTGACGCCGCCGCGTCGGAGGCGAGGAAGCGGATGCCGAGGGCGGCGACCTGCACGGGCAGCCCGGTCGCCAGGGACCGGTTGCCGGCGATGCCCACGGCGATCGAACGGACGCCGTCGCGCCAGTCGGCCGGACGCGCCAGCGGGTCCTCGCCCGGACCCTCGAACACGTCTGCGAGGAGCAGGGCGTCGCCGCCGCCGTGACCCCCGTCGCCGCCGTCGATGGGCACCTCGTAGGCGGCCTCCCAGTGCTTCTGCACGATGAGCCGCTCGCCCTCGGGGCGGAGCGACCCGGATGCCCCGGCGTCCACGGCGGACGGGTCGAGCACCGGGTGCAGGCCCTCGTCGGCCAGGACGGCGCCGCGTTCGACGACCTCCAGCTCGGCGCGGCCGAGGGTGCCGTTGACCGCGACGCGATAGCCCTCCCACGGCGCGTGGGCGTTGAGCGAGTACGACAGCGTCGCACCCGAGGCGTAGTCGACGACGAGCGCGAGGTTGTCTTCGATGGTGATGCCCTCGCCGAACACGTCGCGGTCGCGCAGATACCCGTCGTGCTGCTCGGCGTCGAGGTACAGCGCCTTCAGCCGCTCGTCGCCGCGCAGGTCGAGTTCGAAGGGGTCGCCTCCGTCGTGGGTGCCGCGGGCGGGACGATCGTGGATGCCGCGGGCTGCCGCGTTCTCGGCGCCGTAGAAGCGCAGCCCGCCCGAGGCGTACACGCGCCGCGGCGCCGAGCGGATCCACCAGTTGACGAGGTCGAAGTGGTGGCTGGCCTTGTGCACCAGCAGGCCGCCGGAGTGCTCCTTCTCGCGGTGCCAGCGGCGGAAGTAGTCGGCGCCGTGCTTGGTGTCGAGCATCCATGAGAAGTCGATCGACGTCACCTCGCCGATCGTGCCGTCCTGGATCACCTGGCGCAGCGCCGAGTTGCGGGGCGAATAGCGGTAATTGAACGTGATGACGACCTCCCGCCCTGTGCGGTCGATCGCGTCTTCGATGGCCGCGGCGCTGGGCCCGTCGATCGTCAGCGGCTTCTCGACCACGACGTCGGCGCCGGCGTCGAGCGACCGCACGATCAGCGGCGCGTGCAGGTCGTCGCGCGCGCAGATCACGACGCGGTCGACCTGTTCGTCGAGGATCATCGCCGCGAGCTCGTCCGGACCGTAGACGGCGGGCGCGGGACGACCGGCTGCGACGACGCGGTCGACGTAGTACTGCGCCCGCACCGGGTTCGGCTCGCAGATCGCGACCAGCGCGGCGTCGTCGGCGTAGCGTCCGGTGATCGCGTCGACGTACATCTGGGCGCGGTGTCCTGCACCGACAAGGGCATACCGGCGGCGGCTCATCTCACTCCTTCAGGAAACGTTTTCTCAGCGTACCAGTCATGCTCGGAAAGCGCTTCCTGCACCCCGGAATCGCGAGGGGGTATATTTTCGCGGCGAAGGAATACCCTTTCGCGATTCCGGGCCGGCGGTTCAGGGCCGCGGTTCGGTCCGGCGGTTCAGGGGCGGCGGGTCAGGAGGCGGGGCCGGACGTGCCCCGCACGGTCAGCTCGGGGAGGAGCGTGAGCGGATGCCCCGGCTCGGTGCCGTCCAGCAGCTCGCGCATGCGCGCCCACGCCTGGGCGCCGAGCTCAGCGGCGGGCACTGCGGCCGTCGTGAGCGGCGGCGTCGTGTAGCGGGCGAACGGGATGTCGTCGAAGCCGACGATCGACAGATCGGCAGGGATGCGGCATCCGCTCTCCTGCGCCGCGCTGAGCAGACCCATCGCGACGAGGTCGTTGAATGCGAGCGCGGCCGTCGCGCCCGACGCCCGCACCGCCGGGGCCGCGGCGGCTCCCGCTTCGAAGTCGACGCCGCACGGGAGCTCGTCGACCTTCGTGTCGGGATGTGCCGACATGAAGGCGTCGATCGCGGCCAGCCGCGCCGCATTCGCGACGCTGCCGGGGGCGCCCGCCAGGTACACGATGCGCCGATGGCCGAGCCCGTGAAGGTGATCGAGCTCGGCGGTCAGCGCGCTGCGGTAGTCCGCACGCACCGACGGCACGTCACCCGCCGCGCGGTTGATGAGCACGACCGGACGCAGGCCGCCTACCAGGCGGTCGAGCTCGTCCTGCGGCAGACGGGGAGCGCACAGGATCACGCCGTCGGTGCGGCGGCGGGTCGTGCTCGCGAGCACGCGCTCCTCGTCGACGGACTCGGCCGAATCGGCGACGAGCACGTGGTAGTCGTCGGCGGCCGCCGCACGGCTTAGTCCGCGGAGGATCCCCTGGAAGGTGGGGTTGCCGAGGTCCGGCACGATCACCGCCACCGTCTGGGTGCGGCCGAGCACCAGGCTGCGCGCGAGCGGGCTTGCGGTGTAGTCGAGGGCGGCGGCGGCATCCTTCACCCGCTCCGCCAGCGCCGGGTCCACCGTGGGGTTGCCGTTCAGCGCGCGTGACACGGTCGACAGCGACACCCCCGCCCGGGCGGCGACGTCGGCGATGGTGACGCGCGCCGCGCCGTCGTTGCGACGAGTCATGCCTCTCCCTCCGGTCGGCTCAGCCTAGCCGGGGGCGGCAAGCGCTTCCTGGCCGGCCGCCGGGCGGGACCCGAGCGGCGGCGGGCCGCCGCCGCTCGCGGCATCCGGCGATCCGGATCTCTGACCTCGGGCCGTTCTTCGGAGCGAGTGCGCCCGAATCCTCCGGAACGGGCGCATGCTCCGATTTCGGGGGGCAGAGGAGGCGAGGGGATGCCGGCCGTCCGGGGCCGCGGGTCAGGCGCGCGGCGGGGTCGAACCGCGCACGACGACCTCGAGGGGCAGCGGCGGGGCGGTGTCGTCCCACTCCGCGTCGGTCGCCGCGCGCAGCGCGCGGTAGCCGAGCTCCTCCAACGGCACGTGGACCGTCGTGAGTCCGGGGCGCACGTCGCGGCCGGTGGCGATGTCGTCGAATCCGGCGACCGCGAGGTCGGCGCCGACCTGTCGCCCGGCATCCCGGATCGCCGACATGATGCCGATCGCGACGACGTCGCTGATGCCGAAGATCAGCGTGCCCTCGGCCAGCCCGTCTGCGAGGAGCTGCTGCGCGGTCTCGTAGCCGGCGTCGCGGGTGAAGCCGGCGCGGCGCACCTCGCGCACCGTCCCGCCGCCGGCGCCGAAGCCTTCGGTGAAGCCCGCGACGCGGTCGTCGGAGGTGCGGATTGCCTCGGATGCCGCGACCACGACCGCCTCGCGGTACCCGAGCCGGGCGAGCTCGACGCCGAGCGCGACCGCTCCGCCGCGGTTGTCGAGGCCGACGCTGCGCGCCGAGCCCCCGCCGGGGCCGACGACGGCGACGCGTCCGCCCATGCCGGTGAAGGCCTCGAGCTCGTCGGCGAGGCCGACCGCGTCGGTGCCCTCGGTGCGGGAAGCGGCCAGGATGAGCCCGCGCGGCCGCTGACCGCGCAGGGCCCGTACGAGCCGCACCTCGCGCTGCGGGTCGCGCTCGGTGATCGCGATGGTGACGACGAGGCCGGCCTCGTCGGCGCCGCGGGCGACGCCGGCGGCGAGCTGCCCGAAGTAGGGGTCGGCGATGTCGGCGACCAGCAGCGCCACGATCGCGGCGGTGCCGCGCGCGGTGGCCTGGGCGGAGAGGTTCGCGGTGTATCCGAGCTGCTCGGCGGCGGCCTCGACCCGCTCGCGGTAGCTCTCGGCGACCTTGCGGGTCGAGCCGTTCAGCACGCGTGACGCGGTCGCGAGCGACACGCCTGCCTCGCGTGCGACGTCGTGCAGGGTGGCAGCGCCTCGGGCGGGCGCGGATGACTCGCTCACAGGGCTGAGTCTAGAGCCTGTGTCCGGTTCGCGCGGTAGATCGGGAAACGATTTCCCGGCACGCCCCGGAGCCGTCCCGCTCCTGCGAAGGCGCACCGTGCCCGCGTCCCGGCACGACGAAGCGCCCGCGGGGGCCAAGAACCCCGCGGGCGCTCCGAGACTCGGCGGCGTCAGCTCCCGACGCGTGCGCGCAGGTGCGGCGAGACGGATGCCGCGAACCCGGCGGCCGTGCGCGCCACGACGGTGCGGGGGTCGGTGTCCCAGATCTCCTGGTTGAAGATCTCGACCTCGATGTCGCGGTCGTAGCCGGTCGCCTCGACGGCGGCCGTCAGCGACGCGAGGTCGATGACGCCGTCGCCGGGATAGTGGCGGCTCAGCAGCACGTCCGCGGCGAGCGGCGTCTTCCAGTCGCACACCTGGTACGTGGCGATGCGGCCCTCGCGCCCGGCGCGCGCGATCGAGGCGAGCACGTCCGGATCCCACCAGATGTGGAACGTGTCGACGGTGGCGCCGACGACGGCGGGGTCGAACTCCGCCGCGATGTCGAGCGCCTGGCCGAGCGTCGAGACGACGCACCGATCCGACGCGTACATCGGGTGCAGCGGCTCGATGGCGAGCGTCACGCCGGCGGCTGCGGCATCCGGAACCAGTTCCCCGATCGCATCGCGCACGCGCTCACGCGCACCGACGAGGTCGCGCGAGCCCTCGGGCAGGCCGCCCGCGACCAGCACGAGGACAGCGGTGGAACCCGGGGCGCCGGCGGCGGCGAGCGTCGCGGCCTCTTCGATGGCGACGCGGTTGTCGTCGATCGACGCACGGCGGGCGGGGCCCTCGGGCATCGTGAAGAACCCCGACCGGCAGTGCGTGGTGAACCTCAGTCCCGAGTCGGCCAGCATCGACGCGGCCGTCGAGAGACCGACCTCGTGGACCGGCTCGCGCCACAGCCCGATCGCCTGCACTCCGGCCTCAGCCGTGACGCGCAGCGCCGTGGCGAGGTCGGCGTACTTGACGGTCGCCTGGTTGATCGACAGGCGCGGGTCGGCGATCCCGTCGAACGAGCCGGTCATGCGAGCACCCCCGGCACCTCGATGCCGTTGTGGCGCAGCATCCCGTGCCAGCGGATCGCGGCGAGCTCCGGCCGCTCCAGGGCGAGCGACGCGTTCGCGAGCTCGACGATGCGCGACAGGTGCGGGAGGCTCCGTGCCGAGTGCAGCCCGCCGACCATCTGGAAAGCGGGCTGATGGCCGTTCAGCCACGACAGGAACGCGACCCCGGTCTTGTAGTAGAACGTCGGCGCGGCGAACACCTGGCGGCTGAGCTCCTCTGTCGGCCCGAGGATCTCGAGATACCGCGCAGGGTCGCCGGCGTCGAGCGCCTGGATCGCCGCCGAGGCCACCGGTGTGATCGCCGCGAAGGCGCCGAGCAGCGCGTCCGAGTGCTGCCGGGAGGATGCGGCATCCCGGTCCGGCTGCGTCGCTACCCGTTCTTCGACAGGCGCCGGGACGTCCGCACCGCCGATGAGTCCGACGTAGTTGAAGTCGTCGCCGGTGAACATGCGCACCGACTCGGGGAGCCGCTCGCGCACGGACACCTCGGACGCGGCATCCAGCAGGCTCATCTTCACGCCCGCGATCTTGTCGACGTTCTCCTCGATGATGTCGAGGAGGACGCCGGACGCCTCGCGCCAGTCGGTCGATCCGAAGTAGCCCTCGAGTATCGGATCGAACGCGGTGCCGAGCCAGTGCAGCACGACCGGGGTGGTCGCCGACTGCAGGACCTCGCGGTACACCCGCCGGTAGTCCTCGGCCGACCCCGCCACCCGGGCGAGGTGGCGCGAGGCCATCAGCACGGGTCCGGCGCCCTGCTCCTCGGTGAAGTGCAGCTGCTCCTTGTACGCGTCGACGACCTGCGACAGCGAGATGCGCTCCCCGTCGACGTGGTCGGTGTTGACCCCCACCACCACCGAGCCGCCCTCTTCACGGGCGACCTGCGCCGACCGTGCGATGAGGTCGCGGGTCGCGGCGGCGTCGAGCCCCATGTTGCGCTGCGCGGTGTCCATAGCGTCGGCGACGCCCAGGCCCCACGAGTACACCGAGCGGCGGAAGTCGAGCGTCGCGTCCCAGTCGACCTCGGCCGGCTGACCGGGGGTGTTGTCGGCCCACGTCCGGGGCACCACGTGCGCGGCGGCGTACGCCACGCGCGAGCGCAGGGGTCCGTCCGGGCGCGTGTAGCCGGGGGCTTCGTTCAGCTCGGCGACGGTGAGTGCGCCGTCGGCCGAGAGCAGGGTGAGGTGCGGCATCCGGTTCACTCCAGGGTGAGCGCGGGCAGCTCGACCTTGCGGCCCTCGCGGCTCGACTGCAGCCCGGCCTCGGCCAGCAGCACGCCGCGCGCGCCCGAGAGCAGGTCGAAGGCGTAGGGGGTGTCGAGCACGTACGACTCGAGGAACTCCTCCCACTGCTGACGGAACCCGTTCTGGAACACGTCGTTGGTGGGCACCTCGGCCCAGTCGGCGTCGTAGTCGTGGTCGTCGGCGAGGTCGGGGTTCCACACCGGCTTGGGGGTGGCGTTGCGATGCTGGATCTTCGCGCCGAACAGACCCACGACGGCCGAGCCGTGCGTGCCGTCGACGTGGAACTCGACGAGCTCGTCGCGGTTCACGCGCACGGTCCACGACGAGTTGATCTGGGCGATGATGTCGCCCTCGAGCTCGAAGATGCCGTACGCGGCGTCCTCGGCGGTCGCGGTGTAGTGCTCGCCCTTCTCGTCCCAGCGGTCCTGGATGTGCACGGCGGCCTGCGCGTAGACGGTCCTGACGTCGCCGAACAGGTTCTCGAGCACGTAGTTCCAGTGCGGGAACATGTCGACGATGATGCCGCCGCCGTCTTCGGCACGGTAGTTCCACGACGGGCGCTGTGCGGGCTGCCAGTCGCCCTCGAACACCCAGTAGCCGAACTCGCCGCGCACCGACAGGATGCGGCCGAAGAAGCCCGAGTCGATGAGGCGCTTGAGCTTCTGCAGGCCCGGCAGGTAGAGCTTGTCGTGCACGACGCCGGTCTTGACGCCGGCATCCTCCGCCAGCTTCGCGAGCTCGAGCGCCTCGGCGACCGTCTCGGCCGTGGGCTTCTCGGTGTAGATGGTCTTGCCCGCGGCGATGGCCTTGCGCAGCGCCGAGGCGCGGGCTTTGGTGACGAGGAAGTCGGCGTAGATCTCCCAGCGCGGGTCGGCGAGGGCGGCGTCGAGGTCGGTCGTGTAGTCCTCGATGCCGTGCGTGGCGGCGAGCTCGGCGAGCTTGGCCTCGCTGCGGCCGACGAGCAGCGGCTTGACCGTCACGCGCGTGCCGTCCGACAGCTCGATGCCGCCCTGCTCGCGGATCGCGAGGATCGAGCGCACGAGGTGCTGGCGGTAGCCCATGCGGCCCGAGACGCCGTTCATGATGATGCCGATCTCACGCACCTGGGGGAG